>Ga0210406_10007524_pt1 | contig 11035 bp, 10 predicted proteins | sample IncBWC30MmetaG_FD_155454 | JGI IMG/M metagenome (GOLD analysis project Ga0210406, IMG submission 155454) | Forest soil microbial communities from Barre Woods Harvard Forest LTER site, Petersham, Massachusetts, United States - Inc-BW-C-30-M | ecosystem: Environmental > Terrestrial > Soil >... | reverse complement strand
CACGAATTGGATCGCATCATCGTCGGCAGCAAAGGCAACCCGGAATTCACCAATTTGCCGCGAAAATTCAACATCACCGTCACGGGCTGCCTGGACAACTGCACGCACTGTGAGTCGCAGGATATCGCGCTCGTTCCCGCGAAAAAGGCGGGCCGGCTCGGCTTCAACGTGCTTGTCGGCGGTAAGATGGGCTCCGGAGGTTTCACCGTCGCTTCGCCGCTGAATGTTTTTGTCGAACTGTTCCAGGCGGCCGCCGTTGTCGCGGAACTGATCAAGATTTACCGCGATCATGGCCCGCGCGAGGCGCGCTCCAAGTGCCGTTTTGCGTTTCTGATTGAGGAGTGGGGCCTTCGCCGTCTGCGCGCCGAACTTGTGGCGCGCCTCGGCCGCGAGCTTCCTTTCCAGGGGCGGGACATGCGCGGTTCCACGCACGCTGACCACCTCGGTGTGAGTACGCAAAAGCAGGCGGGACTAATGGCCGTGGGACTCTGCATTCCCACCGGCAGAGTCAACCCTGATCAGCTCGACGAGCTCGCGCGTTTGTCTGAACTTTACGGCAGCGGGGAGATTCGTCTCACAACCGCCCAAAACGCAATCATTCCCAATGTTCCCGCGGATCGAGTGGCCGAGCTTCTCGAAGAGCCTTTGCTCAAGCAATTCTCTCCTCGTCCTTCTCCGTTTATGCGTGGATTGGTCGCTTGCGTCGGCACGGACTATTGCAATCTCGCGCTCATTGAAACGAAGAGCCGTGCCATCGCTCTCTCCGAGGCTCTGCACAGCAAAATGGGTTCCGGCGTGAATCCGCTCACGATTCACTGGTCCGGCTGCCCCGCGGGCTGTGGCAACCATCAAGCTGCCGACGTCGGCCTCCGCGGCTTTAAGGCGAAAATTGACGGAAAGATTGTGGATGCTGTCGCGATCTACACGGGCGGACGGACCGGTCCCCATGCAACTGCGGGCCGGGAGATTCTGGAGACCGTGCCCTGCGATGAATCTTTGCCGGATGTCGTGGCCGGCGTCATCCAGTCGTATCGTTTCGATGTAGAGGCCAGGGAGCACGCGGCTTTGAGCGATCCGCTGTTTGCGGCTGCAGCAACCGCAGGATTAGCGTCATGGCGGTTCGCTCGCGAGTTGCCGGCCGCCGCCATGCCGGCTTGAACGGACCCGATGGCTGCTTGTAACAGCAATGTGCGGCGAGAGTTTTCGCGGTGGAGGAGGAGCAATGACGGATTACGTGAATCCTAAGGAGCTACTGCAGGAGGCGGTGCAATTAGCAAAGCGAAAATCCGATCTGCCCGCCCGAGACATGCTCATTCGCGGAATCCTCGCCGGAGCATTTCTCGGCTACGCGACATCGTTGGCGATTGTCGTTACTTCGCAAGGACTCCCTCCGATCGTCGGCGCGATTCTATTCCCGGTTGGGTTCGTCATGCTCGCATTGCTCGGACTGGAATTGGTCACTGGAAACTTCGCTTTGCTGCCCGCAGGCGTCATGGCCGGCACGGTCCGCATCCCGAAGTTGCTTCGCAACTGGGGTTGGGTGTATTTCGGCAACTTGATGGGCAGCGTGCTCTACGCTGCGCTGTTTTATTTGGCGATTACCAACTGGCGCACCGGTAATGGCGGCGCGGTCGCCGATCTTCTGAAGCAAGCCGCGCAGAAAAAAACATTGGCCTACGCGGCGCTCGGTTACAGCGGCTGGGGCACGGCCATGGTGAAAGCCGTTCTCTGCAACTGGATGGTGACCATCGGTGCGATGCTGGCCATGGTGTCGAAGTCTACCGCCGGAAAAATCGCCGCCATGTGGCTTCCCATCATGACGTTCTTCGCGCTCGGCTTCGAGCACTCCGTCGTCAACATGTACGTGATTCCCTCCGGCATGATGCTTGGCGCGCCCATCTCTTTGGGCCAGGCGCTTCTCTGGAACTTGCTGCCCGTCACCCTCGGAAATCTTTTTGCCGGCGCCCTTCTGACAGGGATGGCGCTCTACGCGACTTATCCAGCCGTGATCGCTCCTGTCGTCAGCGTGGCAGACGCGCAAACTCCCACCCAAAGCGAGCAACCAGCCGCCTTCGCGGCGGCCGCCGGCTTGCATTAGAACTCGCTCGTGCGATTTTTGATTGCTTGCTAGTGAGAAGCTCCGCAGCGGAGTTGGACTTCCGCCGCGAGATCGGAGCTCGCCAACGCCGCGCTGACTTGCTCTTCTTCCTTATTTGCTCGCTGGCTTGCTTCGCAGCTCGAGTAGTTTCCCCTGCTGTTCCGGCGTCAACTTGTTCTTGATTCGCACGAGCAGCGTCACTTGCTCCCTTTTGACTTCGCGTTCCGCGGCCAACAGCTTTTCCAATTGCGCGAGAATCTGCTGCTCATCGACGCGTGGCTGCTTGGCCAGCGTAACCAGCTTCTCCATTTCATCCTGCAGCTTCCATTGCAACTCGGTGAATTTCAACTGTGCCTGGCGGATTTCTGTCTTGAAATAATCTTTTTGCTCGCCGCTCAGCCCAATCGCTTCCTGATGCTGAATCACGAGTTCCGGCGCAAAGAAACTCTGCCCGATCGGATCCTGATCGGGCTGTTGCGCGCGGGCCGCTATAGCGGTAAACAGAAACGCCGCACAAATGCAGAGAACTCGCGTCCTCATTTCATTCCTCCTCATCCTTCTTCACGGGGGCATTCAGATAAGACTCTCCGAGCTTCGGCATGGTCCGCAAAATCTCCTGTCCTGGAGCCGCCAGCAGACCATCACTGGGCGCTCGCCATTCCGCCAGTTTCTGTGCATTGGCAAGTTCGTCCCCCGGAATCATGCGCGCCGTTCTCCGTTGCACTGTCACCGCAATCATCAAAAACACTGCAACCACCGCGGTCGCTCCGGCTAGCGTCCACACCCGCAACGACCACGCACGCTTTCCTTCACGTGCAGTCTCGGCCGCGGCCAGCACTCGCGCCCGGAAATCCACCGACGGCTCCGATCCCCGAGCCACGAGCGGCAGCAATGCGTCCAACCGCACCTTTCGGGCACGAACGTTGTCCAGTTCTTCCGAACAAATCGCGCAGGTTCGCAGATGCTCTTCAAGACCGGCTGTCAAACTCCCGGTCAGAGCGGCCTCCAGCACTTGGTCTTTCCAGATCTCGCAGGCATTCTTCATTTCATCACTTCCAGCAAAAGTTTTCGCGCCGCGTGCAGCCGCGATCGAACGGTCCCCGCTGGAATTCCAAGCACTGCGCCCACATCGGCGGCTTCCATCTCTTCAACCAGCGAAAGCTGCAGGACGCTTCGCAGTTTCTGCGGCAAGCGCTCTATTTCTCTCCGGAGCCGGTCCAGCATCACCAGCTGTTCCGCATCCTTCGCTCCGTCCACCATCACTGGCGTTTCTGTCGCCTGCCAAGCGGTATCGCGAGCCAGCCGGCGCCGGTGACTTCTCTGGCGGTTCAACGCCAGCCGGAAAACAATCCGGTTTACCCAACCGCGAAATTTCTCCGCCTCCCGCAGCGATACACGCTTCTGATAAGCGCGCAGGAACGCTTCCTGTGCGGCATCTTCTGCGTCGGCGGAATTTCCCAGAACGCTGTAAGCAATCTGGAAAACGCGCCGCTGGTTCTCGGCAATGCGCTCGTTAAATCCCGCCTCGGGATTAAGCGCTTCGGCTTTGGCAATCAACGCAGTCACGCACGCGCCTGTCACGCTTCTTTTGCCCCTTTACGTATAGACACCGTGGCCCAGCCGTTCGTTCAGGAAAATAGCACGCTTGCCTGGCTACGGAGCGGCCAATTCGAATTGCTTACGAAACCTTGCGCCGGTCTGTGGGCGGCTCGACCGCCCACACCCAGCCTCTTGCGATTCCCTTGAATCAAAACAGAAATATCGGCTGAAACGCCGGCAGGATCGCTTGCAGTTGGGCCGCGATCTGCACGGCCTGAAGTTTCTGCAACTGCTCAGCGCCGAGGATAGCCATGAATTGCGTGAGAAAAAGTTGTTGTGCTTGCGCTATTTGCTGCTGCAACGCGTGAATCTGGATGACCAGGACTCCCACTTGCGCCGGGTTCCCGCCGGAATTCAGCAGATTGCCGAGTTGCTGGATAAGCGACTGCGCTGTTTGAAGCAGCGGGACAACTGCAGCCTGGCGCGCCTGCAACAATTGCTCCAGCTCGCTCACCTGGCCGGGGCTCAATTGCAGAAACTCACCCACAACCTGGAAAGGCGATGTTTCTTGGGCGCTCGGCTGAACATTGGCGGTCTGCACCTGCTGCAATATTTTTTCGATGTTTAGTTTCGTCAGATCCGGTGTGATGGTTACCAGCGCGGATTTGGGTGCAAGCTTTTGCGCGTGCGCCCCCTCGCAGCTCGCAAGAATCATGGCAAGCACAATAAGGGTGATTCCGGTCTTTTTCATGGCGGCGTCTCCTTGAAGTGCGCGCGTTCTGCGCCCTCATTTATCCAGACACCGCCACCACTCGCCTCGTTCGTATTTGTTGATTGTCAGCTACTGAGCAGAACCGCAGCGAAGTTGCACTTCCGCCGCGAGATCCGCATCCATCAATGCTGCGCGCCCGTGCAACGCGGAACACACCTGCTGCGACGTAACTCCCGAAGCGCCGCGCAAATCCGCCCCGGCCAAGTTGGCTCCATCCATTTCCGCTTCGCGGAGAACCGCGCCCGTCAAAAAGGCGCCGCGCAAATCCGCTTTCTTCAAATCCGCATCCAGCAAAATGGCGCCCTTCATGCGCGCGCCTGTAAGATTCGCCTCTCCGAGCCTGGCCGACGACAAATCCGCTTGCTCCAAATTGGCAAAGGACAGCACGGCGTGCTCGAGCCGGGTGTCACGCATATCGGTGCGCGAAAGGTCCGTCCGCAGGAGTTGAGCGTTTCGCAAATTTACCGCGTAGAGCGATGCTCCGGAAACTCGGGCGTTCGAAATCACCGCGTTTTCGAAAGTTCCGTAAGAAAGGTCGGCAAATCGCAGATCCGAAGCCGTCAGATTTGTGCCGGTGGCCTTGGCAGACACCAAAATCGCATGCGTCAGTTGGGCGCGATCGAGCACGGCTGAGCGCAGTTGGGCTTCCCGCAAATTTGCTCCTCTTAAATCTGCTTCAGACAAATAAGCGCCTTCGAGATTTGCGCGCCACAATTTTGCATTGATTAGAAATGCTTTGTAACCCCGCGCGAACCGCAAATTCATTTGATTGAGCCGCGCGCCCGCGATTCCCTCGACTGTCTGGTCGTTCCAAACGGTGCCGCGTGGCGGAGGCGTCGAAAGAGTCGCTTCAGTCAAATCTGCATACGGGCGAAAACCAACCGATTGAAAGACCATCGCTGCCCAGCGTCTTACATCCGCTGGCGATTCTTCCGTGGCGGTTGTCCGGTCGAAAGGCAATCCGCGATTTACGCCGAGAGAAAAGAGAAAAAGAATACAGCCCGTTGCCAATGCCGCGCGAGTGGTGCCCAGCACCATTCGAAGAATGTTTTTCGATTTCGGCAGCCGGATATCGCCAGGCCGAAGTACGCGCGACACCACAAACGGCACGCACGTGGCGGTTGCCACGGAAAGAGTCATCAGAAGCACATGCAGTAGCGTCCCCCGGAAGTCCTGGCGCGGCAGATACCGGAGCCAGAAGAAGAAAAGCGTTACGGGAACAATCCAGTAGGCGAGCACGGTCGAGAGTACCGTTTCGAACGCGGTCATCGCCGAACGCGATTCCCCCTGCCACCGGAAATGCCTCCGCACCAGCCCCATCAGGTACCACGGGCCGTCCTTCTCGAGGGTCTGCCCGTCCGGAAAGACCGCTGGGAGCGCGGCCATGCTGCCCCACAGCCTCAACAGCAGAAAATGAAATCGCAGGGAGAGCACCAGAAGGACCAGTGGACCACCAAGATAAAACCCCGTCATCGGAAGCAGATTCCCGAAGCGTGTCGTGTGCAACGCCGAGGAATTGATCAACAAGCGCGTATCGCTGGTGAAACCAATCAGGAAGCCGCAGATGACGCTCACACCGACGGTGAGGAAATAAAACCAGCGCGCGACTTTCGTGGCGTCGCCGATGGCTTTCGAACTGTCGACCGCGGAAATCGATTCCGGCAGGACCGCATCGAAAAGATTGGTTCCGCCCAACCGGCCGAACCACAATCCTTCAGCGCCATACAAATTGGCGCCCATCAGGTTCGACCCGCGCAATTCAGTGCCTAACAGGTTCGCATTCTGCAGATTCGAACGCACCAGGCTGGCGCCGCGCAAATTGGCCATCGATAAATCCGCGCCCGCAAGGTTTGTTCGATGCAGGTGAGCGCCCTGCAAATTCACGCCGGTCAGGTCCGCTTTCGCTAAGTTCACGCCGCAGAGATCTGCCTTGACTCCCGTTTCTCCGCCCGATTCCACCCAGATCTTGTGCTGATCCAGAATCTCCGCAAGATCGAGCAGCGAGATTCCGATGGAATCTCCGTCGCTCGAGTGCTCTCCACCGGCAGGATTCCCCCTGTCAATTTCGCTCTTCAATTCATCCATTTCCTTGACTGCTTGAATCTCCAGGCCCATTCGAATTCTTTCCCCAGCTTTCTTTGCCCGCTCCTGCCCTTCCTGTCGCACTTCGCCTCCCCAGCCGCCGCACTTCTCGCATTTCTTTATGCGTTCAAATTCTGGGCGGCACGCTTCGGATTCCCCCGCAACAGGCAGTGCTACTGCCGGGCTGCTTCCATCCTCTCCTACCAGCGCTGTGGAAATCGCCTGCCCGGAAGTACAGGCGGCGCACCGGTAACGGGGGTGATTCAATTGTGGGCTAGGCGAGAAACTTGAACGCGGAGTGCGCGGTCATAGAGAAATATCCGCGCACGCTGGGGATACTGGTCAGAATATCAGATTCAAATGCCGATAGGGAAAAAGTGCCGGGGTAGCTTCGCTGAGGGGCCAAGGCACCCCGGCTTATCCCGCCCGCCTCCGCAGTGAGCGAGCAAGGAACTCGTCAGGAATCTCGTCTACAGCAAGGCCAAGAAACCGCTGGAACATACTTCGTGCCGCAGGGGCAAAAAGCTGTTCAGAAATTCTTGCGCACGAGGCCGGGAAAGCGGCGGCTTCCTTTTTAGAAACTCTTTTACTTTTCTTCCTCGCCGCGGAGGAATTCGTAACGCTCGATAGCGGCGACCACACCGACGGAGCCTTCATCGCGCGGCTCGGTGCGCTGCACGCGGCCGAGGCAGCGGACCCGTACGGGCCCCGCCATTGTAATCTCGTTGGGAAGGGTCAGAAGAATCTCTACTGGCGAGCCTTCCCTGACATCCTTGGAAAGGAAGAAGTAAACACCGCGGGAGCTGACGTCCCGTGATTCGGTGCTGGTTTCACCAACCGCGGCTCCCGTTGTCCAACGAACAGTGAGCGGCAGCCGCATGGAAAAGCGCTGGGTAGTGCGGCGTTCGGAGCCAGTCAAAGAAGTCCTCCTCATCGAAGAGAGAGTGTATCCGGGTGCGGCCCAGGGAACAATAGGACTCAGGATACAAAATGGGTTCAATGCTGAGAAGTACCGAGGTACTAGAACGGAGCCGGAAACTAGAACTAGAGGATAGGATAGCCGCGTCCGGAATACACAAAACGCACCTTTTTGGTTACCGCGCTAACTTTAAGCAAACACTGGCCATTACGGGTTATTTCGGGACGTAGAACAGGTAGTCGGCGGAATACGGCACGCGGACTTCCTGGCCAACATGCGAAACGTCGCAGCCGGACGCTGGCGCTTTGCCACCTTTCGTGTTGAGTCGCTGGATAGTTGTGGCGCGAGAAAGCACGCCGGTGCCGTCGTGGCTCAGAATGTTGACGAGAAGCCACGGAATGGAATCGGCGTCCGGCGAAGGCGCATTGGCAACGGCTTTGCCGGTCACACGGCTGCCGTCGTTCGCTTCCCAGGAAGGTCCAGCGAAATGTTTGCCGAAGGGCTTGCCATCCTTGTCGAAGAGCTGGGCGTCGGGAGCTTTCAGCGTCCAAGTGAATTGCGCGCCGTCAGCCTTGCAGGTGTAGACCTGGTCGCCTTTGGCATGGACCCGAAGGAGAAGCTGTTCGTTGGCTGGCGGCCGGATTTGCTTCGGGACTTCTTGCGCAGCGACGGAGAACGAAAGAACGGCACCTGCAGCAGCGAGCAGCGTGGCGGAAATGAATCGGCGAATGTAATTGCGCATGGAACGTTATCCTCCTGTGAAGGCACAGCTTGAGTTAGATGCGCAATATAAGTCAACCCGCCGCTATTGAACTACCAGCGTAAGAGTCGTGGTGTGCGCCAAGGGGCCGGAGTTGGTGGAAGAAGTGGCGGTTACGGTGACGGTGTAGGTGTTTGCCGGCGTGCCGGTTGGCGGCGGGGGTGGCGAATAGCTGCTGCCTCCACCGCAGCCGATCGCTTGCAGCAACAGCAAAAGAACGAGCCCGGCCAAGGGTAGCGCTCCGGCAAAGCGTTGGCGTCGCGTCCGAGCGAGGCGTAGTAGAAGAGCACTCAGCAAAAGTGAGAGAAAGACTACCGGCAGATATTGAGGCCGGAAAATGAAGCGCATTCCAGGCCACACGGGGGGCACGAGTCCGCGGGCCGTGGTGGTCACCATGACTGAAGCGGTGCCACTACCCGATGCAAACACGTTTGGATTAACGGTGCAAGTCGTCGCGGTGGCAGTTAGCGGCAGTAAGCAGGACAAATTGATCTGCGACGAGAAACCGCTCTGCGCAGTTACGGAAATTGCGTTCGTAAATGTGGCGATTTGACCGGCAGTGATGGTCTGAGTGTTCGTGCCCGACGAAGTGATGGAGAAGTCAGGGGGACCGGTGACAGTGAAATTTGTGGTGGCGGTTCCGCCGGGGAAAGGATCCACGACCGTGAGCGGATAGACTCCAGGACTAAGGTTTCCTATGTTGAAGTCTGTCGTCAACTGCGTGGAGCTTACGAAAGTAGATCCCACAAAAGTGCCGTTGAAAAAAACACTAGGTAAAGCCACAAAACTCGTTCCGTTGATCGTCACGTGCGCGCCGAAGCCAGTCGGCCCGCTTGCTGGGCTGATGGAAGTTATGGTTGGAACCGGGTTCGGCTGGACGATGGTCAGAACCCCAGGAGCGGAGGGTCCTCCGCCAGGGCTTGGATTGTTTGCGGTTATCTGTGCGCTGCCCGCGGAAGCAATGTCCGAGGCAGAGATTTGGGCGGTAAGCTCGTTCGGGAACAAAACCGCAGTCGGTCTGGCCACGCCATTGACGCGAAGCACGGCCGTCGAAGCAAAGTTGGAGCCAACTACGCCCATAGTGAAACCCATTCCCCCGGCGACCACCGTGGAAGGGTTGAAATATTGGATTGAAGGAACCGGATACGTGCCAACGGTGACGGTGAACGGCACGGTATTCGGGGTTGAGCCACCGCCAGGAAACGGATTGCTAACGGATATGGGGTAGGTTCCGGGAAGAACGAACAGACCTGAGTCTATCGTTGCAGTCACTTGAGTCTGACTGGCGAACGTGGTCGGCACGGCAACGTTTCCGAAGGCACTGCCCCACATTAGGCTGGCTCCATTGAGGAAACCGCTGCCTGTAGCCGTTAATGTGAATGAGAGACCTCCGGAGGCTGCGGTTGTAGGCGAAATTGAAGTGATCGTCGCCGGTGGATTTTGGCCATTGTTGTAGTTGAAGTTCAGGATAGATTCTCCGCCGAGAGCAATCGGATTGGAATCGGGAGGGCCGAAAGAGCTGACCATGATGTAGTAGGTGGTGCCGGCGGTTAGGGGAATGTTTGAGAGCCGAGATTGAATGTTGACGCCCTGAATGATGTCGTCGTTGCAGGCGACGTTGACGAAGCTGCCGGGCGAGCCAGTCCAGATGGAAAGAACGCTATCGTAGCTGCTTCCAATAGTGTCCACATTGAGATTCGCAGAAAAGACCGGGGTGAACTTGTACCAGATGGTGTTGTAAAGGCCGTTGGGGTGGCTGCCGGTATTGCCCTGCCCGGAGGTGTACTGGTGCACACAGGGAGGAACGGGATCGGTGGACTCGGTGGTAGCGCCCGAGCTGTCCTGCGGGTCGAAGAAAGTCACGTTCGTGATGTTGATGGCGTTCGCAAAGTTGTCGTTGGGCGGAGGGGGTGAGACAACTTTAAAGGTCTGTGCCTGAGACTCTCCGCCACCGGGGGGGGGTGTTAAGAACGGCGATGTCGTCGGTGCTGCCAGGAAGTCCAAGCAACGCCGCAGGCAGCGTCGCATTCAAGCAAGTCGGCAAAGGACAGGAAGCAGTTGGCGAGGCGACGGTAATGCCGCGCTGCGCGCCGTTGAACAAAACTTTGGCGCCGCTGGCGAAATTTGTCCCAGTCAATTGGATTTGCACGTTCATAGTTGGAGTAGGCGTTTGAGCGGGCGTACTCGCGGGGTTCAAGCTGACGAGCGTAGGTACGGCCGAGGGGACAACGAACGTCAGGGAATTGCTGTTTGCTGTGCCGACGGACACGGAGACCTGAACAGTTCCACCAGAAGAAAGCAACGAAACGGGAACGGTGGCCGTCACCTGACTGTCGGAAATCGGCGTTGGCGTAAGGGTCGTCGTGCCGCTACCTGCCTTCCACTCGACTGCCGTGGCACCCATTAGGCCGCTGCCGTTGACGGCTAATGCTAAGGGGGACATAGCCGAAGCTGGAGCGGAGAAGGGTGAGAGAGAGGTAATGTGTGGACCCGAAGGGAAGGAGAAATTCGTAAGGACTAGAGACCAAGCGCCGCGGCCATGGGTTCCAGCAATCAAGCTGCGCGACGGCTCATGGAGCTTCAGAGAAAGAACAGAAACGTTGGGAAGACCTGTGCCAAGTGCATTCCAGGTGCATGCCGTCCCAGCGCAAGTTCCTTGGAATACGCCGATGTCGGTAGCGGCGTAGATAGTTCCGGCAAGATCGGGATCAACGATGAGGTCGTTCACAGGAATGTTGGGAAGGTCGGTGGGATTGGGAGTTTGGCACGCACCGAGGTTCGTACAACTCACATCGGTCCAGACTGCACCGCCATTCGTGCTCACAAAAACATGACCAAAAGTGTCCTGGCCAGAAACGGCGAAAC
>Ga0210406_10007523_pt1 | contig 11035 bp, 9 predicted proteins | sample IncBWC30MmetaG_FD_155454 | JGI IMG/M metagenome (GOLD analysis project Ga0210406, IMG submission 155454) | Forest soil microbial communities from Barre Woods Harvard Forest LTER site, Petersham, Massachusetts, United States - Inc-BW-C-30-M | ecosystem: Environmental > Terrestrial > Soil >... | reverse complement strand
ATACCGCTTTTCCATTGCGTCAATTTTTCGGCGCAATTCTTCGTGCGTTGCGAGCATTTCGCGAAGCCGAACGAAGGTTCGTATGATCGCGACATTTACCTGAACGGCGCGCGCGCTGCGGAGCACACTGGAAAGCATGGCTACTCCTTGCTCCGTGAAGGCATAAGGAGCGTAGCGACGGCCTCCCCGCCCTGGCTTTGAGGTTCCAGACTGGAACCCCAAACTGTGCAGTTCCTTAGCTGAGAGTTGAAACATGAAATCGGCAGGAAACCGGCTTGCGTTTCGCTTCACGGCTTTGTTCAGGTTTTTTGTCGCAACGCCATAGAGCTGGGCGAGATCGGCATCCAGCATCACCCGAGTGCCCCGCACAAAAAAGATCTTCTGACTAATCAGGGCAGTTGGAACGATGGCGTTTTGCGAGGGCATTTGCGTCGACGCACAGGATTGAGGTTCCAAACTGGAACCTCAAAAACGTCACCTCACAGCATATATTGTCATCTGAGTTAAATCAATATATATAATTAATCGGTATGAAGTCGCCGGGACACGCGCGACTTGCTGTCTCTGGCGCACCCACTCAAATGCGCATGGGCATGATGATGTAGCGGTAACGGTAGGACTCGTCGGCAAGCGGGCGCATCTGGCCGGCGGATTGTTCGTCCTTCAATTCAATGCTGATAGGTCCATCGGCCGCGGCGGCCAGAAAATCGAGCATATAGGACGAATTAAAACCAATGCTAATCGCGTCGCCTTTGTATTCCTTTTCGATGTTTTCCTTGGCTTCGCCGTATTCGGGGCTTGACGCCGAAATTTCGATGCCTTCTTTCGATACCGCCAGCTTCACGGCATGCGAGCGCTGATCGGCGAGTTGCGACACGCGCCGCACTGCATCGCTGAGTTCCGTGCGCTCGAGCACGACCGTTTTGCTGTTGTCCCGCGGAAGCACCGCTTCGTAATTTGGAAATTGTCCGGTAAGGATTCGCGAAATTAAAAGCCTGTGGCCCACTTGAAAGAACAAATGGCTTTCGTCCTTCGCAAACTCGATCGAAGCCTCAGAACCGGCCACGTTCGCGAGTTTTTCAACTTCGTCCATGGCCTTTTTTGGAATGAGAACTTTCACTTCGCCATTTAAGCCCGCGAGTTTCTGATCGGTCTCCGCAAGCGCCAGGCGATGTCCGTCGGTGGCCACCATCGCCAGAGTGTCCGGCTTCAAAATCAACAACCCGCCGTTCAATGTGTAGCGCGACTCTTCCATCGAAATGGCAAATTTCGTTTTAGCGATGAGGCTCTCTAACACCGGGGCAGAAATCTTGACGAGTGTGTGCGGCATGGCAGGCAGCGCCGGGAAATTTTCCTTCGCCATCCCGACGAGCTTGTACTTCTTTCGGTCGCTGACGATTTCGACCCAGTGATTCTCGAGCAGTTTGACCTTGATCTCGCCCTCGGGAAGCAGGCGCACCAACTCCAGAAGTTTTTTCGCGGGGATCGTCCCCGCGCCCTCTTTCTTGATCTTCGCTTCACAGGACGTGCGGACACTCAGCTCAAGGTCGGTCGCCGTGATGGTCAACTGGCTACCCTTGGCTTCGACCAATAAATTCGAGAGAATCGGAATCGTCGTCTTACGCTCAACGACGCCTTGCGTCATGCTAAGTTCATTCAACAGCGCTGATTTTGTAACGCTGAATTCCATCTCGTGATGTTCCTCGCGTGCGGTTCCTGTTGCGCTCATTCGGGTTCCTCGCCGCTTTCCACCGCTGTCGTACTGTACTCGCTTTTTCGCAAAGTATAAAGCCCACGAGACGGGTAAAACCTGTGGAAATGCGTGACAATCCGAACTCTCCTGCTTTAGGCCAGCACAAGATATCAGCACCTCTTCTTTTTCACAGCAAGAATCATAACAACAAGAGCTTTAACAAATTTTTGAACACTATAAAGCTTGTTGTTGTGATGAGCGCAGTGGATATGTGGAAAGCCCAGCAACCACTTTGATCCCATTGGCCTAGCGTTGCTTGTTCCAGGTGGCGAATTGTGGGAAACGGTGAAAAGATAGCCCAAAATATAGCTCCAAACTTCACATCGGAATATCTTCCACGGTACTCAACAGAATTTCCGCATCTTCTCCAACACCTATTCACAAGGCGTTCACGCATGAATTTGTGCCGCCCATGTGTCGCAATTAGATGACCGGCTGACGTCCAGAGAGGGAGTCTCACGAAGCAGACGCCTTGCCTGCGTCAAGAACCGTGATGTTGGATAGAGCAGACTTACGGATTGCAAGCGGAGTGAAAACGCCGCCGTTATTGAAGAGTATCCATCAAACGCGTGATCGTCCGATTCAAGTCTTTGTCCGACCGCCGCATCTCCTCGATCTTGTTGATCGAGTGCAGCACTGTGGTGTGATGCTTTCCGCCGAATTGCCGGCCAATTTCCGGCAGAGACGCCGACGTGAGTTGCTTCACGATGTACATCGCCACCTGGCGCGGGAACGCGATGGCGCGCGTGTTGCTGCGCACCTTCAAGTCCTGTTCGCGCATATTAAAATGCTCGCTCACGCGCTTCTGAATCAGGTCGATGGTGACGCGCTTCTCCTGCGAGGCAATGATATTGCGCAACACCTGCTGCGCCGTCGCCAGGGAAATCGTAGCGCCCGTCAGGGATGCATAAGCCATCAACCGCGTCAGCGCGCCTTCCAACTCGCGCACGTTGGACTTAATGGCCCGCGCGATGTATTCCGCCACTTCGTCCGGCAAACTAAAGCGGTCGTTCTCGGCCTTTTTCTGCAAAATTGCGATTTTGGTTTCCAGATCCGGAGGCTGGATGTCCGCGATCAAGCCCCATTCGAACCGCGAGCGCAGCCGCTCCTCGATCGAATTAATCTCTTTCGGCAGGCAGTCGGAAGAAATCACAATCTGCTTCTGCTGTTCATACAGCGCATTGAACGTGTGAAAAAATTCTTCCTGTGTCCGTTCTTTCCCCGCGATGAACTGAATGTCGTCCACCAGCAAAACGTCCACGGTATGGAAGCGGTCGCGGAAACTGGTCATGCGGTCGAAGCGAAGAGAATTAATTACTTCAATGGTAAACTTTTCCGCGCTCACGTAGCTAAGCCGCATCGCAGGATTGCGCTTCTTGATGGTGTGCCCGATGGCATGCATCAAATGCGTCTTGCCCATGCCCACTCCGCCGTAAAGAAACAGCGGGTTGTACGCTTTCGAGGGCTGCTCCGCGACGGCCCGCGCCGCCGCGTGCGCGAATTCATTCGATTTGCCGACAACAAACGAATCGAAGCTGTAGCGCAAATTCAATTGATGATCGCTGCTCTCAAAGTCAAGCTTCGTTTGCTTCACGCCGGTTGCCGTGGGAGCGGCAGGCACGGGTTCTTCTTCCGTACAGACGTATTGCACTTTCACGTTAGGCGTCCCAAGTTCGTGGAATACCGCTTTGACGATCTCGCCATAAGTCCGCGTCAGGACCTGCCGGAAGACCGTGCTGGGGATCTGCACAAACAGGTTTTCTCCCTCGGCGCGATTCAGCCGCGTGGGTTGAAACCAGGTGGTGTAGGTGTTGATGCTGACCCGGGACTTCACGTGCTCAAGAAACCGCTCCCAGGAATTCGTCGCAGTAGTCATCGCAAGAGAAAATCCCACCCCGTTATTTCCACAGATGTGAATAAGCTGTGGAAAGCAGGTCCCTTCATTTCATTTCTTTTTTCAGTCTTCGGGAATCATGCCCGAACGGGAGCGTCTTGCTTTCCCCTGGCGCCCCGCGCGCGGCCCTTCAGAATTGCCGGCCCCTCGACCCGCCACTATCAGGACAGCGCGGGATTGTCGCCGATTGGACCGCATGGAGCAAGCGAAAAGTGTGCGAAGGGATTCACCGGGGTGCACACCCCATGCACAGCTTTTCCACAAGCACAGTTTTTGTGCAACTCGACTGGCGAAGCCGCGTTTGCAAGGGAATTTACGAATAATTTTCGCGCGCGTTCGAACATTTGCACAGGATGAATCCAAATCGTCCTGAGGATAATTCGCTTATTGTTGAGATTTTTTATCGGGCCGTTCGAATTCGTAGATGCCCAGCGGGTCGCTTCCGATGATCAACCGGTCTTGCTCGATAAGAATCGTGTTGGCTTCGAGCCGCGCTCCTTCGGGCGTGTAAATAAGGTAGGTCGCCCGCCGATTGCCTTCCTTGTCGAAGTGCAGCAATTTGTCGCCAAGCGCCATCCAGACTTCTCCGCTGGCGCGCTCGACGCCAACGCCCGTAAGAATGCGCTTGAATACCGGGGCGTCCCCGCGCTTTTCCTGCCTCTCGATCTCCTTGCGAGTGGCCTGCGCCGCCGGCCATGCGTCTACTCCGGTGTATTGAATATCCTGGCCCCCGTAGCCATTGCGGTCGTACTGCCGCACGGTGGCTTCCGGCAGATAGGGAAAGGCGTAATAGAGATGGCCTCCGCCGTCCGTCGCAAGCATTCCGATATTCAAAAATCTGTTCACTTCCGGCCGCTCGGATATCGGCTCGGGGTCGCCAAATTCGCGAACGTCGCGTCCGTTCTTGTCGAAGACCATAACCAGGTGCGGCTCATGCACGGTTGCCACGGCAACTTCCCCGTCCGGGAGGGCTGCGACCGATATCGGTCCATTGATTCTGATTACGCGCTCATTGCCTTTGGCGTCCCAGATCTTGACCGCGTTTGCGCCGCGGTCCGCCACGTACACGGTTCCCTGCGCATCTACGTCCAGGTCTTCGCCGAAAGCGATAGTCGCCAACTGAGGTGACTGAGGAGCCGGACCCTTACTGTCTTCGTACACTGGAATTCTTTTTATAAGTTTTCCTGCCGTATCGAATACCGAAGCCGATGACCCCGGCGCGCTCAAGATGTAATAATTCCCATCCGCGCCGCGCTTCACGGCACGCAGCCCTGGCCCAACTCCTGGGAAGAGGCGCTTCTTAGCCGTCAGATCGCCTTCGTCCTGCCCATACGCCGACCCAGCTAGAGACGCCAGCAAACACAATCCCGCAAGAATTCTCACTTTGTGTACAACCCCTTTGTTCTAACTCACTTGTGCTGAATCATCAGAGTATGACGGAAGAGAACAGGTTGCCCGTTTCAGACGATTCGGGGTGCGGATCAGTCAATCCTAAGGCGCGGGCGATCTCTGAGGGGTCTGAACGAGAAGACCGATGGTGGAGCACCGGGCTACCACGCCGCGGGCTTAGTGATAAGGCCCCCTACGCCGTCAGGAACGGAAGCAGGAAACTGTGCGAGTGGCAGAAGATTCAACGGAAGAGTGCGACTTTTGTCGGCTGCGGAACGGAGTTCGACAGCCGCCCCACGCTTGGGATTCCTGGAGGGCACGTAGACTGTTACGCGCTTTTTGGGAAACCTGGTTTTTAGCAAACCGATTGCGGGAACCAGATCTGAATCACCGCTGACCACAATCGAGTGGTCGCACTTATCCTGATAAGCGTCATCGAGCAGGAAAACCGCGATATTTACGTCCGTTCTTTTTTCTTCGGGGACTTGGAAAAACCGGTTTCCGGTGAATGTGCAAGCAGGGTTAGAACAGCGAACCTGCTTTTTTTTGAATTTTCCGAGAACGATATTCACCTTTGGCAGAGTCCCTAAGGCTCGAAGGTATACCTCTTGATTAGGACGCGTGGGCCCGTCGACGAGCGCAGTAAAATAGTGAATTTGAAGGATATTATCGTGAGGTCTGAGAAGGCTGAAGAATCGCTGCAAATTCAGCCATTTGCAGGCACCGCCGCGGACAGCACCGTAGTAGAGATTAAAGCCGTCTACGTAGACTATGGTGCGGTCGGCCATGTTGGATGCAAAAAAGAAGGGCAATCATATAGATTGCCCAAACCGGCATTGGATTGCCGGGGAGTCGTGCAAATTAAACATAACTGCAGACTGGCATAAAGTCAAGCTGTTTTTACGAAACTTAGAATTTCCTTTATAGTACTTCCAAGAATGCAGCGCACACGACGCGAGCGATGAAGAAGTCGAGCAAGAGAAATACGCGATCGTAATACCCTTGCCCGCGGCACCCACAGGGAAAGCCACCCGCCAAGGGTGCAGCTGGAAGCTGAACTACGTGCACGCCAATCCGGTCATTCGCGGCTTGGTACCGCACCCGAAGGATTGGCCATGGAGCAGCTGGAGTTTCTACTTTCAGGACCGGTGAAATCCAGCAAAGTCCGTGCGGATACGATTGCTTCCGGTCGGTTTGGTGATCGACTAGAGAGAACCCAAACCCAAGCACTCGGGGGCTCCCCTGTGGCACCCGGCGTCGCGCGGCAGTCTATTGGTTGCGGTTGTCTGGGGCGTTCTCTTGAATGAGGAATCTATCGAGGCTTGCGAGCAATTCCTTTTTGCAAGCCGAGCCAATCTTCAAATCATCTAGGTTTCCAACTCTCCGCAGGGCTTCCGCCTCCATTGCTCTGTAGGGTAGCTGGACGATGGTTTGACGGATCTGCTTGCGTGTCATTACAGCGCCAATCCCTTGCCCATTGCCAGACTTAAGAATCGGTTTGCACCATTCAGCCTTTTTCGAGTGCCGGTCATGATAAAGCTGTCGCAGCGCATACACAAAGTAGTCGGCCGGCTGGGTAAGGGTTGTGCTGTTTTTGGGTACGAAGGCCCAGCTAGCAAGCTTCGGTAGCCCGTCGCGAGTGAGAAACCAATCTGGCTTTTGATTTCTGAGACTAACGATTGCCGCTAGCGCACATTCCGCGAATGGCTGATACTCGTGCTGCTGCTCAAACACTATTGTCAGTCGCTCGGTATCTGGCAAGCTTCTGAGGATGTTCACGACGAGTGGATAGATGCACGCGACGTAACCTTTTAGCAGTCTCTTGGCTGGCGTGCCGCGGAGTAAATCCTCGTAGTCGCTCACTCTTACGCCGCCGACCACTGCGGTTAGTCCACAATTGTCCGGGACGGGTCCGAGCCGAGCCAGCAGCTTTCTCGTTCGATCGCTCTTCCAGCGCAGTTCGCTCATGTGCAGGGCTTCTTTTCCACCCAGCGCTTCTCGCCACATGGGAACAAATTGCTTCCACTGTTCGTCGTCGCCCATGAATCCGGCGACGAACATCCAGTCCTTTGTTTCGTGGCCGCTCTCGTCTACATACGCTGTCTGCATGGGTTCTCCGTTCTGAAATTACTATTATAAATGCCTTCCTCCTTGGGTAGAGATTCCAATCGGGTTATGCGGCGCCGGGCTGCCGTCGCCGCTCTGTCCACGGAGTTGACGCTAGGGGCGGGTGCGCAAGCCGTCGCGTGGCCACCACTGTAACCGCCATGCTTCTGTCCCCAGTTTCCAGCGGTGTAAGACTCTATGTATAAAGCGTTTGACAGATTAAGATAATATTAGTATAAATGTATTGGAGGTGGGTCATGTCAAAAGACGTTGTAATGGTTCTGACCAGCAAGTGCTTCGACACAATGCTGGCGGAAGGCGGCTCAGGCAACTGGAAGGCGAATGAAGATCGAATTCGCCGCTGCCGCTGGATTGTTGCAGTTCGCAATCGGCATACGGACTGGAGTGAGGGCAAAGAGGAACACGGAACAGCCTTTCTTGTTGGGAGGGTCGCAGGCGTGAAAATTTCCGCCGAACATCAGGATCGGCTCGTAATCGTTTTTGATCGCTACGCCGCTCTGAATGCGCCTAATGTTTGGCCGAATGGGTTTAGGAATCCAGTCTGCTACACAACCCTCGAAGATCTCGGAATCAATTCTGAAGAGCTCAAGTGGAAAGAGTTTCCAGGCAGCTCACGGGCAGCGCTTAGCTCGAAAGACGAGGGTACGGAGGAGCGTCAACTGCCTTCAGCCGTACTGGAAAAGGCCAAGTTGATGATCGCGGCCTCGCTGTCAATCGCTCCATCTGCGGTCAAGATTTCGATTCAAATTTGAGCGATGCAGCCTGTGACGCCCCTTCATTTGAGGGGGGGTGGCCGGACTCCCTTGAATGGTCCTTGCAAGCACTGCAATAGTATACCACCTATATAAATTCATAAGGAGGATAGTAGGGTCGTCGGTGCCCCATCCTCGGTTTTTGACGCAAGGAAAAACATGCTTACGTTCCGTGAAGGTTGGCGCTCATTCAAGGAAGGATTGGACTGGCGCTTCATTCGTGAATACTGGCTCGCCGTCTGGAATCACGCTTGGGAGATATTTTGGGGCGCTGGCCTGATCGGAGTGGCGTTCACGATCTACACGCTCTATTATTCGCCGCCGTGGGCGCTGCTAGGCTGGGCGGTTGCATTGGGTTTCTTGGTAGCTGGCTATGCCGCATGGCGTTCCGACCACGTTCGCTTGATTCCGAAGTTTTCCGTAACGACATTGTGTCCTCCCAATGAAACGGACACTAATAATGAGAGCATGACCAACCTCTTCATCCAAATAATTCCAGAATGTCTCACTGACGCCCCTGTGCGCGGGTGCCGTGCCCGTTTATTGCAGGTGAGTAAACGATTCGAGGAGAGTGAAAATTGGCGTGTAACTGGCATGGACTCGCCGCTGTTCTTAGATTGGGATTACTACGGTTCTTGCGAATTCACGCTTGAGTCTGGCATAAGGCAAAGACTAAATGTCTGTCGGTGGAGCAATCAATTTAGGATGGTTATTCCGTGCGTTACCCCATTGCCTTCAAAGTTTCGAAATATCTTCAATGACTTCGAGACTTTCAAATTCGATATCCGTTTCACAGCTACGGATTGTGAGCCAGTAGATGTTTCTGTATTAGTAAGTCTACGTAATAGAGAATGGAATGATCCGCAAATCTCGCTTATCCAAGGAATGTAGCGCGCGTGCCCGTCCTAGGTTTTTGAAGGCGGGTCTTGGGTCTAGGCTTTCTCTTTCGAGAACGAGAAGTCCGGAGTTAACTCGGCTATCTCCCGGCAATACAGCGGCTTACGCCGATTCCGTTTTTCTGTGCGGATAGCCATATTTTACTTGACAAAGTCGTAAAATATGGTACAATTCACGGTGTAGAGAATTGCGCCTGAGGCGTGATTCTCTTTTTTGTTTTTAGGCCCTCCTTGCAGTTTCCCCCGTGTTGAAAATGCAGGGGTTAGTGTGTTTTTGAGCCGACAGTCGCGGAAGAGAGGTTCCTCGACTGCGCTCGGAATGACAGTTTCTAAAAAAGCGCGGCTAAAGGCGCACGCCTACAGGATCTCCGAAGATGAAAAATGGTAAACGCAATGGGATAGGTGTGTCTAAACGCTCCCTCGGACGAACGTCCACAGCTGACAGGCAACATCAAAAAGAGGTCGACGCGAAGTTCCTTTGGAAGCAGGTGGAAGATGTACTGGTGCCGCGGCTGCGGCTGCCGGTGATCGACCACCTCGTGTATATGCATCTGTTGCGACACAGCCACCTGGAAGGCAAGCGCAGGCTACGCTTTTCGATTCTGTGGCTGTCGCGAAATATGAACCTTACCATGCGTCCCACGCGCGACGCAGTTCGCCGGCTCGCCGCCCAAGGCGTTCTACGCCTGGTGGAGCGCAACAGCAGGGCAGGCCATGTGGTGGAGGTGCGCTTGCCTGACGCGGTTCGCGGCGTGCGGGCTGCAGCCGTCGTACGGGCACGCGAGGCGGCACGGAAGGTGGCCACCTCGGATATCGAGAAGGTGGATTTCCTGAAGACGTTGGAACTCCGCAGGAGCATCCACGCGCGGGAGCGCGGCCGGTGCTTCTATTGCCTGCGGCGAATCGCTCCTCGGTGCCTCGACCATGTTGTGCCACGGGCGCGCGTCGCGTGCAATTCGTATCGCAACCTGGTCTCGGCATGCATGGAATGCAACGCCCAGAAACGGGAGCGGCCCGCTGAGGAATATCTTCTCTGGCTGTTTCGCGAGCGCCGGTTGGGCGCCGCCGAACTCAGAGGCCGCTTCGAGGCGCTCGAACAGCTTGCTGCCGGGAAGCTGAGACCGACGCTTCCGAGTGGGGGGAAAAGGGCGAGTCGTGAGCAACCAATCTGTCATTCCGAGCGAAGTGGGCAACCAATCTGTCATTCCGAGCGAAGTCGAGGAACCTCTCTTCGTTCCAGAAAGCGGCAGCAAGCCACCTTACTACAGAGGGATCAGGGGGTTTAGTCGATGCGCAAGCGCAGCCGCTCAATAGACCGCGCTTTGAGGCGCCCTGCCGCGTTGCGCGGCCCTTCGTCGTCCGTTTCGATGAGCACGCAATTCATCTGCACGTCGCCGCTGGCGACTTCAAACCGCGCCGGCAATCCGTCGAGGAATTTCTTGATGATGCCGGCTCGGTCCATCCCGATGACGCCGCCGTGCGGTCCGCTCATGCCCACGTCCGTGATAAACGCCGTGCCGCCGGGCAGGACGTGTTCATCCGCGGTCGTTACGTGCGTGTGCGTTCCCACGATCGCGGTGACCCGCCCGTCGAGGTACCAGCCCATCGCGACCTTCTCGCTGGTGGTCTCCGCATGTATGTCGACGAAAACGAAAGCGACATCTTCCGGCACCTTGGCCAGTTCGCTATCCGCTTTGCGGAATGGATCGTCGATCGGCGTCATGAACACCCGACCCTGCAGATTGAGCACGGCGTATCTCACTCCGTTCTTTGCTGTGCCAATATAAAGTCCACTTCCAACGTTTCCTTCCGGGAAATTCGCCGGCCGCAGCAGCCGCGGTTCGTGCGGCATGAACTCGAGGATTTCCTTGCGGTCCCAGCTGTGGTTGCCGCCCGTCAGGACGTCTATACCCATGGCCAGCAGCTCTTCCGCCAGCCGCGGCGTAATCCCAAAGCCAGAGGCCGAATTCTCGCCGTTGGCGATCACGAGATCGATCTGCCGTTGCGCAACGATGTCGGCAAGCCGCTCGCGGACGATCTGCCGCCCCGGCGACCCGACAATGTCTCCAATAAAAAGTACGCGCATGCTTTATAAGGGCTCGTTGATACAAAAAAAGAGCGGACTGCTTGGCCGTGGGGAGCTAGGCCGTGAACCTCTGAATTAGGTGGGCGCCACGAGCCAACCGTTAGGCTTTCCTGCCCCGCTCGCCCGTCTCGAATCGCC
>Ga0210406_10007522_pt1 | contig 11035 bp, 14 predicted proteins | sample IncBWC30MmetaG_FD_155454 | JGI IMG/M metagenome (GOLD analysis project Ga0210406, IMG submission 155454) | Forest soil microbial communities from Barre Woods Harvard Forest LTER site, Petersham, Massachusetts, United States - Inc-BW-C-30-M | ecosystem: Environmental > Terrestrial > Soil >... | reverse complement strand
ACCGAGGACTCACCGCTGGTGGAGTACGTCCGGCGCTGGATCGGCATGACGATGATGAGCAACGCCGGGCGATGGGCGCGGGCGGGAGAAATCTACGCTGACCTCCAAAGGGTATATGGGCAGGACTTCACGAAGATGTGGAGGAGCAGCGCTGTCTTCGGCAAGAGGCTGAAGGAGAACAAGACCGCCCTGCGCGTTCTCGGCGGTGAGACGAAACCGCTGCACGGCAACCAACTTCACAAGTTCGAGCCTTCGCCGGAGCAGAGGGAGCGTTGCCGGGACGCGTGGAACGACTCAGCCCAGTCGCGGTATCTCGGCGATGATGCTCTTGGTGTACCCGACGCCAAGGACGTGCTCGACGACTAGGTGGGGCACGGGGTGGGCGACGCTCTCGGATCGCACATTTTGTGCTGAAGCGGGTGGGGCAAGGGTGGGGCACTGGGTGGGGCACTGGGTGGGGCAGAGGGTTGGGCAATTCTGTTGAATCTAAAGGCTCAGGTGGGGCAGGTGGGGTATTTTGTCAGGAAAGTTTGCATACGAGAAATTTCTCACCTTAAGTGGCTCTGTAAGACGTCTTCTACAAAAGAAATAACAATAGGAAAGTTGCCCCACCTGCCCCACCCACCTCACCTGCCCCACCCACCTCACCTGCCTGCCGGATATTGTCCGCTGCCAAATTTCTTTGGTTTCTCACAAATTGGACGCGAATCTGTTGCCTGATTGACGTTGCAGTTGGCTCCGTCCTATTCTTCCGCTCATGAATCGCCGCCAATGGATGACAATATCTGCTGGATGCTTCGCCGCGTTAGTATGCGAGCACGTTGAGGCTTCTTCATTGAGCAGCATGCTGGATGTTTCGGTGCGCGATGCTACGGATGCGTTCGATCACATCCTGCTGGGCGCACGTGACCTTGATGTCGGCATCCGCTGGGTTGAGGAACGCACGGGCGTGCGTGCGAAGTTCGGCGGGAACCATCCCGGGGCTGGCACATGCAATGCCCTACTTTCGCTTGGTACGGGGCACTATCTGGAAATCATCGCGCCTGACCCAGCACAAGCGAATGCGCCCGACGTGCGCAAGCTAAGAGAGCTTTCGTCGCCCAAAATCATTGAATGGGCGCTTCACACCGAGGACATCGCCGCCGCGAAGAGTATGGTCGAAGCTGCCGGGATTAAGACCGTTGGGCCGCAGCCCGGCTCCCGGCAGCGTCCTGATGGCAAGTTGCTCCGGTGGCAAGCGCTGAGGATCGAGCAGACCACTCCGCTGGTTCCATTTTTTATTCAATGGGAAGCGGGTTCGCCGCATCCGTCCTCGGACTCACCTCGGCTCGGCACCGCGAAGTCGCTCTACTTCGAGACTCCGCAACCCGACGAACTGCGTCGCATCCTGCACGCCGCCGCCGTACAAGCCGACATCCGCAAATCCGCCGTGCCGCGCATCGCGCTGGTCGTTCAGACGCCGAGAGGCGAGATTGAGATGAGCTAGTCACCCTTCAGAGCGGCGAGGCTTGCGGATGATCGCGCAAGTAAGCCGTAGTGAGCCATGACCGTTGAGCCGCTTGCGGTGGGCGAAAGGCACAGACTGGGCGTCGCGGGGTCATGCTGCCGGGATCGGCTCGCCACGTCAGGCACCGTTGGGGCGAAGGAAGGGCGCAAACTTGTGACATGGCCTGACTACGTCAACTATCCATTAGAATCGTGAGTCAGGGGGGCTGAATGCGAAGCCATCGAATGGTTACAGCGCTTCTATGCTGCCTGAGCGGGCTTGCGCTCTCCTTGCCTGCGGGCCAATTGAATGGAGCCTATCCGTATGGAACCACGACTTGCCTGCAAGGGAACGATGGGCCGGGACTTCGGCTCTTGTTAACGCAGAAACTCAGTTGTGAGGGTAAGGTTTCATGTCCGTACTTAGAAGTTGACGTTACCGAGGAACCTGTGCCAGTTCACAAGGGCATAAGCATTGGGGCTGACAACCGCGCTTTCAGATGCCTCAATGCGAAGGACTCATGCGAACAAGCGGTTTCCGGTAATGCCATCTTCGATCACTTCGAAGACACCTCTGGGAAGAGTATTCAGACTGACGGACAGTACGATTTGAAGTTCAGGACAGGCAAAGCGGAGAGCGGTCTTTTCAAAGTGACGTGTTTCGCACCGTGTGGCTAAGGCCAACTGTCGTAACATCTCCACAACGCTCAAAATCCCCAGAATCGTCCATTTCTTGCTCCACAGGGGACGCTTTCCCGCACCACTCACATGCAATTCCAGAACTTCGAAATCCCTTTCATGGAGCGGGGTTTTCGCGGCTGCGGCAGGCTCCATCAATCTGCCGGATCAGCAGGATTTCCAATACCACTGGAGAAATTCACACGAGACTCTGACGGAGGAGATCGAATAATGCGTGCAAGACCCGAGGTTAAAGAGATTTTGATAAGCCACAAGCTACGGCGATGGTCGATGATCGCCCAGCACCCGTTCGTAGACCCAGCGTGTGAGCCGTCGAAAGCACGCAGGAATTTTCTTCGGCTTTTAGCACGCTATCCAGAAGCGGCTCGTCGCTTGAATCTGACTGTCGCCTCGGCGTACCCGCGAATTTGAGGTTTCCACCATGAGCACCCAGATACTCCACGAGTGCCCGCCGTCGTGCCGTTGCCATCCGCAGCGGAACGTAGGCGACGTGAGATCATTCTGGCGTGAGTGATGGTTGTCGCGATTGACATCGTCCTTGCAGGCGATCACACGGGCTGGGAGACACCAGTGGTGACGCAATGACCCGTTATAAGTCCCGATTGGCGAAACGCCGTGGAAAGGCGCTGGACTTCGGGTGATGCAACTCCTGTCCGGAAACTGGTGCGCTCCACTGGGCGACGGCGTAGGCAAGGAAGCTGTCGGAGCTTCGTTAAATTCAGATCACGGTGCGATCCAGTGACAAAGGTGCGGATATAAACTAAATCGAAAGAAGTCGAAATTTGAGTGCTAAGGCCTGTTTTCAACAGGCACATCGCGGGAGCATACTTAGGACATGGCCAATATTGTGAGATGGCGGACGCTGGTTGCGACTGTGTTGTTCGCTGAGGTGGTCACGCTGGCTGCTATGTTCGGGCTTCCTGCGTTACAGGGCCGGGTTTACTCCGCCCCGCATTTTCCCCGCCTGATTGTGTTTCACCAAACCCCGCCGGGCTGCATTGTGGATTTTCAGGGAAACTTCTTTGCCGCAGCCGCAGAATCTACCGTGTTTTGGATTTGCATCGTGCTTATCGTTGCAGGACTAAGGCGGTTGATACGGAACAATGACAGACGTGTAGATCAGGAAATATCGCGGCTGCACTCGCAAGGGTTATGAGCGAAATGGCCTGCTAACAACATCTACGCGCCTTTCAGATAATCTGGGGATACAAGCATCGAGCGTGAGGACGGCCTGATGACCAGTTGCATCACTAAACTGCTTTGCTTTGTCGTTGCCACCTTCTGCATTACGATGGCGGCGCAGACCGAACCCACGCTAGTCACGGTAAACATGCCAAAGTATCCGCCTCTCGCGTGCCAAGCCCGGGTAGAAGGGGTGGTGAAGCTGACCTTTACCCTTTCTGCAAATAGCAAGGAACCAACGAACATTGAGGTTATTTCAGGTCACCCAATGTTGAAATGGGCGGCGATTGACAATGTAAAAACATGGAAGTTTGAAAACCCTTACGCCGTCGATCGCAAGTACGAAACGACGTTCCGGTATCGACTTTCGGGAGCCAAAGTCCCTCTTCCGAAGAGTGCCACCGTTACGTTCGAATCGTTTCACCAAGTGGACCTTGTGACCGACGTTCCTCAGCCGATTGTCAGCTACTGAGCCGTAACTGATGGAACAGTGCGCCGTGAAAAGGCACTGGACTCCAGCGGGCGAAACTCCCGCCCGGAAACTGGTTCGCTCCACCCGATGGCAATCGAAGCTGCGGCTTCGTCCCAATCGCGTTAACGCTCATCAATGATTGGGCGAGCCGACCTTCTCGACGGTGCCGAAGATTATCGTGGTCTCAAGAGCGCGTCATAAAGTACCCAGAGGATAGCGGCTAGCATCATCCCCCCTGCAATTCGGGTTTCAACGGCACCCCAACCGCTCCCATATTTATGTTCGGTCATCGAACCCCTGCCCGGAAACCACTCGGGTAGTCGAAACCAAGCGCGGGGTGAGATAAGCATAAACGCGGCATTGACGGCGATGACGACGACGACAACGGCAATCCCGACCCAACCCAAAAGATGCAGCATTGGCACTCGCAATTCTTGCCCAACTGCTACACCAAGGGCCATCCACACTCTGGGCCGACGTGATGTGACTGAAGTTGAAAAAAAGCGTCGTCGACTTCGGCGGATGCAACTGCCGCCCGGGAACTGGTTCGCTCCAACACCGATTAGCGACAGCCTCATCCAGCTTCGATATTCTGGAAGCGGGCGCTCTTTCATAATGCGTTGACTCGTTCAATGCACCAATAGCACGGGATGAGGATCAGCCTTTAGCTTGATTTTTAAAACTGCACCCCCGGGTTGAACACAACGTCGCTGTGCAAACGGAAGGAACTGAGTGTTGCCCGAAACGAAGATGTCATAACAACCTCTCGGCGCCGCAAACGAAAAGCTTCCGCCCGTCGCTGTGCGCGCCTGCCATGTGTCGGAGATGTAACCTTCGCCCGTTTGTTGAAAGTCACGAACGATGACGAAAGCGCCCACCAGCGGCCTACCGTCCGGCCTCAGAACAACACCGTTTATCCCGGTATGTTCGTTCTGCGAAATCCTCGTTTGCGATGGCTAACCCCGGACAAAAATATCAGGTCACGGATGTCGTGGTTGATCGAGGTCTGCCCTGCAGACGCCTTGTTTTCGCCGGAGAGCGGGGCGACTAATGGTTCGTTCACTATGAGCTAGCTAGGCGGCATAGGTCACAGCTATTGCGTCCTACTGTTCAAGATTGATCCCCAAAATCGGTCGCGGTTCGTGTGGGGCGGCGCTGGGTTTCATGGCGCAAAAAACTTGGATCAGCTTCGCAGAATGGTAGCGGCTGGGCAATTCTCCGATGAGATGCAGAACGACTGGTGACGAAATTGTTGCAAAATAGCCGCTAGACTCATCATCCGCAACCTCAGTTCGGCCTGTCTGTTAGCAAAATGAGGCACTTTCCCAGACTTGACCGCCGCTGTACGGGCCGTCACCATCTGCATCAAACTGCGGTTCGTCGAACCATACCCAGTAAACGATGTTAGTCCCCAATGCGCTGGTTTCCTGCCGCGTGAGGCCAAGGTCCCACGCCCCACTCACGTTTGTGACTGCATCTGGCGGCGCTGAAATTGTCCCCTTCGCATTTTTTTGCCCAAAAGAAGTCATCCGACACGCGCACGCGATCTCCGCTGGAAAACACGCTCAGTGCGCCCCCTACGCTGGCAAGTGCGCGAGTTTAGCAGGTCGGCTGGCGCAACAGTGCGCCGTGAAAGGCGCTGGACTTCGGCGATTGACACGGAACTGGGCTGACAATAGCCTTCAGTGCATCCAGCCAATGCCGCAAATCGCGTTTACAAGGAAGACTAGGGAAAGGGCGATCACCGTACCTCTAGCAATACCCGACTCGCGATATTTGCTCACGGCGTAGAGGCTGACGAGAATCAGCGCGACCGCGTTCAGAAGTGGGAACACCCAATCATGTCGAGAATGGAGGTTCATCCCAACGACGACTGCAATCACAAAACATACTGCGCTAAGGATCAATCCCAACAGAAAACCCAACGCTACCTTCTGAGTGGAGTGAACGCTTTCACCCGGCATACGTAGTCTGCTCCCTGTTGCGGCGCAGTGGGATCAACCGTTCTGTTTCCACTTGGTCGCGATAAAAGAGATTGAAGGTGTCGAAGGGTATGAGGCGACCATCGGGGTGGACGATGTGGATGCAGCTTTTCTTCACTGAGCGTACATCGAACGAATAGGCATCCATAAATTGCACAATAAGGATGCGAAAGATGTTGTCGTAATCAAATTCTGGAGGTGCGTCCAGCCTTGGGAGGCAACACAGCAGGTCTCGCAGACTGCCAGCCCCGGATCGAGGCGAATGGTTAGTGGCAAAGAGTTTGAACACTCCGTTCCTCACCGCATCGTCCTGCTCATATACGATGGTATTCCGTCCACCGTTAATCAACACCTCGGGATCAATCATTCCGGTCAGTGGGATGACTTTCCCATTGATCTTCAATGCGTAAGCCATTGCCAAGCTGTCGGCATGGCATGGCACGGGAATGATGTCCTCCGGTCGAAAGACCGTCGTCTGCTCCAGAATTTTTCTCCTCACCTCGGTCAACGTCAGGCGGTCGGTTGCCGGATCGTACTGCTCCAAGCGCCCAGCAGCCTGAATCGGCTGGAACGTTACACCTCTCACGCACGGCTGCTGCAAGGCGAAGTCGATAATCTTCCCGATTTCGCAATCATTTAGTCCTTTTTTCAGAGTAACCACAAGTGTGGTGGAAATCTTGTGACGGTTCAGGCGCTCCAGAGCACGTTCGCGCACGTTCCTGAGGTCAGAGCCGCGTAGTTCCATTAGCGGATGCCGTTCAAACGAGTCAAACTGTAGATAGATTTCTAGGTCTGGCATGTAGCCGGACAATCGACTCGCAAATTCCTCTTCCTGCGCTATCCGAACACCATTTGTATTCACCATTAGGTGGCGGATGGGACGCGTCTTCGCCATATCCAGTACGGCAAAAAAGTCGGGATGCAACGTCGGTTCCCCGCCCGAGATTTGAACAACGTCGGGATGCCCTTCATTACGAACGACGGCATCGAGCATGGCCTCGATCTGGGATAAGCTCCGTTGTTGAGGTCGGTCGGGACCGCTATGGGCATAGCAAATCGGGCACCGTAGATTGCAGTGGTCATTGATCTCGATGAGCGACAGACACGAGTGCTGCTCGTGATCGGCACACAATCCGCAGTCATACGGGCACCCCCACTTTACAGGGGTGTTGTATGCTACAGGCATTTCAGGAGGCTTCAGGAAGACCTCTCGACAACGACGGTAGTAGTCCACGTCATCGGCAATAAGCACCCGCTGGTTTCCGTGGATGGAGCACCTCTTTAACAAGTAGACGTTCCCATCCTGAAAAACGATCTTTCCTTCGATCTTTGCGTAGCAAGTCGAACAAATAGAAAGCGCCACGTCATAGAAAATGTAAGGTCGGACTCTCGCTGCCATTCTCCGCTTCTCCAAACTTGATGTACCGATACCACCCGTGCTATGCCAACTCCTCAGGTTCGTTTGGCAGCCTGTGCATGATTGTCGTTAGTATCCGTGCTGTTTCGCGGCAGCAGTAGATCGACACCGTGAGGCACGTCCACTGAATTATAGAGAGATCGAGCACGCGAAACTCGGGCTTAAGGAAATCAACCAACAAGCGCCATCCCATGTAACCTGCGATGAAGAGTTTGAACGCATCACCGTTACGATGTGGCTGGCGCAGAAACATCCAGAGCGCCAGACTGAAAGTTAGCAGAAAAGCCATTTCGTAAAGCTGCGTCGGGTGGCGTAATACTCCATCACCAAAATCCACTCCCCAAGGCAGAGTTGTTGCGATGCCAAAGGTCTGATCAGGAAGTCCGGCAAGAAAGCAGCCGACCCGCCCAATGGCTATTCCGAGCGACAGAGGAATCGCAAAGAGGTCACCTGTGGAGTCGGTTATTCCAAGACGCCGTTTGATCCACTCCACAGCTATCCAGCCGCCTACTAAACCGCCGACGATTGATTTTCCAGAGACGAGATATGCTGGGTTCCTCCACTGGCGCACAATTTCCGGCGCTTGTTCCATGCAGCCAAGTATTTTGCTTCCCAGCGCGGCACCGACAGCCGCCGTCGCGATGATCCACCACCGACTGTCCAGCGAGATGGGATCGCCCAACTTCAGCCTCAACCGCCGATACAGTTGGAACCCAACGATATAGGCCAGCGTCTCGAAAAACATATGGAGATCAGCGCCGATGTGTCCAAGTCGGAGGTAGATTGGGAAACTCACAAGAGAGTCGCTGGGAGCAGATTATCGAAGAGTCATGTCTAGGGCAATTCGAGTTTCCTTCCGACTGAAAATCGTGCTCTGGGAGGTGCCGAATGCTAGTCATCGCGGTGCCGTAAATGCTGCTAGTCAAGAGTTCGACACGCGAGTGCTTGGGTGGTTTCGTTCCCGTGACCCATGATCCCCTGCTGGCACCGTCTCACAGGGTATACCCGTGGGCTAGCGACCGACTTGGCGAAACAGGGGGCGAAAGGCCGCATGAAAGGCTCTCGAAATTCGACCCCTTGCGAACCAGCCGGGCGGCAGGGTCAGGAAATCCTGAAACGGTGCAGTTTTTGCGCGTTTCCCGCATAGGACTTTCCGTTCTAGACCCCGAAGATGGTATCGGGTCAAAGGTCAAAGAGTGAAATCGCCTTATTGCGACAGTTAGCTCCAAGATCGCCCGTTGATCAGAACCTGCCGATGGCAGAGTATGGATCGTCGGGTTTGAGACGCAATTCGACAGAAGTCAGCCGATCATTTTCGACCAGATGTCGTATATGCCTCGCAATCCCTGACCGTCTTTCGTCTTTCCCGCTAAACCGTGGGCTAGAGTTAGCATCATGCGCACGGGACTAAACGGAACCTTGCCAAAGCCTACGACTACAGGCTCGCCATAATCTACGAATCTCTTGCTGCCGAAAATCTGATCCCACTTCAGTGACGAGTTGTTGCGCAGAAACACTTGGCTAAGGTACATGCCGACGTCCATGGCCAGCGAAATCGTGCGATCCGTCAGTTCCCCTCCTGATACCCAATCTCGTATGTGAGAAGGAATATTCTTAAGTTCATCGCGTGTGTGGGGCCGCGTTTCGACTTGAGACGCAAACCAGTTGCCCAACGAATCTAAGGACTCCGGCATGTAGCTCGGCTCCCAACCTTCAAAACCAGCCGAGGAGTTCATCGCTTTTGTCAGTTCGCCAATTCGCTGTTGGAGCACGTCATGAAACCAGCGGTCATATTCCCGCAGTTCCTTCTTGGTCATTTCTGCGAGTCTGAGGGTCCGGAACGGCGGCCGGATCACGTTGTACGTTGTTTCCACGCGAGCCAGTGTACCAAGAGGTAGATTGGTGGAGTTGTTGAGAAATCTCTATATCACTCATCGACCCGGTTGCGACTGTACCCCGCACCTTACTGCTGCCCGCTTCCGATCACGCCCCGCGACATCCCATTCTGAAGGAAGCCAAAGCGGAGTATGCGAAGCTGCAATAGAATCCCCTCTATCATATTGTCGCTGACGGCAAGGGAGCGCAGCCTTGATTGTGTTGGCTCCGGCAAAGCAGCCTGTGGAACGAGCCTCTGCTCTGGCGGCATGAGGCCCGGTAGACTTGGAAAGCACGACATAGGCTCGGCGTGAATGCTGGAGAAAGAGCACCGAACCACTATGCGGGCAGTGGCTTTCCCCTAGTCTCCGCTCCCGCAAACGGAGTGGCTATTAGTCCGACGATATAGATTAGTGACATTACCGCCGCTGCGTTTCCGATCCCGCCGAAGAGCGTGACCAACCAACCCGCCAAGAGTGCTGCACAATCGTTTCCCAGAACGACCTGAAACGCGCCAAAACCACTTCGAAGCACCTATATTTCACAACAATATACGCAAGACCGAGTCTTTTCGTAATCGGCAGGTCAGCGGTTCAAGTCCGCTCGTCGGCTCCATTTTTTCAAATACTCACCGGTGCTTTTCACTGCACCCTCAAGTCACTGTGACGTGAATTGTGACGTGAATTGCGCAGGTCGATGGCTTCACGGATCGAATCCAGCACCGGATGCTGGTACCGCATTGAGGTACGCACATCGGTGTGACCCATGACTTTCATCACCATTGCCAGATTGCCGGCTTCCTACGCTGCCGTGCCAAAAGTATGGCGGGCACTGTACAACACCAGCGACCGAGGCAAGCCAGTCTCGCTGCGGGATTCCCTGAATTGCTTAGTTAGCCACCATCGTCAGGTGACCTTCAGCGGCCCTGCGCGAGGGGACCAACCACCTCTCCCGCCTGTTGCGGCACCGAAGCATCAACAAGTCCAACATGCGTTCACTGATTGGCACCCGGCGTCGCGATGCTCTGGTCTTGCCGTGAGGATTGAAGATGACGCGGCGAGACCAGTCAATGTTCCGTCCGCGCAAGCTTGAGGAGCGCCGAGTTCGCCCTCAACGAATCCGTCGTAAATGACGGCCTTTGGCGTGACATGCTTCAATTTCGACGATGGCTGCTTGAAATTCCTGGCGATTTCCTGAAATCTGTCGAATGGGCCGCGTCTCATCCGTCATACGTTCAGGCGCACAAAGGCGCTCACAATAGTTCCCAAAGGAGAAAGTCCAATGCAATTTGCCCTGCTAGTCTATGAGTCACCGGAAGCTTTTGCGGCGCGAAACAGCGACGGAACCGACCCCTACACCGGTGCTTGGCGGGCGTACCATAAGGCTCTGGTCGAATCCGGCACCTACCTCGCTGGCGATCCGCTTCAAGTGCCAGAGACTGGAACCACAGTGCGAATTAAGGAAGGAAAGCGGCGCGTCCAGGATGGCCCCTTCGCGGATACCAAGGAGCAACTGGGGGGATTCATAATCCTCGAACTCCCTTCGCTTGACGAAGCGCTCGAGTGGGCAGCGCGTTGCCCGGCCGCCTCAGCCGGTGTTGTGGAGGTCCGTCCCCTTGCACCTGAATCCAAACGCCGGATCACGGGATGAGCGGAAGCGGTCAGGAGAACACTCACCGAACGATCGAGCGGGTGGCCCGCGAATCGTATGGTCGTCTGGTGGCATTCCTCTCCTCACACACCCACGACGTGGGCAGCGCGGAGGACGCGCTCAGCGACGCGCTGATTGCCGCCCTCGCGACTTGGCCGCGAGACGGCGTGCCACAAAATCCCGAGGCCTGGCTGCTGACGGCAGCGCGCCGCTCCTTCATCGATCTTGTGCGTCATCGGCAAGTCGCTCTGGCAAGCGAGCCCACTCTACTGC
>Ga0210406_10007517_pt1 | contig 11041 bp, 8 predicted proteins | sample IncBWC30MmetaG_FD_155454 | JGI IMG/M metagenome (GOLD analysis project Ga0210406, IMG submission 155454) | Forest soil microbial communities from Barre Woods Harvard Forest LTER site, Petersham, Massachusetts, United States - Inc-BW-C-30-M | ecosystem: Environmental > Terrestrial > Soil >... | reverse complement strand
GGTGTGAATGAACAACTGGGCGTTTTCCACGGGAGTGTGCTGCAGAATCCCATGGCCAAGATTCAGGATGTGTCCGTCGCCCGAAAGCTCGCCGGCGATGTCCAAGGTTGACTGGCGGATTTTCTCCGCGGGCCCAAATAAAATCGCGGGATCAAGATTTCCCTGCAGCGCCACGCGCGGGCCAGCCAGCTTGCGAACTTCGGCGAGCGGGACACGCCAATCCACGCTCAGCACGTTGGCTCCGGCACGCACCACCGCGGGCAGCAGATGGTGCGAAGCCTTGGTGTAGTAAATGACAGGCACTTTGTTCCCGAGTCCGTTGATAATTTCCTGCACCGCGGGCAACGCGAATTCCGTGTAATCCTTCAAATCCAGTTCGCCGCACCAGGTGTCAAAAAGCTGCACGGCGGAAACGCCCGCGGCAATCTGGGCCTTCAGGTAAAGAATGGTCGCGTGCGCGATTTTGTGCAACAGTTCGCGAAAAACTCTGGGCTCGGTGTAGAGAAAATTCTTTACTATCGCGAACCCATCTTTTGTGCGGCCCTCCACCACGTAACACGCCAGCGTCCAGGGAGAAGCGGCAAAACCCAGCACCGGCACGTCCGGCCCCGCCTGTTTCACGGTTCGGCGCAACGCTTCCATCAGGAATCCGGTTTCCACTTCCGGATCGAAAATGTGCAGCTTGCGAACGTCGGCCTCCGTCCGCACCGGCTCCGGCAAATTGGGCCCTTTGTCTTCGAGCTCCAGCGGCAAGCCCATGGCTTCCGCGGGGATCAGAATGTCGGAGAAAATGATGATTGCATCAACGCCGAGCCGCCGAAACGGCTGCATCGAGACTTCCACCGCCAGATCAGGCGTCTTGCAAACTTCCAGAAACGAATGTTTTGCGCGTATTTCCCTGTATTCCGGCAGGTAGCGCCCCGCCTGCCGCATCATCCAAACAGGCAGTCGTGGCACTGGTTCGCACCGCGCGGCGCGCAGAAACAACTCCTTGCGGGTCAGTCCAATCGCTTCGTTCGTCATAAGTCCTGTCGTCACAGAATAACAAATCTGCCAGCTTCCCGCCTTCAAAGAAGGTTTTGCGTCACAGCGGAAAATTGCGCGGCCCGGGGCTAAAAATCGAACGCCAGCCCAACGGTTGGCGTGATGGGAACGCCCTGAGAAGTAAGGATGATCGTATTTCCGGTCGGGCCGATGCCAAAGGTAGAGAAGACGGGGTTGTAATGATTGGTGGCGTTGAGTAGTTCTCCATAGAGACCGAACTTGCACCGGGGAAACTGCCAGGATTTGTCGATCCGCAGGTCGAGCCGTTCATAGGCGTTGAAGCGGAAATTGGGCCCCTCACCGGGGAACACGGGAAAGCCGGAACCAAAGAGATTCTTGATGCCAAAGCGAACCGTCGGCGTAAGGCGGTAGCTCGCGAACAGGTTCAGATTGTGCCGTTGGTCGGAGGTCGTCGGGCCATAGGAAGTGCCGAGCAAAACGGGAGTGGGGAATTGCGGCAAGTTGACGGTGTACTGCTTTTCGCGCGCGTACGTCAGGGTGTAGCCGATCCAGCCTGACAGGCGATTTTCACTCCGGCGCTGCAAAAGAAACTGCACTCCTCGAGAATAATCCTTTGCAATCGGCACGGAACGTTTGACGAGAGTGAGTGGAGAGATTGTGTAGAGATCGTCACGGGTGTTGTTCTGCCTGTCGAATGCCTCCACGCGAAACCGGGTGCGTACCCCGAATTTTTGTTCCGCGGCCACAATATACTGAGTGGAAGTGTAGGGCATGGGAACAGCGCACACGACGTCCAGGCCGTTCCCGAGACATCCCTGGATACCGCCGAATGTAGCGAACTGGCTGTACTTACCCCAACCCGCTTCCAGTTGCGTGTTAGCCAGAACGCGGAGGGACGCGGAGGCCTGGCCCGTAACCGGTTGAACGCGTATCCCGCCCTGCTTTGCCCAACGCAAACCTCCCTGTAGCGTCAGCCTGTGTTTCCAAACTTGTTGCGACGCTTGGGCGAAAGCGTTCTGTGAATGGAAGGCGAACTCATCGAAGCTACGCAAAAATGAGCCCGAAAGCTGGACAGAAGTTGTCTCGTCATTCACGAGCGGCCGGCGGTTGGTATAGCCGGCCTGCAAGACACCGCTCTCGGCATAGCTCCAGGAGAGAATCGTACCGCCAGACCATTCGCGGATGAACTGGCGGACGAGAATGAGTCCGGCGGGATTGTCCTGCTCGAAACCTGTTCGAACGTAGGCGGCGCGGCTGTCCAGGACGAGGTTGCGTAGAATCTGCCAGCGCCATCCGAAGCGTCCGATGGCGAGATCGTTGCTTCCGGATTTGAAGGTAGACGGCGGGTCCGTCGCGGGAATGGAAGGATTCCTGACATGGGTCTGCCCGCCGGCGGCGAAGAAGCTCAGCGTATGCGCGGGTGTGAGGTCGTAGGTGACTTTCAAGTTCGCGTCGTAGATGCCCACATCCGAGTAGCTGCTGCCGTCAATGAACTGGTCCAAATAACCGGTGTAGCTTTTTCGCGCGCTAATCAGCCAAGTTCCATGGTGCGAGGGGCTGAAGCCGCCTTCGGCTAGCCCTTCGACGTCGATGAGTCCCGCCGAAAAATGAAAGGTGGGAGGGCCTTCCGTTCCCGTGCGCGTGGTGATAGCGAGGGCCGCGCCGGCGTCCTCTCCATAGCGCACGGGATACGCGACCGGAAGGAGGCGGAGTTCGTCGACGCTGTTGCCCGTGAAGAGGCTTAGGGAGGCTGCCTCCGGGAAGCCCGGGATCGTGTGCAAGAGGTTGGGCACGATCACGTCATCGACGTACACTCCCACGTTTTCGTAGGGTGCGCCCATGACGGAAAACTGGGCTTGCAGGTCGTCATTGGCAGAGGCGGAGACGCCGGGAAGCGATTGCAGGGAGCGATACGGATCGTTGACGGCGACGGTAGAGGTCTGTTGGATTTCGGTTGAAGTGAGATTCAGATCGCCGACGGCGGGCCAATCGAAGGGTTCAAAGACGTCGCCATGCACTTCGACAAGTTCGTTACGGCGAAAGAAGTCGGGTACGAGGAAGATCTCGAACTCCTTGGAATCGTCCTGTACGGAAAGGGAAAAGGTTTGGGTGACGCCGCGATAGCCGACGCCGTTAACGCGAAGAGTGTAATTGCCGGGAGGCACTCCTGAAAACTGAAATCTGCCGTCATTTGTGGTTTCGACGCGCGAGTTGGATTCCTCGATCGCGACCTGAATCTTGCCGAGAGGTTCGCCGCCTTCGGCGTTTTTGACTACGCCGTGAACCTCCGCGGCGGAGGCAATTCGAACGCAAACGAGAAATAGCGCCGCGAACGGCAGCCAGACCGATGGTCTGCTCGAACGCTTGATGGTGGAAGATCTCAAAGAAATCCGCCTCAGGCTCCGAGCCTTTTGATTCCCCTATCGCCCATTTGGACGCGATTGGCCTGATTTCGTATCGTCGGGCCTATTGGTTATACGCGAGGCTAGTGGCTAAAAGCAAAGGGAGTGGACGTGCGTTTTGATCAGACACAGGCTGCAGCCTGTGCTTACCGCTGCTGCTGTTGGGATTGGGAGGTGCCATCGCGTCCTCGCGACGAAAACCCTCAGGCCTCAACGGCCTGAGCTACATCACTCCGGGCTTGTGAAGTGCGTCACAGCGTGTCGGTGCGTTTGAACGCAAAATTCCTCTACAGTTGCGATTGCGGAGCGAATGGAAGAACCCTGCGACTACGCTATACTGAGCCTATCTGAGATGCCGCGCAGGCCGGAGGATGAGCGCTCTGCCTCTGCGTCAGCTCTCGGCAAGGACTCGAGCCGATGAATCTTCTGTTCGTCATGTTGACTGTGCTGGCCTATCTACTGAGCATGGGCCTGTATATGGGCTTCCTTTATACCGGCAAAGAGGTTACTGGACGAATGGCTACCGTATTGATGTTTATGGGGTTAGCCTGCCATTACCTGGCCCTCTTGGGACGCGCCCGGGCCACGCATTCGGTCCCCTATCACGACCTTCAAGGCTCAATGTCTCTCTTCGGCTGGCTCCTCGCCGTCACCTACCTTTGCCTTGAAATCTATCACCGGCAGCGCACCGTCGGCGCCTTCGTAGTCCCCATCATCCTCGCCTTTTTTCTTGCCGCCACCTTCGCGCCGGAACATCCCGCCCCGCCGACGCAGGTGCATGGCGTGGTTTTCGCCCTGCACGTTACCCTGAGCATCCTGGCATACGCGGGATTTGCGCTCTCCTGCGTTCTCAGCCTGATGTTTCTCGGGGAAGAGCGGCTCCTGAGGATCCGAAAGCTGGGCGATATCGTCTGGCGCCTGCCTTCGCTCGAACTCCTCGAGCGCATGAGCCACACCAGCGTGCTCGTCGGACTGGTCACCATCGCCGCGGGCACAGCGCTGGGATTCCTTGCCGTCGACCGCCAGGCCGGTCAGCACTGGTATTTCGATCCAAAATACATCGTCACCCTGGTGGTGCTGCTGCTTTATGCGGCCTATTTCCAACTGGCGCGCACCACGGCCTGGAGAGGCGCGCGTGCCTCCAAATTGTGCGTTTTCAATTTCGTTCTTGTGGTGCTCAGCTTTACGGTAGTGAATCTCTTTCTTTCAGCGCATCACCGGTATTTTTAGGAGCGCGCTTCGCGCAGCATGGAGATCGTACTCGTTGGCCTGAACTTCCGCACGGCATCCCTTGAGGTGCGGGAGAAGGTGTCGTTCTCCGGCGAGCAGGCACAAAGGGCTTCGGAAGAGCTGCGCTCTCGCGGCATTCTGGAAGAAACATTGGTGCTTTCCACCTGCAATCGCAGCGAAGTCTACGGCGTCCATTCCAGCGCCAATCACGAATCGGCGGGGGCGCTCTCCTCTTTCCTCAGCACATTTCACGAAGTGCTGCCCGATCAGCTGAATCCCTCCCTCTATCACCACTACGATCACGATGCGGTCCGCCACCTGTTCCGGGTTTCCGCCGGACTCGAATCGATGCTACTTGGTGAAGCGGAAATTCTCGGCCAGGTCCGCGAAGCCTATCTGCGCGCCCACGAAGGCCGCGTGACCGGTCCGGTGCTGAACCGGTTGTTTCAGGCTGCGCTGGAAATCGGCAAGCGGGTGCGTGCGGAAACCGAATTGGGCACACGTCCGATGGGCGTTGCTTCCGCCGGGGTAAAACTGGCCGAGCGCATTTTCGGGAAGCTCCAGGATCGCAGCGCGCTCGTTCTCGGCGCCGGCACGATCAGCGAGCAGGTTGTTTCCCAGTTGCGCGACCGCAAAATCAAGAATCTCTATCTGATGAATCGTTCGCGGGAAAAAGCGGAGGAGTTTGCCCACCGGTACGATGGCAAAGTCCTCGAATGGGGGGAGTGGGACACTTCTCTGAAATTTCCCGACGTCATCGTTTCCGCTGTGGGGGCGCAGGACTTTGTGGTGACCGGGCCCATGGTGGAGCGCGCCATGGCTTCACGCGGAAATCGCGCCCTGTTCTTGATGGACCTCGGCATGCCTCGCAATGTTGACCCCTCGGTGGCCGACATTTATAACGTCTATCTCTATTCGATGGATGACTTGACCGAAATCGTGAAGCAGAATCGCGACGCTCGGGAAAGCGAAGTCCCCAAGGCGGAATCGCTGGTGGAAGATCACGTGGCGAAGTTCATCTCCTGGCAGGCCAGCGTCGAGCTGACCGGCGTGCTCGAAACGCTCCGCGACAGCCTGAAACAGCGCCGCGCCAGTTTTCTTCAAGAGCGCCTCGCAGGGATGAACCACTTCAGCGGCGACGACCGCGAGCGCATCGGCGTCCTGATGGATGAATTGATCGAACACCTGCTGCTGCACCCGGCCGAGCGCCTGCGCACCGAGAAAGAGTTGCGCCGCAAAATTCAGAACGTCGAAGCCATTCGAGATTTGTACTTATCCGACCGGGAGAAACAGTGAAGCCCCTTCGCATCGGTTCAAGAGGCAGCATCCTGGCCCGCTGGCAGGCCGAATTCGTCCGCAAGCAGCTTTTTCGGCTCACCGGCGTCGAAGCCGAAATCATCATCATTAAGACTTCCGGCGACAAAATGCAGCAGTCTCCCCTGACGCAGATCGGCGGGAAGGGAATCTTCATCAAGGAACTGGAAGAAGCGCTGCTCGAGGAGAGCATCGATCTGGCCGTGCACAGCGTGAAGGATATTCCCACGGAGACCCCGGGCCGGCTGCATTTTCCCGCGGTCTGCCGCCGCGACGATGTGCGCGATTGCCTGGTTTCGCATGCCGGAACGTTGCTCGCGAACCTGAAGCAGGGGGCTCGCGTGGGCACCAGCAGTCTGCGCCGTCAAGCGCAACTCCGCCACTATCGTCCGGACCTTGACCTGCGCGAATTGCGGGGCAACGTGGACACCCGTTTGCGCAAAGTGGAGAGCGGCGAGTACGACGCTATTGTGCTCTCGAAAGCGGGACTCGACCGTCTGGGCTGGAGCCAGAAAATCACCGAGTCGCTTTCCACCGAAATCTCCCTGCCGGCCGTGGGCCAGGGCGCAATTGGGATTGAATCGCGTGTAAGCGATCGCGACGCCGATGAGATTTTGTCCAAGCTCGACGATATGGAAACGCGGACAGCGATTATTGCGGAGCGCGCGCTGCTCTCCGCGTTGCAAGGCGGATGCCAGGTGCCGGTCGGCGCCTGGGCGCGAATGGAGCGCGGCGAACTGGTGATGGAAGCCGTCGTTTGTTCCGTGGACGGCACCCAATACGTTCGCGAGAGAGCTACCTCATCGCTCGACCAGGCCGCGCAGCTTGGCGAACATCTGGCGCGCGTGCTTGCCGAAGGTGGTGCGCGGAGTATTCTGGAAGAGGTGCAGCGCGCCCGTGGTTGAAAAGGGTTACAAGCCGCTGGCGGGGAAGCGCGTCGTCGTGACGCGCGCGCTGGAGCAGAGTCAATCGCTCGTGGACGCCCTGCGCGATGCAGGCGCCGACCCGGTTTTGCTGCCACTGGTGGCTTTCGCGCCCCCGGATAATCCCGCGGAACTCGATGCCTGCCTGAAGAATCCCGCGCGGTTCGATTGGGTGTTTTTTACCAGCCAAAACGCGTTACGCGCGGTGCAGCAGCGGTGCGCCGCGTTGAAACTCCAGCTCGATAAGGTTTTCGACGGCGTGAAAATTGCCGCCGTCGGCCCCGCGACTGCGGAAGCGGTGACCGCGGCCGGCTTGAGCGTGAATTTCATTTCCAGAATCCACACCGGTGTTGCGCTCGCCGAAGAACTCTCTGCTACGGCCCGGGAGAAGCGTGTTTTCCTGCCGCGTAGCGACCTCGCGAATCCCGACTTGATCGAAGTATTGAATCTCCACGGTTGGCAAGCTACGCCGGTGGTCGCCTACAAAACAGTCTCGCCAGACTCGGATTCACCGGGGGCACAGGAATCTCTTCTTCGGGGTGACGCGGATGCTATTCTGTTTTTCAGCCCCTCGGCGGTGCATCACCTCCGCGACATTCTCGGCGCGGAACGATTCCGCGAACTCAGCCGCCAATCGGTTTTCGTCGCGATTGGCCCGGTCAGCGAAAGCGCGCTGAAAGCGGAAAGCGTAGACCGGATTCTCCTGGCCGCGGACACCACGGTCGCCGCCGCCGTTTCCACCCTGGCAGATTATTTCGCAAAGGCAGGCCAGCAGCAGCCTGCAGGAGCTAAACAAGGATGAGTTTCCCAGTTCATCGTCCCCGTCGCATTCGCCGCACGGAAGCCTTGCGCGGACTGGTGCGCGAAACGCGCCTCACCACCGCCGGCTTTGTCTACCCGATGTTCGTCTGCCCCGGCACAAAAGTCCGCAAAGAAGTCAGCTCCATGCCCGGGGTCTACCAGCAATCGGTGGATCAGATCGTCGAAGAGTGCCGCGAAGTGGAATCGCTGGGCATTCCCGCCATCATTCTTTTCGGCCTGCCTGAAAGCAAGGATGCCCGCGGAACAAGTTCCCTCGCAAAAACGGGCGTGGTGCAGAAGGCCGTCGAAGCCATTAAGCAGGCGAAACTCAATCTTCTGGTGATTACTGATGTTTGCCTCTGTGAATATACGGACCACGGCCACTGTGGCGTTGTGGAGCACGACGAAATCCTGAACGACCCGACGCTGGAAATCCTGGCGCAACAGGCCTTGTCTCACGCCCGCGCCGGTGCGGATATCGTCGCGCCCTCGGACATGATGGACGGCCGCGTCGCCGCGATCCGAACCCTCCTCGACGGGCACAAATTTGAAAACATTCCGATTCTCGCTTACGCCGCAAAATACTGTTCGGGCTTTTACGGCCCGTTCCGCGAAGCCGCCGATTCCGCGCCGAAATCCGGCGACCGGCGAAGCTACCAGATGGATCCCGCCAATGCCCGGGAAGCCTTGAAGGAAGTCGCGCTGGATCTCGAAGAGGGCGCCGACATCGTGATGGTGAAACCCGCGCTGCCGTATCTCGACATCATTCGCGCGGTTCGCGAGCGCTTCGATGTGCCCGTTGGCGCGTACAACGTCAGCGGCGAATATGCCATGGTCAAAGCCGCCGCGCAAAAGGGATGGATCGAAGAAAAGCGCGTGGTCCTCGAAATTTTGACCGGCATCCAGCGCGCCGGCGCCGACATTATCCTGACCTACCACGCCAAAGACGTGGCTCGCTGGCTGAAATCCTGAGTTCCGAAAAAAGGTGCCCCGATGAGTGCGACACAAGCCCAGGCAAAACCCGAACGCCGCCGTTCAAAAGAAATTTTTGAGAAGGCCGAAAAAGTTCTCGTTGGTGGCGTCAATAGCCCGGTTCGGGCGTTTCGTTCCGTCGGCGGCGAGCCGCTGATCATCGAAAAGGGAAGCGGCCAATATCTGTACGACGCCGACGGCAACCAACTCCTGGATTACGTCTGTTCGTGGGGCGCAATGCTGTTAGGTCACGCGCATCCCGCTGTCAGCGCGGCCATCGCCGAGCAAGCACGTCGCGGCACAAGTTTCGGGGTCACCACCGAACTGGAACTGCAGCTTGCCACGCTGATCACCAAAGCTATTCCCTTTATCGAAAAGGTGCGCTTCGTTTCGAGCGGTACGGAAGCCACCATGAGCGCTGTCCGCCTGGCGCGCGGCGTCACCAAGCGCGATTTCATCGTCAAGTTCGAAGGTTGCTATCACGGCCATGCCGACAGTTTTCTGTCGCAAGCGGGTTCCGGCCTCGCCACGCTCGGCATTGCCGAATGCCCAGGCGTTCCCCAGGCGCTGGCCGCGCTCACTTTGAATGTTCCTTACAACGACCTCCAAGGTGTTGAAAAACTCTTCAACGAACACAAAGACAAAATCGCGGCGGTAATCGTCGAACCTATAGCCGCGAACATGGGAGTCGTTTTGCCGAAAGAAGGATTTCTGCAAGGCCTTCGCGAACTCACGCACAAGAATGGCGCCTTGCTCATCATCGACGAGGTCATCACCGGTTTTCGCCTTCACAACGGCTCCGCGCAGACGCTTCTGGGTGTCGAAGGCGACCTCACTACCATGGGAAAAATCATCGGCGGCGGCGTGCCGGTCGCCGCGTATGGTGGCCGCGCGGAATTGATGAACAATGTTGCGCCGTTGGGGCCCGTCTATCAGGCCGGCACGCTTGCCGGCAATCCGCTCGCGATGAGCGCCGGCATCGCCACTCTGAACGAACTCGCCAAGCCCGGTCTCTACGACGGCATCAACGCGCTCGCCAAGAAACTGGTCCACGGCCTTCGCAACGCTCTCGCCGGCGCGGGAATTCCCGCCCAGGTCAACAGCATCGGCTCGCTTTCCACTATCTTCTTCACGCCTGAGCCGGTCACCAATTACTCTGGGGCCAAACGCTCCGACACCAAACTCTATGCCCGCTACTTCCGCGAAATGCTCAACCGCGGCATCTTTCTGGCTCCTTCCCAGTTCGAAGCCGCTTTTGTTTCCGCCTCTCACACTTCCCCGGATATCGACCGCACCATTGCCTCCGCGCGGGAAGTGCTAAAATTCATGGCGGCTCAGCCGTCCGCGTAAATCCACCAATAAGAGGAAACCCCCGATGCACGAAGTGCTCGAAGAGCATGCACATCATCATGATGAGGAGCCATGGACGTTGCCCGTCGCCATCACCATCAACATCCTAGCGGTCCTCGTGGCCATGGCCACGCTGATGGGACATCGCACCAGCATCGAGGTGGTTCTACACCAGAACCAGGCCACAGACCAGTGGGGGTACTACCAGGCCAAAAATAACCGCCTCCACCAAATGCAGCTCAATGCCGACTTGCTCGGAGTCATTACGCCCGCGGATAAGGAAAAAGCGGCGGCGCTGCGCGAGAAATATCAGAAGGAAATCGAGCGCTACGAAAGAGACAAGGACCAAATCACCGAAAAGGCCAAGGAATTTGAAAACGAGCGGGTGGTGGTATCCAGGCGGGAAAACAGTTTCGACGCCGGCGAAGTTATCTTGGAAATTGCCCTGATTATCTGTTCCCTTACGCTGCTGACAAAAAGGAAAGCGTTTTGGTATTCAGGAATCGCGATCGGCGTTGTCGGATTCGTGGTCGGCCTTAGTGGTTTTTTGGTCCACTAAGATTGCCGCCCAGTGAGGCGAGTTAGCCTGTGTTTGACACTGTTGTGGGTTACCAACCGCGGGCCGCTATTGAAAAAGTGTCATCCTGAGGCTATCCGATAAGGATAGCCGAAGGACCTCAACTTTAGGTCCGTGCACAATTTGTGGGTTGAGGTCCTTCGTACGCAAACGGCGCGTACTCAGGATGACAAATTATTTTTAATTTCCGGGCCATCAGAAAATTGCACACCCAGACAAATGACTCTTACGCGACCGAGGGCGGACGGTTGCCTCGCAGCAGTGCCAGTTCATCCTTCAGCCGGTCGATGCGGTCCAGCAATTCCTTATGCCGCAACACATCCGCGTCCGGCTTTTTGCCGATGAAAGAAAGCGTCCCGCCCGGTTCCAGGATGCATTGATCCACCTCGCTCAGCGAACTGAACCCTTGCTTTCGCGCCGCCGCTTCCAGTTGGGACACGGAGATGAGTTCCGTTTTCAGGTGTTCA
>Ga0210406_10007516_pt1 | contig 11042 bp, 9 predicted proteins | sample IncBWC30MmetaG_FD_155454 | JGI IMG/M metagenome (GOLD analysis project Ga0210406, IMG submission 155454) | Forest soil microbial communities from Barre Woods Harvard Forest LTER site, Petersham, Massachusetts, United States - Inc-BW-C-30-M | ecosystem: Environmental > Terrestrial > Soil >... | reverse complement strand
AGTTCGTGACCGATAAGCGGCGCGCGCCCGAAATGCACAACGGATTGTATCTCGACGATGAGTAACTGTGAACTGCAAACGGTAAACTGTGAACTGCGAACCCTCGAGCTAGCCCCCGGCGACCATATTGATGATCTCGATGCGGTCATCTGCTTGTATGTGCTGGTCGCCGAAATCATCACGTCCGACCGGTTCGCCGTTCCGCTCAACCAATACGCTCTTGGCGGGTAGACCAAATTCTTGCAGGAGGTCGGAGATGGTTGATCCCTCCAGTACTAACCGGGGTTCGCCATTGACAATGGCCGTCATGCATTCAGGATAGCAGCATCCCAATCTTTCCAGACCGGATCGATACCCGCTTTAATCAATGCTTCGGCGACTTGTTGCGGGGAGCGCTGATCTTCGATCTCGAATTGCGGTTCTGCCTTGCCGTTAGTTTCACTAACATTTTGGATGCGGCCCCGTACTGTCAAATGCAACGATTCGCTGCCCTGGCCGGTATAGCCACCGGGAGAAGTCCGGCTGCCGGCGCTCATGGAAGTTACGCCCAAGTGAACGAGGGTGTCGCGTAGGGAAACTGATTCTCTGGTGCTGAGCACGATGCCGACCTGAGGAAAGATAACCCGGAAGGCGCAGACTAATTGAATCAATTCGCGATCGCTCAGTGCATAATGAGGTTGGAAGCCGCCAGCGGCAGGTCGCAACCGAGGGAACGCCACCGTAAGTTGTGAACGCCAACAACGGCGGAGCAGGAATTCGACATGTCTAGCCAAAGCGATTGCTTCTTGACGCCAAGGTGCCAGGCCGAAAAGGGCCCCTAGCCCGAGACGGCGAAAGCCGGCTGTGTAAGCGCGCTCTGGGGTTTCTAGGCGCCAAAAGAAATCCTTTTTCGGGCCAGCCGTATGCAAGGTCTCGTAAATGGCCGGGTCGTACGTTTCTTGATAAACAATTAATCCTTCTGCGCCCGCGCCGATCACGGTTCGATATTCGTCCGTCTCTAAAGGTGCTACTTCTATCGAGACCGAAGGCACGATTCGGCTTACGCGCCGTACGACATCGACCAGGTATTGATTAGAGACGAACTTGGGATGTTCTCCCGATACCAAGAGCAAACTGCGGAATCCGAGGCCGGCGAGAAAGCGCGCCTCGCGTTCCACCTGGTCGAGAGTCAGCGTGACACGCAAAATCGGATTATCTCGGGAAAAACCGCAGTACGAACAGCTATTTACACATTCGTTTGAAAAGTACAGGGGAGCGAATAAGCGCATCGTCCGGCCAAAGAACCGATGGGTGGTTTTTTTAGCGCCGGCGGCCAATTCGGTCAGAGCCCGGTCATCCATCGGTTCAAGCAATTTGGCAATGTCAAGCCGCAGTTTGCTGGTCGATCTGGAGTTGCTTTTTAAAAGCTGTGCGAAAGTCATGGAAGTGGCGGACAGGAAACACTAGTCCGGGCTGCGGGGTGTGTCTATGGCGTGTGGGCGATGATGCCCCCTGACCCGGTGGGGCGAAGAACTCGGCGCGCCGAGGGTGTGGTTGCTTTACCGGATAACCGCGCCGGTTTTGAGCCGTTCCGTGCGTGTGGCATCGCGATGCGCTTCCGAATCTTACCAGAGCCGCGGCTACGACCGGGGTTTTGCTTAATCATTCGGTGATGCCGCCCCCAGGGAACGGCTCAAAACCGGCGCGGGAGAATTTAAACGGTTAGCCAGACCATGGGCGCGCCGAGTTTTTCGCCCCACCGGGTCAGGGGGGCCTATCCGGCTGTTTTCAGCTGGTAGTTCGGGAAGCGGGTCTTTAGCTCGGTTAGCGTTTTGTTGGCTTGGGCCTCGTTGCCGGATTGGTGGAAGGCCAGGTAGGCTTTTTCCAGCGCTAGGGGCGTCACATCCGGATCTTCGTAAAGGACGGCGACGCTGAGGTATGATTTGGCCGCGTTCTCGTAATTACCTCGACCAGACTCGACGTCGCCGATCGCTAAGCGGGCTTCTGCGTTGATGCGGCCTTCCGGTTGTAGGGTCATGGCCTGTTCGGCCGATTTGGTGGCGTCGTCGTATTGTTTTGCACCCAATTGGGCAGCAGAAAGTGCAACAAATGCTTTGGCGCGGTCGGCGGGATCAGTCACCAGTTGTAGATAGGCACTGATCGAAGAGGCGGCGTCCGGATAATGTTGCAGCTCAGTCTGGGCTCGTCCCAGCATGAGCCAAATGCTCTTCTCGATTTTGTCTGGCTGCACATTTTTGGTGAGCAAGGTCAGGAATTTCTCTGACTTATCGTATTGCTTCGCCTCAAAATAGCGTTGTCCGAGCCAAGCGCACGCGTCCGCGACGGTGATTACGCGTTTCAAATCAGACTGGATGAAATTGGAGACTTCGATAGCTGCGTCATCCAGGTGACCAAGAGTCTGGTGGCAAAAAATCAGACGAAGAGTTACCCGGTCGCCATACTCAGCCGGATTCTTTTGCCGGGCGGCAGCTAACGGGCTGATGGCCTCTTGAAAACGTTTTGCATCGAAAGCTGCCCAACCTATCCAGAAATTGGCTTGAGCGGCACCGGCACTATTGGGGAACTTTTGCAGGAGCTCGGCAAATGTTTCCGTCATCTGCTGATACTCGCCCCGCTGCCCTAAGGTCAATCCTTTTTCTAAGAGTGCTGTCTCGCATTCAGGGGAGGTAGGATATTGAGCGATGATCTTAGTGAAATCAGTGAGCGCCGAAGCATAGTTTTTTGTTTCTTGATAAAGTAGCGCTCGCTTCAAAAGCGCCTTTACCGCCAATTTGTACTGAGGATAACCTCCTAGTAACCCGGAGAACGCCTCGATCGCGGACAGGTTATTGTGAACCTGGCTAAAGCCGTAGCCGGCGGCGTAGTAACAGTCAGGTTTATAAGCGTCCGGTAGGGAAGAGTTGGTTAGTTCCAGGTAGAGCTTGGCGGCTAAAGCGTACTGATTTTGTTGGAGTAGCGCTTGAGCTTTCAACAGGGTAGCTTTATCAGCGCGTTCTCGCGGCGGGTTCGTTCCCAGATAGGCATCCACCTCTCTGACCAAACTGGGGTCCTTTAACTGATCGAGTGAAACTAGTCGTTGATATCTCCCGTCGACCGCTTCTTGCGTGCTCGGATATTGGCGGATTAGCTGATTGTAAAAGTCGAGCGCTTTAGCCTGCTTGCCCAGTTGCCGGTAGGAGTTTGCTACTATTAACAGAACGCTCGGCTTGGTTTCTTCACCCAACGCATTCAGGTTCTTGGCGTAGGTATCAAGCACCTGAACGAACTTGTCGCCGTCGTACTCGATCTTCATGAGTTCGAGCTGAGCGATCTGTTTCCATTTTCCTTCCGCGTTTACCCCGATGGCCGTCTTAAACAATTGCTCGGACTCGTCTCGTTTCTTCAGGTCCTCGCCCAGGATCCCGGCCCGAACTAGAGCCTCTACCCGTACCGCCGGCTTGGCCGCGTCAGCGCCCAAGCCGTGAAAGAGCTCAAACGCCGATTCTTTTTGGCCACTCTCCAACGCGAAATAGGCCACGGACAGACGGGCGGCGTCGCGGAAAGGATTGTTATCTCCAGTCTTAGCTACTTCTTCATAAATCGGACGAGCCTCACCCTTTCGGTTCATCAATTCCAAGCTCTTTGCCTGGTAGTACAGCGCTGTGATCTTAATCTCGGCAGATTTGCTATTGTCGTGCGCTTTTTCGTAAAAGTTCGCGGCGCTGCCATAATCTTTTTGGTCAAAAGCACGCGATGCTAAGCGGAAAGCGGCACTACCGACGAATTCCCCTGATTGAATTTCATTGATCAGCATCCGGTAGGTGTTAACTGCCGGAGATTCCTGCCCGAGTTTGGAATAACAATCCGCTAGCCGATACATGGCCGCAGCGCGGCCAGAATCATCTTGATAACGGCCTAAATATTTCTCGTATTCGGGTGCTGCCAGATCATAGAGCTTCCTGGCATATAGCCCGTCCGAGATGGCTAGCTGAGCCTTGGCTGGATCGGATGCGTTCTCGGTGCCGCCTTCGGGTGCGAGGCGGATTTCATCACCTCCAGCTTGATCGCGGATCCGATTTTCAGGTTCGGCGGCGCTGCCGTAGGAATTCCCGCTGTTCTGATTCCCGCTGTTTTGAGAACCAGAGCCACGGCTATCAATCTTTTGATCTAAGATGGATTGCCCGGAGCTGGGATTTACCGGCTGCGCCCGTGGCGCGGCGGTTTCTCCGGGAGTTGGAGTAGCCGGCAGCGCTCTACGCACTTCTTGGGCGACCCCGAGTGTAGCCTGGCTGATTAACCCGACGCACACTAATTCGGCGGCTAACCGACCAAAATTTACGACGTACATTCTCTCTCCTTTCCCCGCAACCCACTGACCTCGGCCACACCCAGCGATGTTTCAGCAATCAAATAGCCAGAGCATAGGGTACCGCGTTGGTTCACCCGGTTCATTCTTCGGGTTTGCCCGTGGCGAAGGCCACGTTCCAGATGTCTGCCTGCCGGCAGATATCTAATACCTCGACAATGTGCTTGTAGTCTACTGCCTCATCACCTCGCACGATTACCGCTTGATCCGGATACAGTTGGGACAGCTTTTTCAGCTGATCCAATAGCTCTGCTGACGACTTCGGTTGATGATTCACTACTACGGTGCCGTCTGACTTTACGTTGATCACCACTTGACCTACGTACGGCTGCGTTTCGTTCGCTTTGGCCGCGCTGGGCACCCGCACATCGAGTTCGTTTTCAGCGAGAGCGAAATTCCACGTGACGATGAAGAAGCAAAGGATCACCAATAGGATATCCACCATTGGTGCGATCATGAAGCCAATGACGCGTGGCTCAGCCTGGGTGCGGAAGTTCATTTGTCTCTAAACATCATCGTTCTCCAGAACTCCCTCGATCCGGCGAGAACGCTGAGTAGCCAAGATGTTGACGATATGGGTGGTAGCTGCTTCTAAGTCAGAAATCATTGAAGAAACTTTCCCTCTGAAGAGTGAGTAGAACGCCATCGCGGCGATACCGACGATGAGCCCGGCCGCAGTCGCCACCAGGGCCTGAGATACGCCACCGGCCAGAAGAACCTGACGCGGCTGCGTAGTATTCCCGGCCAACAAACCGAACGAGTTGATGATGCCAACCACAGTACCGAGCAAACCTAGCATGGGAGCCAGGGTCGCTAAGTCAGCTAAGTAAACGACTCTTTGATGAAGGCTGCTGCCAAACCGGGTTCCCTCGGTTTCCGCTACTTCACGAATCGCGGAGGGTGGGGCCGAGGGATGCTTGGTGGCGAAGTCCAGGGTCCGGGCAGTGATCCGGGCGATAGCGCTCGAATGCCGGTTTGAGACCGTGATCAGTGCAACATAATCCCGTTTACGCAGCAGAGCTTCAGCCGTTTCCATGTAGCGGCGGGTTACCACCGCACCGCGACGGAGGGTAAACAAGCAAGCTAGAATCAAGGTTAAGGTGATGATCGATGCGCCGATGAGTGGAATCATGACCCAGCCGCCCGCCTGCAGTAATCTGAGGAGCGTTTCCTGAGTCCGTCCTCCGGTCGGGGTAGGTTGTGCGATCTGGGCTAGGATGGGCTGTGCCAAAAAAACAAAGTTCATGCCGATCGGGCTTTATTAAACCGCACGAACTGATCGAGTGCAAACTGAAGAGGAGTCAGGAGCCAGAATCCAGGAGCCAGGAGGGTCAGGGGTTGGGCGAGGGACGGGCGGTGAAGAATATCATAGGGCAGCGGTGAAAGATGAAAGGTTGAATGCGCGCCTATGGCGACGATCGCTTTTCGCCGCGCGAAAATACCTTTCACCTATCACTTTTCACCTTTCACCCGTGATCACGGCTATAACGTGTCCCTGACCCCAGCGCCTCCTGGCTCCTGGATTCTGGCTCTGGCTCCTTTGATTGACTCCCCTCACGGCGTTGGCGATGTTGGGGTGACTCGATGGCACCGGTCTTACAAAAGAAATCTGATCTGGTTGAGAAGCTCAGGGATGTTCCTCATAAGCCTGGGGTGTATCTCATGAAGGATCGACTGAATCGAGTGATCTACGTAGGCAAAGCGCGGGATCTAAGGAAGAGGCTGGGAACGCATTTCATGCCGTCGCGCCGGGCGACCGCCGACCTAAAGACGCGGGCGCTGCTCGATAGTGTATGGGATTTCGATGTCCACTTGGTGCGCAATGAACCGGAAGCTTTGCTCTTGGAGGGCAAGCTCATTAAGGAGTTTCGGCCCAAATACAATATCAGCTTCCGGGATGATAAAAGGTTTTTGTTAGTAAAGGTAAACTTGGCTGATCCCATCCCGCGTTTTCAACTGACCCGCCTGAAGAAAGATGATGGATGTCGCTATTTTGGCCCCTTTGCTCACGCCGGCGCATTGCGGTCTACTCTGAGCTGGATGCGGAAGCGATTCGGAATCCGGTCCTGCCGGTCGCCGGAACCGGGCGAACTGGATTACCGGCGTTGCCTGGATCACATCATTAAGAATTGTTCGGCTCCGTGTATCCGGAAAGTTTCTCTTGAGGAATATCGGCAACGGGTTTTGCAAGCGTGCGAATTTCTGGAAGGCGAAAGCCGAGAGTTGCTCGACCAATTGGAGGCGGAGATGAAGGTGGCTGCCGGAAAGCTGGATTTTGAGCGGGCGGCACAGCTTCGAAACATGTTGGAAGACTTGCGTCGTACCACCAAGCCGACCCGGCGGTTTACCAGAGGTTCCCTTCCGAGCGCTGTAGATCCGACTGCCGATCTAATGGCATTAGCTGATGCCTTGCTGCTGGCTGGACCGCCGCACATCATGGAATGTTTCGATATTTCGAATATTTCCACCACTCACGTGGTCGCTTCGATGGTTTGTTTTAAGGATGGCGTGCCAGACAAATCCAATTATCGCCGATATCGAATCCGAACCGTTGCCGGCCAAGACGACTTCGCGAGCATGGCGGAAGTAGTTCGCCGGCGGTATTCGAGAATTTTGTTGGAGAGCAGGGAAATCGCGCCAGATCTGTCGGAATTCAATCAAGAACCGGTGGAGGATGCGTTAAAACGGGTGGAATCTCTCGGCAAGCTCGAGACAAGATCTTCCGACCAACCCCAAACAGATTCTCTGGACCAGCCTGAGACAAGAAGTGTCGACAGGCCAAGGATCGGGGAAAGATTGGTGCGGCTGCCGGATTTGATCGTTGTGGACGGTGGGAAGGGACAGCTAAATTCGGCTTGTCGTGAACTACAACGGTTAGGACTAACTGACCGGCCGATCATCGGATTAGCCAAAGAGTTTGAAGAGATCTATCGGCCGGGCCGGCCGCTCCCTTTGCGACTTCCGGAAGATTCGGGCGCATTGCAGCTTTTGCAGAGAATCCGAGACGAGGCGCACCGGTTTGCGAACAGTTATCATCAGCTGCTAATGAAGAAGCGCATCGCCGAAAGCATTCTCGATGAATGCCCTGGCGTTAGTGATAACCGGAAACAAGCTCTGTTGGCTAAATTTGGCTCGGTGGAGCGGCTGCGGAAAGCTTCGGCTGAGGATATCGCGGCTGTCGAAGGGATCAGCGAAAAGCTGGCTGAAACGATCGTGCGCTTTTTGAACCGTTAGTGTCCTGTCCCATAAATAACTCGGCGAAAGCCATGCTATTTATGGGACAGGACACAAGAAAACCTATTGCGCAGCTGCCGGTCTAGTGGTCTTAATCGGTGATGAGGTTGCTGCCCATCCGGTGGATTATTCTCACCGGTATCGTCTTGGTTTTTTCAGCTCGAGCACAGGAAGTCCGTCCGACTCCGACAGAGTCGCCGGATATTAGGCCGAGTTGGGAGACCCAAAAGCAAGTGGCCGAGTTCGCCTTGTCGATACCGGCTCCGAGGGGACAGATTACGGATCGCAATGGCCAGCCGCTGGCGCAGAATCGGGTCAGTCACAATCTCAGTATTGTTTTCCCGACGCCGCTCGATTTCACCGATCAGCAGATCATCCAGTACGTCGAGCGCCAGATTTCGTTAGCTAAAACTTTAACCTCACGTCCGATCAACTGGTCGACGGAAGGAGCGATTCAGCATTACCGGAACCGGGGCGTTATTCCTTTTGATATTGCTAACGATTTGCCAGAAACCGAAGTGCAGAGCCTGAAAAAAAATCTGCCGGAAGGTCTCACCTTGCGGGCAACGTATGTCCGGTTCTATCCGCAAGGTCAGTTGGCCGGACACGTGGTTGGCTATACCGGAAGGACCAGTGGCAGCAATACAAAGACGCTGCAAAATGCGGACCTGCTTTGGCCGGATAGCGAAGGGCGCGACGGCCTTGAGCTAACGTTCGATGATCAACTGCGAGGTAAGATGGGCCAGTTGCATTTGATCTTCGACAAGAACGGTCGGGTGACCGGACAGAATATCGCGGTCGCTCCGGAGCCAGGTTACAACGTGGTCACCACGCTGGACACGGATATGCAACGGCTGGCCGAGAAAATTCTTCAGAAGCGTTGTAAACGAGGGGGTGCGCTCGTCGTGGTCGATCCGCACACGGGAGAAGTATTGGCCATGGCGTCCTGGCCTACCTTTAATCCAAATGATTTTGTTCCCACGATCAGCCAGGAAAAATTTGAGAAATTAAACTCAGACCCGAACATTCCGCTGCTGCCGCGGGCGTTCCGATCGGCCTATCCGGCGGGCTCTACATTTAAAGTCTTTGTGGGAGTGGCCGGATTTGAGAGCCATAAGCTTGCCCCGGATGATGAGTTTGGCTGTCCGGCGTCATTGGACATTGGGAACTTGGTTTTTCATAACTGGAGGAAGAGTGACGGAGGAGACCTCAATTTTCGAGACGCGTTGACGCAGTCGTGTGACACCTGGTTCTATCAGTTGGGACTGAAGTTAGGAGCTCCTGTGATGGTCGAGTGGGCCCAACGATTGGGCTTGGGGCAACGCACCGGCATTTTGCTTAACGGCGAAGCGGAAGGACGGATCCCGACTGATCAATATATGCAGGTGACTTATCGCCGGCATTTTTTGCCCGGGGATCTAGCGAATTTCTCGATCGGTCAGGGAGATATCCTGGTTACACCGCTGCAGATGGCGCAAGCCATGGCGACCGTAGCCAATGGCGGCACTTTGTTCCAGTCACGGATCGTGCGGCAAGTCCAAACGTTAAGCGGCGAGGTGGTTTATACCTACAGCCCGAGAGCCAAAGACTTGTTAAAGTTGGGGCCGGTCACGCGCGAGGAACTAAAAGAAGGCATGATAGGGGCGGTGAATAGCAAGAGCGGAACGGGCGGGTCGGCTGGACTAGACAATGTGAAAGTGGCGGGGAAAACCGGCACGGCGCAGTGGGGACCGAAGAGAAAGGAACGCACGGCTGCCTGGTTTGCAGGGTTCGCGCCGGCCGATAATCCGCAGTATGCGTTCGCTGCCCTCTACGAGGGCGCAGTCGGTGAGCAAGTCCATGGCGGGTCTCAAGCCGCCCCAATGATCGGTGATTTGCTCCGCGAACTATTTAAGGACGTTGCTAAGAAATCCAGCAAAAGCGAGCATAACGATCAGGACGACGATTCGGATCAGAGCGATTAGCAAAGCCGCTGACGTGCTGGTTCGGGCGCGCTTCAGACCGGCGAGCCAAGGAGCCAGAATCCAGGAGTCAGGAGGGTCGGGGGCCGGCCAGACGATGGGAGATGGAAGATTCCATCCTAGGAGAAAGGTGAAGCGCACGCGATAGGCCAGCACTTTCGCCCCGACGAAAGAACCTTTCACCCGTGATCAGGAGAATACCGTGCGCCTTACCCAGCGACTCTTGGCTCCTGGATTGTCGCTCCTAGCTCCTCTTAAAGCGTTCCTTGCGTTACGGTCCTGTAGCTAATCAGGGCGTTTTTCAGGTTGCGGGTTCTATTCTTTGCGTAGAGTCTCCTCCGATGTTTATGAAACGGACCCCTATAATTATAGCCGTTCTGGCGCTGGCTTCTGGAGTCTATGCGGAGGATGCGAAACCGAGCCCGTCTCCGGCTGGCAGCCCTCAGGCATCGCCGAGCAGCGCGTTCAAGGACGACAAGGAAAAACTCAGTTACACGATTGGCGTCGATATCGGTAAGACGCTCCAGCGGATTCCGGCCGAACTAAATCAGGCGGCCCTAACTCAGGGGATCACGGACGTGCTGGGGAACAAGCCCAAAGCCCTCAGTGACGCCGAGTTGCAACAAGTGATGCAGTCTTTCCAGCAGAAACTCTCCCAGCAGCGCGAGGAAGCCATGGTGCAGAAGCAGCAGGATATGAAGGCCTCGGCCGAAAAGAATAAGGTCGCCGGAAAGAAATTCCTGGATTCAAACGGTAAAGAGCCAGGCGTTACAACGTTGGCGGACGGTCTTCAATATAAAGTGGTCAAGAATGGTAACGGCGACAAACCGAAGGATACGGATGTCGTAGAGGTCAATTATCGCGGTACCCTCATTGACGGCAAAGAATTTGATAGTTCGGCGAAGAACGGCGGTCCGGTTTCATTTCCTGTGAACGAAGTGATCAAAGGCTGGTCCGAGGCGCTGAAGTTGATGCCAGTCGGTTCTAAATGGCAACTCTATCTACCGGCAGAACTAGCCTACGGAGATGAGGGCGAGGGTGAGGACATCGAACCCGGGTCGACACTGGTTTTTGAAGTCGAGCTCTTGGGCATCAAGAAGGATACTAAAGAGAACAGCCCGGCTCAGCAGGCGGCAACGCCTAAGGCGCAGTAGCCAGGAGATAGTCTAGAAGAGGAATAGCCGCAAAAGAGCGCAAAGAGCACAAAAAAGACGCATAAGATTCGCTCGAGCGCTGCTCGGACTCTTTGATTCTTAAACCGAGCGCAAGTTAAAGAGCGATCGCTCTCCCTTTTTTACGATCTTTGCGTTCTTTTGCGGCTATTCCTTCAGTCTTTTCGGGGCCCGACTCAGGATTTACGAATCGCTAAATTGAGTTCCCGCAACTGCTTTTCGGGGACTTCAGTCGGGGCGTCCATCATCAAGTCTTGACTTCGGCTGTTTTTCGGGAACGCAATTACGTCCCGAATGTTCGAGGTTCCGGTGATCAGCATCAGAAGTCGA
>Ga0210406_10007515_pt1 | contig 11042 bp, 8 predicted proteins | sample IncBWC30MmetaG_FD_155454 | JGI IMG/M metagenome (GOLD analysis project Ga0210406, IMG submission 155454) | Forest soil microbial communities from Barre Woods Harvard Forest LTER site, Petersham, Massachusetts, United States - Inc-BW-C-30-M | ecosystem: Environmental > Terrestrial > Soil >... | reverse complement strand
GAATTTATGGAAAATTCTCCTTCAGCCGGTCAGCAAACTCACCATAAATTCTCCCGTCCTCCTCCTCGAGAGAGATAGCTAGAGCCAGGATTTCTTTCTCGGACAAATCGTGAAAAGATTTAACCATAGGCTTCCGGATCAATCAGTTAACTGAATATAACTAACCTACCCGAGTCCGGGTGGAGAGAGCATGCACCAGGGCTAGCCACTGGTCAGCTTCGTTTCTACGGGAAGACAAAAGTGAGAAAGATCATCAACCGCAGAAGACGCGGTGTGCATCATACTGGTCACCGATGTCTGTTTTTAATCAATTTAGTTTGTGAAAAACACGGATGTGACAGATTTGGGCCAATAATCCATTTCCGCCGAGGGATATACGCGTATCACGCGGTTGGCACGGCTAGTGCTTAAGCCGCTCCGCGGTATGTCAGCAACCCCTGCACCCCAAACCAAGCCGACTCTCGGCCTAACCGGTCTGACCGTGAACGCCATGGCGCTTATCGCGCCTGGAGCGTTTCTCTGGTTGACCTTTGCTCAACAATGTCTCTACGGCCAACCTATGGCCGCAATTGGGATGTGGTTCGGTATTGTCTTGGCGCTGTTGCTTTGTTTCGCAACCGCCATCTCCTATGCCGAGCTTTCCAAACTCTATCCCGGCGCGGGATCATCGTACTTCTTCGCCGAACAAGCTTTCTTGTCGAAGTCGAAGGCATTTAAATTTGCCCGAATCGCGAAGTTCACGGTTGGGTGGGCCAGCCATCTTTACTACTGGATCTATCCAGGCGTGATGGTTGCGGTCACCGCTATCCTTTTCGGTTACCTGGCGGGACAGCTCTTTCCATCGATATTCAGCTCCGCGACCCCCAGTCCGTTGCTGATGATCTTATTCTGTATTGTGTTTCCGCTTTTCGTGGCCTGGATTGCGCATTCCGGGGTCAATGCCTCGACCGGAGTCAATCTGGCAATCAATGTGATCCAGATCTCGGCCCTAATTGTATTTACAGTGATTGCGATCGCCTATCGTGTGAACCACGGCGAGGGGTCGAAAGGCATCACCCTAGATCCTAATGGGGCGCCGGTGTCGAAGGTCATCGCCACGGCAACGACGAAAGATGATAAAGGGGTCGAAACGACCGGTCCGGTCAAAGATAAAGATGGAAACTTTGTTTTCGAGAAGAATGCTGATGGTACCGACAAGGATTACACACTGACTTATGCGCCGGATCACGCGACTGATAAAGGAAGCGATCCCAAAAATCCGAACGATACTTTTGAGTTTCATTCCGACGCCTTATCGGTGGTCTCACCGCACGGATTCAGTTTCATGCTGGTCCAGGCGTGTATTGCCATTCTGATTCTTGTCGGGTTCGAATCAGTCACTTCCATGGGTGAAGAAGCGAAGAACGCGAAGCGAGATATCCCAAGGGCGGTATTACTGTCGCTCGTGATTCAGGGCGCATTTTGTTATCTCTTTGAATATTTCGGAGCGAACTTTTTCCTTAATAGCGGCTATACCGCGACGACGGCTTCTGCCTCTCCGGCGCCAATCGGAGACATGATGCAGATTGTCGGCGCGTGGGTTTTCGGTAGTGCTAGCGCTGGTTGGTGGTTTATGATGATTCAGGCCTGTACGGTATTTCTGGCCCTGATCGGTACGACGTTGGCCTGCATGAACACAGGTGCCCGGGTGACTTACGCGATGGGTCGCGATGAAGAGCTTGCCGGTAACCTTGGCGTGCTCCACTCGAAAAATCTTACCCCGCATCGAGCAATTTGGACGCTTGCCATCATCTCGATCATCGTCGGCATGTTCGGGGTAGCGTTCTATTTCTGCGGTGGAGCGGCGCAAACTACAGATGCGATCAACGCACTTCCGAAGAACATCTGGTACAGTTTCGGGATCTACCCGCACGATGCGGCGGTCAATATGCCGCAGAGCTTGTTGGTCATAACTTTAGCCAGCAACTTCGGCACGTTCCTGCTCTACATGATGACCTGCATCATCGCGATTATCGCGTTCCGAGAACATCATAGCTTCCACGGTTTCAAGCACGTGGTGGTTCCCGTGTTCGGGTTGTTGGCCAATCTGCTCTGTATGCTCTTCTATTTGATTGGGCCGTTTTCGGTCGCCGGGATGAGTTACAAAGAGCCCTTTATCGCGCTCGGTATCGCCGCAATATGGGGCATTTACGGAGCGTTCTACTTTCTCGGAAGCAGCAAGAAGAAGGATAAGCCGGTTCTTGTCCCATCTCGCGCATGAGTTTGCTGCCGCCAGGCGCCTGACGAGATAATTCAAGCAAAAACGAGCTGTCACTCCACGTAACCGAAGTGGCAGCTCGTTACTTGACGATTGACATCACGCAAGTGGAGGTCAATGGCATGCTGCCTATCTTCTCCTTAACAAAACTCGCAAAACGCGGATCGCCGATGCTGTCATCGCAGCGGGGATTGATTGAAAAGTCCTATGCCGGAACTCGCTCGAAAGAAGGCGAGGCCGCGGAAGAAAGATTGGAAACACCCATTCAATTCGATCGATGGCAGACACTTTGCACAGTCTCCTGGAGTGACTGGCAAGCATCCTGCTGCTTCCGGCACCCGGGCGCGCTAACTCTGTCTGCGTGTCCTACTTAACCACTTAACCAAGAGCTGCTTGGGGCCAACACCCAAGCACCACCACATTTTAGAAGGAAACTATTGCATGAGGGTCGTAAACCGGCTCGCTGTCGCTTCCGCGTTGGGCTTTGCAGCCTACGCCTTGAGCTACTGTCCGTCGTCTTTTGGTCAGGCTGTTTCGGCAACGCCGACCCCAGTCCCTGACGGTAAAGAAGTAAAGAACGTAGTCGCAACACCTAAGCCACCGGAACCACGCTTTAAACTATATGGCTGGATCGAGGGAGGAATTACCGGAAACCCGGACTCGCCCATCGACAACCATAACTTTGGGCATTTGTTTACGGACCGGGCCAATGAACCACTTTTGAACCAAGTCTCAATTGTTGGGGAACGCGCTTTAGATCCGAACGCGACCGGCTTTGATTGGGGCTTCAAGGCTTGGTTCATGGAAGGCAGCGACGCTCGTTTTACAAAGTCGATGGGACTTCTGGACCTAGCGACTGATTCTCGGATACAGCCCGATTTTCCTGAAGTTTATGTCAGTGCACACATCCCGATCGGCACGACGGGAGGACTCGACCTCAAAGTCGGAAAATATGCCGACCCGATGAGCGCGGAGACCATCGATCCGAGAAACAACGTCTTCTATTCACATAGTTACATCTTCAACTTCGGGGTGCCACTCAATGACTTTGGGTTCCTCGGTGTTTTCCACGTCAACAAATACATCGACTTGTATGGCGGACTTAATCGAGGTGTAAACGCTACTTTCAAAGACAATAATAGTTCGCTTGCCTTTGAAGGAGGTATCGGCTTGAACCTGCTCGATGGAAATTTGGCTACAGTCGCTTTGACTCATATTGGTCCGGAAGACCCCGGAAACAATCATGACTATCGTTATATTAACGACATAACGACCACCTGGAAGATAACGAAAGCCTTTACGTGGATCACTGACATTAACTTCGCCTACGAGGCATCGGTGAATGCATGGGCTGGCGGCGCTGCCCAATATTTTACGTATGCACTTAACGATTGGCTAACGCTTGGTCTCAGAGCTGAGATCTACCGCGATGACAAAGGCTTTTTCGTAGCCGAGTTTGCCGATAACAACAATTTCATCCATCTCGAGCGGGGAGATCCAATCCCGCCTGACCCAAGTGACTTCAGTGGTGGCAACACGACGTATTTCGAGACGACCTTGGGCGTTACCATCAAACCTCCCGTGCCGAAACCGCTAGCGGCTCTATTGATCCGGCCCGAAGTTCGCTACGACCGGGCGTTGAACAACAGCGAGCCGTTCAATCAACACAGCTCTCAGAGTCAATGGACCTTGGGTCTGGACGTGATCTTGGAGTTCTAGTTTAGGCGAATCTGCCAGCAGACTTGAATGAAGGGCGCGTGACGAAAGTACGCGCCCTTTTCCAAGTTGAGCGATCGCTGTAGACTTGCACTATTCTGGGGCCATTCTCGGGAGCCGCTTGCTGCAACATTACAGAGCTGCTTAGTGATAAAGCGGCTCCCCTCCAGGCGCTGGACGACTTCTGTGCGCTGCAGCCAAGCAAACTTTTCTGTGTTCCCTTCTCAGGACAAGAGTGCGCTCTAGCGTAGGCAGAAAGCAAAACTGTTTCAGTTCTGAGTTTTAAATTCTGCCGAGAAAACAAAAATCGGTTGCAACCACAGGCCAAAACATCGAAGGAGCCAGCGATTCTTCAGGACACAAATTCATGCTGGAACATTTGCTGCAAATCCTGCTGTTGGGACTAGTACAGGGCGCCGCCGAATTGCTGCCGGTATCTAGCTCTGCTCACGTTATCGTTGTCGAAAAATTGCTGGGATTGGATCCATCCAGCCCGGAATGGACCTTTATACTCGTGATGTTGCACACCGGGACGATGTTCGCCGTCATCGTCTATTTCTGGAATGCCTGGCGCCGGAGCTACTTTTCCAGCGGCGCAGCCTTCATCACGATTGTGCGGCACGTGGTTCTGGCAACGATCTGTACCGCCATTGTCGGCCTCGCGTTGGTGCTAGTGATCGAGAAGGTTTTTCTGAAGGGCGGCGATATGGAGACCTTGTTTGCCCAATTACCGCTGCTGGGGACGGCTCTCCTGATAACCGGAATCTTAATCATTGTGTCCGGCATCCGCGAACCTGGACCAGGCCAGGGCAATGATGTCTCAAACGCGACCGCGTGTCTGGTGGGGGCAGTGCAGGGCGTCTGTATCCCTTTCCGGGGTCTTTCTCGTTCTGGAACGACCATTTCTACGGGATTGCTTGCCAGTATTGGTAGGATGCGGATGGAAGTATTTAGCTTTGCTTTGGCCGTCGTTATTACGCCTCCGGCTATTGCCCGAGAGCTATTGCGCTTAATGAAAACCCATCCGGAGGCCACCAAGGTTTCCAGTCTGGTATCGATGGCGTTACCAGGGATTATCGGGATGGTTGCGAGCTTCATCGCCGGGCTTCTTGCGTTGCGCTTGTTGTCACGCTGGCTTGAGACCGGACGGTGGCGGTTCTTCGGCGTCTATTGCATCGCGTTCGCCATTTTTGTTTTTGCGTTGGCTGCGTTCGGTTTTTGATCGGGCTTCGGGGATGCTTTTAAGCTCCGTAGGAGCGGCATCTAAACAAGGAATTACCGGCTAGAAAACTGGGAGCGAGAGAGGTTGTTTTTCGCGGCGGCCGAAAGGGTGAACGCCGAGATGTAGAAACGCGCAGATGTCGCTCCTACGGAGCTTTCTGCGCATTAAAATCGGCAGCTATAAAGATTTCACTCCTACGGAGCTAGTCCTTGTTGAGAGGCCACACAAGCCCCTCCGATCCCGCGCATATCACGGCGTGTTGCTCCGTCCTAAAGGGATGCTGGGACTTACGTGCGGCATCTGTTTTTGCGCATCTCTTCTGATGTCATCGAAGGTCAGCTTTTGCGCTTTCTGCTCGTGTTCGGCGGGATTCACGGCGAATCGATCGATCGTGCCGGCCATATCGACTCCAAGTATAGAACTCTATTAAATGATGTTATGTTATTGTTTGTATGCGTGCAGCCTAATCGCGCTCGATTCCCTAGTAATCAGTAATCAGTGGGTCAGTAATCAGTTCGGAAGGCGTTTCTGACCACTGATTACTGATTACTTTGGGAAACGCCTGGAACGTTTCGAGAACGAGGACGAGAACGCATGCGCGCCTGCTGCCGCTTGTCCCTTGCAAGCAAGGCTGCTCCAGCTGATGAGTGTACGCGTGCTGAGTCACCCCTCCTTTGAACCGTGACGGTCACTAACCGATCCCCCCTATGAGTAGCGCGAAAAATTATGTCGCTTGTGACCTCGGAGCCGAAAGCGGCCGAGTCGTACTTGGATCGCTGGCGGATGGCAAAGTTCGATTAGAAGAATGCCATCGCTTCCCGACTGGACCAACTGTGGTGAATGGGTCCCTTCGCTGGAACCTGTTAAAGTTCTACGACGAAATCCAGAACGGTCTCAGCGCCGTCGGAAAAAAGACAAAGGAGATAGACGGGCTCAGTGTTGATGCCTGGGGCGTCGATTACGCTTATTTCTCCGAGAAAGAACCGCTACTGGGTCTGCCATTTCATTATCGCGACGCGCGGACCGACACAACGTTCCCGAACTTCATGAAGCTGGCGGGTAAAGACCTGATCTTCAGCGAGACCGGGGTTCAGTTCATGCAGATCAATACGTTGTATCAACTCTATGATGATGCCCTGAATCGGCGCCCATTAGTTGAAATCGCCAAACACTTTCTGGGGATCGCGGATTACGTCCACTTTCTTTTGTGCCAGGAACCGTGTGTGGAAAGAAGCTACGTCAGTACGAGTCAGCTTTTTAGTCCGGTCGAAAACCGCTGGTCCCAGCGTCTCATCGATTTGTTGGGACTGCCTGAGAGAGTTTTTGCTCCGGTGGTTGATTCAGGAACTCGGATTGGAGTGTTGAGTCCAGAACTTGGCGGGCGCCTTAACCTCAAATCATTTCCGATTTTTGCGACCTGTTCGCACGATACCGGTGCTGCGGTCGCGGCCGTCCCGGCAAAAGGAGAAAACTGGGCGTATCTCAGCTCTGGTACATGGTCGTTGCTCGGCGTCGAACTGCAGAAGCCGTTTCTTGGGGAAGCCTGTCTCTTGAATAATTACACCAACGAGCTTGGTTTTGAGAGGACCGTTCGTTTTCTAAGGAATATTCTCGGGCTCTGGATCCTGCAGGAGACACGGCGGGAGATGGTTCAAAACGGCGCTGATATCGATTATCCGGCTCTAGTCAAAGAAGCGGAGAATGCGCCCGCCTTGGTTTCGATAATTCATCCGAACGAACCGGAGTTCCTGAAACCCGGTAACATGATTGCAAAGGTGCAGAATTTTTGCCGGCGAACCGGCCAACCGATTCCGGAGACGCCGGGGGCGTTGGCTCGTTGCATCCTGGAGAGCCTGGCTTTGAGCTACGCTTCTCAGCTTGCTCAGCTGGAACAAATGTTGGGTATTGAAATCAAGGTGTTGCACGTGGTGGGAGGAGGCAGCCAAAACCGTCTTCTGAACCGCTTGACGGCGAGCGCCGCGGGTATGCTGGTGACAGCGGGACCGGTGGAAGCGACGGCGTTGGGGAATATTTTGATCCAGGCCGTGGCTTCCGGTGAACTTGGGTCCTTGAAAGATTTACGAGAAGTGATTCGTAACTCTTACACGATCGAGGAGTTCGAACCCGAGGACGCCGCGCCTTGGGCCGAAGCGCTGCAAAGATACGAAAGTTTAACTAAATGAAGACACGTTTTGTTGATTACTTGTGGGAAGACGCTAAAGCCGCCGCTTTAGATCCGGTCGAACGCCTGATTTACAGGTCAAATCTTTTGGGTTCAGACCAGCGAATCACGAACACGGGTGGCGGCAATACTTCATCCAAATTGCAGCAGACCGATCCGTTGACCGGCGAAAAGGTCGAGGTGCTCTGGGTCAAGGGTTCAGGCGGCGATTTACGAACCTCAAAAAAAGAGAATTTTTCCAGCCTTTATATGCGAGGCTTGGAACGGTTGCGGGCGGTCTATGAGGCTTCGCCAAATAGGGGGCTTAAGACGGAAGTGGAAGACTCGATGGTCGCCGCGTACCCGCACTGCACGTTCAACCTGAATCCGCGCGCGGCCTCGATCGACACGCCGTTGCATGGTTTTGTTCCTTACCCACATGTCGATCACACCCATCCCAATGCCGTGATCTCGGTCGCCGCGGCGAAGGACGGCGAAAAGCTGACCAAAGAGATTTATGGCGACGACGTATTTTGGTTGCCGTGGCAACGGCCCGGGTTCGATCTGGGCCTGAAGCTGCACGCCATGTGTAAGCAGTATCCGAAAGCAAAAGGAGCAATTCTGGGGCAGCACGGTTTGATCAATTGGGCTGACGATGACAAAGAGTGCTACGAGCTTTCCTTGAGCTTAATCGAGCGGGCCGCGGAATACATCGCCTCCCGAGATAAAGGCGATAAGACTTTTGGGGGCCAGAAATACTCTGGGGTTTCCGATGCGGATCGGGAAGAGATCCTCTTCGCGCTACTGCCTTGGTTACGCGGTCAAATCGGGCGAACCAAACGGTTGGTGGCAACGCTGCAATATGACGAGAACGTTCTGCGGTTCGTCAACAGTCACGACGCTAGCCGGTTAGCTGCTTTGGGAACTTCCTGCCCCGACCATTTCCTCCGAACGAAGATCCAACCGCTGTATGTCGATTGGGATCCCGCTTCGAAGGATGTCGAACGCCTAAGGTCGTTGGTGGAGTTGGGATTAGGAACCTACCGGGGACATTACGAAAGATACTATCGGGAGTGCAGGCACGATGATTCACCGCCAATTCGCGATCCCAATCCGACGGTGGTGTTGATTCCCGGGCTTGGCATGATCGCTTGGGGTAAGGATAAAAGTGAGTCCCGGGTTACAGCGGAATTTTATAACTGCGCCATCGAAGTTATGCGGGGATCGGAAGCGATCAGTTCGTATATCGCTTTGCCGGTCCAGGAAGCTTTCGATATCGAATATTGGCAACTGGAGGAGGCCAAACTCCGTCGGATGCCTCCGGAGAAAGAGTTAGCGCGGCGGGTGATAGTGGTGGTAGGAGCCGGCAGCGGTATCGGCAAGGAATTAGCTCATCGAGTCTCCGGCGAAGGCGCTCAGGTGGTTTCGGCGGACCTTTCTGCGGAGGCCGCCGCTGAGACCGCCAACGAAATCACGAAAAAGCTAGGAGAGGGCATCGGTGTAGCCGGCTCGGGAATATCGCGGTGCGGTCCGGCGGTGGGCGTGTCGGCGGATATTACCAATCGGGAGAAGGCACGTAACCTTCTTAAACAATCGGTGCTGGCGTACGGCGGGGTTGATGATTTGGTGGTGACAGCCGGGGTTTTTGTACCGCCAGACAGCGCCGGTCGTATCCCCGATGAAAAGTTCCGGTTCACGCTCGATGTGAATGTTACCGGGTCTTATGTCGTAGCGGATGAGTTTGGCAAAATCTTGAGAGATCAAAAGCTGCCCGGCTCGGTCGTATTAACTTCCAGCGCCAATGCGGTTGTCGCAAAGAAAGGCAGTTTTGCCTACGACGTTAGTAAGTCCGCGTTGAACCATCTGGTCAGAGAGCTGGCGATCGAATTAGCGCCGCTCGGCCGCGTAAATGCAGTGGCCCCGGCGACGGTGGTGCAGGGGAGCACGATGTTCCCGCGAGACCGGGTCGTCTCTTCGTTAACCAAATATCAGGTACCGTTCTCTGAAGAAGAGTCGACCGATTCGTTGGTGAATAAGCTCTCTCGATTCTATGCCGAACGCAGCCTATTAAGGGAGCCGATCTTGCCGAAGGACCAAGCCGAAGCCTATTTTCTCTTGTTGTCTAGCCGGTTGGCGAAGACGACAGGGCAGATCATCGCCGTGGATGGCGGCCTGCCGGAAGCGTTCCTGCGGTGAAAATCTCCCTATTCATACCTTGTTACATCGACCTGTTTTATCCTCAAGTCGGTCTCAGTGTTGTCCGGGTATTAGAGCACTTGGGGCACGACGTCGACTTTGATGGGGGCGTGGTTTGTTGCGGACAACCCGCGTTTAACGCGGGTTACTGGCCGGAGGCCAAGCAGGTCGCCAGCAAAGTCGTGGAGCGATTGTCCGAGAAGGAAGTGGTGGTGGTTCCGTCGGGCTCATGTGCGACCATGATCAGAGTTTTTTATCGGGAATTATTTGCCGGCAGCCAACAGGCCGAGACCGTCAATCAACTCGGTCGACGGACTTACGAATTTTCCGAGTTTCTGGTCGATAAACTAGGAGTCATCAATTTGGGTAGCCAGTTTCAGGCTTCGGCGACATTTCATGACGGTTGTCACGGAATGCGTGAACTGGGTGTGCGTACTCAGCCGCGGGCATTATTGCAGCAGGTCAAAGATCTGACCTTGATTGAGATGGAAGATACGACAACCTGCTGTGGCTTCGGCGGCCTTTTCGCGGTTAAATTTCCGATGATCTCCACCGCGATGGGAGAAACCAAGTGCGGCTGGGCGACGAAAACCGGAGCCGACTATCTGATTTCGAACGATTCCAGTTGTCTGATGCATCTGGAAGGTTTGCTAAAACGGTCGGGTTCAAAAATGAAGGCGGTGCATCTGGCCGAGGTGCTGGCTAATTTCCGGTAGCCTGCATTGCACGAAAATGGTCATACATTTTCTAACAATGCAGGCTATGACAGCGGAACGTCCGGCTACGCCGGAACGTCCCGCTGTGTTTGACAAAGGCCTTATGTCGATAACTAAATGCAGCCTGGGACTGGTGAAAGGATCGCATCCGCGCAATCACCAATCACTTCTCACTAATCACTAATCACCTCTCACTTCCCCCGATGCCCTCTGCTGCTTCTCAGTTTAATAACGACGCGACCCGAATGGTGGCGGATCTTGGACATCGCCAGATGGTGCAGCAGTCGCTGTCCGGATACCAAAAGACGCGTAGTAGTAACGCCAACCGGTTCCAAGATTGGGAGTCAGCTCGATCGCGAGCAGCGGCAACTAAAGACGAAGCGATTCGTCATTTGGACCGGTACCTGGAGCAATTTGAGGAAAAACTCGTCGCCCGCGGCGCGAAAGTCTTTTGGGCTAACGATGCGATGGAGGCTAGGACTTACATCCTGGATCTAGCGCGAGCGAAGCAAGCGAGGGCCATCGTCAAATCGAAGACGATGGTTTCTGAGGAAATCCACTTGAACGAGGCGTTGGAAAAGGCCGGGTTCCAGGTCGTCGAGTCTGACTTAGGCGAATTTATCGTGCAACTGCGGCACGAACCGCCGTATCACATCGTGTTTCCCGCGATGCACCTGACCCGGGGACAGATCAGCGATCTGTTTCAGCAGAAGCTAGGAGCAGAGGCAACCACAGACCCGGAAGCGCTCACCATGACCGCGCGGAAGGCGCTCC
>Ga0210406_10007513_pt1 | contig 11043 bp, 12 predicted proteins | sample IncBWC30MmetaG_FD_155454 | JGI IMG/M metagenome (GOLD analysis project Ga0210406, IMG submission 155454) | Forest soil microbial communities from Barre Woods Harvard Forest LTER site, Petersham, Massachusetts, United States - Inc-BW-C-30-M | ecosystem: Environmental > Terrestrial > Soil >... | reverse complement strand
ACACCATCGAGTCATCAAAGTTTGGATGGAACACCGGGGTCAACATCCTGCATTGCGGCGCTCGCCGAGGATAGCCGAGCGAAAGGTTCACTTCCAATGTGTGAACATCCCGCTCCAGGATCTCTCCCGACCCGGCCACATAAAGCCCGCGAAGATGATAGGTAAACCGGTAAATCTCCGGAGGCATGCCGGCCTTGCCGTTTCCTTAAGGAGACCGTCAATCAGGTTGCGCAACGAATTCTCGTCCTCTAGCTTGGGATCACCACCGGCGGCCCCGCTAGTCGCGCGGATGATGCCCTGGCGGTCGATCACTACAATTTGAGGGATATTCAGAATCTCACCTTTAGTGCGGCCCAGGTAGTGGTCCACTTCGCCTTTAGCCGAGTAACCGACCGGATAGGTAAGCTTGAAATAGTTCTCTAAGTACGGCAAGAGCTGCGGGCCGGAGTACGTAGCGTTGGGGGGATCGAAAACGACGCCGACCGGCTGGAAACCGCGGGACCCCAACTCGCTGTGGAGTTTGTTCAGTGTTTTAGCCACGCGCAGGCAATGTTCAGACCTAACGAAGAGGAACTCGATCACTACAACTTTGCCAGTTAAGCTGGAAAGGAGAGTAGTCCTGCCAAACGATTCGTGGATGGTGAATTCCGGTGACTTGCGTACTACCCGGGTCGGTGGCAGAGCGAGCGCAAAGACTGTCGTCACGAGTGTAAGGAGAATAAGTATCAGCTCTTGCCTTTTCATGGCGTGTGTGACTTTCTCCATTTTTTCGAGCACCGGTAAACCCGATCACCCGATCAACCGACCTACTTCCACTTGTCGACGATGCGCTGGATTTCTACCGCGGCGGTGGCGGCGGCATCTTCCGGACTCCGCTCGCCTCTGAGAACACTCTGGACCATCCTGGGAACGAGAGAAGTGTTGAAAACCTCCATGAATGCCGGCGTTGCAAATCCGGGAACGCCCAGGTTTGGTGTCCAATGCAGCGCATCCTTAAGCTCGCTGTATTTGTATGAGGGATCGGCCTGAGGATCCTTAGAGAGGCGCACAACAAGGTCAGGAACCGTTTTCGGGTAAACGGGAAAATTGCAACCTAAGCTCTTCTCGTAGCCGGTCCTGGAACTGTCGATCATATCGGCCAAGAATTGCCTGGCTGCGTTCTGATTTTGGGAGAAGCTCCAGACCACAGAACAGTTGGTGACATGCGGGAGAGCAGTCACACCCATCCCGTTGCTTCCGAGCAATGGTGGCTGGAGCCATATTTTAGTAGCCACGCGAGGGTCTTGCTTTTCGGCGGCGCGCAAGAGGCTGATGGCATTCGTGGTAGACGAGGTCTTGCGCGCCAACATGGCTTCTACATTGCCCGCTGGACCCCAACTGAGCTGATCAGGTGTTCCGGAATCCTGGTACAGCGCCTGGATGTACTTCAGAGCCAGGGAGGCGAACACATTTTTGTTGAAGAGTAAATCTCCGTTTCCATCGAGTATCCACGCGCGAAAAGCGTACAGGATGGTGTGGAGTGTGACGTTTCCTTCGAGGGTTGGCGTAAACGCCAAGCCACAAGGTATGTCGAATTTGTCGCGGAGCTTTCGGCCGCCGCTGCGCAGGCTGCCATAATGCACCGGACCAAGGGGCATTCCTATCTCAGCCCAATAGTCCTGAAAGAAATGTAACGGAGAGGGTGCCCAGAAATCGGCAAATGCGAAGTATTTCCTGTTCTTGGGGTTGAATGTGGACCTATGTGCGAGTTGGGGGATGGCGCCATACTTGGATGCGACCCGCTGATAAACGTCGCCATGGTCAATCGCATGTTCGTAGTATTCGGCCGGGGGCCAGGGGAAGATGAACACATCGTGACCGTTGCCGACCTGAACCTCGGCCGTTGCTGTGGCACGGATCGTTTCAAGGGGAAGTTTGTCGACCACGACTTTCGTGTCGTGCTCGTTGCCCCAGTTCTTTGCCGCGCTCTCAAACCAGACGTCGAACTCAGGAACAAAATGGGACCATTTTGCGATCTTCAGCGTTTGCTGGCTGGCGAAAGCGCGACGGGGGAAGAGGAAAAAGGGTCCGATGCTTGCGGTGACGGCCGCTAGTTCAAGGAAATCCCGGCGCGAAACCTTCCTTCCCTTGGTGCTAGGCATCTTGATCATTCCCACCTCAGACGCAACTGACCCTGGCGGGACGAGGCCAGCCAGGGAGAGTTGCCAGATAGTTCTAGAACAACGGCAACTACTTCATGACGCCGCCGGAGCCACGGCCAAGCGCAGTTTGAGATCGAGGCTTCTGGGACTGCGGCTTCGAGACGCTAGCATTGTTGGGGAAGTTGCCAGACTGCTGCAGGCTAAGGAAGTTTTGGGTCAAAGCTGGGTTCTGCGGGGCACCGTTGGGCAATACTACCTGGTCCAGAAAAGCATCTCTGGCAATCGCGCCATTGCGCGGATCCGGAATGGCGGGACATACCAGCCAGACTGCACCTCCGTCCGACCCGTCCACGGCCTCCTGCCCTTCCGCCCCGCATCCATTGGCCTCGAGTTGGTTGTTCAGTTCGTCCGCGGTGAGAATGATAGGCGTTCCGTCCAGGCTAACCCCGTTCTTCTGATCCAAGGCTGCCAGAATCGGCCCGCATACCGGCCCGGGGTTAGCCGGATCCACGGTGTACCAAAAATAGGTGAGAATCCACATACCCAAGAGGTCGTCGCAGAAATAACCGAACGGAGTGTCGCTGATACCGTCTGGGCACACAGCGGGATCAGTACCGACGCAGTTGTTGTCGCTTCCGTCCATGGCATTGCGGTTGGTGGCAAACCTCCAGTCCTGACGGAGGTTCGGGGTGAACACAGCATTCACAGTGTTTACCGGGAAGCACGGCGTAGCAGGTGCTAAGGGGCTAACCATATCCGGCGCACATGGGTTCATGGCGAAAGTACCGTTGGGGAGTCTCTGCTTCAACGCGGCATAGCCCTCAAAGTTACTAACGATGTCCTGCATCGCGATGCTGCGAGGGTTCTGGCTGTTGGCGATCGATATGGTGCTTCCGGCATTCTGCTGATCGCCGTCCAGACCACCGTTGATCGCGCCAACTGTACGCGAGTAGGTAGTTTCAAATGCGGTTTGATTGGCTACGAAGGCAAGGATCGAGATGAACTCGGTCGGGGAGCCGCTCCCATCATCCGGAAACCCTCCGGTAGTGGCCAAGATGCGGAAGTTTCTGCGGTTGGGATCGTTGATGCCGCAATTGGTATCAGCCACCCAGTTGACCTGATTCCCGGTCGCCGGCGGGCCCGTCTGCCGATCCGTGCCGAAACGACCGACTAACTGCGTCGGGTCGAGTCCGTTGTCTTGATAGAATGTATCGTTGTAGTCGCAAGGCGGAGGATTGAAGTTAGCTGAGCCTCTATTGAAGCTGGCCGAGCCTACACCGTTGGAGTTCTGGGCTGGCAAGTTGGGAACCACCACAAACAGCACTCCCACCAGCGCCAAAACGGCAACAAAAATCGCAGCATGCTTTCGAATACTTTTCATTGCTAGATTCCTTCCTCCGGTAATCGCCGGATCATGCTTGGCGCGCCTGCAATTCCTGGAAACTGTTTTCAAGCACTCAACCTGGTGAAGCAAGCGGTCAGGACGCCTGGATGTGACTAGCCTCAGGTCGAATCATCCACGAAATGCTTTCGGCAACAAATTCGGCATGGGCCATCCCCGGACATGCCGCCCACAACATCAGCGGCTCGTTGCCATAACGGACGTTGCCGATGTGCTGGGTCTTGTCCTGGTCGATCTTCGGGTCAGGGTAAGTGAAGCCGATGCCCTTGCGGAGCGTTTCCAAGTCCTCGGGCTTGCCGGTCAGGAAAGTCCAGCCCGGCCTCGCATGATACATTTCGCGGTATTGTCGTATAGCGTTCACGTCGTCCTCGTCGGGCTTCAGCGTGAACGAATACATGAAAAGCTTCTTGCCGAGGTCCGCAGCGACCAGCTTTTGCACCTTTGCCAGATTGGCTGTCACCCGCGGACAGATTTCGTCGCACTTGGCAAAGAAGAAGTTCAATGTAACGATCTTGCCCTTGACTAGGTCGTCGTAGAACATCACTCGCTTACCCTCGTGGGTGATCAGCGGAACGTTAGGCAAATGTGAGCGCTGGATGCGCCGCCGGGCCAGGTCGGATTGTGTCAGTCTCCCGCCGACCGTGGCCTTGTCGGTGGTTCCAACTGCGATGCCGGTCGCCACGGCAACAGGCGCCATCGCGGTCCAACTCAATAACCTTCTTCGTGATATGTCTGGCATGTGCAGAATCTCCTCTTTGCTACCCAGGCCGTGCGTTCAAGGCCTAGGAGTGCGGCAATTGCATTAGCCTCACGGCACCAAGATGTGGTCGCCCTCCGCGACGACATGCCAGAGCGCCATCATGGCGTGATCTTCATGGACGACGTTGTGGCAGTGTATGGGGTACTTACCCAACCAGTCGCGGAAGCGGAAGAACAACTGCACCCGCTCGTTGGGATGCAGCTGAGTAACATCCTTGCGCCCCAAATCCGCAGGCACAGTGGGCGCGACACGATTTCGACTTAAGATCCGGTGCTCCTCCAAGTGAATGTGGATTGGGTGTGTCCAATCCCCCGAGAGGTTCGTCAACAGCCACTGCTCCGAACTGTTCTGCTGCACGGCAAAGCGGAACTGATTGCAATCCATGAACTGCCCGTTGATCGACCACTGGCCGTTCAAGCGATCAAACTTAAAGGTGCGCGTAATGCGGGGAGTAACATTCGTGCTAGGGAGCTGGTAGAACGTCGGGTGGGTCGCCGGATCCAAGCTCTCATCTCGAACCGGCGAGCCACTTACTCGGAATTGCAGAAGCAGATTGCCCGCTCCCGCCGGCAGAATTGCGGGCTGGTTTGAATTGAGAACCAAGCTGCATTCCGTGGTCGAGATGTTCTGGGCCGCGACTTGACTATCGATCGCCGCCGGTCCTTGGCCGCTGATTTGGTTCAGACGGTTCTCCAGGAAAATGGTCTTGCCTGCGAATTGGCGGAAATCGACAATGACGTCTACCCGCTCCGCGGGACCGATGCGAACGCTTTGTGTCTGGATCGGGTGGGGTAGCAGATTGCCGTCCGTGCCGATCAGCCAGTACGGATTGCTCGCGCTCAGATTGTTCAGGTCGGTGAGGAAGAACTCATAGAAGCGTGACGGACCGGTGTCCAACATTCGGAAGCGGTAGCGGCGGGGTTCCACGTTTAGGAATGGCTGGATCACGCCATTAACCAGGAACTTGTCCCCCAGAATACCGTCCAAATTGAACAGATCGAACACCAACTCACCTGAGTCCGGGTCGTAGACCTTGTCGGAAAACGCCAGGGGGATATCGTGCGCTGGGAAGTCGGGCAGGCGGAAGCCAAAGTCGTCACTGCCAGTGTCAAACTGGTTGAAGAGGCAATAAAATCCGAACAAGCCCTTATAGGTATTCTGCGACGTGAAGTCCACGCGGTGGTCGTGGTACCACAACGTGCTCAAAGACTCATTGATGTCGCCGTTTGGGGCGTGGTCAGAGTTGAATCCCGCGAGGACGTTGGGATAGTACTGATCGCAGAAGTGCCCACTGGTGTAGAAGTCGCAGGGGTTGCCGTCACTCTCCGAAGGGTTGTGCGCGTTGTGCAGATGGGTAGAAACCGACGGCATTCCAAAGCCGGTGTTGTTGACCTGCGTTACGGGAGGCAGCGAGTTGATGTTGCGCGTAAGCTGGGGCTTGCCGTAGACGGCCTGATAGGTAGGCCCGGGGCTGCGCGGTCCGGTGCCGTCATCAAAACCCCAAATGGTTTGCGGTGGAAGGGCGAGATCACTCGTTTGCCTGACCATGAACTGCACTTGGTTAAAGTTGTAAAGCGTCGAGGGGACGACCGGGAAGCGGCGCGAATCAATGAGGGGCGCCTGGAAGGGGGCGGCACGAACCTCGCCAGCAGCCGTATTCGGATTCTCGGTCGGTGTTGGACTGAGCGACCTAACCCTTTGAGCGAGCGGCATAATCACAAGAGGATCTATAAACGCATGCGTCTGCGGGCTCTGGGTTTGGTTGCCGGGCACGCAATTTTGGTTCGTCCCGGGGCTGTTATTGCTGCCTGAACTGGGAGGGTTATTGGTCTGCGTCTGTCCATAGGCACGAGCGCTCAACCCGCTCTTGGCTACCAGCATGCCACCAGCGGTCAACAGGCCCATTTTCATCAGATCTCGGCGGCTGGTAAGACCCGCGGCAATCAGTTCGCGCCGGTTCTTGGCAGCGTTGAGCATCTCGCGGTAGCGCGCCCTGGAAACCTTCTCGCCGAAAACATTAAAGTACATAGGAGTCCTCCTTCCGATTCCTCGGAGTTACGACAGCTTTCGATCAGCTTGTCAGGGTCACCCACAGGCGAAATAGCGGCGTTTGCTCTTGTTGACGGAGGCCCAATACACTCCGGTGTTTCTGAGTTGTTGGAAGATGCCACCATCTACTCGGCTGGTCAATCAAACTCTTTTATCCGAAATGGCTATTTCTTAGCAGAATGCGCTACGCCCCATTTGTCGGAAGCAGTTCGTGAAGCCAACCCTTCAACTTTGATCTTGTCAGTTGCGGTAAGTAACCGGGTGGGTTTGCAAGGGCCCGGTAAAAATCAGGCCGCTCGTCCGGGCACGGCCGATACTTGTGCAAATCAAGCGGCGAGAGGCTCCCAAGGCTAGCTGCAGAGCCTGCGGGGAGACATGCCTGGCTCAACTATTATCGCCGGCCATCTTCGATGCGATGCATCGTATGGAGGATCGTTGACACGACATTGTCCTCCCCGATTGCGGTATTAATCATCAGGTCGTAGTAAGACCGGGTGGGCCAGTCCGCACCAAAGTAGTGCTTGACGAATGCGCTACGCTCGCGATCGACTGCCTCGACGAATTCAATCTCAGATTCATCCTTTCCATTCGCGACAAGCCGCCGAATTTTCTCCTCGCGTGGCGCGTAAAGAAAAACACGAAGCGTATCGCTGCGATCTTGAAAGAAACCCGGAATGCCGCGACCGACGACAACGGAATCTCCTTCACGAGCAATCTTGTCGCTGATCTTCCTCATGATTGCGATCATGTGAGGAACATCAACGAAGCCGCAATCGCCTAGATGGGCGCTGCGTTCGTAACTGCCGCGCCAGAAGACTTTGGCCATGGCGCAGAAACGGCTGTGACCGCCATGGGTTTGAATCTCCGCGCCAGAAAAATCGCTGCGCATCGATTCGGCCAGTTCTTGGGTTAACAACTCATCCCACAATTTCCACCGCAGAGCGCTGGAGAGTTTCTTGGAAATGGGCGCTGCGCCACTCGCGCATTCACGCTCAATCGCAACAATACGCAACACTGTCTCTTTCTTGTCGAAACCACCAGAGCGCACTACAGGCCCATTCGGCCGTGATCGTGGGGCTTCTGTGGGTAGGGTGCTTTGCCCTGGCGTCCCTATGATTTTCCTTTCACTCATCATGATGCGCCGACCAACCGTTCTGATTGGGAACCGATATCCGCAGCGATTTACCCCGCCAACGGTTCTGACCTATCTCTCTCGCCCAGCAACAACAACTTGTCTAGGCCAAGCACATAGAGATGGATCGGGCTGATTCACGCAGCGGGTCAGCCGAATCGGCTCCCCTTTAGGAACAAATGTTGCTCCTTTCGAAAACTCACCGGGCTGCAGTCGAATTTCTTTCTAAAAGCACGATTAAAACTCGGCTCCTGGCAGTAGCCAACACTGTAAGTGATCTCCTTGACGCGCATCTGGGTGTGTCTCAACAGGTCGGCAGCTTTGTCGAGTCGCTCATTTGCCAGGAAAGCGTTCAAGGTCAAGCCGGTTTGAGCCTTGAATAGGTGGCCCAATCGTGAGTTGCTGAGGTTTACTTGGCACGCAAGATCAGAAATACTTGCGGCAGGATCTGATTCGATCGCCTCAATTATCTTTCGTATTCGAACATCCGTGGGGGGAGCAATCGGTTTCATCCTTTTACCGTTCTCGGCTGGTGAAGGTGCGCAGCGCTTTATTGGGTGCGTTCGGGCCGCACTGGGAGAGGATGCCATTTTCCGTTGCGGTTGAAGAGATTGGAGACTGCGGACGTTGTGAGTGCTGTCGGCGCTCGGCTTGATCAGTTGGGTCCAGTCGTCGGATTCGAGCAAACTGCAACTCACACCGTCGTAGTAACTGTGAACAGGTCTTCCACCCGCTTTCGGGTGCCGTGGTACTGGTCGCCTCGTCCGACGTGAGGAAGAAGGGATTGTCGCCTGAAAAAGGTAGAACTAACGCCGAAATCCCTCTTTTGACCATGGGCCCTCCTGGGTGGATTGGTGAAATGGATCACGGAGTCAGGGCGCGCAGACAAATCAGGATGTCCGGGCTGAGGGCGCAGGGGAGTCCGGAGAGAAATAATGCTCAGCTTTTTAGCCGGAAACGCTCATGGAAGCAAGGAAAATTTTCCGTTTGACGGAATCTGGAACACAAACAATTTGGGTAGATCTGCAAAATGTGTATTTGTTTTCTGGCGTCTACGGCCTATTTCGCACGCCTTTCTTCTATCAAATGAGAAGAACTAAGACTCCTCAGGTCTTTAAGGAATTCCTCTACTAGCGCTGGCCTCAATCTTGAGACGCCTCGATGGAAGGATGCCTACGTAGCTCTCCAATCATTCCTCAAGACTTGGGAACATGCTCCTTATTTGCAGGTCTAGTCCTCCGCTCACGTCGCCTCCGGAGTTGGTTGGAGTGCCGAGCATTCGAGGACCGTTGCGAAAGAATATTGGCCTACCATGAGACCAACAAACGAAGGCCACTTTCGCGCAAGACTGCCTGCTAGCGCGTTCACTACTCCGGTTCTTGATCGACAAAAAGAGGCTGAAATCTTGGAGTTCGATTGTTCGAGGCACACTCCATGAGTGCTGTTTTAGGCTCGACAGACGAGCACTGTCGGCAACATTTGATTGCCCGTACCCGGTCAATAAGAGCTATCGGGATATAACGCCAGTTATGACCACCACTCGCGAAGTGGCTACAGTGCCGTCGATAACTGGCGAGATCAGGCGTTTACGCGCATTGAAGGGTCTTGAGTGTAACCGCGATCTTATGACAATGCTAGACGTGGCAAGAATTGGGGCTTCGCCGTGGTAGGCAAATCGTTTTGTCAAGAGTAGAGTGGGGGGATGAATAGGGGCAAATCTAGTCGCTTGCTGACTTGGTTTACCATTATCGCTTTCCTATCGCTTTGTGCCGTGACTCATTACAGGGGACTGTGAACTGGGGTTGCTTTTTGCAGTCGATGAGTGTAGCCGCGCCCGGGAATCGAGCTGGAAGAGTTCGGCGGCCGACAGGAGGACCCGTTCCGGCCGCCAAGCAGCACTTGCTGTTTAGGCAGCAACCTTCTGGCCTAGGAATTCCCTGGCCTTGCCTACCTCGGCATCCCACTTGGTGAGCTGCTCGGGACTCAGGAAGTTTTTCACGCGCTCGCGGATTTCCGTACGATTGGTATTGATCCTCTTCACGAGATCTTCCTTCGTCGCGTTCGGATTCTGCTGCTTGTACTCTTCGACCTTCTCAGCCGTTGCAGTCAGGAAGCCATGCAGCTTCTGTTTCTGTTCGTCCGAAAGATTCAAATCGGTGGCAAATCTCTGCAGTTCATTCGTTACCATGTCACGCTGTTCGATGGAAAGAGTCATGTCAGCTCCTTATGCGAGAGGGTTGTGGAAGGGAGTTTCTTGGATTCGCGCCCAGCCTTGTTTGTTGCAGGAAAGCCTGGACTCGCTTCGAGCCGAGAGAGTACAAAAGGCTAAGAGGGAGTACTTCAGAAGGGCTGACTTAGTTCAGGAGATCTGAAAGAGCGGAGGGAAAGCTCACTCACCTTCGACCCTAGTCCGATAACCCTGTGCTGTCAAGCTCGGTGGACCATCTGCGTATCGCAAATAGGACGCGAAAAGAGGGCGGATTGTGGCGAATCGCAGACGACTCCATAGCGATGGCTGACGAAAACAGGCGTCGGCACTCAAAACCCCGTTCATCGGGCTCAATGAGTGCAATTGATTGCATGACAATGTCGGCTCCGACGCCATGCGGGGCTCGACGAGAACCAACGGGAAAGCCAACAGGCGAAGGGCTGGGAGTCATCGCCATACCCTCCATTCGATATGTTCTGACTTCCTGCCAATCATGCGCCGCTTTGGTAGAAAAGCAAGCATTGTGAGTTGACGGATCAAAGACGAATGTTTACCGAAAGATTCCGAATCGTTTGGCGTAGCAGTACATCAAACTAACATCGGCTAAGTTTGGTTCACCCGCAGCTGAAAGTCGGTTCCGCCAACCAGCGTCACCCATTCTCACCAGCAGCGACTCTTCTCAGCAGAAATTTCAAATAGAAACAGGAACAACAATGGAAACAGGGACAGTGAAGTGGTTTAACGACGCCAAAGGCTTTGGCTTCATTAGCCGTCAGAATGGCGAAGACGTTTTCGTACATTTTTCGGCGATTCAGGGTGGCGGTTTCCGCAGCCTGCAAGAAGGCCAGACGGTAAAGTTCGATGTCACGAAAGGCCCCAAGGGCTTTCAGGCAGAGAACGTTCAATCGCTCTAGGTGATCGACGACGGGTGCTCATTCTCGAAAGGGTTTGAGCACCTTTTCTGTTTGAGGACGTTTCCCCACTCGTCCTCCGAAGGAGAGTCCCCCGGCCGCATGATCGCGCCGAGAGGCGTGGCCCAAAGTCGGGTCTGGTCAGTGAGTGTAATGGCGATTGTTGGCTAAGAACCGGCTGAAGATTCGCCAGCTCCATCCCCGTTCGAGCCAGTGGCATTGAGGACTCTTCTGCAGGGTTACATACGGACCATCAACCCGATCAATTTACGATATTATCCTGAGGGACTCAGAAGCCATGAGGATCGTAAGCGCGGCGAGTGCATTTCCGAAGCATTACTACTCCCAGAAGTTTCTTCTGGAACGCCTCCAGGACTATTGGGGAGACCAACTGAAGAATCCTCTGCTGCTGGCACGGCTGCACCGCAACGTGACCGTG
>Ga0210406_10007512_pt1 | contig 11043 bp, 6 predicted proteins | sample IncBWC30MmetaG_FD_155454 | JGI IMG/M metagenome (GOLD analysis project Ga0210406, IMG submission 155454) | Forest soil microbial communities from Barre Woods Harvard Forest LTER site, Petersham, Massachusetts, United States - Inc-BW-C-30-M | ecosystem: Environmental > Terrestrial > Soil >... | reverse complement strand
GCAGGCCGTGATTCTCGCCGGCGCGATGGATCCGGTGCGCTCACCCGAGCTCCGAGGGGCGGAAGCCGCGACCGTTAGCCTCCTTCGTGAAATCATCGCGGAAGGCCAGAGAAACGGGGAGATAACCCTTGATTTTCCAGTCGTACACCTGGCTGAATTCATGGAAGGACTTTTCAATACCGTTGTCCGCCAGTGGGCAGTAGATCTTACCGGACCTCACAAACTCACAGAGCGAGTGCGAAACGCGGTCGAGTTTTTCTTGCGCGGCGCTAAACCGTAACGGGGGATCCCCTCCATTTTGCTGCAAGGTCAGAGGAGTTCACTGCGCGTCCACAAAGACCTGAGCCGCGCATCCCAAATTCGGCGAGGTAGATGCAATGAAGGCAGCCATCCTGCACGAATTGAAGAGGCCACTGACCATCGAAGAAGTCGTTCAGCCGAAACCTGCGGCGTATGAGGTGCTGATAGAGGTGCAAGCTTGTGGCGTCTGCCACTCGGACTTACACGTGGCCAACGGCGATTGGCCGCAAATCGTTCCCATTACCAAGACGCCCTTGATCCTTGGACACGAAATCGCTGGCAGAGTTGTGGAAAAAGGCACCTCCGTCAATGACTTGGAAGTTGGCGATCGCGTTGGCGTCCCTTGGGTGCACTGGACCTGTGGCGAATGCGAGTTCTGCCTGGAAGGCAATGAGAATCTCTGCTCCAAACAACAGATTACTGGCGTAACCGTGGATGGCGGCTATGCAGAATTCGTGAAGGCTCCCTCGAGTCATGCCCTGAAGATTCCGGACGGACTTACCTGCGTCGAAGCCGCACCTCTTTTCTGTGCGGGAGTCACGGTCTATCGTGCCTTGCAGCGCGCCAAAATCCAGCCAGGCCAGCGTTTGGCGGTTTTCGGTGTCGGCGGACTGGGTCACTTAGCCGTGCAAATCGGCCGGAACATGGGCGCGATTGTCACTGCCGTTGATATTTCCGAAGAAAAACTCGCGCATGCGAGAAGCGCTGGCGCATCCGTCACGCTGAACACAGCGACTACAAATGTTGTCAAGGAGCTGCGGCGCGCGGGCGGCGTTCATGCTGCGTTAGTGACTTCTGCTGCAAAAGCAGCTTATGACACGGCCTGTCCCTGCGTCAGGCCCGGCGGGATTCTCCTGGTCGTAGGCCTGCCGTCTGAGTCCATCTGCTTTCCCCCCATCCTTTTGGCCGCGCTAGAGTTGCACATCCAGGCTTCCTCTGTAGGAACGCGACAGGACTTGCGCGAGCTGCTCGCAATGGCGGCTGCCGGAAAGGTCCACTGTCAGGTAGCAAGTCGACCTTTAGCACAAGTCAACGAAGTCCTTGAGCAACTGCGGCACGGGAACGTTTCCGGCCGTATCGTGCTTGTCCCCCGCTGAACAGGACCACAATGCGAGGCGTTGTTGGGTGTCTGGCAGGGGGGCGAGCGCCCGCTACGCGAACCCACACGCAAAACATCGAGAATGTCGCCAAGGAGTCCAGCCGAAGTGTGGCCCGGCCCGCCGATTGCGGGAAGGTTGTGAATTCATCTTGACGTTAGTGAATATTATGTGATACGGACTATCACAATATTTGATAATTGAGCCGGGGTAGTGGGGTTCAAGAATGGTGCGAGAGCGCTGATTCCCATGCCTGGCAGGTGCTGCGTTCTCTTGGTCTAGTTGAACTGGTGACGTCGACAATAGACTTTGTCCGTCGCAAGACTCATCTTAAGGGGAGCATGCAAACTTGGGTCCGATCAAAACCATAAACAAGACGTCTTCGAGGAACCAGGAGGAGTTATGAAAGCGACCTTACTGGCGGGTCTATTTGTATTTGTGCTAGGGCTTTTGTCGGCCGGCCCGGTAGCTTTTGGGCAAGGTGTCGGCTCATCGGGAGACATTCGAGGCACTGTCACTGATCCCGCTGGCGCTCTTGTTCCAAAAGCCACCATCGTCGCGGAGGAAATCGGTAGGGGAATTCGTCACACTGCCGTCACCGACAGTTCTGGCGAATATCAATTGCAAAATCTTCCTGCCGCAACGTACAGCCTGAGCGTGCAGCGTTCTGGATTCCAGTCAGAAATAATGAAGGGAGTGGTCCTGAGCGTGGGACAAACCCTGATTCTGGATTTCCACCTGAAGCTTGCTTCAGGCTCCCAACAGGTAGAGGTAACAGCGGAGACTCCCGTAGTGGATACGGAAAGAGCATCGCAGGCCAATTCGATCAATGAGCAGTACATATCGGACCTGCCAATTTCGCGCCGCGACTATTTGACTTTTACCTTGCTGCTCCCTGGCGTCAGTAATTCTAACACCCTCGCGGACAACGCCGACTTTCGACCAAAGCAAACACCACAGAGTGGGTTGTCATTTTATGGCAGCAACGGCAGGGGAAACAGCGTGACCGTCGACGGTGGCGAGGCCAACGACGATGCCGGCGGGGTACGCCTGAACCTCAACCAGGATGCGGTACGGGAGTTTCAGGTCAACCGGAGCAACTACACGGCCGAGCTCGGGGGAGCGGGCGGTGCGTCGATTAACATCGTGTCCAAGTCCGGCACGAACGATCTCCACGGCAGTCTCTACGGTTTCTTCCGCAACGACGTTATGGATGCCCGGAGCACGTTCGCAATCAGCCCCGCGCTGGCGCCTGGGCAGCCGTTTTCGCTTAATGCGCAAGGGTCACCGATCAAGAATTCTTTGAACCGCCAGCAGTTCGGCGGAAATATTGGTTTGCCCGTTCGGAAGGACAAGACATTTCTGTTTGCCTCGTTTGAAGGTCTGCGCTCGGATGCAGAGGATGCGGTGCCATTGTTTACCAACAGCAGCATTTTCGCGCCAAACGCCGCGCAGCAGGGGATTATTGCTGGCCTGAACGCCTTGCCAGGCAACCCGATGGTGCCCTGCATTACGACCAATCCCGCAAATCCATTCGCAAATCCTCAAAAGTTGCCGGCGAAGACGTGCGCGTTTGGGCTCTCAAGTATTCTGACGGTAAACCCGAACCCTACGGGCATGAACCCCTTCGTGGAGCCCATTAAAGCCGCCTTGGATCCCTATATCGTCAACCAATTCAAAACCAACGGCGGATTGTTTCCGTTTCCGACGCGCGAGTATCAGGGATCTGCCCGCCTCGATCACCGCTTTAGTGACAGCAATCAGGCTTTCCTCCGCTACAACTTTGCCCACCTCACAGAGCACGACCCTGATGTACAGGCGCTGACTGCTTTTTCACGCGGCACTTCAGAGCTTGCGTGGGACAGCACGGTTCAGGGTTCCTGGTTCCATGAGTTCAGCCCCACGGCCCAGAATGAAGCCCGCGTGCAGTGGAATCTGTACCAGTTCAACGTGGACACCAATGATCCGGGCGGCCCCGGCCTCGATGTAGAAGGTTTCGGTTTCTTTGGCCGCAGCATCTTTCTGCCCAGCCACACGACGGGCCGGCGTTACGAATTTGCGGACAATGTCGTTCTGACGCGCGGCCATCACACCATGAAGATGGGGTTTTACGAGCTCATTCGGGGCAACAACACCACATCGCAGACATTTTTCCCGGGCCGATTTGAGTTTTTGGAACTGCCTGGATTCTTTGTCAGCCCCTGTCTAACTGCGCCGGCGTTTTGCGGCCTACCACTAACTCAAACTCCAGGGACCATAAACACGCTTCAGTCTTGGAGCCTGGGATTGCCGGCGTTCTTCGAGCAAGGTTTCGGCAATCCGCAATATACTCAGACCAGGCCGTTCACGGCCGTGTACTGGCAGGACTCCTGGACGATCCGTCCAAACTTCACGCTGAACTACGGGTTGCGGTACGAACTGGATTCCCAGTACGGCCCCCTGAATACTCCCAAGAAAAACTTCGGGCCGCGCGTTTCCTTCGCGTGGGATCCCTTCAACGATCGCAAGACAGTGATCCGCGGAGGATACGGAATCTACTATTCGCAAATCTACGCACAGATTTCGGGGGTTGTGGCCGTTCTCGGCAACGTGAATAACACGCGCAAAATCGCGAACACCCTGGTGACGATCAACGGGTTCCCGGGTGCTCCAGCAGGTTGCACGTCGGGGACGAACTGCACGGTCAATCCTGTCGCCAGCTCCGCGGCGATTTTCCAGACGCTGTTCGCGACCAAAGTGTTTCCCTGCGCCGCGCCAGCAGCGGGGCAATTCGCCTGCATCACGGCGGCGAGTCTGGCGCCGTTTGGCATTAACGTCACCAATACCGGCGCTGTTCTTCCACCGGGAACAGTGCTTTTTGCCGGCCAACCGGGGTACGAGAGTCCCACCTCGCAGCAGGCGTCGCTCGGCATCGATCGTGCCATTGGCGGCGGATTCTCTGTATCCGCAAGCTACATCTACGTTCACACCACGCACCTTCCGGTCGCCCTAGATACGAATTTGCTCCCTGGGGCGCCAATCTGTCCGACCGCTGGCGCTTTAGCTTGCGGGTCGGGCCTTGGCGCGAATTTTCTTCCCACCAACGGTCTTCCCTTTCAGGACTGGGGTGCTCCGCTATGCGTAGCCACGCCGTCACAATGCTTTGCGGACCCTACGCACACGATTTTGCAAAACAATGTTTATAGTTCGGCGGCATCGGCGATCTATCAAGGCGGGATTCTGGAAATCAACAAGCACTTCTCGAATCATTTTACCCTGCTCGTGAACTACACCTATAGCAAGGCCATCGATAACGCTACCGACTTCAACAGCGACTACTCGCCTTTCAATGCGACATGCTTGAAATGCGATCGCTCATTGTCCGACTTCGATCAACGCCACAAGTTCGTGATCGCTGGCGTGATCCAGAGCCCCTGGGATCACTCGCGTGTCTTTGGCGGTTTCGCGCTCTCTCCGATCTTCACGTACAACACAGGCCATCCCTTCAATCTCCTGGCGGGCGCGGATATCAACGGCGACGGCCACTTCACAAACGACCGTCCGCCGGGAGCAGGGCGCAATACGGGCATTGGGCCTGACTACACGAACTTGGACATGAGGTTGAGCCGTTCGTTCAAAGTCGCGGAGAAAGCCACTCTCCTATTGACGGCAGAAGGCTTCAACATCGCAAACCACACTAACTACTCCAGCGTGAATAACATCGTGGGCGCCGCGTTCGCGCCGCCCTTCACCGTTCACGGCACCGCTACGCTGTCGCCCAGCCAGCCCCTGGGTTTCACGGCAGCATTCCCGAACCGCGAGATCCAGCTCGGCGTGCGGCTTACGTTCTAATTTCAGTGGAGAATGCGCACCGGTGCCTGAAAGGGTGTCGCCGGCGTATTCGCAAACCGTCAAGCCCGTGCGCGGAGAGTTTCGGAACACTCAGCAATTGTCCCCAGAGAAGAGTGATCTCGGATGTAGAGTGGCGATCATCACCCGTGGCTCCGCCGGGCTATGCCAGCTGTGCGCCACTAATCGGGAAGGAGTGCAGCGGCGGATGCCACGAGCAAGGATTTTCGCGGCTGACACCTTAACCGGTGCGCGAGCGGCAGTTGAGAGGAAAACGAATGCTGTCACCTATGTTCGGAGAGTTCATGGGCACTATGGTTCTGGTTCTCCTGGGCAACGGCGTAATCGCCGACGTAGCGCTCGCCCGCTCGAAGGCAGAAGGCGGCGGATGGATCGTAATATCGGCCGGCTGGGGGTTCGCAGCAATGGCGGGGATTTTCACGGCTCTGGCGTGTGGGAGCAAAGATGCTCACATTAACCCAGCCGTGACGCTAGGTGTGGCCGTCGCGAGCGGCAATTTCTCCAAACTGGCGCCGTACGTCACGGCACAAATGTTGGGAGGATTCGCCGGCGCGGTTCTGGTATGGCTTCATTTTCTGCCGCACTGGGCCGGTACGCTGGATCCCATCCGCAAGCTTAGTTGCTTCTGCAGCCACCCTGCCATTCCCAACAGGGTGGCAAACCTGATAGGTGAAATTATTCCGACAAGCCTGCTAGTGTTTGTTGTCGGCTGCATTTTGACGCGCCCCAATTTACCCGCTGGTTTGGGTCCGTTTCTGGTTGCCGCATTGGTCTGGGGACTGATCCTATCGTTAGCAGGGACCACCGGCTCAAGCATGAATCCCGCACGCGATCTTAGCTCCAGGATCGCCCATGCGATTCTTCCGATTCCGGGGAAGGGCAGCTCCGATTGGGGGTACGCTCCGATTTCAGTGCTAGGCACTCTTGCGGGTGGAGTGCTTGGCGGATTGGCATTCCGGCTACTACACGTGTAGACGAAGCGCGGAGAGGGGATACAGCTTACCTGCGTGACGGCGTATCTTCTGCGGCTTGTAGGTCCGCATTGAAAATGGCGGTAGTAACTAACATATGATATAAACACACGTTGGTGACTGTGGTTGAGGGATATCTGGCGATACGGCAGGCAATATGACAGCCAAACCGATCTTCGATCTCGCAGGCCGCGTGGCGATCGTCACCGGTGGCTCTGTAGGGCTGGGTCGGCAGATGGCCGAAGGCCTGGCGGAAATGGGGGCGAATCTCGTTCTGTGCGCGCGCAAGAAAGAGCGCTGCCTGCAGGCTGCCGAAGAACTGCAAAAACTCGGCGTGAAGGTTCTCGCGCTCGGCTGTGACGTCAAACAGCCCGCCAGCGTTCAGGAAGTTGCCGACGCTGCCGTCAAACAGTTTGGACGCATCGACATCTTGATCAACAATGCGGGCACTTCCTGGGGCGCGCCAGTCGAAGCGATGACGCTTGAGCAATGGAATAAAGTCATCGAAACAAACTTAACCGGAACATTTCTTTTTTCGCAGGCCGTGGGCAAGGTCATGATCGCACAGCGCCGCGGAAAGATAATCAACATCGCTTCCGTTGCCGGGCTGCGTGGTTCATCTCCGAAATTCTCCGCGATCGGCTACAGCGCTAGTAAAGGGGGTGTGATTATTTTCACGAAGGACCTGGCTTGCAAATGGGGCATGCACAACATTCAGGTGAATGCGATTGCGCCTGGCTGGTTCCCCACCGACATGTCGGAAAAGGTCATCGAGCGAAACAAGGAATCCTTGCTCGCAGGTATACCTTTGGGCCGCTTCGGCGGGCCGCAGGATCTGAAGGGAGCCGCTATTTTTCTCGCCTCCGATGCGTCGGATTTTGTGACCGGACACACTCTTGTTGTCGATGGAGGACAATCCGCCTGATCCGGGCGAGGGGCACTATGAACATTCCGCTCACCCCCTTGCGTTTCCTGCGCTACGCGGAGCAGCAGTATCCGCGCAGAACTGCGGTGGTCTGCAACGACGACAGCTTTACCTACGCGCAATTCGCCGACCGTGCCCGCCGTCTTGCGGGCGCCCTGCGCGAGGCCGGTGTCCAGCCCGGCGATCGCGTCGCTTTTCTGAGTTCCAATTGCCACCGCTTGCTCGAAGCCTACTACGGCGTGCTGGAAGCCGGCGCCGTTCTGCTCCCGCTGAATATCCGGCTCGCGTCAAGCGAATTGAGCTACATTCTGAATGATTCCGGGGCGACAATCCTCTTCGTTGAGAAACAGTTTCTCGAGTTGGTCGAGTCTTTTCGCAAGGACATTCCTGAAGTAAAAACATTCTGCCAACTTGGGGGCGCTCCAGAAGCGCCATGGCTTTCTCCACGCAACTACGAAGATCTTCTCCAGGCGGCCACCCCTCATCGTGCCGACATCGCTTCCATCGACGAAAACTCTCTGGCCGAGCTTTTCTATACAAGCGGCACGAGCGCCAATCCCAAGGGTGTAATGCTCACGCACAGAAATATTTACCTCCATGCGCAGAACGTCTGCCTGGGATTTAACATCGAAAACGGCGCCGTCGAGCTGCACACCATTCCGCTCTTCCATGCGAATGGCTGGGGTGTCGCGCATTTCCTCACCTTGCTTGGGGGAAAGCACGTAATGATGCAGCGCTTCGAGACCAAAGAAGTCTTCCGTCTCATCGAGAAGGAACGCGTCCATTCCTTTAGTCTCGTGCCCATCATGGCCACGGCTCTCGTGAATTGCCCGGAGCGCCCCAATTACAACTTGAGCAGCCTGCGGCGCATTGTTATCGGCGGCGCGGCGTCTTCCCCGACCCTCATTCGCGAGGTTGAACAAAAACTGGGCTGCGAATGCTTTTCGGGGTATGGACTTACAGAAACGTCCCCCTCGCTATCAATTTCCCCGATGAAGTCAGGTCTGGACTGGGATGGCGAACAGCGCTATGTGGGTCAATCCATGACCGGCTATGCGTTTCCGGGCGTGGAGATACGCGTGGTGGACGGCGACGATAACGACGTGCCGCGCGATGGGCAAACGATGGGCGAAATCGTCGCGCGGAGCGATGGTGTCATGGAGGGTTACTGGCGCCAGCCCGACGCTTCCGCCGAGGCCCTGCGAGGAGGCTGGTTCCACACCGGAGACATGGCCACGCTCAACGAGGAAGGCTACCTGCTCATTGTCGATCGCAAGAAAGACATCATCGTCAGTGGTGGGGAGAATATCTCTTCCCTCGAGCTGGAGAAGGCCATCCTTGCACATCCCGCGGTCCTGGAGGCCGGGGTGATTCCCGTTCCCGATGAAAAATGGGGGGAAGTCCCCAAAGCTCTGGTGGTCCTAAAGCCGAATGCAGTAGCCTCGGAGTCCGAGCTTATCGAGTTCTGCCGTGCGCACCTCTCACATTACAAGTGTCCCCGTTCCTTCGAATTCGTCGCAAGTTTGCCCAAGACCGGCACTGGAAAAATTCTCAAGAAAGACCTTCGCAAGAAATATTGGCAGGGCAAGGATACGATTCGCCCGGGTTTTGCCGCGCCGCGCCGCGGCGGCTGAGCGGCTTGATTCGCAGAGAGTTGGTTCACATCCGGAAAAACGGGAGCGGAGTTCGTGACCGATAGCGTGAAGGAGTTTTTTTATGGACCTGAACTTAACCACCGAAGAGTTGTCATTTCGCGACGAATTCCGCGCGTGGCTCGTTTCCAACGTCCCGAAGGACTGGAGCGAGTGGCGTGAAAAGCCCATTGAGGAATCGTTCCCATATCTACGCGCTTGGCAACAAAAGCTCCACGAGGGCCGCTGGGCAGCGGTTTCATGGCCGAGGGAATACGGGGGTCGCAGCGCCACGCTGATGCAGCAAGCCCTGTTTTGGGAAGAGATGGCGCGCGTCGAGGCGCCGCCCATGGCCAACTCGCTGGGATTGGGCCTCATCGGGCCCACAATCATTGCCTGTGGAACGGAAGCGCAGAAGAAACGCTATATTCCGAAGATTCTGAGCGCTGAAGAGATCTGGTGCCAGGGCTTCTCCGAACCTAACGCCGGTTCCGATCTAGCGGGTTTGCAGATGGAAGCGCGTCTCGACGGCGACCGCTTCATCGTCAACGGGCAAAAAGTCTGGACCAGTTACGGCTGGGTTGGCGACTGGTGCGAACTCGTCGTGCGCACCGACGCGAGCGCCGCCAAACACAAAGGACTCACCGTCCTCCTTGTGGATATGAAATCGCCCGGCGTCGAAGTTCGTCCCTTGCGTCAGATGACCGGGGAGTCCGAATTCAACGAGTTGTTCTTTCGCGACGTTCGCGTGCCGGTTGAGAATATCCTGGGCAAAGTGAATGACGGATGGAATGTGGCGATGAGCACGCTGATGTACGAGCGCGGTTCCTACGGCGCTCGCCTGCATCTCATCTTCAAACGCTACATCACCCGCCTCATCGAACTCTCGCGGACCATCCAGCGTAACGGACGGCCCGCCGCCGAAGACCCACTCATCCGCCAGAAGCTCGCGCAGTGCAGCGCGGAAATTGAAATCATGCGCTTCAATCAGATGCGGGCCTTTAGCCGCATCACGGCTACGGGTGTGCCGGGCCCTGAGGGCTCGATCCAGAAAATTTTCTGGAGCGAACTCAATCAGCGCCTTCAACAGATCGCGCAAGAGCTGCTCGGTTCCTACGGGCAACTGCTGAGCGGTGACACACACGCTATCGACAAGGGGATTTGGTCATACGCGTACCTACGTACCCGTGGAAATACCATCGAAGCGGGCACCTCCGAGGTGCAGCGGAACATCATCGGGCATTTCGTTCTCGGTCTGCCGAGAAGCTACTAAGGGGATACGCCATGCAATTCGGATTGAGCGAAAGTCAGGAATTTCTCAAAGACAGCGCGCGCAAGTTTTTCGCCGGCGAGTGTCCCAGCGCCGAAATGCGACGCCTGATGGATACCGACAGCGCATACGACGCCGCACTTTGGTCGAAGCTCACCGACCAGGGTTACACCGGCATCATTTTTCCAGAGGAGTACGGCGGAGTCGGTCTCGGCAAAGTCGAACTCATGTTATTGATGGAAGAGACGGGGCGCGCACTCTTGCCCGGTCCGTTGTTCTCAACCGTGGTTTTGGCAGGCTCCGTCTTGGAAGCCGTGAGCACCCCTGCGAACAAGAAAAAATATCTCGCGCCCATCTGCCGGGGAGAAGCTCGCGCGACCGTCGCCATTCTAGAAGCCAGCGCGAGTTGGAACCCGCGGGATGTCCATATGAACGCGACAAACGGGAAGCTCTCCGGTGAAAAATTATTTGTTTCGGACGCGGCCATCGCCGACTTCATCATCGTCGTCGCGCGCAATGGCGTCTTCGTTGTGGACTCCAAGGCTCGCGGCCTGAAAATATCTCCAATGTCCGCCATGGACCTTACCCGCAAGCTATACGTCGTGGAATTCAGCAACACTCCGGCGGAAGAAATCGGCGCCGCCACGGATCTCCCACGGGCTTTCGACATCGCCACCGCCGCTCTGGCTGCCGAATTAGTCGGCGGCATGCAGCGGACTCTCGATATTACTGTCGAATACGCCAAGACTCGGAAACAGTTCGGCAAACCCATCGGAATGTTCCAAGCGGTGCAGCATCAGTGCGCGGACATGTATTTGGAAACCGAGAGCTCCCGCTCCGCTGTCTACTACGCCGGATGGGCGCTGGAAGAAAACTCGCCCGACGCGGCCACTTCCGTTTCCATCGCCAAGATGTATGCCAGCGATGCTGGCCGAACCGTCGGCAACCGTGGCATCCAGATTCATGGCGGCATGGGTTTCACCTGGGAAAACGATCTTCA
>Ga0210406_10007510_pt1 | contig 11045 bp, 10 predicted proteins | sample IncBWC30MmetaG_FD_155454 | JGI IMG/M metagenome (GOLD analysis project Ga0210406, IMG submission 155454) | Forest soil microbial communities from Barre Woods Harvard Forest LTER site, Petersham, Massachusetts, United States - Inc-BW-C-30-M | ecosystem: Environmental > Terrestrial > Soil >... | reverse complement strand
CAACGACGTTCAGAACGCTGGCGTAGGCAGCCTGAATTTGATCTCGCGCGGTTATCACAACCTCCTCAACAGCGAGACCGTGCAGCTAACTGAAACTGCGGTGCTGAGCACGACCGTCATCAATGAGACTCGCTTTCAGTATTACCGGCCCACGACCCTCTCGGAGTCGAATACGCCTGGGTTTGCCCTGCAAGTGCTCGGAGCCTTCAACGGCGGCGGCGCTCAAGTCGGCCACACGACCGATTTGCAGAACACCTACGAGTTTCAGAATTACACGAGTGTCATTCGTGGAGTTCATTCGTGGCGGTTCGGCGTGCGGCTCCGGGGTGCCACCGAAGCTAACTCGTCGCCGCAGAATTTTGGTGGAACCTTCACCTTTAGTGGTGGGTTGGCTCCCGAATTAAACGCCAACAATATGCCTGTGCTTAACGCTTCAGGCCAGCCTGTACTCGTGGACATCAACTCCATCGAGAGCTATCGGCGGACGCTGCTGTTTCAGCAGATGGGATTGCCCGCGTTGCAGATCCGGCAGCTCGGCGGCGGCGCCTCGCAGTTCACCATCAATGCTGGAGACCCCTTGGTCGCGGCAGGCCAGTTCGATATGGGAGCCTTCGTGGGTGATGACTGGAAAGTGCGACGGAACGTGACCTTGAACCTCGGGCTGCGTTACGAAACGCAAACCAACATTCACGATTGGCGCGACTTCGCTCCGCGAATCGGCGTCGCGTGGGCACCTAGCGGGGGATCTGCAAAGTCACGGCCCAAGAGCGTGATCCGCGCCGGATTCGGCATATTTTATGATCGATTCGGACTCGCGAACATTCTCACTACCGAGCGCTACAACGGCATCCTCCAGCAGCAGTACATAATCGCAAATCCGGACTTTTTTCCCACCGTCCCCGCCGTCGCGGCCCTGTCCGGACCGGTGCCGGCCAGCACCATCCAGGAGATCAGCCCAACATTGCGCGCTCCTTACCTCATGCAATCCGCTGTGGCGCTCGAACGCCAGATGCCGCTGAACACTACAATCGCGATCACCTACGCAAACTCGCACGGCTTGCACATGCTGCGCTCAGAGGACGTCAACGCCCCATTGCCAGGGACCTTCACACCGAAAGTTCCGGGCAGCGGCGTGTTTCCCCTCGGCAGACCGGGTCAAGTTCTCGCGATGGAATCCGAGGGGCTGTACAACCAGAATCAGCTGGTGCTGAATGTAAATTCCAAGGTGAACAAAAACATCTCGCTTTCCGGGTCCTATATGTACAGCCGCGCGATGAGCAACACGGACGGCCTCGGAACATTCCCTGCGAATCCATATAGCATGGCCGGGGAATACGGTCCCGCCGCGACAGACATACGACATCGGTTCTCGCTCGCCGGCACCGTCACCGTAAAATGGGGAATCCGTTTCAATCCGCTACTCATAGCCAATACGGGCCCGCCATTCGATATAACCGCGGGACAGGATCTCTACGGCGACGGCCTGTTCAACGGCCGACCAGGGATCCCGATCGATCCGAGCAAGGCCGGACTGATTGCTACGAAGTACGGCCTGCTCGACCCAAACCCGACGCCGGGAGAGGTGCACCTCTCCCGCAATTTAGGGCGCGGACCGGGGCAGATCCTGTTGAACATGCGGGTAGGCAGGACATTTGCCTTTGGATCCGAGCGCCAAGCTGGTTCGGCTTCAAGCGCGGGCAGCCCGCCGGGAGGAGGGCCCCCTGGAGGTGGTCGTGGTGTTCCGAGCGGACCATTTTCCATGGGCGGCGGAAGCCAGGGTGGTGGCGCCTCAGCGCCCAATCGACGTTATAGCCTTACGATATCGATGCAGATCCGCAACTTGACCAATCACAATAATCCAGGTCCGATTTTCGGCGACATAACATCTCCTCTCTTCGGGCGAGCTAACCAGCCCGCGGGCTCGGGTGGATTATTCACGGAGAGCGCGAACAACCGGCGTCTTGAACTGCAAACGCGGTTTACCTTCTGAGGAAGCGATGTTAAGTCGATCAAGCACGTGCTGGGCGATCGAGCCTCAGAGCGTCGCGATAACTCTCGAAAATCGAAGAACGACACGGAAGCGCCCTTCGAATCCTGCTGCCAGTCCTTCCGTGGTATCTATTTTCCTTCATACGAAGCGGGGCGGAGACGGACAGTGCCACGGGTTGACAAGAAAACGGCATGACGAGAGCGCATGCTGTTTGGAGTTTTCAGCAATTGAAGGGTGACACCGTACGATGAATAACTAGATCATTTATCAGGCTCAAGAACGAGATAATGGAGACTACCTGCCCGTTCAGCTTGCAATATGATCGCGTCGGCCGTCTTGAGAACGTCGAGTGCTGAGCGCAGAGAATCGACACTGTCCACGGGCGTCCCATTGACGGAATAGATGACGTCTCCCGGGAGCGGCCCCTCGCCCTCGTAAGCTCCGTAGGTTTCTTTACCTGCAACGACAACTCCGAATCGATTGCGCAGCGGAGGAAGCATCCACACAAGCGTCTCATCGAGAGTGAGAGCCAAAATTCCGAGTTCCGGAATTTTGGCCTGTTCCCTGGTAACGAGGTCAGCAAGGCGTTCCTGCACGTCCTGTTTTTCTCTAACCGGTATTTGATAGGTGATAGTCTGTTTGCCGCGCTGGATTTCCAGCGTGGCCTTCTCGCCCACGGCAAAAGAATAGAGAGCCAGCGCGAATTGACGGATATTTTGAACTCGCTTTTCATTCACCGATAGGACGATGTCACCGGGCATCAAACCGGAGCTCGCCGCTGGCCCCCCGGGAATCACATCCTCAACCAGGATACCGTCTTCGCGATCGAGACCTAGTCCCGATGCCAAAGCGGGGGTCATATTGCGCACAGAAACACCGATCTGATGATGATGCACGTGGCCTTCACTTCGAACCTGGTGGTAAACACTGCGCACCACATTGCTGGAAATAGCCAGACCGATCCCTTCACTGCCGCCCGACTGGGTGAGAATAAGCGTATTAATCCCGACGACGCGACCGCTGGTATCTACCAGCGGTCCGCCACTATTGCCCGGATTAATGGCTGCGTCTGTCTGAACATAGATCGTCGGACTGTCTGGATCTGGTTGCCTCGCGACGGAGCTCACAATCCCCATGCTCACAGAATTATCGAAACCTAAGGGGCTGCCAAAGGCCAATACCAGTTGCCCTTGTTTTAGGTCGCTCGAATCAGACAATTCCAGTGTTGGCATATCGGTCGCGTCGATTTTGAGCAGCGCAAGATCGGTTTCACGATCAGCCACTACCAGCTTGGCATCAAACGAAGCGCGGCGTGATCCTCCATTCTGTGGTGCAGATAACGCCGCTTCGGGATTAAGCTGAACCCGAATCCGACGTCCTCCTTGAACGACATGCGCGTTTGTTACGATCCACCCGTCGGAGGCAATTATCATGCCCGATCCGGAGGTCAGGCCGCGCGACAACAGATCCGTGTTCCTATGCTCGCGGTCGCCATCTGGGTTGTAGCCCGTGCTAAAGATCTGCACAACACTGCGGCTCACCCGTTTCGACAGCACCTGCAGAGATGCGCTTACTTGTTGAAGCGGATCGACGCTGCTGTCCAAGATCGGGTGTTTGGTTTCGGCCGAGGCGGATGCCTTGCTGGACTGCGCCTCTAACGGCGAAGAGGTCATAAGTAGTCCCAGGCAAAAGGCTGCTGCGCTAATCAGACTGACGTGCTTAGAGACTCTTCCTTGAAAGATTGTCATAAAAAATCCTGTTTCGGATGCCTCCGTCAAGTTATTTCGCCAGAGAAACGCCGCTGGATCCTTGTCGGTGGTTCTTGATCAAGATGCGCGGTCAGCTTGCGTTGCTATGGGCCTTCTTTGGAGCGTGCACGTGCAGGAGCCAACCCACGCGATTCACTTCCACCTGAGTTGTGTCAATTTCGTCCGGAAAAACATGAACAGATGCCACCTCTGGCCCAAGATCGATCTCTCCGGCGTGTAGAGCATGGCTGCGAAAAGCAATCATGCCATGGGTTGTCACGCTAAGAATCGTGGTTATCTCCGGATTTCGCGGAGATTCAATAAAGCAGTCAAATTGGGACGTGTCCCTACTAAAGTCGTCCTGTAGAATTTCCCGCTCGGCACTAATCCAGTCCTCCAAATCAAAGCCATGTACGCGACCGCGCCGTTCGAAAAGCTGGTAGGCACGTTTGGCGATTGTCGACAGGATGATCTCCTGGTGTTGTTCGTTTCCGCTTTCGACCGCAATCACACAGTTGCTGCGACCCTTTCTGGTCTGTCTCTCCATTGTCGTACTTCCTCCTGACTCCATTGCTGACAGCTTTCCCCCAACGTTCTTGTTCCACGGCTTCTCGATCGCAGATGCCAACATCGCCTCACGTAGAGCAGACGATGCCTACCAGTCTGTCGGCTGGCTCAGTTGATCCTTCAATATCGCCGGTTCGCCGATCTGTACAACAGAGACGGTTCTTTCGGAGGTTCTTCGGGAGTCGTGGGGAATCTGCATTTTTCGATGATGCGGGTCACGAAGGCAACTACATTTAGAACCAGCATGAGTAGTACAAGCCATACCACGATTGTTGACGTGAACATTGTTGATCCCTTCCGTACTTCGCCCATGCTGACACCAGGTTTCTAGAGGAGCCCCATTGCCTGCATCTCTGATACCTCTGTCACCGAGGGCTTCATCTTTGGATACCTGGGTCACCAATGTTCTATTCCACATAGTGAGGAATGCCGCCGCTTAAAAATGAAAGGACGAACGGAAAGCGTGACTTCTTGATTCCGTGTTTGCAGTGCGCAGAATCGTGGCCGAAATCCGATCCTTGAAATGGGATTGCCTGATAATATTCGCGGTTTGTCTACGCGGAAGAACTGATCAGCTGGTGGAGCTTCTCAAGGTCCACAGGATCTGCGTCAGAAACGGTGCAGAATTCTATTTTCCCCTTTCGCCAGTCAACCCATTGAAAGCCTTGCCTGGACCCTGCGCGCGGCGAAGTGTCCGGCTCTCGGGTGCGCCAGATGAATACATTGATTGGATGTCCGTTGCGCTCGTAGACCAGCACTGCTACAGAGCGGCCTTCCATGACGTCTAGGCGCCCACCCTTCAAAGCGAAACCTTCGTCCGCGAAATTGCGGACAGGGATAGCAAACTCAAGTTTGGCGTCGAGCCATTCCTTGACAATGCGGCCATCGTTGGAGGCGATCCCAGTTAAGGGGCCGGGTTGTAGCGAGCGCACATGGGCGTCGACGATTTCTCCGGCAAGTTCGGCTTGATAGTCGTCACCGCGGAGTCCGTGATCCACTCTTCCCAGCAAGATCGCGACGAACAGTAGTGCGGCCACAGCTGCCATCCAGTACCACCACAGAGGCTGCGACGAAACGCTCGTGGGCGCGAAAGAGCGGAGATCCGCGCGAATTTTCCGTCGTAGCAAGGCGGGCGCATGCTCATAGATGTGTGACCGTTGCAAGGAGTGGCGAACGAAATGGCAAGCATCGAGTTCTGCGACGCAGTCAGAGCAATGCTCGAGGTGGCGCCTAAATTCGGCATCACCGGCAGCGCTCAGCTCATTGTCGAAATACGCATGAAGGGTCGAGCAGGTAAGATCACAGTCCACGCAAAGGCTCCTTGCAGCCGGGATTTATGAGTACGGATTGCAACTGACGACGAGCACGGGAGAGCGAGGACCTTACGGTACCAATGGGAATGGATATAATCGCGGCGATCTCCTTGTAGGAACAGCCTTCGAGCTCTCGAAGCACAAGAACTTCTCGGTGACGAGGTGGCAGGGTCTCGAGGGCACGGGTAAGGCGCCCCCGAACTTCATCGGCGATCGCGATGGATTCGGGAGTGGCAACGGGTTGCGGGTGCAGTTCTTCGTCGAATTCGACCATCAGATCTCTCGGGCGATTTTTTTCCAGCCAGGAGTAACAGGTATTGCGCACGATCTGCAGCAGCCAGGCGCGCGCATCTCCACCGTGAAAGCCGCGGAAGAAACGGCAGCCGCGAAGTAAGGCTTCCTGAGCGACATCTTCAGCATCTGCGCGGGTGCGCAACAACCAGCGCGCGAGGTTGAAGGCGGCGTCGACCTGAGGCAGCACAAGTTGTTCGAAGCGCAGCCGGTTTTCGGCACCTAAATCGTCCAAAGACTTCCCCCGATCAGTGATGCTTCATACGTAAGAACTGGATGAACGGCGGTTTTATTCTCGACGGTCGTTCTCCTGTTACGCACAAGCAAAGGGAGGCAAGAACGCGGATGAATCTGGAATAACAGAGTCGCGGCCACAGTCTGGATGAACGAAAGCACGTTCACTGGCGACGCGGGCGACCCCCAAACAGCCCGCGCCGCAAGTCCCAATGGCACGGGCAGATTGTGGAGAAGGGTAAAAACGATCGTAAGTAAGGAGCGCAAAGTATGTCCGAGGACAAACAAGACGAACTTCAGAACGACCACAACCATGACGGAGTTGATCAACGGGGATTTCTGAAATGCGTGTCCTGGGCAGGCACAGGAGCGATCTGTGTTATGCAGAGCGGCCCCTGAAATCCTACAACCTAAGCAGAATGTTGGAGTTGGGGCCGAAAGCGAAATCAATTCTGATCGAGAGGAAACAAGGATGAAGAGGAAAAGTATGTCGTCGCACGGACGGGACACCTCGGCGGCTTTCTCAGTGTAGTGAATGGACCGGGATAGAAGTGTTCCGAAACTCCCGAGACAAGAGTCGATTGATCCTCGAATAGGCAATTTGAGCGCGGCGGGAGCTTGGGCAAAAAGAGAATCGCTGGCGCTGTTTGTAAGAAACATTCGGAGAAGTCCAATTTGTGGAGAAGGAGCATGAAAAATGAAGCCTAAAGTTCTGTTGGCGGTGGTAGCCCTATCCTACGCGCCCCTGGGGGTAGCGGGAAATAAAGCGGAATACCCCACCGAAAAAGTGGCGGAGTTCGTCATCGAAAAGCTGGATGTAACTTCGCTGCCGACCGCGTTCCGGCCAAAAAAGGAAAAAGGAAAGAAGACATTTGCAGATTACGGGTTCACAGCGCAGACGGTGGGCGAAAATGAAGCCGTCATCGAGGCGGCTGGTGGGGTGAGCAGGTGGTCGATCAAGGTTCTCGACCTGACATCCTCGGGAATCTACGTGTGTGTGGCGGAGCCCGGAGAAAAAGGCGGCCCGGCAAAGACACAGAGCGCAATCCTTCTGCAGCGGAAAGATGCGAACACGTTGTTATTGGGGCGCGAATCCTGGCGAGAATTTGCTGCATGCGCGGCGATTGGCGGAAGCGACTCCACAGCAAACTCATATGGAGGGGACTGAGGAGTTACGTCGAAGCACGGTGTTCCGATCACGTTTGTGGCTTTGGGTGTCGTCGCCTTGACAATCCCGGGTCGTGTTCATGGACGACACCGATGTGCGACCTTAGCATCTCCTTCCTAATTGTCGGAATGAATTCTGCCCGCCGTGCCACGCGAGATTCTTATCTGACCACGAACGGAACGCAATCGGTAGGCTGCATGGAGACACTCTGTTGAGAGAAGCATTTTTTGGAACGGCTGCTCCGGATGCTGCCAATTTAGTTCTCGTCCTCGAAATCGTCATGGGGCTAGGTCTGCTGGTCGGCACTTGGCTTGCTCGCAAGGGGCGCTTTCGGCAACATGCCTGGTGCCAATCCTCCATCGTGCTTTTGAACCTCGCTGTAGTTGCGGTGATGATGATTCCTTCATTCCAGGTTCATGTGCTTCCCAGGATTCCGGCCAAGCTGGGAAAGGCCTACTACGCGCTGGCGACGACGCATGCAGCTATCGGAACCGTGACCGAACTCGCGGGGCTGTACATCTTGCTGTCTGCGGGCACAAGCGTTTTGCCTGAGAAATTTCGCATCACTAAATACAAGGCCTGGATGCGAACTGTACTGGTGCTCTGGTGGGCCGTGCTGTTGCTGGGAATGGCAACATACACGCGCTGGTACGTGCCGCATTTGTTTCGGAAATAGATTTGCGTTGTCTTTTCTGGAGGAGAGAGATTGAAGATCGTCCCAATTTGCTTGCTTTTCATTTTGAACTTCCTGGCTCCGCTCGGTCGAGCACAATCGGGGACGCCATCCGCGCCAGAGGCTAATCCGGGGCGACCCACGGTATCCACCCCGGCGACGCTCACGCCCGTTGGATACCTACAGTTCGAGAATGGTGGGCTCTTCGCAGAAGACTCGACGGGGTTTTCGAAGCGCATTGGCGTCGGCCAAGTCACCAAACTGTCCGTACTTCCGCGCTTGGAGTTGTTCTTGCAAAGTGAGCCGCTCGTCATCAGCCAATCAAAAGATCAGACCGCGGTGCATGAAGGAGAAGTGTTCGCAGGTGTGCAAAGCGTGCTCTCTGCCGGTGATGAATCACACCCAACGGTTTCCATCAGCTACGTTCGGCGGTTGCACGCAAGTGCCGCCCCGGAACTCGACGTGGGCACCTTTCTACAATCAACCTCGATTCTTTTGAGCCAAGATCTACGCGGATTTCACTTCGATACGAACGGGATACTTGCCGAGCAGGTTCAGGGTGATGTACGTCGAGCGCAGTTCGGTCAAACACTCTCCATTTCCCATCCACTGGGGAAGTTCACAATTTCCGGGGAGGTGTGGCATTTCTCACAACCATTCGACAAGGGCAACACCGTCGGTAATCTCTGGGCGGTTTCTCGCGCCCTTCGCAAGAATTTGGTGGTGGACGCAGGATTCAATCATGGATTGACCAAAACGTCCACTCGGTGGGAGACGTTCGTGGGATTCACATACCTACTGCCGCACCGCCTTTGGACGGCCCGTCCTGGATTCCAACCGTGAGCCTGCCTCAGTTCTCTCCTGCGGCTTTCTTTGTATTGCCTCTTTGCATCCGTGTCGCTGGTTTTTGAGCTTCAGCGAATGTTGCGACGAAACAAGAGCGGAATAAAGTGTGAGCAATTTGGTCTATGTATTTGAAACGCCGACGGCGCCCATAAGGGCGTTCGCAAAACTCGGACTGAGGACGACTCATGGCTGAATATCAAATGACGCTGATGGATAGGCAACGAATTGCTAGGGACACGATGGCGTTCTGGTTCGATACAAATGGCGCCAGCTTCGGATTCCGCGCCGGGCAACATGCCGACTTTGTTTTCGGAAACGAAGGTGACAATTCTCGGACCTTTTCACTCGCAAGCTCTCCCCTTGACAAAGAGCCCATCATGATCGCGATGCGCATGCGCGAGACAGCCTTCAAGAGCGGGTTGAAGGCTGCTGCTCTTGGCACCAAGTTCATCGTGAGCCGTCCCCGAGGATCCTTCACGCTGCATAGAGATATCACCCGGCCGGCGGTGTTTCTCGCGGGCGGCATCGGGATTGCGCCCATTCGCAGCATCCTGCAGCAGGCCACCCAGGAGCGTCTGCCACACAAATTGTATTTGTTCTATTCAAACCGGGAGGTGGACGACGCGGCGTTCTTTGAGGAATTTGAAAGTTTGACGGCCCAAAATCCAAATTTCATCTTCGTTCCAACGGTCACTGGACATAGAACCATTGCTTGGCCCTATGAAAAGGGGCACATCAATCGTGAGATGCTCAGGCGTTATCTCCTCGGACTCAAAGGACCTGTCTATTACATCGCAGGCCCGTCAGGAATGGTCACCGCGATGACCGACCTGCTTAATTCCTCGGGCGTCAGCGAGGACGATGTGAAGACCGAAGAATTTGGAGACTACAAGCTGCCTCAAGATCCGGCGCAAAGCGATCCAGGAACGGGCATTCATCGTTCAGATTCAGCGCTATGACCGTTGGTGCGAGGGAGACCTTGTGAACAGTAATTTGGTTGCAATTCGTGTCTCCTTCGTTCCGTTCATTTCTCTTCTGCTCTTTGGCATCGTCATCTCGAATTTCTCCACGCTCGCGGTCGCCCAATCTCTCGTCCCCGACGACGTAAAGCATGACACACCTGGTCAGGTCATTAAGCAGGGCCAAGCCGTCCATATTGACGTGGACCTGGCGCTTGTCAACGTTACTGTCACCGACCCGTATAACCGCCTTGTTACAGGGCTTGCGCCCGAGAACTTCCGTGTCTTCGAAAACAACATCGAGCAGGAGATCCAGTATTTCTCTTCTGAAGATGTCCCCATTTCCATCGGTGTCATTTTCGATCTCAGCAGCAGCATGACCAACAAAGTGGGTAAGGCCAAGGAAGCCGCCTTGCAGTTTTTCAAGACTGCCAATTCGCAAGACGAGTTCTTCCTCGTCGGTTTCAACGAGCGAGCAGAAGTTTTGAGCCCCTTCACCAACAATGTCGACGATTTGCAGAGCCGCATACTCTCAGCATCTGCGAAGGGCCGCACCGCGCTCCTCGATGCAATTTATCTGGGCCTCAGAGAAATGAGGACGGCTCGAAACGCCAAACGGGCCTTGCTCATCATATCCGACGGAGGAGACAACAGTAGTCGATACAATGCGAACGATCTCAAGCGGCTGGTGCGAGAAGCGGATACTCAGCTGTACTCGGTTGGTATATTTGACCCCTTCGATTACCGCAGCCGAACGCCTGAGGAACTCAATGGTCCCTCTCTGCTCAATGAAGTGACCGAACTAACCGGGGGCCGTGCTTTTGACGTAGGGAATGTGAACGAGCTACCGGACATCGCCACGAAGATTGGCGCGGAGTTGCGCAACCAATACATCGTGGGATACCGTCCGAGCAATAGATCCCATGACGCGCGCTGGCGCAAGATCAAGATCAAGCTGCGCACCCCCAAGGGACTTCCTCCTCTCAGCGTCTACGCAAAAACTGGTTACTACGCGCCCAGCCTCTAGAGTGCCAAGCTGCGAGTACTTAGAAGCTAGTCGGCACCAGGTTCTGGATCGAGCGTTTTATGCTCTTGGTGGCGACAGAGCAATGCCGCGTTAGTGGTCTAACGAGGCAGGCCGATACGGCGCAGAAGGTCTTGAAAGCGGGGATCTGAGCGGAGAGGATCGAAGCCCGGCCGCAGCAGAGCGCCCGGGTTAAATCGCTCTTCGTAGCTTCTTTCGAGCCAACTCATCG
>Ga0210406_10007509_pt1 | contig 11048 bp, 5 predicted proteins | sample IncBWC30MmetaG_FD_155454 | JGI IMG/M metagenome (GOLD analysis project Ga0210406, IMG submission 155454) | Forest soil microbial communities from Barre Woods Harvard Forest LTER site, Petersham, Massachusetts, United States - Inc-BW-C-30-M | ecosystem: Environmental > Terrestrial > Soil >... | reverse complement strand
ATTGCCTGCCGCTCGTGAATCGGCTTCAGCGCCCGCGCCGCGGCAATTCGCTCGGGATGTACCATCACTTCCTGGTAGCGCCGCTCGAACTCTTCCATGCTGCAATTCAGCACGATGTGGCCCCGGTTGATGAACATCAGGTCGGTCAGCACGTCCTGGATCTCTTCCACCTGGTGCGTGGTCACCACAATCGTGCGGCTGCGATCGAAGTAATCATTCAGCAGCGAATCGTAGAACTGCTTGCGATAAAGAATGTCCAGGCCAAGCGTCGGCTCGTCCAGCACCAGCAGCCTCGCGTCAATCGCCATCACCAGCGCCAGATGCAGTTGCGCCACCATGCCCTTCGACAATTCCCTCACCTTGCTGGTGCGCTTGATGGTGGTCTTCGATAGAAAGCTTTCCGCCTTTGCCCGGTCGAATCTCGGATGCACGCCCGCCACGTAGTCCAGCGCCTGCGAAACCCGCATCCACCGCGGCAACACGGCTACGTCTGCGATGAAGCAGACATCGCGCATCAGCCGGTCGCGCTCCATCCATGGGTCGCGTCCCAGCACCCGCAGTTCTCCCTGATACGAAGTGAGGCCCAAAATCGCGTTCAGCGCGGTCGTCTTGCCCGCCCCGTTTGGGCCGATCAGTCCCAGGATGCGGCCCTCTTCGACGCGCAAATCCACGCCGTCCACCGCGACCGTCGTGCCGAAGGTTTTCCTGAGCCCGCGTGCTTCGATGCATGCCATGGCTTAGCGCTCCTTCTTATCTGAATCCGATGACGATTGGCCGTTGCTGCTGGCTTTCAGCAATTCTTCAGGTGTCAATCCCAGCCGCTGAATGGTTGCGTGAACCCGCGGCCATTCTTCCGCCAAAAATTTCTGCCGCTCGCCGTGCAACAGCAGTTCGCGCGCTCCCGCGTTGACGAACATCCCGCGGCCTCTCCGGCTCTCCACCAGTTGCTCATCCACAAGTTCTTGATAGCCCTTCAGGACCGTCAGTGGATTCACTCGATACTCTGCGGCAACATTGCGCACGGATGGCAGCGGATCGCCTTCTTTCAATACGCCATCAAGGATCATCGCCACCACGCGGTCGCGAAGTTGGCGGTAAATCGGCTGGCTGTCGTTCCACTCGCGTTCCATCATCTGTTCCTGAGAACCCCGACAAGTGAATCGCAAATGCTCGATGCAACCGCCCATTGCGCCGCTTCCCAGTCGCCAAGAAGAGCGTCGGTGAGAAGTTCAAAAATGCGAAATACAATCATAGTGCTATAGTTAACTACAACACTAAATCAAATGCAAGTCTTTTTTTGTGATTTTCATGATAACGCCCGCAATTTTTGCTATCTCTTTCAAATACAGTTGTTTACCACTACTGCACACACCACCACTTACGCCAGCCCCGACCCCGCTTCAAGTACCTTAGATCTGCCAGGTGCGTCAGATCCCACTTACGCAGAAACGGTGTAGGGGATATTGGTCCTGCAGTCTGGATCTCTTTCTCGCTCAGCAGGTCCGCTACCGGTAACAACGGACACGCAAAGATTCGTATGTATTCAATCAGAAAAATTGATAGGTGGATGTTCGCGTAAGCCCACGGCGCACCTTAAGATAGAAAGGTTCGGCTCAGCCAGGAAACACCCTGGAACAGCCCGCGGTGGGAGAACCATGAAGTCGGCGTTGCAAGTCATGAAATTCGGAGGCACCTCGGTCGGCGACGCCGCGTGCATCGCGCGCGCCGCGCAAATCATCGCTGAAGGAGCACGCGCAGGAAAATGCGTGGCTGTCGTATCGGCTATGAGCGGCGTGACCAACCGCTTGATCGAAGCGGCCAAGACCGCGGAATCCGGCAACGCCAGGGCTGCCCTCGCCATGCTCGACGAACTCGCCGCGAAGCATGTGAGCACGCTCGAAACCGTGGTGAAAAACGAAGCCGAACGCGCCAAAGTCAGCGAAAAAATGAAGCAGGTCTTTGCCGACGGCCGGCGCTTCTGCGAAGGCACCGCACTCTTGCGCGAGCTTTCTCCGCGCACCCTCGACACAATTTCCAGCCTGGGCGAGCGCCTGTCCGCTCCACTCGTCGCCGCAGCGGTGAAGGAACGCGGGCTGCCCGGTGAATCTCTGGAAGCCAGCGAGCTGATCGTCACCGACGATTTCCATGGCGGCGCCGATCCACTGATGAAAGAAACCCGTGTGAAATCGCAAGCGCGAATTTTCCCGCTGCTGGAGAAGGGCATTGTCCCGATCGTGACTGGTTTCATCGGTTCGACCGAAGATGGTGAGTTGACCACCCTCGGCCGCGGCGGCTCCGATTATTCCGCCACGATTCTCGGCGCGGCGCTCGACGCCGATGAAGTCATCATCTGGACCGATGTGGACGGCGTGCTGACCGCCGATCCCCGCCTGATCAATGAAGCGCGCACCATCCCAAGTATTTCCTACCGCGAAGCGGCGGAACTGGCCTTTTTTGGCGCCAAGGTGCTGCACCCGAAAACGCTGAAGCCGGTAGTCGATTCGGCCATCCCGGTCTGGATCCGCAACAGTTTCGCGCCCGAAAAACGCGGAACGAAAATCACTCCCAAGGGCGGAACCAACACCGGTGTAAAAGCACTCACCGCCATTCGCGACGTCACGCTGATCAGCCTCGGCGGTCCCGGCATCGTTGGACTCACCGACGTGGTTGGGCGGACTTTTTCGACCATCGCCGAAGTGCGCGCCAACGTCCTGATGATTTCGCAATCCTCCTCGCAGAACGATATCTGTTTTAGTGTTTCTTCCGGCGACGCGGAACGCACCATCGAAGCCCTGCGCAAGGAATTTGCCGAGGATCTGAAGCACGAAAAGGTCGAGCACATCAACGTGGATCCGAACATCGCCATCGTCGCCGTTGTCGGCGAAAACATGCGCGGCACGCCGGGCGTCGCCGGGCGGACTTTTCAGGCCATGGGCCGGGAAAACGTGAACATCATCGCCATCGCCCAGGGCTCCAGCGAAAGCAATATTTCTTTTGTCATCGAAGAAAGCGCTGTGAAAAAAGCGTTACTGGCCGCCCACCGCGAATTCGGCCTGCATCTGCCAACCAACGGAAACTAGCCCGCCGATTCTTTGGCCATCGCTTCCGCGCGCTTACGGTGATAACGCTCCAACCCCAACCACGAAAGTTGCAGCGCGCCGTTAAATACGTAATGAGAAAGTTCCATCGGCGAAAGAAACTCCGCTGCCTCCGCGGCAACCGCGCGGCTGAACGCGCGAATGGCCTCGCTCTGCTCCTGCCCGCGGGAAAGAATCTCCCCCGACAGCGCTCCCCAATGCTGCAGCCGTTCCCGATAGGCATTCAAATGCCGCTCCGGCTGATCCGAATACCCAAAGTGAGTCAGGAACAATCGGCGCGGACGCAGTTGCGCGATCGCGTCCAGCGAAGCCGCCCACAATTCCAGGGAAATATCCGGCGGCGGCGTGGCCGGAAGAATGAACGGATGGCCTTCAATGGAAATCCCCGCCGTGTCTCCCACGTACGCCACACGCTCGGTAGGGTCAAAGTAAGTGACGTGGTGCGAAGCGTGCCCCGGCGTATAAAGCACGCGAAGTTCCCGCGATCCAAGCGCTAGAGTTTCCCCGCCCTGCAGAATGCGCAGATTGCTTTCCGGTACCGCCAGGAAATCCCCAAACAGTTTCTGCATCTCCTTCCCATACAGGCGTCCGGCGCTGTCCAGCAATTTCGCGGGATCGATCATGTGCGCAGCACCGCGAGCGTGGACATAAACCTGGAGCGCGGGATTTTCCTGCACCAGCGCGCCGGTGGCGCCGGCATGATCCAAGTGAATGTGCGTGAGCAGAACGGCATTCAGGTCGGCAACGCGAAGGCGGTGAACCTCGAGTCGTTCCCGCAGGGTGGCCAGCGTAGAGCCCGGGCCGGGGTCGACCACAGCGGCAAAATGATCGGAACGGAGAAGCGCGGTAGCGATGCACCGGGCTTCTCCGGTCCAGTTCAAGTCAAGCAGGGCGGAGGCAACCATAGGGCATAAAGTGTATCGCAACAGGGCAGCGACCGATGGGATCTTGCGGCCAAGTCTGCTGCGCTCTCCGGCCCATTTTAGGAAATGCTTGCAGATTGATGAACTTATGGAATATGCTTTCCCCCGCAGCAACGGGTTTCATTTCGCCACTGCTTCCATTGCTAGCAATAATGGTGTCCGACCGCCCCCATTTTGGACCAGCATGTGGTTTGCTGCGTATTCTCCTGCGTCGCCATCCAACGTTCTGGCGGAAATCGATGAACGAAGACGCAAGGAACTCATGGGATTCTTAGTTTCGATTAGGGAGGAAACAATGCGCAAATGGTGTGCAATCGTGGCAATCGGCGCTCTGCTCGCCCTGCCTCTCTGGGCGCAACAGAAAGACGCAAGCAATGCAACCGGCGGCAAAACAGCGGCGTCCACAAACGCAGTGCCGGCCGGCGATTTCCGTATCGCGCCCTCCTCGCCAAGCCTCTTCGCGATGCCCGCGCCCGCGGACGTCCACTCGGATTGGTCCAACAACGCCTGGAACCGGCACGCCTGGGGGCAGTTGACGCCGAGATTCGAAGTCGCGGGTATGTTTAGCTACATCAACTTCAACCCCGGCGCGTTCAGGAATTTCAACCAACTGGGAGCAACGGGTTCGTTCACCTATAACGCCAGCAGATGGCTGGGTATCGTGGGCGAAGTCGGCGGCTACCACTTCGATCGCGATGTCTTCCTACTCGACACCACTACCAACACCGAATCGCTCGCGACCATCAGCGGAAACATGCAGACCTACCTCTTCGGTCCCCGCCTCAACTTGCGGCGCTTCGATCATTTTGTGCCGTTCGGCGAAGTTCTCTTCGGCGCAGCGCACGGCAGCAGCCAGCTTACCGGCGACAAGTCCCAGGGTGCGTTTGCGCTCGCGGTCGGCGGCGGTGTGGACGTGGTTCTCACCAAGTATCTTGCCTGGCGCTTTTTCCAGGCCGACTACCTGATGACCAATTTTTCGGGCAGCCTGCTCGGCGCCAACGGCCGGCAGAACAACTTCCGCATCGGCACCGGCGTCGTTCTGCGGTGGGCCTATCCTCCCGCTCCCGCGAAGCCGAATCATCCGCCTGTCGCGGCCTGCTCTGCGGCGCAACCTTCTGTCTTCGAAGGTTCGACTGATCTCGTGGCAATCCACGTGAACGCGACCGACGCCGACAACGACCCTCTTACCTACAGCTACACCGCGACAGGCGGCACTGTGGATGGCACCGGGCCGGACGTCCGCTGGAACCCCTCGGGCCTGGCGATCGGCAATTACACCGTCAACGCCAAAGTGGATGACGGCCGCGGCGGAACCGCAAGCTGCGCCACGGACATCGCGGTTGCCAAGCGGCCCAACCGGCCCCCGGAGATCTCCTGCGCACCGGAACGCAACCCGATTATTGCCGGCCAGCGCGTGAGCATAGTTTCGACGGCCAGTGATCCGGACGGCGATCCGCTGACTTATAGCTACGCCGCAACGGGCGGCCAGATTTCCGGCAACGGCCCGACCGCGCAATTCGATTCCACGGGCCTTGCAGCTGGAAGCTACTCGATCACGTGCACGGCCGACGACGGCCGCGGCGGTCGCACCAGCGCCCCCACCGCGGTGACCGTACAAGAACAGCCGGAGATCAAGCAACTGGAAGCCAGGCTGTCCCTGCATGACATTTATTTCCCAACCGCACAGCCCACCGTGGCGAGGCCCAATGGTGGACTCCTCCCCAGCCAGATAAAGACGCTCGACTCCCTGGTCAGTGATTTCACGAAGTATCTGACCTACAGACCGGATGCTCACCTGATCCTTGCGGGGCACGCCGATATTCGCGGCGCCAAGGAATACAACATGAAACTTTCCGAGCGCCGCGTGGAACGGGTGAAGAGTTATCTGGTCGAACACGGCGTTTCGGCGGACCACCTGGAAACCAAAGCCTTTGGTGAAGAACAGAACATGAGCGAGGCCGACGTGAGGGCGCTGGTCGAGCAGGACCCCAGTTTGAGCGAAGAGACCCGCAAAAAGGTCCTCAAGAATCTGCCCACGATCGTGCTGGCTAACAACCGGCGCGTCGACGTAACCCTCAGCACGACGGGCCAACAGGGCGTACGAGGCCTGCCCTTCAACGCCGAAGATGCCGCGACATTGATTCGCCGCAGCGCCGAGGAAACCAGGAAAGCCGGTAAACCCGCAGCCAAGCCGGCCCCCAAGAAAGCGCCCACACCGTAACTGGGGCAGGGCAGTAGACAAAAGCAAATCGGAACGGGAAGAACGGACGGCGCAAGCCGTCCGTTCTTTTTTTTGGGGACAGGATTCTTCCTTAGAAACCTCCCCACGCCTCGCAGTAGTAGAGGCAATGGCGCTTCACGAGTCCCCCACTGGTCAGCACACTATCCTCCGAAAAGAGTCGAGAACACCCGTTGCGTAGAGTTCATCTTGGCGCAGGAGAGCGCGACCATCGCGGTTGTCCATGCCATAACGGCACTTGCCTGCGGGGCGATGTCCAATGTTCTGTAACCAACTGGAACCGCAAGCTGTTCCATTCCGGTACACAGTCTACTAACATGCGCTATCGATAATTGCATACTTGACAATAGAGCCATTCTGAACTAGAAGAGAAGTGTAATTTCCCGTAACGGGAATTGTTCCAGCCCTTTTCCTGCCTGTTCCGCTCAAAGAGAAGGAAACACAATTCCCAGAGACGAGGCACGATGGCGGACACGCACGCAGGGCGAGCGGTGAGTGCGGATTTTGAAAGGTCGGCAGGAGTTTTCGCAATTGGAAAAGAGGAACGCGCGGCGCAAGGCTTGCCGCCGGTGCACCTCCTGGTGGTGGATGACGATGAACACGTGCGCGGCGTCTGCCGTTCCATCGCGGAAGACGCGGGGATGAAAGTGTTCGACGTGAGCACCGCGGAGGAAGCGCTGGAGGTCCTGGAAATTTCCCCGGTGGATATTCTCCTGACGGATCTGAAATTGCCGGGAACAAACGGACTGGAATTGCTGAAACGCGTCACGCGGCTTTTCCCGGACATGGCCGTGGTGATGCTCACGCAGTACGGCACCATCGACTCCGCCGTGCAGGCCACACGCATGGGAGCGGTGGACTATGTCACGAAACCGTTTCGCCTTGAGGAATTGCGCGCGCGGCTCGAGCAGGTGGTGCACGCGGTTGAACTGAAACGCGAAAACCGCATGTTGCGCGAGCAGGTGCGCGCGCTGCCCGGATTCGGGGGACTGATCGGCATGTCGGCTCGCATGGAGCGGGTCTACCGGCTGATTGAAAAAGTGAGCCTCCGCGACCACCCTGTGCTGATTCTGGGCGAAAGCGGAACGGGCAAGGAACTGGTCGCGCGCAGCATCCATTTTCTGGGCGCCCGAAAGGACAAGCCGTTTGTGCCCGTGGAGTGCTCGGCGCTGGTATCCACGCTAATCGAGTCGGAGCTGTTCGGCTACACGCGGGGCGCGTTCACGGGAGCGATGCAGGCCAAGCAGGGACTGATGGAATCGGCCAATGGCGGTACGCTGTTGCTGGATGAAATTGGAGAGATGCCGCTGGAGATGCAGGCCAAACTGCTGCGAGCGCTGCAGGAGGGCGAGGTCAAGCCCGTCGGCTCCACGGAGCGCCGGCCAATCAACATCCGCATTGTGGCGGCCACCAACCGGGACCTGGAACTGGGAATCAAGAACGGCACGTTCCGCCAGGACTTATATTTCCGCTTGAACGTGGTGCAGATCAAGTTGCCGCCGCTGCGGGAGAGAAAAAGCGACATCCCGCTGCTGGTGACTTCGTTCCTGGAGAGATATTCGCGGCAGGACGAAATGACCCGCGAGCTGACTGAAGACGCCATGCGCCGCCTGATGGCCTACGACTGGCCGGGCAATGTGCGGGAACTGGAAAACACGATTGAGCGCGCGGTCGCGCTTGGCAGCGGGCCCTTCGTCCACGTAACCGATCTTCCGACAAGCCTGCAGTATCCGACCACCGAACGCGCGCCGGAGAAAGAAGAGCTGCTCCCGCTCGATGAATTGGAGCGGCGCGCCATCCTGAGCACGTTGCGGCAAACCGCAGGCGACAAGCAGGCGGCCGCCCGGATGCTGGGCATCGGGAAGACAACGCTCTATCGGAAATTGAAGCAGTACCAAATCGAGCGCACGGATGCGTGAACCCGAGCATGCGTATCAATTTGGAAAAATAACCCGAACATTCTCGACTTGAAATTTTCCCATCAACGGTAAACCTCTCCTGCACAACAAGATGGATAGAAACTGCTTTGGCGTCCTCAGTGCATTGGGGGAGTGTGAGCAGCCCCGAGGAAATCGGCTTGTTCACACGAAACCACCTACACAAGTTATCTACACAGCGCGAGGCTCGCGGCGTGGTGCACGCGGCACGCGCTGGCGCGGAGCGCGACGTCTGGATTCGTGCGGCGCTCATGGAATTGCAGATGGAACCCGGAGCGGAGCGCTTCGGCGTTTGGCTGGATGCGCCCTCTCGAGACGAATCCTCTGCGGCGGGCAGGGCCGTCTTTCGCGGTGAAGTTGGCGAGAGGGGGGAAGGAAACGGGCCGGGAAAATGGACCAGCCTCTCGGTGGAACTTCCTCTTCCGCTCAGTCTTCTTTCGGTTGGAAAAACAGCCGAGCTGACCCTGGCAGGCGATCTCCAAAATCCAATTCTCGGGCCGGCCTTCGGCATGCGGCACGTACTGTGGGTCCCCGTGTTCGGGCAAAACCTTCTGCGCGGTCTGATTCTGGTCGCCGCGCAGGGTACGGGCAGTCCGCTGCCGCGCGTACTTGCGGAGGAGGTGGCGGAGGAGCTTGCGCTGGCGCTCGAATGGGAAGAGCAGAACCGGCTGGCCCTGGTGCGCAAGGCGGATCTTGAACTTACTTCCCGGGTGCATACCCTGCTTGCGGAGAACGCGGACCTCGACGGCATTCTGGCGCAACTTGCGGAAACCTGCACGCGAAGTGATGCTCCGGAAGGCTTGGGCGCCGTCTTCGCCTTGATCGGCGAGCGAAAGACCGGACTTGCCGTCGCGGCTCCCTCAGGCGCGCGGGCGGAAGAGCGGTTGCGGATTCGCGCGCTGAGCGGCGATCCCGCGTGGGGCCACAGCGTTGAACAGGGGCCGCTCGAAATGTTCTGGAGGCAGACGGTCGAAACCGGGCAGGTGACTGGCGCGGAGCCAGACCCCCTGCCGCTGGCGCGCAACATCGCGCGGATCGTCGCGATCCCGCTCTCCGCGGACGGAGCGACTTGCGGTGTCCTGCTGGCCGGGCTTCCCCGCGGCTGCGCCAGCCTCGAAAACCTGGAGCGGCTGGAGCAGCGCGCGCAGTTGGCTACGCAGGTGTTGCGGCAAAAAGAGCGCTGGTCGGAGCGGGCCCGCGCGGAGACGTGGCGCCTGGCGCTGATCGAGTCCAGCGAGCGCGCCGTGGTCCTGCTGGATCGCAGCGGTTTTCTGCATGGGATGAGCCAGGGCGCGCGAAAAATTTTCTCGGCGGGCGCCGCCATACCGGTTGTGCGCTGGGAGAAACCGGAGCTGCGCTTCGTTGAACTTTTTCGTCCCCGCGAGTGGGAGCGTGTGAGCCGCTGGCTGCAGTCGGGCGCCGGGGATTCTTTGCCGGACGCGGCGGGGGGAATCCTGAAGGCGCCGCTCAAGGACGGCACGGAAGTCGAGTGCCGCCGGCTGGAACTTTCGGCCGCGGAGTTCCTCGCCGTGGACGTCGAGCGAGCAGGCGCCGAACCCGGCGAGCGCCGGAAAGAGGATGTGGAAGCGGAGCTGCGCCAGACCGTGGACTGGATGACGGAAGGCGTGGCGGTGTTCGACGAAGCGGGCGGCATCCGTGCGGCGAACGAACACTTTTACCGCATGCTGGGACTTACGCGCGAGGAAGCCGCGGGACTGCGGACGCTGGACAACCTTCTCGGCAAGGTGGCTGCTCACGCCGCCGACCCGGAGGAGTTCGCCCGGCGCTGGAGGGCCCTCGGCGAGTTACAGGAAGAAAGCCAGGAAGATCTGGCCATGAAATGGCCGGTGCCGCAAACCATCGAGCGATGCGCGCGCACGATTGTGGGGGCGGGCGGGCGGCGCTTGGGTCGCGTGGAGGTATACCGCGAAACCAGCGTGCGGCGTCTGTTCCAGTCGCGCATGGTGCAGACCGAGAAGCTTGTCTCCCTTGGACAGCGCGTCAGTGGCATTGTGCACGAGTTGAGCAATCCCCTGACTACAATTCTGGGCTACGCGCAGCGATTGCTGCAGCGCGAAGCCGGCCGGGCGGGATCCGCGAACCCCGAATTGCACGGATTGCTCGCGGAGGCGGAACGCGCCACTGGGATTCTCCGGCAGATGCTGCAGCTTTCGGGCGACGCGCGCGGTGTCCGCGAGCCGGTTTCGCTGAACGAACTCGTGGACCGCACGGCCGACCTGATGCGGGCGACACTTTCGGGCTCCCCGATCCGCCTGATGGTGGAAAAAGGGGGCTCCGTTCCAAACGTCGTTGGGGACTTCGGCCAGTTGCAGCAGGTGCTCCTGAACCTTCTGCAGAACGCGCAGCAGGCCATCCTGCAGAGCGGCCAGGGCGGCCTCGTCGGCGTGCGCACCGTCGGCACCGGTGCGGGGCGGGCGCGGCTCGAAGTCTGGGACGATGGGCCGGGAATCCCGGGCGCGATTCAGGCGCGCATTTTCGATCCATTTTTCACCACCAAGCCGCCAGGCGTGGGCACGGGCCTCGGCCTCGCGATCGTGCTGGGGTTTGTGCGGCAACACGGGGGAACGGTGAATGTTCTCTGCCCGCCGAAGGGCGGCACTCGTTTTGTGGTGGAATTTCCGGCTGCCCCGGCGGCGCGGGAGGAACCCATGCCGGTTACAACGGTTCTCCGGCTGGCGCCGGCGGGGGGGCCGGGAGAAAACGGCATCCCCCGGGAACACCGCGCACCCCGCCGCGTGCCCCGGGTGCTGGTGGTGGAAGACGAACCGGCGGTCGGCGGGCTGATCGCCGACGTCCTGCGCGACGAAGGCATGCGCGTGGACGTGCTGCG
>Ga0210406_10007508_pt1 | contig 11049 bp, 11 predicted proteins | sample IncBWC30MmetaG_FD_155454 | JGI IMG/M metagenome (GOLD analysis project Ga0210406, IMG submission 155454) | Forest soil microbial communities from Barre Woods Harvard Forest LTER site, Petersham, Massachusetts, United States - Inc-BW-C-30-M | ecosystem: Environmental > Terrestrial > Soil >... | reverse complement strand
GCCCATCCAGAGATTTGCGCGCAAGCTGCGCGACTACGGCTACATCGAAGGCCAGACTCTGCGGTTGGTGTCGCGGTTCGCCGAGGGCCAGGACGAGCGCTACCCGGTCATGGCCGCCGAATTGGCGGCAATGCCAGTCGATCTGATCGTGACGTGGGGCACTCCCGCGGCATTGGCGGCGAAGCAAGCCACGACGACGATTCCCGTCGTGATGGGCGCCATTGGCGATCCCGTCAGCGTCGGTATCGTGTCCAATCTTGCGCGCCCGGACGGCAATATCACGGGCTTCGCCGCGCAGAACGTCGATTTGGACGGCAAGCGACTTGAGCTGCTGAAAGACTTGCTCCCACATCTCTCCCGCGTCCACATGCTGGCGAACTCGGCCAACCCAATGCTGGACGTCTCGCTGCGGAAACTGCGCCCCGCCGCCGAGACATTACGGGTGGCAATCGAGGTGTCCGACATCCAGGCCGGTGGCGGGCTCGAGGCCGCGTTGCTGCAACTCGCCCAAGCCCATCCCGACGCGGTTCTGGTCGCGCCCGACCTTCTGCTGCTGACCCGTCGCAGAGACATCGCGGCGGCTCTAGCGAAGAACAAGCTGCCGGCGGTATACCCATTCCGGGAATATACGGATGTCGACGGCCTCATGATCCACGGCGCGAATCTCGGTGTCCTGTTCGAGCGCGCGGCCGGGTACGTCGACAGGATCCTCAAGGGCGCCAAGCCGGCCGATCTGCCGGTGCAGCTCGCGACGGAATTCGAGCTGATCATCAATCTCAAGACCGCTGCCGCCATCGGCTTGACGGTTCCGCCGACGCTCATCGCCCGCGCCGACGAGGTAATTGAATGAGGCCGAGGCTGCGAACAATGCTGCTTTGTCTAGCAAGCCACACCAGGGAGGTGGGTTATGGCGCTGAGCAAGTTCATCATTGAGAGAGATATCCCGAAGGTTGGCACCTTCGAGCGCGAACAGCTGCGCGGGGCCGCGGCAAAATCGAATGGGGTGCTGCGCCAGCTTGGTCCCGACATCCAGTGGGTCGAATCCTATGTCGCCGACAACAAGACGTTCTGCGTCTATCTCGCGCGAGATGAGGAGATCATCCGTAAGCACGCGGAGATCAGCGGCTTCCCGGCAACCAAGATCACCGAGGTGCGCAAGATGATCGATCCGACCACGGAACGGCAAGACTGATCGAATGAGACGGCGCGAGTTCATCTTGGCGCGCGTCGGCGCGGCGGCCGTGCCTTAAGCGCTTTGGCCGCGCGCGCGAAATTACGCGCCCTGGAGCGCCTCACGCGTGCGCTCCCGCAGATTGGCACCTGCAGCGGATCGGTTGACGTCGGCCGTCGGCGAAACCTGACGTCGCGCCGCTTTCGCAACGCGGATTTGCGGGCGGCTTGGCCGTGACGGGGCCGCCGGGTAGGCGGAATGGGCCCGCCTCTGCTGCCCCGGGCGCGGATGGCGCAGCTGCGGGTGCCGGCGGAGATGGGATCGCGCGCGCCAAGCGAGCTTGAAGAGCGACCCCACAACCATCAGCGCTCCAGCGGCGATGAGAAAAATTGACCAGGGAGCGGACTCGCGCGTGCCATCCGGCAGCGCGGCGCGCTCGGCTTCGGTGAGGACCGGCCACACCAACGGCATTTCCTCCTGCGCGTCCGTCGCCTCCGGCGCAGACGCGTTACTCGCGGTCGCCTGCTCGCGCGAGATCGGATCAGGGGCTGGCGGGAGATCAAGGGAGGGCCGAGCAACCTCTGCCGCAACCGGTCGCTCGCTAACCGCCGCCGGGACGGACGGCGTTTGCATGATCTCCATCGGCGGTGGCATGGTGCGCGTCGTTTCCGAAGCTTCCTCGCGCGCCGGCTGCGCCGGTGATGACGACGCCTTCTCGCGCGCCTGCGCACGCACCTTCGTGCTCTCAGCGCCGAGGTACCAGCAGTGCCGCTGGTCGCTGCGATTGACCCGGTAGTACCAGTGCTGCCCGGGCGGCGCGGACGAACCCGGCGTCGTCTTGCATTCATCGGCGGCAGGCTCGGCAACGCTTGCCTGAGCGCCGAGCACGACTGTCGCGAGCGCCATGATGAGACGCGCCAGTACAAACATCTTTGTTTTTGGCATCGCTCCCTCCCCGTTTCTTCGCCGCTTGCCTGGCGAGCCGTTTGACCCTCGATTCCGGCTCCAGTGCGTCGCGAATGCGACGATGCAGAGGAGATGCGCAGACGCGGCATTTCACTACCGCTGCGGGGGAACGCGCTACCGCGCGGCACGACGTGTCGCGTCGACTGGGCCAATTGGCACGGCACGCATTTCGCTCCGCTGCAAGAAACCGTTGGAGCTTTAGCGGGCTCGGGCGAAGCTGCTCCGCCTTTGCTCGTTACCACTGGCCCACCGCGGACATGACCAGTATGAAGTTCTGCAGCGCAGGGGGCCGCCTCGCGTGGCACTGCATGTTTTGCGGTAGGACGACGGAGAGGAGCGCCACCTTGACAAAGGTGCATGTACTCCTATGTGAGTTGAATAAAGGAGCGCGATCCGCGCCCTCAGCGCTTACCTCGGCAGGGACCGCGCGGCTGTAACGGCGCGGTCCGCACATACATTAAGAGCAATCGAGTCCGGGTAAAGGAGGTCTGCAATGTCGCAAACCACTCTCAAGCTCTCCGTGCTCGCAACGCTGCTGCTGTTGGCAGGCGGCATATCTGCCCAGGCCGACGAGACATTCACGGTGCGCATCGAGAACGTGTCCGCGGACAATGCCCTGAAGCTTTCCAACGGCAAGGCAGAGCCCGTGGGCGTGGCGCCGGTGCTCTATCTCGTCCACACCAACCGCGGGCCGCTGTTTACGTCCGGCCAGCCGGATCGCGGCAAGGGGCTGGAGGCCTTGGCGGAGGATGGACCTACCGGCCCGCTCGAGAAATCTCTGAAAGGTCAGCCGGGCATCGTCCATGTTGGCTCCACCGACACTCCGGTCGGGGCCAGCAGTCCGGGCGACATCTGGCCGGGGCAGGCCTTCGAATTCAAGATTACGGCGAAGCCCGGCGAGCGGCTGAGCATCGCCACGATGTTCGCTCAGTCCAACGACCTGTTCTACGCTCCCCGCGAGGACGGCATCGCTCTGTTCGACGCCAGCGGAAATCCGATTCGCGGCGACATCACCTCGCAAATTCTGCTCTGGGACGCGGGCACGGAGGTCAATGAGGAGCCGGGGCTGGGCCCGAACCAAGCAGCGCTGCAGGCTGGGCCCAACACGGGACCCGCCGAGCATGGCGTGGTGCGTCCCATCACCGAGGTGAAGGACGGCTTTCACTATCCCACCGTCCCCGAGGTGCTCCGCGTCACTATCACGCCCGGGCCAACCGCAACGCGTTGAATGGCCACGTGATGCCGGAGGACGGCGACGCTTCGCGTCGCTCTCGATCCATCAACGCGCTTCCCCCAGGCCGACGAAGTCTTCGTATCGCGAAGCGTTTTTTTGCTGCGGAGGATCGGCAACAAGCGAAGTTCGTTGCGAGGGACTTACGCCTCTCCCCAGTCGGCTCCTCACGCTAGTCCAGCGACTCGAATTGCAGAAATAAAATGGAAGCGAGGAACACGTTGCATATCTGATTTGTTATTCGCACAGGTGATGAATGGAACCGGAAAACGCTGGCAGTTCATCCCACAGGCCGCCCGGCTAGGCTCCCGAGCGGCCTGTGCGTTATTAGAAGGCTCGCGAGCCCACGCCAGTGTTTCATCGCATGTGGGTCGCTGCCTAGTCGGTATGTGCGAAGTCGGTGGCGGACCCTCTCTTGAGATGGCGTCGCTTGTGCGGCAGCCTTGATTTCGCTGGTGACGTTGAGCGGATGCCTGACGGCCTAACCGTCCCGCAAGACAAAGCGCATGGAAAACCTTCTCTTTCTGCTCCCAAACCGGCCCCAGAGCATCGTTGCCAGGTACGGGGTGACGACGCTCATCGTGCTGGTTTGCTTCGCCCTTCAGATCGGCGTTGAGCTGCAATCAGGGATTTTCACGTTCTTCCTTTTGCTTCCCGGAATTTTTTTGGTCGCAGTCATTTTTGATCGTGGCTCCGGGTTTTACGCGACTATTCTCAGTACCGCGTTGTGCATTGCAATGCTTCTCCCCTCCGACAGCTGGCTGCTGCCCGCTCCATATCTTTTGCCCTTTCTTTTGTTCTTGCTCGTCGGTCTTGCCCTCGCCACGGTTGGCGAGGGGATGCGAAAAGCACTGGAAAAGGCCGTAGCCGCCGAGCGGTCGGCAGAAGTGATGCTGTATGAACTCAACCATCGTATCCGCAACAATCTCGCCATGGTCGCGTCTGTACTCGAGTTGCAGAAGCGTTCACAGAAGGACCAGGGGGCGAAGGATGCATTTTCCTCGGCAGTGTCGCGGGTTCACATCATTGCGAATGCGCACGGTCATCTTCTTCCGAAAGACGGACAGTCGCTGATTGATATGCGCGAGTATTTGACAACGTGCTGCCAAAACTTGGGTGATGCTCTCCGAGACGTACGGCCAATCGCCGTGAACGTTAATGCCGAGCAAGTCTTACTTCGGTCGGATAGGGCAGTCTCCATGGGACTGATTGTGAATGAGCTCGTCACCAACGCCTTCAAGTATGCCTTTCCTGATGAACGTGGCGGAACGGTCAATGTCATTCTCCGTCGGGCGAACGACGGCAAGTTGGAGTTGGCGGTTGAGGACAATGGGAAGGGATGCCCAGAAGGAGCAAAAGAAGGGTTGGGCTCGCGGATTGTGCGGCTGTTAGCTCAGCAGCTCGAGAGCACGATTACACGCGCGGCAGCCAATCCCGGATGTCGAGTCTCGTTGACGATCCCCGAGCGCTGAACGGGTCACGGACACCAACCAAGTAGCCGGCCACTCCATCCCCCGCCGCTATGGCAACTTTCCGAGGGCTGGGCGACAGAAACGACCTGACCGGGCAGGTAAGCTTTCCGAGCCAGTCTGTTTCTCTGTCCTAAATGACGCTGACCTCTGTCGCCGGCTCGTTTGCACGGCGTGTTCGACTTGGTCGGCAAGCGCACCAAGCCGCGGAGGTAGAGGGTTCGTGCGCACGAAGTCCTCGTATTCGGCGCGAAGCTCTCGTCCGAGTTCCATTAACCATGCAGTTCGTTTCTCGGTCTTGTCTTTGCGAACGGACATAAGCCCTCCTCCCGGAACCATGCTGACCGCCACACGCCTAACAACAGTTGGGCGAAGCGTTTCGGTTGAGGCTAGACGATGACCGTTACCGCCAGGCTTAATTGCTGTGGCTAAATTGCCACAGCGCAATAATGAAACATGCGTTTGAAAAAGCCGGGAACATCTACGTACCGCTCGCGTTCTTGAGCGGGACGTGAATACAGGGGAATAGCCATGACGACAGCCTGTCTTGATATGGCTGCCGCCTCGCGCGGACAGCCGAGGCTCGGGGAAACCTTTTCTGACGAGAAGCTGATCCAGCGAATCGCGGCAGGCGATCGACTGGCGATGCAGACGTTGTTCGCGCGTCACCGTGTGGCCGTCTATCGATGGCTGTTGCGCCTCGTCAATGATGAGGCGCTTGCCGAAGATTTGCTCAGCGACGTCTTCCTCGACGTTTGGCGGCAGGCCGCCTCCTTCGAGGCGCGCGCTTCGGTTTCGACGTGGCTTCTCGCAATCGCTCGCTACAAGGCCCTCTCCGCACGCCGGCGGCGAACCGATGCCGAATTGGACGACCACATCGCATCCACTGTGGCGGATCCCGCGGACGGTCCGGACTTGGTTCTGGAGAAGAAAAGCGCGACGGAGCTGATGCAGGCGTGCCTCGCCGAACTGTCGCCTGAGCACCGCGAGGTCATGGACCTCGTGTACTATCACGATAAGTCGGTTCGGGAGGTTGCGAGCATCATCGGAATTCCCGAACCCACGGTCAAAACACGCATGTTTTATGCCCGCAAGAAATTGGCGGAGCTGGTCACCTCTCGGTCAGCAGGTGAAGTCGGGGCATTAATCGCCTGCCCTAGCCTCTGGAAGGTCGTCCCTCACGCCAGGGCAGGTGATCTCTGTTTGACCCGCGGCGGCCTTGGCCCACACTAACTCGGCGGGGGGTCGAGGCCGCCCCACTCAGCGAACGAACATCAAAAATCCGGGCTGATCGCCGACGACGGTGATGTGCCCCTTGCAGGGCGAGGTGTCCTCCAATCGAAACACGCTCCCTGGAGGCAGTCGCCGCGTCTCACCGTCGGTCGTGGTGATGGAAAAGCTACCTTGCAGGACGATGCCGAATTGCGTTGCGGGAGTGGGATGGTTGAGGCGCTTTTCCAGGTCCTTCGCGCCCCAGCCCGCGTCGAAGCCGCCGAAGAACGCCCGCGATGTTGCAAAGTCGCTGCCGATGTGGATTGGGGGTGCCGGCGGCGCGAAGTTCGTCTTGCTCAGCTCCACCGTCACGTCCTGAAAGTGCGTGTTTCCGTCGGGCGCGCAATAGAGCCGCGCGTAGGTGAAATGCGAAGGGTCGCGGCTGTCCTCGCCGCGCGAGGCGGTGGCATAGCCCGACCAGGCTAGAACGGCGAAAATGAAGGCGAGCGTGTTGGTCTTGCGGCGCATCGAGTCACTCCCTGCTGGGCGCAGCGTTGTACATCGAGCCGTTCAAGCCATCCATAGGACAAAAGCTGCACGCGCAGTGCCTCGGCCCGCAGTCTCATGACTCATGAGGTCGGGCCAGGTCAGCTTCATTCCTCCGGTAGCGTGAAGACTGCACAGGGCGCGGCGATGCCGCGCAAGAGGTGCTCGCCCAGAGGGACCAATGCCGTTGTCGTCTCCGCCGCAACCGTGCCGGTGACCAGCACAGTGCGGCCGAGGGGACGGCACAGACCTTCGAGGCGGCTGACGAGGTTGACTGCAGGCCCAATCGCGGTGAAGTCCAACCGGTCGGCGGTGCCGACATTGCCCCACAGCATTTCACCGAGATGCAGGGCCAGGCCGAAGTGTAGAGACGGTAGGCCTTGCCGGCGGCGCGCTTCATCGAGATGGGCCATGCCCGCTCGGGCTGCGCCGACGGCGCGGAGCGCGGCGTCGCACACGACGGAAGGGGGCCGTTCACCGATCGGGAAGATCGCCAGCACGCCGTCGCCGATAAATTTCAGCACCTCGCCGCCGAACGCGTGAACGGCGCCAGCGATGCGGTCGAACCATGCATCCAGCGCCGCCACCACCGCCTGCGGTGCCATGGACTCCGACAACTCGGTGAACCCGCGCAGATCGCCAAAGAGCAGGACCGCGCGGATGGTCTCACCGATCTCGCGCCGCGACCGCCCAGCCAATACCTGCGCGGCACCGCGGCGGCCGACATAGGCCTCGAGCAGCGCGGCCAGCGTCGCCCGCCAGGTAAGGCCGGCAAGTGGTGCGGCGGCGAAGCGCGCCGCCTGACGCAACAGCGTAGACTCGCCATCGTTGAGCGGCCGGGAGAGCGCCCAAGCGAGCAACGGACCATCCGACGATCGGCCATTTGCTGCCGGTCCGACAGCCTCCTCCTGCACCAAGCCGGTGCCGAGCTCAGCGAGCCAGTCGCGGCCGACTTTGCCCTGTTCTGCATCGCCTCCCGGCCCGGTCAAGCCCATCGAGGCGAAGCTCAGCGCCTCGATCACGGCTCCGGTCTCCGCCCGCCACAGCCAGGTGCGGCGAGCGATGATCGGATGCGGCACCGCCAGCGTCAGGGCTCCGCCGGCCAGCGGCAAGCCGTCAGCTAGCAGCAGTCCGCCGAGTTCGGCCAGGAACAGCTCAGGAGCGGCCGAGGCGCACGCCTCGTCCACCAGCCAGGCGATGGGCGCGGGCAGATCCATGCGGCGATCATGCTGCCGCGGCCCTGGGCTGTCATCCGCGCCACGACACTTATGAGCAAGCTCAATCTGAATCCTGCCATACTTGTCACTGTTCGATGCGCGGCGCCAATCTATCTCGAGCACGTCTATCGAAACGAACGCGGAACGATATCAAGGAGCGACCGATGGAAGAGGCCCTCGTCGTCCGCCGCGAGACGCACATCTCGGCGCCGCCCGCCGCGGTGTTCGCCCTCCTCACCGATCCGCAGAAGATCCTGCGCTGGATGGGAACTCAGGCGCAGGTCGAACCACAGCCCGGCGGGCTCTATCTCGTCAACGTCACCGAGGCTCGCTCCGCCCGCGGTTCCTTCCGCGAGGTCGTGCCGGTGCACCGACTGGCCTACAGCTTTGGCTGGGACGGCAGCGAGACGGTGCCGCCGGGGTCGAGTCTGGTCGAGATCGACCTGATCGAGCAGCCGGGCGGGACGCTCCTGCGGCTCACCCATACGGGCCTGCCCAGTACCGAGCAATGCGCCGGCCATGCGGAAGGCTGGGCGCATTACCTGGGCCGCCTCGCGGAGGTTGCAGCCGGGCGCGACCCGGGCCCAGACCCGTGGCACGGCCGCACCGGTACGCAGTGAGATCGCCCTAGTCGTCGCCGCCGCCCGCCGGCGTATTGACCTGCGCCGGGATAGTGCCCAAGGCGGTGCCGCTCACTGCGCCTCGGCCGCGAGGAAGGTCGCGTTCATGCCACCGTTGCCGCCGGTCGTCACCGGCACCGTCGGAGTGCCGCGGTTGATCAGCGCCACGATTTCAGTGTCGTCACGGCGCTGCTTTTCGCGTACCGCGAGCGCGACGTCCTCGCGCACCCGATAGAACGGACAACGCCCGGCGGAATTGAAGCTTTCCGCCGCCTCCGCGTCAAACACGTAGCTCTTCTCGCAGACGTCGACCTTGGGTTCGAGGTGCGTGACCTCGAAATGGTCATAGCCCTGCTTGATCATTTTCCAGAATGGCATGTGCGGGGAATCGCGGTGGCGGGCGATGTTGAGCGGCGTCATCCGGAACGGATAGGCCTGCAGTTGGAACGACTTCTGGCCGCCGAAGAATGCCTCGCGGGCGAGCGCGTAGATTTCTGCGATCTGCTCGTCGGTCATGGCGTAGCAGCCGGCCGACGAGCAGCCGCCGTGGATCATGAGGAACGCACCGGTGCGCCCGTTCGCTCGATCGTATGCATTCGGGAAGCCGGTATTGATCGCGAGATACTGGCTGGAATCGGGATTCATCAGGCCGGGGGTGATGGTGTAGAAGCCCTCCGGCGCCTGGCGGTCGCCGGTCTTGAACTTGGGACCCAGCTCGCCCGACCAGCGGCAGATCGGATAGGTGCTAAGCAGGGCAAAGCGCCCGCTGTCGTCCTGCTTCCAAACCTCGAGCTCGGCCTCCTCCTTGAACACGCGTATCAGGATCGGCGATTCCTTATCCATGTGCTTGGCTTTGAGCGTGGCCAGCATGCGGTCCGAGAGTGGTTGCAGGTGGCGGCCGCTCGATGCCGGCGGGCCGCCGGAGCACGCGGCAAGCATCATCTGCGCGGCGATCGAAACCGACGCCACAAGCCCACGCAGGAGAGATGATGAAAGAGTGAATTGGTAACGCACGCCCGCCCTGGCCCCGAACATGCGACAGGCTAGGCCGGGACTTGGGTGAGATCAGGGCAGTGGCCGGCAGCGGCGCAATTCAGGGTCTGTTGGAAAACAAAAGCTTACCCCGCGATTCCTGCACTGCCGCCGAGCGCACAATCGATCGGCTTCACCTTTCGTCAACCGTGCGAGGGCTGCGGGTATCGCCTCAACGGCAATCGGATACCCCGAGGCGGTCTGGGATTACGCACTTCGCTGCGGACCCCGGCACGATGCGTCCAGAACCAAGCGTTCGATCAAGTCGGCCAAGCGGCGCCCCAGCGATCCGCATGCGCCACCTCGGCCACTGGCCTGCGCGCGAGCGGACCAAATTTTCCCTGCGGATAGCCGATCGGCATCAATGCATAGGTCGACACGTCGGATGGCAGGCGGAGCAGTTCCTTCACTTCGTCCTCACAACGGATGTGGTTGGTCGTGATCACGGTGCCCAGTCCGAACGCGCGGCACGCCAGGATGATGTTCTGCACCGCCGGATAGATGCTGGCGCCGCGAATCCGCTGCTCGTAGGCGAGCTCTCCCGCATAGATCGCTTGCACCGATGGTGGGAGCGTCTCGCGCGGCGGCGGTGGACGGTCGTGCAAACAGGGGACCAGCAGCACCGGCGCGTCGCCCATGTGGTCCCACAAATACGCGCCGGACGTCAGAAAGCGCCGATACTGCTCATCGCTCATATGCGGCGGGCGCCCGCGCGCCTTGTAGACCTCGCTCGCGATGTCGGAGGCCTTGCGGTAGATCATGCCCAGCCGGCGGCGTTGCTCCGCGTCGCGCACCACGATGAACGCCCAGTTCTGCGCATTGCCGGCCGAAGGCGCGCGAATGGCAGCATCGAGAATGCGGGTGATGATCTCCTGCGGCACTGGGTCGGGTTTGAGTCGGCGCAACGCCCGCGCAGAGTACATGGCATCGAACAAGCCGATCTCAGGCATGACGGGCTCCCACACGCATTGAATTCGTTCCGGAGCCTACCGAGCTGCGCCATAGACGCAACATCGTACGATCGCGCTGCCCGCCGGTGGGAAAAATTGCGGAAGCAATAGGCCCGCCAGCGCGGCCACCTCTTTCGGCGCGGGTATGCTATCCTTCCCACGGACGCACAGACGGCGCGGACAGCGCCTCCGGTCGGAACGATCCGTGACAAGCTCACCGCGCTCACAGGTGGGATGCGGACACGCCGGCGCCGACGCGCCATCAAAATCGAGGATGCGATCAATGATCATTCTGCGACTGATCTGTGCGCTCGCCGCGGCGAGCGCATTGACGACCACATCTCTAGCGCAGGCGCCGCGCTCGCCTTGGCCGCCCGGCGACGAGATCGGAATGGCCAACACGCTCGGGCCGGCGACGTGGCAGCGCTGCGCGACCTATCTTGCCGATCCCAAGGCGAAGTCCTACGAGCTCTCGCACTTGCGCTCGAACACAATGCCGCAATCGCCGTTCGGCGTGCCGCTGCGGGACAGGTATAGGCCCACGGTCGGAATCGCAGGCACGCGCCACGCCTTCAACGGCGAGGAAACCGTGAGCGGGGAGGCCGGAGCGCAGGGCACGCAAATGGATGCGATCA
>Ga0210406_10007507_pt1 | contig 11053 bp, 9 predicted proteins | sample IncBWC30MmetaG_FD_155454 | JGI IMG/M metagenome (GOLD analysis project Ga0210406, IMG submission 155454) | Forest soil microbial communities from Barre Woods Harvard Forest LTER site, Petersham, Massachusetts, United States - Inc-BW-C-30-M | ecosystem: Environmental > Terrestrial > Soil >... | reverse complement strand
GATCATGACGGCGGTGCCTGTGCTCACTCCGGAACTTTGTTGTTGAACGACAACGGTCGAGTTGGTGCTGGACGGAGGGGCGCCATTCGTTGTCGTGGTTGTGGTGGTTGTTCCACCGGAAGTGGTCGTGGTGGTAGTTGTCTGGAAGACCTGTTCGGGATTGTATTGGGGGACGTATACCACCTTGGGGTCGGCAGGCTTTAACTCCACGACTTGCGTTCCTTGATCCTGCTTAACGTCCACTTTCATCTGCGGTGAGCTTTTGAGTGCGCCAGTATCCACAGCTTGCGCGCGCAGCCTCTGAACTGACTCCAGAACGGCTTTTGGATTTCCCTGATAGGCTGCACCCAATTGCTTGGTCCAATCGAACTGCTGGCACATAAGATCCACCACTGTCGGATAGTGCAGCAGCGCTTGCATCACAGGCGTAAAGCCAGCTTTCTTGGACGCCTCATCCAGGGCCGCTTCCTTTAGATTTTGATTCTGCTCCAGGGCCAACCAGTTTCCACCGTCCATGACTTCCTGAGGAATGACCGAGGCTTGCAGCAATACCGCCAATACGGGATCCGGGTAGAGCGCGACCGGCGCCAGGAGTTCATCCAGACCGTCTGCCGTCAGGTTCACTTCCGGTAGCTGAACTGGGGCTCGTCCTTGAGTCTGCGGCGAAGTTTGGCCGTCTGGAGAAGCGCCCGCCTGTTGCGCGGAAGAGGGATCCTGCATTGGTGTGTTGGAGGATTGTTGTTGGACCGAAGCGCCAGATGTCGCTTCTTTGGAGCCACAGCCTTGCAAGCCCATAGTTCCGTTTAGCAACAAGAACGCCATGACCAACGACATAGAGCTCTGGAGTTGTTTCATAGATCCTCACTAGGAGACTTCAACCTCTGGCAATCGGGATATTGGTGGCTATTACTTGCCCAATTTTGCTCCGATCACTTCACCCGAAACGATGATTTCCACGCGGCGGTTTTGCTTGCGTCCGGCCGCCGTGCTGTTGTCCGCAACCGGGTTGTCTTGGCCCATTCCTCTGGCCGAAATTGTGTCCGGTGACATCCCTTGCGAAATCAGGAACTCCCGAACCGTGTCCGCGCGTTGCTGTGACAGTTTCATGTTGAAGTCCGCAGTGCCGGTGGTGTCCGTGTGGCCTTCAATCGCCAGATTCAGCCCGGGATGCGCCTGAATGATGCCCGAAAGTTTAGCCAGTTTAAGTTGCGCGTCTTGACTCAAAGCGAATTTGCCGGTCTCAAACAGGACATCCGCCATATTCACGACCAGGCCGCGCGGCGTATCCGTCGTCTGCAATACTTCATTGAGTTGCTGCAGGAGTTGAGCGCGCAAGGCAGCGGTGGCAGCCTGGGCGCGTGCGGCCTCTTCCCTGGCCGCTTGCTCCTTGGCCTGCAGGGCGGCTTGTTCTACCGCAGCCTTCTGTGCCGCCATTTCCGCGGCCGCTTTCTGTTGAGCGGACTGCGCGGCGGCTTCCGCCTTCATTTGTGCTTCCCGAGCCGCGGTGAGTTCCGCTTGCCGCTTGGCTTCGGCTGCGGCGACAGCGTCGGCTTCCGCTTTGGCTTTGGCCGCAGCGGCATTTTTTTCGTCCTGGATTCGTTCGGCTTCCTGGCGCTCCGCCGAAAGCGCACGGGCATCCTCCGCGAACTGAATGGTCTGGCGAGAGTTGGTGATGATTTGGGATTTATCCGCCTTCGAGGTGAGCGAATTCTCCGTTTGTTGCAGGCTGCTCTCCGCTTTGCTGAAAATTTCCGGAGCATACTGCTGGGCCTTTTGCGACCTGGCGATCTCCACGGCATTGCGCGCTTCGTAGATGTCCAACGGCGCATTCTTGAGGTCTGGGGTCAGCGCCAGAGGGTTCCCCATTTTGGCGTACTGGCTGCGCTTCATCAGTTTGTAGTCATTATCCGGATAAATCTTGCCCTTGGTGTTCTTTTTGGTATCGTTCTCCAGGACCACGACTTCGCTGGGGAGTTGCACGGCGTAATACGGTTCGGCAGTCACGATCATCGCAAAGGTCTGTGATTGCGCTCTCGTAGAGAGCTTGCCATTTCCCTGCTTATCGATCGGAATCTCGGCTATGTTGTCGGTTGTTCCGTCGGGTGTGACGGTCCAGAGCACGTAGGTGAGGAACTCCGCGCCCAGCGACGTGGGCTGCGGCATGCCGGTCACCTTGAGTTCAATGCTGGTACCACCCGTCTTGGCCTCCACTTTGGCATTGCCGCTTGCCTGCGATGCGGCGCTTGTGCCGAGAAAAACCACCTTGGTGGATCCGCCGCCCACTTCGTAGCCGACGGCCTTAATCGACTTCCTGACCACGTCCGCCGCCGGTACTTCCTTCTTGTTTTGTGCGTTCGCAAGGCTGGCGGCGACTGCCAGAGCGGCAAGTGCGCCGATTCGAATCCATCCGGAAATGTTCATCATATCCCTTCCCGAGACACAAGCATTCCTTCCGTTCGCGCCGCTGCAAAACTAAGTGCAAGGGGCGTCTCTCGTGCGTAGTCCGTGTGAAACTTGAAGCCAATGCTTCAGTGAACAGAGAGGCCACTTACGAGAACCTCCACAGGCTGCACCGGTACGGAAAAACAGGCAATTGTCAAAAGTGACAGGGGATTTCCGGCCTCGCCCTGTGTAGGTCTCGAGTTGAAAGTGGCAGGTCTGCGGCGATTGCGCGCCCCAGGCTATAGCGATATGATTCCCCTCTACCCAAGGTCTTTGGCAACGCTTGATTTCTCGAGCAACTCCTCTTGCGGCTCGACATGCACTAGCACTTCGATTACCTGCGGCAAACCATTCAACACAAGGTCCTCTACTTCGTGAGCGATCTTATGTCCTTGGCGAACGCTGAGATCGCCATTTACCACAATGTGGAGATCGACATAGAAACTGAATCCCATCTTTCGCACAAAACATTTATCCAAACCAATCACGCTTGGCATTCGGCCAGCCATCGCTCTGACTTGAGCCTCCACGCTCATGTCCGGGGCAATGTCGGCGAGCTCAAGAACCGCAGGTCTCAATTGCCTCCAGGCGTTGTAGAGGATTACGAGCGCAGCGCAGATGGCTGCCCACCCATCAGCTGCTTCCCAACCCGGCCCTCCAAGTATCGCGATTGAAATGCCAACGAAAGCAAATGCAGACGTGAGGGCATCACTTCTGTGGTGCCAGGCGTCACTTTTGACCGCGAGGCTTCCGATTGATTCGCCCACGGACTGAACCTGTCGGAACAACAGTCCCTTGATGATCAGTACCCCCGCCAGGACGACAAGCGTGTAAGGCGCAGGTGCGGGGTGCGGGGCAGTTATTTCACGAATACCTTCATAAATGATGCCGAGTGCAGCCGCCATTAAGGCCAAACTAACAACGAACCCTGCAATAGGTTCGGCCTTCCCATGACCATAGGGGTGGTCTGCGTCTGGCGGTTTAGCAGCGATTTTCAGGCCAAAGTAAACTACCAAGCCGCTAAGCACATCGGCGATCGATTCAAAGCCATCGGCAACCAGTGCAAAAGAATTCCCGAGCAGACCGGCGGCGCATTTAGCCAAGCCCAAAGCTGAATTCACGAAGATGCCGACCAGCGTGGATTTCATGCCAAGGTCGGCGGCATTCTTCAAAGGATTATCACCTCGCGTGATCACTGTGCTGTCTCTTTGCTTGACAGTTGCACGGGCTCGCTAAAGGGCAGGTCGATAGTCATGGCGCTATGATCGGCAACCAGAAAGCCACTCGCAAGGAAGGTCCTAGTCGCGGAACGTTCAACGGTCGCGGTCGCGCTCCGCTCAAGTAAGCCTCATTGTCAACGAAAGGAGTCGTCGTGATGAGCCGTAGCTTTTCTGCCAGCTCCGGACTCATCTCCTGGTCCAAGCTGAGTTGAACCAGTTCGTCATAGGAGAAAAGTTTCGGCTCCGAATGTCGCACGTAGTCCTGCGCGGGTAATGCAGTTGCGCCAAGCAAACCGAGAGCGATCGCAATCAGGAGGTGAACGAACGTAATGCGTCCGGCTGTTTTCATAGGTGAAGAATGACCTTTCTCTTCGTACACGCAAAGCGCGTTTGGACCTGACTAGCCGGCAACGGGCAGCGACACTGGCTGCTGAAGGCGAAATTCGAGCAACGTTTCGCTAGGAATTTGGAGTTGTTGTCCCTTTTTAGAGGCGGCTACAGCGGTACCAGCTCCAGCGCCGGCAAGTGCGCCAATCCCCGCTCCCTTTCCGCCTCCGGCTAGCCCACCGATGAGTGCGCCCAATCCGGCACCGCCGACGACTTTCTTCGCGGTATTCCCACCTTCGCCTTTACCTTTCACCTCATACGTGCTTGTCAGCAGGGGGTAGGCAGTCCCACTGATGACGATGTCGGTCAGTTCCAAAGTCAATTCAGAGCTTCCGGACATCCTTCCGGCTGAGGAAGCTTCGGCGAGACGTCCGTAAAGTGTCGTACCCCGCGGTGCGACGACGGTGTCCTCGGCTTGCAGGTTTGTTTCGAGGGTAGCGGAGAAGCGATACCCCGTTTTTTGCTTGGCCGAGTCGATCGAATCGACCAGTCGAATCAGGATCCGAGTTCCCGCAGGAACTGTGATTCGCTTTTTGCCTTGGGCCGCCGTACGAGCTGCGGCCGACTTGCCGGTAGGCGGTGCAGCCCAACACCGCTGTTGGGAAGTTTGGTAAATAGTTGCTATCCCCGCGAGTAGAATTGCTGCTCCAACGAATGCCTTCCTCATGTGCGTACTCTCCTTATCCCGGAATTTATGAGCCTTGCTCAACAATTGGCAACGACGAGGCGATCTGCAGGTCGATAATCAAAAGAAGCTGATGTTCCACTTGGGCGAAGCGCGCGGCTGTCACTGCCCCGAGAGCTTGTTTGACCTTGTCATAGGTTTGCGCAAGCAGCTCCGCGCGTTGCTTTTGATAGGCGAGCGATTTCTGAACTAACGCATCCGCTTTTTCATCGGTCATCTGGTTGTAACTTTGCGCATAGTCTTTGATATTTTGAACTCGCTGATCAGTCAGTTTCGCGAGTTGGGCGTCATACTCGCTGTAGATCGGCCAGAATTTCGTTGCGTCTTGTGCGCTCAGGACCATCACGGCTCCCATAATCTCCGCCTTCTCTTGCCGCACATTCCTGCGCAGCAGGTCAATGTAAGCTTGCACATTCTTCTGCGCATCGCTCTGCAGAGGCGCCGAAGTTTTGCTTTCGACCTGTTCGGATTTCGATTGGGCCCGGCCAGGGGGCGCCGCGACCATCGCCGAAATGAGGAACGTCGCCAGGAATGTGTGATTCAGAAATTTCATGTTTTTTCATCCTTTCGAATTTGCTCACCCATTTGAGTGGCTTCAGAAGAGTTCGAATGAGAAATCACTTGGCTGCACGCACCCAGACGTTCGCTATCACTCCGAACGCCAGGTCTGTAATGACAACGTGAACTTCGGCGGTGCTAGGAGGAGCTTTTTCTTGGGGAAATGCAGCCGGACATTCAAGGCACAAAGGGAGAACGCAACAAGCAGCCGGCGAACTCGCGTATAGCTTCTCATTGATCTCCTCCGAAAGGATTCCGCCGATTTCAGGGAATCCTCCCTAAGCACCAAAAGAGCGTTAATCTTGCTGCGCACATACTCTGACCAGCCTTCACTGGTTGGTATTGTCAAAAATAACAGCCTATTGTGCGCACAAAAGCGTCGTGCGCCGATTAGACGACACGCACACAAATCGCATTAAGGGGGGAAGGGGGAGCACCCATAAGCCAGATTCTCGGTAACCCGACCCCCTGTTCGACTGAATGTAGTCGAGCTACCCAAGGACTGACACTGCGCCGCTACCGATGTCGTAGTACGCGGCGACAACCTTAAGCTTGTTTGTCTTTACCAAACCAGAAATGACCGTCGAGGATTGGCGCAGCAAGGCAGCCTGGATCTTGGCGTTTGCCTTGGTAGCTGCTTCGAGATTTGGGCCCGCTTGATCAACAGCAGGCTGTATGTGCGGAAAGAGCGCACTGATCTGCCCGGGCACCTCCTTGGCTTGAATGGTGGCCTTGACCGCGCCGCAACCACCATGCCCCATCACCAGGATCACCTTCGTTCCTAAGACCGCTGCACCATATTCAAGGCTGGCGATCATCTCCGAAGTGGCGATATTCCCGGCGATACGGTTAACGAAGATCTGACCAATGCTCTGGTCAAAAACTAATTCAATGGGTACGCGGGAATCGGCACAAGACAAGACGGCTGCAAAAGGTTCCTGTTTCTCAATCGTATGCTGTTTCAGAATAGCAAGGTCGTGCTCGCAGGCCGTGAGGCGTTCCGACGTGAAGCGTTTATTTCCATCCATCAATTCCTGCAGCGCGGCATCAGGGCTGAGCGTCGTCTGTGCAAGTACTGGTCGCGGCATCGCAAACTCAATGCCTGCAGCGGTCGCTAATCCAGCCGCTGCTCCTCCCGCGGTCATCTGTAGAAACCTTCGCCGTGAGGAGTCTTTGTTCGGCACACTGGGATGCAAGCCGCAGGCCGAGGAAGATTCACAACCAAATGTAGTTTGGCTGCTTTTGGCAGTGTCGTCGTCGAGAAGAGAATGAGAAGTCATCTGTGAATGCCTCCACTTGGGATCCCTACAAGAGATACCAATGATTTACTTACCAGCCGAAACCCAGACGTTGTCGGGAGCAGCAATCTCCACATTCGAGAGTTCCGTAGTTATCTTCACCCTTTGGAGACTGGGCTTTTTGCCCGGCGTGGCAAGAAAGACTAAAAAGTATTGGCTGTCGAAAATCTTCTGCAATCGTTCCAGGTAAGGCTTGAAACTGACGGCACTGGAGGTGCCAAGCGAAAAACATTCTCCCCCCGTTTCGTCCGCTAGTTTGGAGAGACCGGAGAGACCAAGCTGCAAGTCCCAAGAACTTCGTCCGGCTCGACCGACGCCAACCGCGTAGAACGAGTGAACTATGACGTTATAACGCTGGCTGATTTCACTTGCTGAGTTCGCGTCGGGGCTCATGGACGGCATACTGTGATAGGCAGGCCCAAAGTTTGGCCCTAACTGAGAAGCCGTGGGTTTTTCCCCGCGGAGCCGGTCGATTCCATCGGTCACCATCAAAACTTCGCGCCGGACGTTTTGTTGCTGCCACCCCTTTACGAGGCTAATGAGAGACAAGTACGGGCTATCCATGGTCGACAGATTCCCACGGGGCAGGCGCAGTGCCTTCGCAGCGAGCGCATGATCCAAGGTGAAATTCTGAACAATGTTGACTCCCGCGTTCGACATATAACCGATAGCGATAGAGGTCGTTGCCGGTTGCGCGGCAATAAATTCCCGAATATCGGTGAGATTATTTCCCACACGCGAGTCCAGCGTGTCATCGATCAAAATGAATAACTGAAGAGTGGCAGCCTCGCCTTGAGCCGGAATCAGCTGTGTCACTTGAAGGACCGTCTTGCCTTGCGTCACCCTTACGTCGCCCTGTCGGAGCGTCGGAAGTTCGCTGTCCTCCCGCTGTGCTTCAGCTGTGATTACCACGTGAACTTGAACGGCACGAGGAGCCGCCTTTTCTTGCGGGAACGCAGTCCCGACGTTCACCGCATACACGCAAACGACAAGCAGCAGTCTGCAAAGTAACGTACAGTTCCTCATAGATCTCCCTCGGCTAAATCCCCAGATGCGTGGAAGCCTTCCTGAATCCTAACGTTGCGACAATCTGGTCCCCATGCATACTCTGACTCAGAATCACTGGTTGGTATTGTCAGAAATGACAGTGTGTCCCGGGCGGAAAAGACCCGACCTATGGGTCGATTCAAAGAAAGGCGCACAAACTCCGATAACCCGAATAAGGGAACAGCCATAGGCCAGATTTTCGGCGGACCGACGACCCGCGTGTCTGAAAGTAGCCGGCCTACTCCGACACGGACACGGTCCCTGATGACGACGAGTGCCTCCATGGTTTATCGTTGCTTAGATTCGTACTGAATTATCCTTGTGCGTGAACCGAAAATAGAGGTAACCAAGCAACCCGGCCGCTAAGGAGGCACCCAGAACCGCGACCTTTGCAGTGGCGACTAGGTTCTCGTCCTGGAATGAAAGGCCACTGATAAAGAGAGCGACAGTAAAACCCAAACCTGAGAGAATGCCGACTCCCATAATGCCCGCCCACGTCAAACCTTCTGCCATTCCAACAATTTTCGATTTCACGGCTAGAAACGAAAACGCAGTTATTCCCACCGTTTTCCCGACGATCAGGCCCGCAACTATGCCAAGTGCGATGGGGCTGGAAATCGCCAGCTTCAGTTGCTCGGTGGACAAAGCGACGCCTGCGCTCGCTAAGGCGAACAGCGGAAGAACAAGGAAAGAGACCCAGGGATGAACGCTCCTTTCCAGACGTTCCCCGATCGATTCAGAGTCGCGGAAGAGTTGATCCAGTTGCGTGAGCGTGCCTTCCGCCGACGATTTGTCGTGGACCAAGATCTGGCTTCGGAAATTTCTCAGGAGAGGCTCCGCGTTGCCAGCCAAATCCTCCGGAGCCAATTTTGGCTTGATAGGTGCGATCAGACCCAGAATTACTCCAGCGATTGTTGCGTGCACTCCAGAACTCAGAACGGCCGCCCAGAAAAAAAGGCCCACAACTACGAAGACGGAGATAGGAGCATGGCGGATTGTGGCGGCTACGAGGAGCACTATTAAGCCGCCTGCCACAGCCAAAGCTGGCAGAGAAATTTGAGGGGTGTAGAAAAACGCGATCACAAGGATCGCCCCTACATCGTCCACGATGGCCAAGGCAAGCATGAAGACGCGCAGGCCGGAAGGGATCCGCTTTCCAAGCAGCGCGAGAACACCCAATGCGAAACCTATATCTGTCGCCATGGGGATGCCCCAGCCATGCACCCCTGCGCCTGAGCGGTTCAACGCGAAATAGAGAACCGCTGGGAGGAACATGCCGCCGAGCGCTGCCAGAATGGGAAGCGCCGCCTGACGCACTGAGGACAGCTCACCCTTTACGATTTCGCGTTTGATCTCAAGCCCTACGACCAGAAAAAACAGCGCCATCAATCCGTCATCGATCCAGTGATGCAGGTCCATTGAGAAAAGAGGGCGAAGGCCTATTTTCAGCGGAAACTTCCAAATTGCGAAATAGGATGCGCTCCAAGGCGAATTCGCCCAAACGAGCGCCACAACGGTGGCTCCAAAGAGAAGGATTGAACCGGAGGTCTGGCTGTGGATGAAACTCTCGAGCATTGAGCGCGGGTGGGCCAGAAATCGGTTTTGCGTTGTAGTTGGGGAGGAGCTTTGCATCGAGGTCGTGTCTCTAATTGCATCCCGAAACGCGGATTGTGCAGCGGGCGCATAAGCATGTTGATAAATACGATGATCGATCTAGATGCGCCTGATCACGATTGCCTAATCTCGTCCTTGCGTGTAACCCCTCCTGGCGATTCGTCGTGCAGTGGACCCATGAATGTAGGCTCCGAGGCGGCTTAACTAGTTGCCTCAGGAGTGGCCGGCGAAATATCGGCAGAGATAGGCGCAGCCAGCGATCATTTCCAGGGGCGAACGTTGGTAGCCTTAATGTACTGGTTGCCGTAACTCTCGATTTCGTAATTCCCTTTTTTCTTGTCGAAGCGGATCTTGGCAGCAGCCATGATTTGACCGGTACCTTCGCCCTTGGCGTTGAGCGTCACCTGAAGAAAACCAAACGGGTAGTCGGTGGTGCGTCCGCTGTTGTATAGCTCCATGAAAGGCATGGTGCGAGCGGTAACGAGAGTAATGATGGTGTCAGCCCCTTGCTGACGCTTGCGCACGACGGCGATCTGATTGCCCGTGGAGCCGACAACGTTGATGCGGCCCTTATCTTCCTTCTCCAAAGCACGGCGAAGCGCATCGGTCCCCTTGTCCTTGACGAGCTGAGCGAAGTTCTGGACCTCTTCATCGGTGGTGTACTGGGTGATCCGAAAATCAAAGTGGGCGGATTTGCCTCCCACGCCTCCACCAGTGCCTATGGCCACACCGGAGTAAGCCTCCGGAGGTGTTTTGTCCTGGGCTAACGCGAAGAGCGATAGGCATACGGAGAAAAAGGAAAGAAGGAAAGCGATGCGGGAAGGTTGTGTCCTCATTTGGGAATCTCCTGAGAATTACGTGGTTTCTGCAAGCATCCAGTCTTGGCCCGGACGAGAGAGCGCCGGCTGCCGAGCCGAACCTGCCCTCACGCTTTGCATTCTCCTTCCATCTCAGAAGCGCGGGTATTGTCAAAAGGAACAGTGGACCGCAGATTGCTGGGGAGAGTGTGGGACCCGGAAACCCTTGCATAAACTAACAGTCGCCGTTGGGGGTGCGCTTAGCGATTCCCAAACTTCCAGCTGAGGCCGGAGCTTGTGCCGTAGTCGCTGCCGGAGAAGGTCGGAGGCGGTTGATTGTCCCAATTACCGTAAAAGGAAACATTCCAGGAGAGATTGCTCCACAATTTGACGTAATACGCGGTGTTGAGGTTGAAATGGACGCGGCCGGATTGAGTAATTGAAGGAAGGAGAGTCGCGCTGATCGAAAGATTGGTTTTGTTGAATCGGAAGAGCCTAACTTCGCTGCCGATCAGGCCCGATGCAGCATTCTGAGTCATGGAGGGAACGATCATCTGCTGATAATTGATGCGCTGCCAAACCAACCCGCCAACCACCGAGATCGTGGCGCGATTGTCGTTTACCAGGTACCGCCCGATGCCTCCGCCTATGCTGCTCTGGAGTTGAATTCCCTGCTGCGAGCTTTGCAGGAACTCGGCGATCCCAGTGTAGTACCAATTGTTCCAGCGCAGCAGTCGCTCCACGTCCAGGTTGAGCTCATTGCGCGTGGCAGGTGATGTGCCGGTGCTTGAGGACAATGTTGAATTATACGCGGCGCTGGCCGACCAGCGCTCGTGGGGATAATTGAGGGAAGAGCTCAAACTGTATTGCGTGGACTGGTTGCCCTTGCTGTAGATGACGCCCAGACCGATATCCCCATTGAACCGCTGCCACAAGGTCTCGGAGGTTTGATCCATTTTGATGATTTGAGTTTTGTCGAGCTCGACCTTGGTATCGTAGGGCTGC
>Ga0210406_10007506_pt1 | contig 11053 bp, 20 predicted proteins | sample IncBWC30MmetaG_FD_155454 | JGI IMG/M metagenome (GOLD analysis project Ga0210406, IMG submission 155454) | Forest soil microbial communities from Barre Woods Harvard Forest LTER site, Petersham, Massachusetts, United States - Inc-BW-C-30-M | ecosystem: Environmental > Terrestrial > Soil >... | reverse complement strand
CATGCCGGCGCGCGGCCGCTCGCGCGGAGAAGCCTCGGCATGCTCCGGGTGCGTTATCCCGAGCTGACGGTCGGGCAGCTCAAGCTCGGCATGCCGCCGCTGCCGCCTTTGCAGCGCGATCTGGTGGTCGAGGCGCTGTCGGAAGCCGGCCTGCCCGCCTAGCGTGTGTCCGAAAAGATGATACCGTTGCCTCCAAAAGCTTCCGGGGGGACGGTGCGATGAAATTCAGCGAATATCTGCAACACGACGCTGTCGGCCTTGCCGAGCTCGTCGCGCGCGGCGAGACCACGGCCGCCGAATTGCTGGACCTCGCGCTCGGTCAGAACGCAAAGGCGCAGCCCAAGACCAACGCGATCTGCCTGATGATGGAGAGCGAGGCGCGCTCCCAGCTCAAGAAGCAGCTCAGCGGTCCCTTTGCCGGCGTCCCCTTTCTCATCAAGGATTGTGCGCAGGATTATGCGGGCTTGCCGACGACCTATGGCAGCCGCTCGATGCGGACACCCGCACCCGATCATGCCCATGTGGTGCGGCGCTATCTCGACGCGGGGTTTCTCATCTTCGGCAAGACGAACTTGCCGGAATTTGCGCTCAAGGGCGTGTCCGACTCGCAAGCCTTCGGCCGCACCAGCAATCCCTGGAATGTCGATCACACGCCCGGCGGCTCCAGCGGCGGTGCGGCAGCCGCGGTCGCCTCCGGCGTGGTGCCGATGGCGGCCGGCAATGACGGCGGCGGCTCGATCCGGATCCCGGCCGCCTGCTGCGGCCTGTTCGGGCTGAAGCCGTCGCGCGGCCGCGTCTCGTCGGGACCGGCCTATGGCGAATATTGGTACGGCGCCTCCTGCGAAGGCGTGCTCTCGCGCAGCGTACGCGACACCGCCGCCGCACTCGATGTGTCGGCCGGCGGCGAGCCGGGCGATCCCTTTGTGATTCCGAAACCAGCAGAGCCGTACGCGGCGGCCATGCGGCGCGATCCGGCGCGCCTGCGCATCGGCTTCTCTTCGGCGTCGCCGATCGGAACGGAGGTCCATCCCGAAGCCGTCGCCGCCGTGAATGACGCGGCCAAACAGCTTGCCAGCCTCGGCCACGATGTCGAGGAAGCTGCGCCCGAGATCGATGGCGCCGCGCTCGCGAAGGCTTTTCTCCACGTCTACTTCGGACAGGTCCCGGCCATGGTGTCGGCGGCGCGTGCCGCCGGAGCCGCCACGTCGGATTTCGAGCTGTTGACGCGGGTGCTGGCGACGCTCGGCAATGCGGTGCCCGCGGGCGCGTTGACCGCGCAGCTCTTGAAGTGGAACGACTTTGCCCGCGCGCTGGCGCGCTTCCATCAGAAATACGATTTGATGCTGACGCCGACCCTGGCGCATCCGCCGATCCGCCACGGCCAGGGCGATCCCTCTGCCGCGGAGCAGGCGGTGCTTGATATCCTCGACCGCGTCGGTCTGCTCGGGCTGCTCGCGCGCGCGGGCGCTCTCGACTCCACCGTCGACAAGATCGCGCGCGACAGTTTGCAATATGTGCCCTTCACCCAGCTTGCGAACCTCACCGGCACGCCCGCGATGAGCGTGCCCTTGCACTGGACGGCCGACGGCCTGCCGCTCGGCGTGCAATTCGTCGCGCGCATCGGCGAGGAGGACCGCCTGTTGCAACTCGCCCACCAGCTCGAAACCGCGCGGCCGTGGTTTGCAAAACTGCCGGCATGGGTGACGCAGGGCGCCTGACGGCACCTCGCACCAATCAGGGCCTTCCCGTGCGTGGCCGCAGCCACCCCATGATCACCTCATGCGGCGTTCGCCGGCTGCGCGGAAGGCTGTGCCGCTCGGCCGCGGCTTTGGCAAACGCTAGCGCCTGCTGGCCGGATTGTCTTTTCTCGCGCGCCAGCGTCATCCATTCGCGGATGACGGAGCGCCGTGTCTCTCGCTTGGCCATCTCTGCAACTCTCGCTACGCCGCCTTCTGCATCGGATAGGCCTGCGATCGCCGCGCCAGCAGCGCGCAGCCGCAGTCATGCACCGTGCCATTGACGATCACGAAGCCGCGCTTCTCCACGGAAGCACGAAGGCTTGCGTTCGCGACCGGCTTCTGGGCATCGACCCAGATCACCAGTGCGGCGTTGGGGCGAAGGAAATTCATCAGCCAGTCGATGGTCGGCTCGAGCGCGTGCAGCGTACGCCGGCGCCAGTCCACGAGCGCGACGTCGTATTGACCGGCCGGACGGCCGCAATTGCCGGTCGCTGCTGCGAGCAGATAGCCGCGACGATGCAGCTCCAGCGCCAATTCCATGCTCTTCGAGCCGGCTACCACGATGCGCTGCCCCGTGGAGCAGGCTGCGAGCGCGATCATCGGATCAATAATTCTGTCGCCGGCGGCAATCTGGGGGGAAGTCATGACATCACCTGTTCTCGTTGGTCTCGCCTGTCGTCATGCGAGACTGCTCACGAGGGGCTATATCTTCTGCGCGGCATTTGATTTCGAGAGCGCTGCGACCTCATTCGCATATGAGCCGCATAAGGATGGGCGGCTATCGGCGGGCTTTGAATCCTTTGACCGTGTGCTAGGCCCACGTTGCGAATGGCGGCGACAGTTTTCCCTTGCCCATGGACTGTCGCCGCCAACCAATACCGGAGAGTGTTCTCGTCTTACTCCGGCGTGGGTTAGTCATAGAGTGCCACGAAAAATATAACCGTGACAGTCGGTGCGAAGGTGGTCCAACGGGCCAATAGAACAGCAGCCTTTGGTGACCGGCACTTTTTCGGACGCGAGACGCAGAAGCCCTAAATGGCGACGACGATGCTTTCACTCGCGGCACACATAAGGCAGGCGTAAGTGCGCAAATCGAAGCCAGGTTTATCCGGTTCAAGGCGCGAAAGGATCATCGGAGACTCGCAGTCCGCACAGAACGGACGCTCGCTCGTGGGTTTTCCATGAAAAAACGAGGGAACGGAACGATTGAGCATAACACGCCTCCATGGTTGGGCGGGAGCGCGACACTCTCAGTCACCGATAGATGCCGGAACGGGGCGGTGATGTACTTATCATGCGCTTCCGGATTCCCGAGTCTGGTCCGTATTGCTCACATTCACAGAGTTTTATGGCGATGCTCTGAGAAATTCTGCTCATCGAGCAACCAGTCGGTTAGTTCTTGCTGGTTGAATCATCCCGCTCTATCTCGGGCTTCTCACGCAAAACGGCATTCAGCAACGAATTATGAACCTCGATCTTTCCATTGTAGCTGATGAGTCCAAGTTTGCGGAATTTGTTCATGAAGGCGCTGACACGGGATCGGGTCGTTCCAATCATCTCTGCCAACGTTTCCTGGCTGATATTCAGTAAAATAGACTGAGATCTACCTTCCTCTCCGAAATGCGCGAGCAGAAGGAGAAGGCGCGCGAGGCGCTTTTCACTTGAGTTGAAAAGCTGATCGATCAAGTCCTCTTCGATTCGGCTGTTCCTTGTCAGGAGATACGCCATGAACAGCTCGGAGAATTTCGGTTGGGTACGCAGGGTAGCAATCATCGCTTCTTTGGTGATTGAGGTGACTACACTTTCTTCCATCGCCGTTGTGGTCGCGATGCGCAATGGATGGCCATTGAGGCACCCCTCGCCGAAAAATTGGCCCGGTTCTAAAATCCCGACTACCGCTTCCTTACCTTGCTCGGATACGACAGTGAGCTTGACTTGGCCTTTTTGAAGATAGAAAACCGAATCCGCCACGTCTCCTTGCTCGAAGACGTGTTGATTTTTCTCAAATTTCAAGATCGTTTTGCCAGTCCCTACCATGGCGAGAAAGGCTTTGGGATCGAACGCGTTTTTGGCTAGCTTTCCCACTGGAGCCTCCCTTAGCTCCGATGAACGAGCGCCTCGTATTATAGCGGTCCCAGCGCCGAAATGAAGCAGGTGCGAGGGAACTTGACCGGCTAGATGGAGGGAGTTCCGCAGGGTCGAGTTCAGTCCGAGTCGGCGACGAACGACGCTTGGCTCGGAGGCCGCAAATTGAGGCGGCCTATAGCGTGTATGCCACAAAGACGAATGCCCCGATTAGGACAATCGTTCCTGCAACAATGACAACAAGGAAGAATCTAGCCATTCCAACCAACGCCAGGATGGCTAGATTTGTTCGTTACGTGGGTGGCCGTAGGCCAGGCGATGATAGCCACAGACTGATCTGGGAAGCTGTGTGTAGCTGACTGGCCTTTCGCAGCATTTGCTCCTTGAGTCTCCCGGAAGGAAGCTTGGCGGCTTCGTCCTTTGTGGCCTCAGATTGCTCGTGCCATTTTTGCTCAGTAGTTTTTCTCTTGCTCATGATGCAGTCCCTCGCATCAGGCGGGAGCACTACACTCTCAGTCACCGGTAGGTGCCGTTTCGGGCGGTGATGGGGAACAGTGTTCCACGCATGCGCCCCGACATACTGGTCAATACAGACCACCTTTCGAAATAGTTAACGGGACACTCTCCGGGATTCAGCTTAGGGCGATGTAAGGACAGCACCCGAACGACATAGCAAACGGTTTGATTTTGGTCTCACCGGAGCCAAGGCATCGCAGATGTTCTCGGGACGCGAAAGCGTTGCTGATTATCGCTATGCGGCGGCTTTGGTCGCAATCGCCTTGCGCATATCGGCGAGCAGTTCGCGATAGTGCAAAGCGAGCCGCAAATATAGCTCACGTTTCGCCCCATCCGTCGCCAGCTTGGCAATCAGTTCGCACTCGGCAGCGAGGGTCTCAAATCGATCCAATCTATATTCGAGGTCGTTCATTGCGTATCCCCCAACGCAACGGGCCCCCAGATCGCCCAGCGCCGAACTGGGGCCCGTCCGAACGTCGCGAGGGCGGCTCGCGACGCTAGGCTACAGCCAATCACATCAAGCTCACCGCCGCTGTTCAATTTTGAACACCGTCCTAATTTCCCGCCCCGAGACCCAACAGTGCTTTAACGGAGGGTATCCGCAATGGGGAGGCAACCTTATGTTGCCGTTTGACGCGATGACGTTCCCGAATGAGAAAAACGGTGTGCGCGTCAAGCCACTCCTTGTTTCCCAAGAGGCTGCGCAACGAAGCGGCGGTCTGTCGACGCTGATTCCGTTCAGATGATCCTCTCGGCCATGACCGAGCGCACCGGAGCATCTGGCGGCGCAACCGAAGAAGTTGCGAGTGGGTATACCGAGTCTGGTCGTCTGCAAGCTTAAGCTGAAGTGATGGCATGATGCTTCGCCTTAGATCAGGCGGGAGCGCGACACTCTCAGTCACCGTTAGATGCCCGATACGGGGCGGTGATGTAACCAGCATGCTCCTGCAAGTTCGGAGTCGCTGGTCAGTATTGCTCACTTCCAAAAGATTAAATGAATTAGGAGCCACGCCCAAGGAACCTTTATCGGCTGACTCTATTTGCATGCTGTCCAATACCGGAGGTAAACACCATGACGAAAATTCTCTTAGCGACGGTTGCTATTCTCGCATTCGCGGCACCTGCATTCGCGCAGGACAAAACTGACAAAACTATCGGTCAAGCGCCGCCATCCGGTGCTTCCTCATTCTATCTGGCTCAAGATACCGCGACGATGAAATGTGAAGTTGTCAATGTCCAGCCTGCCGCTGGTGGCAACATGAAGGTTATCGGTGCGGCACATCCGACGCACGCATCAGCGGAAACAGCTTTGAAGGCTGACAAAACTTGCAAGTAATGAAGTGACGGCGCGAGTACAGGGGCGGGTCTATCGGTCCGACAAAACGACCGACCCGCCCCGCATCAATGCGCCCGGGCACTTGAGTCCGTTGTGCACGCAAAAGCGGACATGGATTATCCGCGTGGGGCAGTCCTAGTTGGGGTTTAATTCCGCCTCCGGCATCCCCACATAAGATGCATGGCCCAATGGCAACCACCCAAACGGGAACCGGCAAAGACAAAGGCGGAGCTGCGCGAGATGCTGGCTCAGGCGGTCCGCAATACCGCACAACCTGAGCCTAAGCGCCCGCCAAAGATCAAGAGAGATAGCGGCAAAAAGGCCGCCTGACTCATACCTGAGTGCAAGAACTTCGGCTGGCGAAACCCAGTCCCCGCCAGCTGCGGTTTCGACACGAACGGTCTCGGCGCGCCCACGCCGGGACCGTTTTCTATCCGCGTACCGGACATACGCAAAAGTCGCCAAGGTTTCCCTCGACGGCTCGTGCGTTGCGTTTTTACCTGGAGGTGCGCTGCGTCGATCTGTAATCGAACGCGGTGCCTCATCTTTGTTTGGACGCACTGCCTCAATGAGGCGGCGGGTGCGTTGCCAGTGTGTCGGGCCAACGATCCCCGATCGTTATCAACTGTGAATGGCGACGATGCTGATCAAGCCAGCGCTGCTGTCCTATAGATGAAATCGATAGCCCGCCGCGCCGCTTTGGTATCGGCACGACCGATCCCGACGATTGCGAGATCGTCATCTACGGCGGCGCCAACCAACCAACCGACCTGCACCCGCTTTCTACAATCCGCGCGGTGGATGAAGAGATATTCGCATATCTAGAGAAGCGCAAAGCAAAGCGGCGGCGTGACAAGTGCCATCAAACACGACGCGGATCGATCAATGCGACTCTTCCATCTTGATAAAGCTTGGCACCACGAAGCCCTTCCAGCGCGCCATCAGGTGCCCACAAGAGCAGATAAAGCTGCTCTGAGCCTTCGTGGTCACTCGCTCTTTAAGTCGTTCGTAGACGGTCCCGCACATGGGACAAATCACAATGTCCTGCGGTGATCTGACATTCGGCATGGTCATGTCTCTCAGTCGTTAAGGACACGCAACGAAAAGCCCGGCGCGAGGCCGGGCTGAATGCGAATACTAAGACGGGTTTCCAATTCGGCATCTAAGCGGAAGTTCTCGGGGCGGTCTGTATAATATTGCTCACTTGCGACGGAGATTTAGGACGCTGAGCAATATTGAGCAGCAATGGCGATTTGGATGTGCTGGGCTTTAGGCGAACGCTGCGCAGGTCGCCGCCCTCGCACCGTTCCTCGAAGATGGCCCCAGTTCCACCCCGGACTGGGGCCGTTTTGTACTGGTCCGTTTCGTGGGTGCAGATGCACACATGAGGCGGCCTCACTTGCGTGGGCGTTTTTCTTCTTTCGATAACTCGGCCAGAAATTCCGACAGCGCTTGCTTGCCAGCAAATTGCGCGGCCATCTCGGACTGTAATCCGTCTCCGGTCATCTTAATACCCAACGGTTTGCTCTTGCGGTGTATCTCCCAACTCCAGCGATCAGGGTTCTGACCGCGTCGAGAAGTAACGACGTAATAATCGTTGATGGGGGGATCGGCCATCGCGCACACTAGACCGGATACGCGCTCCGCCGCCGACTATAGTTTAAGCAAAAGAGCCCACTACTGGCCATTGGGCGTCCGCCGGTCGATTGCACGCCTCGCAATAGAAGGCCTCACCACCAAATTCCACACGCACGACCTTGAAGCCTGCTGGAACGGCTTCCACTTTAAAATCATAGGCCCGCTTTTTAGGCCGTGAAAGCCGGGCTGACCCCGACATCCCGCAGTTCGAGCATGTAAGTAGCTCGGTCCACTTATCGTGAGCTATTATCACGTGCGCAGTCCTTCTTTGGCCGGTGGCAAAAAAGCACACGGCGCAGCGGTCGTCTGGTCAGAATTGCTCACTTTCAAACTAGGCCAGTGACAAAAACGGTCGCGACGCCCTTGAAATGGGATGCCCTGCGCTAGCTCAGTTGTTCCGGGGAGAGCGCAAAAATAATGGCAGTTCTTCGTCGTGGTCCAGCCCGTTACGTCGTTCGATCTCGCGCTCTGGAATATGTGGTTCTATCTCAGGCTCTGAAATAAGGGGTTCAATCTCGGGCTCTGAAATTTTGTAGGACTTGCATTCCAAACGAGCCCATTTCAGTGCCTGAGAATAGTTCGGGCAGCGGAGGATGATCTCCTGGCCCCGAACTGAAACCACGACGTCGCAAATCTCGGACGCTGGATGGCGTCGGATGAAAACTTGCGGGGTTATTTGCCGAGGACTTGGATCGACTGGCGAAGTCCCATCCACGCGGTCCCTTAGATCAGCTGCCTTCTCGACCAGCGCGGCGGAGACGTTCGGGTCTCTAACTGATTTGGCAAACTTGAGAAGGGTTGTCGCTTGACGCACGAGATACTGTTGGCCCAACACCGGCCTCTCCCCATTGTTGCCAGTCCCAACCACAAGACGCTGCAATGCGGAATTGGTTCCAACATAATGTGCAAAAGTGAACACCAGTGTTTTTTGCGCAACATCTCTGGGCAAAACTCCCACTGATCCTAGGTCAGTCGTTTGACACCTGAACAAAAAGAGAACATTCTCTCAAGGCGTCCCGATGTTGCCAATGGGTTTTCCGAAAATGTCTTCAGTACCCAACCCACAATCGGACGCGGACCAGCTAGAGGCCGCAGCGGATCAAGCCATCGAGGCCTGCGGCGGTAATGCGCGCGAGGCCGTCAAGGCGCTGATCGTCGCGAACCAGTTTCTCGAAACCGATCTGGAGAAGCTTAAGGCGGCGGTCTCGACAGGTTATGCGCGAGGGATGTTGGTGCCGCGTGATCGGAAGGATTGGTATGACTAAGGCTCATGACGCGAGCCATTGCCCCTTACATCACGACGCCCGTCTTTGCCTGCAGTAGGCGAGTTACCGCAGCATTCAACTCTGCCTCGTCTTTCAGCGCTTGGCTTAGTCGTTCAGACAATTCCGCGAGCACGACACGGATATCGTGAGCTAGCTCGAGGCACCTCTCATCTGACTGTTCGTGGAGACCGCTGCTGAGCGCGGTATGAAGTAAAGTTAGTGGATTGTGACCATTGATCAACAACGTTTGCGGAATGGCGCCTTTCACCAATGTGATCGATTTCGAGAACTGAGTCTCTGCTTTCGCGTATTCAACAGCGTCATTGCATCCTTACCAGCGCCGAGTTTTTCCGAGACTTTGATTATTTCATCTAGAATGCGGTTCTTCTAATGTTCGACCACACGTCTGTAGTAAGCGAATGCACCGACGCCCAGGCCCTGATTTTCACAGCGTCTGCCCTTGAGGAAAATCTCTCGTTGGGTCACCGAGCAGCTTTAGCAACCGCGTTGGGGTTGGTGGTCCGAACACTGGACGCTCCCCAAATTTGACGGCGCTTCCAACCGTCACCTCTTCAGATCTCACCATTACTCGAACAGAATAGGTTTTCGCGCTCAAGCGGCAATTTGAGCACACGAACGTCAAGAACAAATCTTTCTGTGCGTCCAGGTCGTTTGGCAAGCTGGGTAAATCACCGCTGATGCGACGAAACGTTCGTGAGCCATTGCACCTTTCATTGGAGCAATGCAGAACCAACGCGGGGAGTTGAACCTGTCTGTAAGACCTGCCGGCTGCGGGGGCGTATTTTTCCGCAAAGAGATCGTTAATTACTCTTTCCTGCGAAGGAGGCGTGTCCTCCAGAAATTCGGCGAAGCTAATTGGCTCAACCGCTTGAGAAACTTCAGTTGTGCCGATTTCTTTGCTGGAACTTTCCGGTATTTCGCCCATCTTTCTCCCCGAATTGCTGACGCGAACTCAAACATCCAGACCGTATACCATGGACAGCAGGGGGCACTCGCGAAGGTTGCCCCGCTATCCCCACTTTATGGTGCCTGTGGACCATCGGGACCATCGCAGAAAATCGGTCAGCGACGCGCAAAAAAAATCCCCACCGAAGCGGGGAAAATCAAAAGTGGCCAGTTGTCGCTAGTGCTGTTGCAACGTCCGTATCGCTTCTTCCAGCGTATCAATCGCGCGGCGAAAGTTTACGGAAGGCTGTTCCTGATTAATCAGCATCAACTGGACCTGCGCATCACGAAGTTTGGCGATGATAATTTCCTTGTCGTTGTCGTCGTTCCGCTTCGCGTCCATCTTCTCACGCCTTCTTCGCGTAATAGCGGGTTAGTTCTCCGTCCGGCTTTTTGGTGGATGTCTTAAGGCCGCGCGTCTTGGCGATCTTCAATGCTTGGACAGCGCTGTACTTGAATCCTGCTTCTGAAATATCGGTGATGGTGGCGCCGTTCGGTCTGACGAACAACTTCACTAGCTTCTCGTGCAGTGGGTTGGCCTTACGGGCCTTGATGACTTTTACGACGGGCTTCTTGGTAGACTTCTTTGCAACAGACATTTTGAGCTCTCCTGTGATAGAGACAATTTTAGGTTGTCTACTAGAGTTAGCTCCAAGCGTGTTACGAAAGCGACATTTTCCTTCTTTTCTTTTTGGTGATCCGGACGGCTAGAAGGTTCGACGGCGGAGGTCCCCAACGCTGGCCATACCGGCATCCTGTCGGAGCGTGATCGCGGCGCGAGCCTCGATCCTCTGGGCTTCCCGGCTACGCAGCTAGGGCACATCCGCTAGGGCGCGGCGCGGCCTTCTCCGATCGATCCCGGAAGGCGTACCGGCTGGCCAGCGCCACATGCCGGCGCGCCGGGCTCGGCCTAGGGCCTAGGATCGACCCTCCCCGGATCAGCATGCTTCTACGGCCATGCTAGCTAGATCAATCCCCTCGATCTTAGGCTAATACGTGGTCTTCATCCGAAATCTCCATGAAAAGATTGACGTTTTTCCTCTATATTCGGCCTTTACAAAACGGCGAAGCGATCCACCTCGAATTCATACGGCCTCCCGTCCACCTTCTTCGGCAGTTGTCAGAGATGCGAGGAGGCCGACATGTCGGTTTATCGTGCCTACATCATGGGGCTGCACGACCGTTCCATTGGTGTGGTCCAACTGGATTGTCTTGACGACGAGGCCGCCATCAAATCTGCCGGGCGGCTCGTCGACAGCCATGACGTCGAGCTATGGCAGATGGATCGGCCTGTCGCCCGGTTCGACGCCGGGTCGAGACAGATGCGCCGGAAATGAGCGTGAGCGGGCGTCAGCGCGCCGGCATCGCTATCTTCCGGCCGGTGCCTTCGGGGCGGGGCAGGGCGGCGTGGGCATCAGTGACGGCGGCGATGCGGGTGCGGATGTCTGATGGAAACGGCGCGACCTTGCGCACGCTCATGTCGATATGGACGGTCATGTTCTCCGAGG
>Ga0210406_10007505_pt1 | contig 11056 bp, 11 predicted proteins | sample IncBWC30MmetaG_FD_155454 | JGI IMG/M metagenome (GOLD analysis project Ga0210406, IMG submission 155454) | Forest soil microbial communities from Barre Woods Harvard Forest LTER site, Petersham, Massachusetts, United States - Inc-BW-C-30-M | ecosystem: Environmental > Terrestrial > Soil >... | reverse complement strand
GCCGCGCGGCCGCATCCATCAAATGATTCACGTCGAATTGGACCAACAACCCATCACCGATTCCTTCGTCGACCACATCGACAAATGTCTCGACTGTCGCGCCTGCGAGACCGCCTGCCCCTCCGGGGTCGAATATGGAAAACTCGTCGAGCACGCCCGCGCGCGCATCGAGCGCGACTATCCCCGCTCCTGGCTCGCTCGCGTCACGCGCAACTTCGTTTTCCGGCACTTGCTCCCCGATCCGCACCGCATAATCGACGCTGGACGCGTTCTGCGTTTCTATCAACGCTCCGGCCTCCAGGCCATCGCGCGTGGCATCGGCGTCCTGAAACTTCTCGGTCTCGCCGAGCGCGAACGTCTCCTCCCGCGCATCGACGACCATTTTTTCTTTCGCCGCCTCGGATGGGCGTTTCCTGCCGCCGGTCCGCGCCGCGCCCGCGTCGCCTTCTTCGCCGGCTGCGTTGCCAACGTCACTTTTTCAGAGCTCAACGAAGCCACTATCCGCGTCCTCACCGCCAACGGCTGCGAAGTTGTCGTCCCCGGTGGCCAGCTCTGCTGCGGCGCGCTCGCGGCGCACGCCGGCGTTCGCCACGCTGCCCGCGAACTCGCGCGAAAAAATCTCTCCGTATTTCTTCGCAAAGACTTCGACGCCATCATCACCAACGCCGCCGGCTGCGGCTCCACGCTCAAGGAATACCATCATCTTTTCTCGCAAAGCGAAGAAGAGCACAGCCAAGCACGCGAGTTTGCCGCCAAGACTCGCGACGTCACCGAGTTCCTTGCCACTCTCGGCCTCACCGCAGAATTGAAGCCGCTTCCAATCCGCGCCACTTACCAGGATTCCTGCCATCTTCTTCACGGCCAAAAAATTCGCGAAGCTCCGCGCGCGCTTCTGCACGCCATTCCCAATCTCGATTTTGTAGAATTGCCCTATTCGGAAATCTGCTGCGGCTCCGCCGGAATCTACAACGTCACGCAAACGGAAACATCCCTCGAACTACTCGCGGATAAAATGCGCCACGCCCAATCCACTCGCGCGCAGACCATCGTCACAGCCAACCCCGGCTGCCTCCTGCAACTTCGCGCCGGCGCCGCCATCCACCGCACCAACCAGGAGGTCCTCCACGTCGTCGAACTCCTCGATCGAAGCATGCGGCCATGAAAACGCGAAACGCCGGACTGCGCGCACGTTGCGTTCCCTTACTTCGTTATTTCTTAACTTCATCCTTTCTTCACCCCCAAAAACGGCGGCGCCCTTCCCGCAGCGATGGGGACTGCTGCGAAAAGGGCGAACCGTCTTCAGGAGAGAAGTTCGTTCGGTGGATAAATTCAAACGCCAGGCGGCGGTGGCGGCGCGTTTGTCGCGCCGTTGAACTTCTGCTTGTGCATTCCGTGCCTGCCCGGTCCGCCTTGTGTCACCGTGTAGTCCGGCGGCACGGCGAAGAGCGAAGCGGCCGGTTCCTGCCGCTGAACATTCGTCAGCGAGTAGGTCGTATCGCCAAAACGCGGATCGCTCCGCTTGCTCATTACCACCATCTGTAAATCATTGGAATACCAATGCTCGGACACGATGGTGATCGCTTTATCGTTTCCGATCTGCCCCGCCGGAATCGTATGGGTGATGCGCGTTCCTTGCGCGCTCACCCCGGCGATCGTCTGCGTGCCTAGGTCCTCTTTTTTCAGGCTACTGTTCGCCATCTCTTGCTGCCGGGACCCCATTTTGCCTTTGAGCGCATCTTTCAACGGCCCTTTCATTCCGGCGAACGGCCTTCCCATTTGCTCGGCCGTTTTTGTGTCGGCGTGCAGGATGAAATTGGTCCCCGCCACGGGATCATTGATGAACACAAACGACTTCGGCTGCCCCGCGGTCGCTAACGGCCCGATCGCGGGTAACGTCACTTCCTTGCGGAAACGTCCCTGGCTATCCCGAAAAAGATTCGTCTGCGTCTTTCGCGCGATATGGTTTCCGTCCGCGAGAGTTTGCGTCGACTCCGAAACCGCGACCGCGCTGAACGGCACCCCGGTCACGACCTTTCCGCCGTGCATTCCCTCGAAGCCCAACAACTCGATGCGTTCGCCGATCATGCCAGCTTCCGGTCCCGGGACTTGCAGCGACGCCATCGGCGGCGGTGGTGGGAGTGGCGCCGCCTCCTGCGCTTTTGCCAATCCGGCGCTTAACATGAAAATTCCACCGAGAACCATACTTATACATACTCTGCGATTCATTATTCCTTCTCCTCTTCTCTCCCAAACTGTTGCGAACTCTTTGCTGTCGCAATCGCGGCCAGCCCCTTTTTCAACTGCGCGATCCACGCTCCGACCGGGCCTTCCTGTCCCTTCAGGTCTGCCCCATCCGCCGGCTTCAACCTCTCCCAAAAGCCTGCTACTCCCATCGGTGTGTCCCTTCCCGAGGCGCAGCGAGAGCGCCCCACTCCCCATGAACGCTTATTGCGGCAGCCGCACCGCTTGCGGCAATCCGTCATCGCCAACGAGCAAATCCACCTGAATCCATTCGCTGGCTCGCTCCTCGTTAACAGGCAGGCCCAGCGCGCCCAGCGAACCCCGTTGCATGCGCACGCGCAGAATCGCGGCCTCATCGGTATCCGCGGCAAAAGCTCCAGGCAGGAGCGTGAAGCCGCTCAGTTCGTTGTCAGCCATAAGCGTTTCGGAACTGCCGGCCCCTGCCGAACCCTGCTGCTGGATTCCATTTGGAACCTCGGCAGGAGTTTGATGATTCGCTCCGGCGACGGAACTGTTCTCCGGGAATTTGTTCGCGTCCGGCACGGAATTCATATAGTTCGTAGCCTCTTCATGCTGGCTGTGGCGCCAATTGCGCCAGCTCACCGCGCCGGCCAACACGGCCCCAGCGGCCAGCGCCCACGCAGCAACCACGGCGGCGCGCCGCATTTTCAATGTCACGTGCTGCGTGCGGAACTCCTGTCGCAAACGCATCTCTACGCGCGCGGGCGCCTGCCTCATAGCGGTATCTTCCGCGAACGCGCGGAGCTCAACACCAGCGGCCTGCCAGGAATCCTCCAACGCGGCACACCGCGAACACGCGCCGGCGTGCTCACGCGCCGCCACGCGCTCAACTTCGCTCAACGAAGCGTCGCGCTCTGCGTCCAATCCAATGGCTTCAAATTCTTCGCACGTCATTTCTTGCTTCCTCTGCACGGCAAAAAATCCTTCATCGCGCTGCGCTCGCGCGCCGGGGGACGTCGCGAAACATTTCCAATTTGGCCATCAACAAGGCCCGTCCGCGATGCAACCGCGAACGAATCGTGCCAATCGGGCATCCGGCCATTTGCGCGGCTTCCTCATAACTCATTTCTTCCAGCTCGCATAACACCACCGCTTCGCGAAACTCCACGGGCAATTCCAGCACGGCCGCCCTCACGTGCTGCCTGCGTTCGCGTTTTTCCGCCCACATCGCCGGCGTGGAAAGGTCCTGCAAAACAATTCCGGCGCCCGTGCCGTCTTCGTTCTTCTCCTCAAGCGGGATTTCCCGCGGCAATCGTTCGAGATGTTTCATCACCCGGTTGCGTGCCACTCCGTAAAGGAATGCTCCGAGCGCTCCGCGTGCGGGGTCATACTTCTTCGGATCGCGCATCAAGGTCATGAACACGTCCTGCACAATCTCTTCCGCGGCCCAGGTGTTTCCCGTCATGCGCAACGCAAAGCGATACATGGCCGCCTGGTACCGCCGGTATAGGAGCGTGAATGCCTCCTCATCGCCCTTGGCGGCCCGCCGCAACAGAACGTCGTCTCTCTCTTGGTCGGCGATTCTCATCTCCCCTGATAAGACGTTCTGCCCGGTTTTAAATATCAATTCCCGTCGCGCGGTGAAAAAGTTCCCTTCGGAACTAGCCGCCGGATGGAAGGCTTGAAAGTCTTTGTTTTCACAATGGGTTAGACGCGCGTGAAGGCCCTCGCGTGTCGAGAAATCGCCTGCGGGTAAGGGGAAGCTGTCACAAGCATTCGCGATCGTTAGCCTGCCGGCGGAAGGTACTCTTTATTTGTTCCCGGGCTTGAACATTTTCCCGGCAATCCTGGTTACAAAGCGCCGGGGGACTAGGCGTTCGCCCTGAGTACCGAGATAATTTCCGAGGCCGGAGATGATGTAACTCTTGCCGGCAGCCAGGGCTTTCAGCCCTGCATGCGCGACTTTTTCTGCTGTCTCGACACGACGTTGGAATTTTTCCTGGCCGGAAACAGCATGGAATTCGGACTCCGTCGAGCCTGGGCAAAGAGCGCACACGCGGATTCCATATGGTTTCATCTCTTCGGCCAGTCCCTCCGCAAAGAGCAGATCGAAGGCCTTTGTGGCAGCGTAGGTCGAAATATAAGGAACAGCTTGGAAGGAGGCGGTTGACGCAAGAATGAGCACATCGCCGCGCCGGCGCGCCACCATTTCCGGCAAATACAGCCGGGTGAGGTGCACTACCGCGTGGCAATTCACCTGCACCATGTCGAGCAAGCGTTGTTTTTCAACCGAGGTGAATTCGCCGTATTGGCCGAAACCGGCGTTGTTGATCAGCAGATCGATTTCCATGCCTTTTTCTTTCGTGAAGGAAAAAATCTTTTCCGGGGCGCTCGGATCCGCTAGATCAGCGGGGAACACCTCGACGCTGACCTTGTAGGTTGCGGTCAGTCTGCGCGCCAATTCCGCGAGGCGATCTTTCCGGCGCGCCGTCAGCACAAGCTTTGTTCCGCCGGTCGCCAATTCATCCGCGAAGGCCACGCCAATCCCGGCGCTGGCCCCCGTGATCAGCGCCCATTTCCCAAACCATTCTCCGGAAAGCGATGGATTCTCTTGATGTGACAAAATGTCCTCCGGAAAAATGTTCTTTTGCCGCGCCGACACGGAACCCGCTGGCGCAACCTGTTAGACTACCGGAAGCGTCAAACCTCCATGCCAACAGCCGACGGCCAAATCGATTCTCTCCTGCAACAACTGCGCGAGAATTCGCGGCACGCTGAGGTGATGTTCGGTTCTAACACCACAGGACAACTGCAACACCATCCCGGTCAAGGGCGCTGGTCCGCGGCGGAGTGCATTGCGCACTTGAATCTAAGCAACCGCGCTTATCTTCCTCTCCTTGATTCTGCCATCGAACAATTGCGCGACAAAAAAGTTTCGGGAAGCGGTCCTTTCCACTTGAACTGGAATGCGCGTCTTTTGAAATACTGGCTGGAGCCGCCTTCGCGTCTGCGGCTCCCCACCGGCGCTCCATTTCTACCGATCGCGGTGAAGGATCCTGCTGCCGCCTCGGGAGAATTCCAAGAAATCGGCAAGATTCTGGAAGGGAAACTGAATTCTGCCCGCGGCTTTGCGCTTGACCGCGTAAAACTCGTTTCGCCCTTTGCAGAGAAAATGAAGTATAACGCCTACTCCGCTTTCGTGCTCATCACGGCACACAACCGCCGGCACCTCTGGCAAGCCGAGCAGGCGCTCAGCAGCTAGGATTTGCGATTGTTAGTCGGCGAGAGTGAGGAAAACGCATCGAACCTGCTCGACAGTGCGGTGGATCATCGATCGTTAGGGCTTTCTGGCGGAGAGGGTGGGATTCGAACCCACGGTAGGGGTTAACCTACACACGCTTTCCAAGCGTGCGCCTTAAACCGCTCGGCCACCTCTCCCGCGATGGAAACAACTCTACCAATTTAGCAGAAACTCCTGTTGCACGCACATCGGCGTGCCCCTCATCGCTGAGCGGCGGAGAGCCAAGGCGTGAGGCGCTGAGCAGATTCGAACGATGGCGGCCGAGGTGGCGTGGGACGGGTGAGTTGGGTATGCTAGGCGCGGCGTACCAAAGAAGTCGCATGCCTGAAATCCCTGAGCGCATCGGTCCTTACCGAGTACTCTCCAAAGTTGGCGAAGGCGGAATGGGTGTGGTGTACAAGGCGGAGGACCCGCGCCTGGAGCGCGTCGTGGCACTCAAGGTGATCCGCGAATTTGAAGGGGACTCTTCCCGCCGCCGATTCTGGCAAGAGGCGCGCGCCGCGGCGCAAGTGGCGCATCCCAATGCCTGCCGGATCTACGACATTGCCGAAGAACAGGACTGCCTGGTCCTGGTGATGGAGTTCATTGAGGGGGAATCCTTGGCGCGGCGCATCAAGCGCGGTTCCCTGCCCGCGCAGGAGGCTGGCCAGATCACGCTGGCTTTGCTGTCCGCGCTGGAAGCGTTTCATAAAATAGGAATCGTCCACCGGGATCTGAAACCCACCAACATCGTGCTTTCGAATGGCGGAACAAAACTACTGGACTTCGGGATTGTCAAGCACGTTCGTTCGAACGCGAATGAGGAAACGGCTGCGACGCTTGACGATGCCACGGCGCCAGGAATATTTCTAGGTACACCGAGGTATGCGTCGCCCGAACAATTTCGCGATAGGCCGGTGGATGCGCGCTCGGATATATTTTCCCTCGGTGTGGTTTTGTTCGAAATGCTGACCGGCAAGCCGCCATTCTCAGGCGAAACTTTTGCTGAATTGGCACATGCCGTTCTTGAGGGTTCGCCACCCGCGCTGAGCGGCTCGCCTGCCATATCGGCGATGGGCCGGATAGTTCATCGTGCACTGTCGCGCGAGCCGCAGGACCGGTACCCGAGCGCGGAAGCGATGGCCGCGGATTTACGCGCCACGCTCCAGATGGAGGGGATCGAGACGAATGCGCGGGCACAGCCGTTACGGCGGATCATCGTCCTGCCGTTCCGGATGCTGCGGCCAAGCGAGGACATCCAGTTCCTGGCGTACAGCCTGCCGGAAGCGATAACCGTTTCGCTGGCCGGCCTGGAAAACCTGGTGGTGCGTTCCTCGCTGGCGGCTTCGCGGTATTCGACGGACGCGCCGGACCTGCAGAAAATCGCCAAGGAGGCGGAAGTCGACGTGGTGCTGACGGGAGCCCTGCTCAGCGTGGGGGATCGGCTGCGGATTACAGCCCAGCTTGTTGAGGTGCCGAGCGGAACGCTGCTCTGGTCACACTCTTCGCAAGCGACCAATCGCGAGCTCCTCGAACTCCATGATGACCTGGTGGGCCGCGTGGTGGAGTCCATCCTGCCGTCGCTGACGGCACAGGAGCATCAGTCGCTGCAACAAGACCGCCCCGCCAGCCCCACGGTCTATCAGCTTTATTTGCAGGCCAACGAGCTCAGTCGGCAGTGGGAAAACCTTCCCGGCTCCATCGAGATGTATGAGCGTTGCGTCACCCTGGACTCCTCGTATGCGGCGGCTTGGGCGAGGCTTGGCCGCGCCCGCTGGCTTTGCGATAAGTACAAAGCAGGTTCCCTCGAGGGATTGAGCGCGGCCGATGAGGCGTTTCAGACGGCGCTAAGGCTGAATCCTAATTTAACGCTGGCGCACAATTTATATACGCATGTGCAGATAGACCAGGGGCGCTCGTTGGAGGCGATGAAGCGGCTCCTCGGCCGGGCGCAACAACGAAGAAGCGATGCGGAACTTTTCGCGGGGCTGGGGCACGTCTGCCGCTATTGCGGGCTTCTGCGGCCAGCGCTGATCGCTCATCAGGAAGCTCGGCGACTCGACCCGTTGATTCCAACGAGCGTGATGCACACGTACTTCATGCTGGGAGATTATGAACGCGCCCTCGAAAATTCCGGGGGCGACTACGGGTATGGAACCGCACTGGTTCTGGGCATGACCGGACGCGTTGAAGAGGCCGTGTCCATGCTGCGGCAACGAGAACTGGGCAAGCCTTGGCGCCTCGGAAAACTGTACCTGACTTCCTTGAGGACACTGCTGGAGGGCAAGCGCGAGGAAAGCCTGGCAGTGAGTGATGAGTTGATGCAGGCCACCTTCCGCGATCCGGAAGGAATGTATTATTTGGCCCGGCAACTCGCTTACTTGGGCCAGCAAGCCCAAGCACTGGACACACTGTCCCGCGCCATCGACAACGGGTTTTTCTGCCATCAGGCCATGTTGCGCGATTCGTGGCTCGATTCGCTACGAACCAAAACCGAATTTAAGGCGCTCTTGGGTAAAGCTCACCAACTGCATCGCGAAGCGCTAACTGCGTTTCTCGCCGGAGGCGGCGCTTCCCTTCTTGGAATCCATTCAGAGGGATACTGAGACAAGCGGACTACTCATAGCGCAGAGCTTCGACGGGATCGAGGCGCGCGGCTTTGATGGCAGGGTACATCCCGAAGAAGAGGCCCACGCTCATGGAAACGCCCACGGCGAGCACCACGGCCCAGAGCGGTATGGAGGACGGCAGAGTGGGGACAGCGAGGTTGATCAGCAGGCTGATGCCTCCGCCGAGCAACACCCCGATGACGCCTCCCGCGCCGGTGAGCACAACAGCTTCCGTGAGGAACTGCCAGATGACGTCGCGGCGGCGCGCGCCGATGGCTTTGCGCACGCCAATCTCGCGGGTCCGCTGCGTGACGGACATCAACATGATGTTCATCACGCCGACGCCGCCGACGAGAAGTCCGATGGAACTGATGACGGAAATCAAGAGCGCCACGGACGCGGTGATTTGACGAAACTGATCGGCGATCTGCTGCGCGCTGGAAATTCCAAAATTATCAGGCTTGCTGTAGGGCACGTTTCTGCGGCGCCGCAGCACGCCGCGGATCTGGTCCTCGGCTTCCGACATGCGGCCAGGATAAGCGACGGCACCGATCATATTTTCGTCGTCCTGCGGGAGATGTTTGTGATAGGTGCGATAAGGAACCATCACCGCCTTGTCCGCGGATTGATCCTTGACGAGTTGGCCTTTGCGAGGCTCAAGAACGCCAATGACTTCGTACGAGATACCGTCAATTTGGATGGGTTTTCCGAGCGGATCCATATCCGGGTACAGGGTCTTGGCGATATCGGGCCCGATGACGGCGACGTCAGCACGATGCATGTTTTCTGCGTCGCTGAAGAACCGCCCGCTTTTCGGCCTGGAATTGAACACCTCTTCGTTGGAAGGAAGCGTCCCGTTGTAGTCAATGCCCGATACTTCCTTGCCCAGATAGCGGGCGGTGACTGGCCCGCGACTGGGACCTTCATCCGTCCACCGTGGATAGACGCTGGCGGTGACCGCGCGAACCGCGGGACACAATTGAGCGATGGCCTCGGCATCTTCAAGCGAGAGGGGTTTGCGCGCCCGTTCATCCGGACTAAGTCTTCCAGCGTGGATGCCGGGATCGAAGCGGAAGATGAAGAGGGTTTCTGATCCGTAGTCGGACAAATAAGCGTTCACGTCGCCGTAGACGCCGACAAGGATGGAGACCACGGAAAGAAGAGCGGTGATGCCGATGACCACGCCGAGAACAGTGAGAAAGGAGCGCATCTTGTTCTCACGCAGGGTGGTGAGAGCCATCCGAGCATTTTCGCCGATGTTCATGCGCATGGTGATTTGCATGGCTCTCACAATTCCTGGCGCAAGGCTTCGATGGGTTGCAGGCTTGCGGCCCGACGCGCCGGATAAACACCGAAGAAAACGCCAACGGCGGCGGAGATCAGTTCCGCGAGCAAAACCGCGGGAACGGGAACGTGCATGGGTACGGACGTCGTCGCGGTGGCAAGGCCCGCGATTCCATAGGCCAGGCCGACGCCAATGGCGCCGCCCACCGCCGCCATAACCGCCGCTTCGACCAGGAATTGCAAGAGAATGTCGTTGTGGCGGGCGCCGAGAGCTTTACGGATGCCGATTTCGCGTGTCCGCTCCGTGACTGTGGCGAGCATCACGTTCATGATGACGACGCCACCGATCACCAGGAAGACAGAGACGACGCCGACCATGGCCGTAGCGATTACACCGGTCAAGTTTTTCCATAACTCCATTAGCGTGGCCTGGTCGAAGATGCCAAAGTTATCCTTTTCGTTGGGAGACAGGTGACGCCGCGCCCGCATCATCGCCCGCGCTTCGTCCTGCGTCTGTTCCATCCACTCCGCGCCGCGGGCCTGAATGTTGAGCCAAATGGTATCGTTGGTTCCATACATCTTGAAATACGTCTGGATCGGTATATACGCAAAATTATCCTGCGATTGGCCGAAGGCCGATCCGATGATTTTCGCAATGCCGACAATCTGGAAAGGCCGGCCGTCGATCAACAGTTCGTGGCCGATGGGATCCACGTCTGGAAAGAGTTTGGTGGCCAGGTCGTTGCCGACCATCGTGACCTGGGCCCGGCTCTGGTCGTCGCCCTCGGAGATGTAGCGTCCGTCCCGAGGCGTCACGATGTCGATATCCACCATGTTCGCGGTGACTCCACGAATGTTCGTATCGTTGAGGGCGTGCGCGCCCGCGCGCACTTTCCCATCAATGCGCAGCTCCACCCCTACGCGCTGCGGCAGCTTCAGGTTGTCGCGCAGAGATTCAAAGTCGTCCCAGGTGACCTTTTTGTTGCGGCGGTTGGCCTTCACGTACTCATCGACGTCGGTGATGATGGGAAAACGCGTCAGCAGAAAGACGTTGGAGCCCATATTTGCAACGCGGTCCGCGATGTAGCCGTTTACCCCGGAGATTAAGGCGATGACCACGATGAGGGTAGAAACGGACAGGATGATGCCCAGGAGCATCAGGAAGGAGCGCATTTTGTGGCTGCGCAGGGTCTCGAGGGCTACACCGATCGGTTCACGCAGCAATAGCCGGCGTTTCATGCGTGCGTTTCCCCTGTCTCTTCTACGTCCAAGCTATCGAAAAGGTTTCGAGCCGCGCAGCCTATTTTCGGTTTGACGCGGTCCGGTTTAGAAACGTTATCACCAGCCGTCCAGGAATGGCACGAAAAATGAGCGGGCTTGAAATTCGGTGGACGGGCGGCTCTTGGGCGCATTTGCGGGCGTCTGCTACACTATTCGGGCCGGTTCCGGGATCGTCTAATCGGTAGGACATCAGCCTTTGGAGCTGAGTATCGTGGTTCGAGTCCACGTCCCGGAACCAGAATTTTTCTCCGCTAATTCTTTACTTCAGAGTGGCTTCTGCAAATCACATTTCGCGATAGTTCAGCAGGACAACTCCGATGAGAACGAAACAGAGCGGCCAGAGACGGGCCATGGCGTTTCGCGTTTGATTTTCGGAAGGAAGGCGAAGCTCCAGCCAGCG
>Ga0210406_10007504_pt1 | contig 11057 bp, 9 predicted proteins | sample IncBWC30MmetaG_FD_155454 | JGI IMG/M metagenome (GOLD analysis project Ga0210406, IMG submission 155454) | Forest soil microbial communities from Barre Woods Harvard Forest LTER site, Petersham, Massachusetts, United States - Inc-BW-C-30-M | ecosystem: Environmental > Terrestrial > Soil >... | reverse complement strand
GAAAGAGGCGTGAAGGACGCCGCGTGAGAATCGCTGCGAACGACTTGTCCCAGATCTCCAGGTTGATATCCGGCGGCGGGGTGGCCGGCAGAATGTACGGGCCGTTATCGATGCGAATTCCTGTGGTGTCTCCGATGAATGCAACGCCTTCCGCATCGTCAAAGTAGCTAACATGATGGGAAGCGTGCCCGGGCGTGTAGGCCACCTCTAGTTTGCGCGTGCCCAGAGTCAGCGTCTCGCCGCCATGGAGAATGCGCAGATTGTCCTTCGGTACCGGGAACGTTTCCCCAAAGAGCTGATGCAAAGTGTCTGGCCACAACCGCTGCGCGCTGGCCAGCAGCCGCGATGGATCAATCATGTGCGGAGCGCCGAGGTCATGCACGTAAACGGCAATCTTCGGATTCTCGCGAACCAGCGAACCGGACGCGCCAGCATGATCGAGATGAATATGTGTTAGCAGGATGGCGTTTAATTGCGCCACAGACAGGCCACGCGCGTGGAGACCCTCGCGGAGCGTCGCGAGCGTCGACTCTGGTCCCGGGTCGATGATGGCGCGATGCCCGTTAGATTCCAGCAGCGCGGCAGCAATGGAGCGCGGCCGGCCCACCCAGTTCGTATCTAGAATGCTGATGTCACCCATGGCTAGACATTATAGCTTGGGGGCCGAAGCGGCCTGGTTGGGAGCGCCTTTGCGGAAACGAGGGCCTTTTTGAAGGGGCGACTTCGAGGCAGAATGCTCTGGCTATGAGTGAAATGGTGATTGCGCCGGTGATTTTGGAAGGGCGTCACGTGCGACTGGAACCGCTTGCTCCTAAACATGCCGCGGGCCTGGCTGAGGTAGGACTCGACGAGGATCTGTGGAAATGGATTCCTACTCCGCTGGGCACTCCGGAGGAGATGAGAGCCTACGTTCAGACGGCCCTTGACGAGCAGAGGAAGGGTTCTGCGCTGCCATTTGCGCTTGTCGAAAAAAGCAGCGACTGCATTATTGGCTCTACGCGCTACGGCAACATCGATCGCGCTCACCATCGCGTGGAGATTGGTTGGACTTGGGTTGCGCGGCAATGGCAGCGCACTGCCATCAACACAGAAGCAAAATACCTACTGCTGCGCCACGCCTTTGAAACACTAAAATGTATTCGCGTGGAGCTGAAGACCGATTCGTTGAACGAACGCTCCCGCGCCGCGATTCTTCGCATCGGGGCGCGCGAAGAGGGCACTTTTCGCAATCACATGATCATTGCAAACGGCCGCATCCGGCACACCGTCTATTTCAGCATCCTCGACTCCGAATGGCCCGAGGTTAAGTCGCGGCTTGAGGCGAAGCTCCGATAGTAACGAAATCGCCTCTAACTGTGCGTCGTCGCCAGGTGTGGCCGACGTCGTGAGTTATAGTAATTGTAACCTTGGTTGAACCAAAGTGACGGATCCCAATCCAGCAAACCGGCGGCGCAGCGAGCGTGTAATGCTGCAAGTTCCCGTGATCGTGCAGTTCAGGACGCGGGATGGGAAAGATGTGCGCGAAAATACGCAGACCGTGGTTGTAAATGCGCACGGCGGGCTGCTGAAATTGCAAATGGAGGTCAAGGTCGGCCAGCCTATCGTCCTTATCAACGAAAGATCCAAAGTGCAGCAGGGCTGCCACGTGGTCCGCGTCGAGACGTCCGAAGCTGGACATTCGGCAGTGGCCTTCGAGTTTGATCAACCCGCTCCTCAGTTTTGGCCCATCGTGTTTCCGCCCGCGGATTGGGGCCCGCGCTCCTAATTCGGTGGAGCCAACTCCGCAACTTTTGCAAATTTCGTGGGTTAAACTGAGCGAATACCGTTGCTTACGCTTTGGAGGACGTGGAGATGCTATCCCAGAGTTTTGTTAAGGCGAGGGGCCCTTTGTTTGCCGCTGGTGCCCTTGCCTGCGCCGTTCTGCTCGCCGGATGCGATGAATACGTACACATTACGCGAGACCGCGACGCGCACATTGCTCGGCATGCTACATGGGCCTGGCGCCCCGCCAAGGAAGAGGCCAGCCGGCGAGAGTCGCGCCCAGTCATATCGCGCGACGTAATAACGCGCGGCGAACGCGGTGAGACCATAACCCGCGACAATGATGCCGACAGTGAGGTCCTACGCGGAAAAGTGAAGGCGGCTGTCGAGCGGAACATGGCTGAAAAGGGTTTGAAGCAAGTTGAAGATCCGGAGGACGCAGAGTTGCTTGTTGACTTTCATATCGCGGTTCGCCGCCGCAATATGGCTGTCGAGCGCGTGTACCCGGGCGCCTATCCGGGATTGATGTGCGGTCCTTTTGGCTGCTATGGAGGCTGGGGCTATGGCGCCGCGGCGGTGGGCTATGAAAACATCCGTTTCCGCGAGGGTACGATCGTCGTCGATGTGTTGCAGAACCCCTCAAATCACCTGATCTATCGCGCGGTTGGAGAGAAGCCCGTGCGCCGCGAAACGTTCTCTTTCTCACAGGATGAAGTAAACGGGCTCGTGCATCACCTGTTGAAGGACCTGAAACCGTCCAAGAAGTGAGTCTACGGTCGCCCGAAAAAACCCGCTCTTTCGCGTACTGTAGGACACCCCTCCGGTACGATCATCGCAATGTGCCGTCTGTTTGCCGCGAGGTCGCACTTAACGACCGCGTAACCGCCGCTCTTCCAACTACTTCCGCATTCGTTCGAATGGATAACTCAGCAAGAATATATTTCTATTGACAACATAGCGCAAATTGTGCTACCGTAACTCATGACGTTGGCGCCCAGGCCCGTTCGTGGCAGCCCCTGCGCGAAGCCTACCCCTCCCGACCTCTTAAACCTTGCGCAAAAAACAGCCACAAAATGGCGCGCTCTAAGTACCTTTAGAATCAACACTTGTGAAAGTGTATCAAAACAAAGGACATTAACTACGTTTAGAATGAACACTTATGAAAAACCGGGGGGGGAGGGGGCATATTGTTAACTAGCAACCGCCGTCAACTCTCACGTTCCCCTGCACCGTTCTTTGCCCGGCTAGGTGCGATACGACGCATTGATGCGGACGTATTCCGCGGTGAAGTCGCACGTCCAATACCGGGCGGTGGCCGGACCGTCGTGCAAGTGCATGACGATGGGCACGTGATCCGCCAAGAGCCGGTTGCTGGCGGCGCGCTCGTTGAAGTCGAGCGGCTGGCCTCGCCGCAGCACGGGAATGCCCGCCATGGTGATGTCCACGCGCGCGGGATCGAAGGGAACACCGGCTCGGCCCGCTGCGGCGAAGACGCGGCCCCAGTTGGGGTCGGCGCCCGCGAACGCGGTTTTCACCAGCGGCGAGGTGGCCACGGTTTCCGCAATGCGCCGCGCGGCGGCTTCATTTTTCGCGCCACGCACTTCGATTTCGATTACGCGCTGTGCACCCTCGCCGTCGGCAACGATCTGGAGTGCTAGCGAATGGCACACGTGCTCCAGCGCGGCGGTGAAATCGCGGTGCGCTTTGCTTCCATTTTTGATGGAAGGCGCGCCTGCCTCGCCATTAGCGAGCACAAGCAGCGCGTCGTTGGTCGAGGTATCGCCATCGATGCTGATGGCGTTGAAGGTGCGCGCGGTTACTTGCTTCAACGTTTTCTGCAGTAGGGAAGGCGCAATTTCCGCGTCCGTAGTTACGAAGGCCAAGGTGGTGGCCATATTCGGATGGATCATGCCCGCGCCTTTTGCGCAGCCGACTAAGTGGATTCGCTTGCCGGCCATTTTGAACGACGCGGCAGCCGTCTTGGGCCGTGTGTCCGTCGTGCAGATGGCCAGCGAAACTTCCGCGAACGAGCGCGCGGAAGAACGGCGATGACGAGCCAGTAGCGGTACGGCGCGCAGAATTTTATCGAGCGCCAGCGGCACACCGATAACCCCTGTCGAGCATACGAAGATTTCTTCGGGGTTGCAGCCCAGGCGTTTGGCGGTTTCAGCGACGGTGCGCACCGCGGCAGCGTGTCCTGCAGCGCCTGTGGCGCAATTTGCATTGCCCGCATTTACCACCACCGCACGCATGCGTCCTTTCGATGCGCGCAAGTGCGCTTTGGAAATCAGCACGGGGGCGGCAACCACAAGGTTTTGCGTGAATACTCCGGCGGCCGACGCGGGAACGTCGCTAGAGAGAATTGCGAAATCGAGCGCGCCGGTTTTTTTTAGGCCGCAAGCGGTCGCGGCGAAGCGGAAGCCGCGAGGAAGAGACGCTTCGGAGAGGGCATGTTGCATTACCGGCGGGACCATGGCGTGAGCGCGATGCTCACGGAAGGGACCTCCGATCCTCCGCGGAATTTGCGCTGCTTAAAAGAGCGCGTATCTCCGAGAGCGTCTGTTGAAGTCGAACTGCTTGCGTGCTCATGGTTTAGCTCCTCGCTGGATGCTTAGTTTGTTGATGCGGTCTTGCAAATCCGAAATGGCGGAGCGGACGGAATCCGGAGCGGTGCCGCCGGGAACTTTTTTGCTCTCGAGGGCCGCTTGCAAGCTTATGCTTCCAGCGAGGTCGGCTTCAAAAGCTGGAGAAATGTTCTTGAGCGTTTCGAGCGGCAATGAAGTCCACGGAATCTTCTGCTTCTCGGCTTCGCGCAGCGCTTTGCCGACAATGTCGTGCGCTTGCCGAAACGGAATTCCCTTGTGCACAAGATAGTCGGCGGCTTCGGTGGCGAGTAAGGTGGGATTGGTCGCCGCAGCGCGCAGGCGTTCGGCGTTGAATTTTGTGGTATCAAGCGCGCCAGTGGCAACGGCGAGCATATCCGCTATCTGGTCGTGCGCGGCGAACAGCGCTTCTTTGTCTTCCTGCAGGTCGCGCTGGTAGCTGGTGGGCAAACCCTTCAGGGTGGTGAGCAGGCCGAGTAGCGCTCCGGTGATCCGGCCGGTTTTGCCGCGGATCAGCTCCCAAGCATCAGGATTTTTTTTCTGCGGCATCAAGCTGCTGCCCGTGGAATATTCGTCTGGGAGAATCACGTATGCAAATTCCTGCGAGGCGAAAATGATGAAATCTTCAGCGAGACGCGAGAGATGCGTGGCGATTCCGGCAAGTGCAAAAAGATAATCGAGCGCGAAATCGCGATCGCTCACGGCATCAAGGCTATTTGCGGTGATGCACGAAAAACCGAGCTCGTGGGCTATGGCGTTGCGGTCGATTCCGAAGCTGTTGCCGGCCAGGGCGCCGGAACCCATGGGACACGCGTCGGCGCTGGCTGCTGCAGATTGCAAGCGCGTGAGATCGCGAGAGAAAGTTTCCGAATGCGCTAGCAAAAAATGCGAAAGTAGAATGGGCTGCGCGTGTTGCATGTGGGTCATGCCCGCCATGGGGACGCCTAGATTCGTTTTGGCCTGGAAGAGGAAGGAATTCAGCAGAGCGGAGAGAGCTTGCTGAATCTGAGCTGTTGCGTCGATTACGAACAGGCGAAAGTCGGTAGCCACGAGTTCATTACGGCTGCGGCCGGTGTGGAGCTTCCAGCCAAGTGCTCCGAGTTCTGTGACCAGCGCTTTCTCTACGAAATGGTGCACGTCTTCGGCATCCGCAGCGAGTCCTTCAAACCACGCGGCATCTGTCGTTGAGAACTTCTCGATTTTGTCGAGCGCGGCGAGAGTTTGCTGTGCTTCGACGGAGGTGAAAAGGCCGACACCTTGCAATGCCTTCGCCCAGGCACGATCGACGGCAAGCTCATAGGGCAACAGACGACGATCGAACGCAAACGAGCGCTGAAACGCGTCAAACCGTTGGTCCGGTTCGCGGTCGAAGCGGCCGCCCCACAGGCGGTCGTCCTTGCGTTGGGGTTGTGGAGTCATCAGCAATTGGTGACCGTTTTCAGCTCCAGTTTGTATTTCGTATTGCCGGGCTAAAAGCCTAGCTTCTACAACGGATCGGTTCTGCCAAGATGGGGCGCAGCATGCCGCACCCCGACACGGTTTAGTCCAGGCCACGAGCGAAACGGCAATTAGTCATTCCCGCTTCCGGCTCTAGCTTTCGGTCGCACCGTTACCGGAAGCGCGAAAAGATTGATGAAACCTTCGGCGTCTTTGGGATTGTAACGGCCCATGGTGAAGCTGGCGAGGTCGGTGCGATAGAGGGAGAAGGGTGAGACGCGCTTGGTTACGGTGAGCGTACCCTTCCACAATTTTAGGCCCACGGCGCCGGTGACCCGCTGCTGCGCGACGCTGAAAAATCCGTCCAGCGCGGCACGCAGCGGAGAAAACCACAATCCGTAGTACACGAGTTCTGCGTAGCGGAGCGAAAGCGCTTGCTGAAAATGCGCGGTCTCGCGGTCCACCGTGAGCGCTTCGAGTTCGCGATGCGCGGTGATGAGCAACGTGCCTCCGGGAGTTTCGTACGCGCCGCGCGACTTCATGCCGACAAGGCGATTTTCTACGATGTCCGTGCGGCCGATGCCGTGCTTCGCGGCAATTTCGTTCAGAATGTTGAGCAATTCGATTGGATTAGTTCTGGTGCCATTTACGGACATTGGTAGGCCCGCTTCGAAGCCGATTTCCACTTCGGCGGCTTTATCCGGGGCCTTTTCCGGAGAAGCGATCCATTGCCACATGGCTTCGTTCGGGGAATTCGCGGGATCTTCGAGCTCCCCGCCTTCATGACTCAGATGCCAGATGTTGCGGTCGCGGCTGTAGATGTTCTTTTTGCTTTGCTCCACGGGAATATTGTGTTTTTGGGCATAGGCAATGGCGTCTTCGCGAGAATCAATGTCCCACTCGCGCCAGGGGGCGATGATCTGCAAGTTAGGAGCAATGGCTTTGTAGGCCAGCTCGAAACGGACTTGGTCGTTGCCCTTGCCGGTGCAGCCGTGGGAAAGACCATCGGCGCCGAGTTTCAGCGCAATTTCGGCTTGCCGCTTGCCAAGAATAGGCCTGGCCATAGAGGTGCCGAGCAGATAAGTGTGCTCATAGACAGCGCCGGCGCGTAGGGTAGGCCAAATGTAGTCGCGGACAAATTCTTCACGCAAATCTTCGACGTAGACACTCGAGGCGCCCGTGGCGAGAGCCTTCTTGCGCGCGGCCTCGAGATCTTCTTGCTGGCCGACGTCGCCGATCATGGCGATGACTTCGCACTGATAATTCTCCTTTAGCCAAGGAATGATGATCGAGGTGTCCAGCCCTCCGGAGTAGGCTAGGACTACTTTTTTCGGCTTACTGAGCTGCTTGTTCACAGTTCCTCTTTCGTTTTATTGGTTCTAATTCCTTCAGCCCATCAAAACGGCGCCCTTCGACTCCAAAAAAATACGCTATCTGCGATTAGAACAGCGTGTGCAGAATGGCTTTCTGCACGTACATGCGATTTTCGGACTGGTCGAGGACGACCGAGCGCGGGCCGTCGAGAATTTCCGGCGTGACTTCCAGGCCGCGGTGCGCCGGAAGACAGTGCATGAATACGGCGTCGGCCGCGGCCAACGACATCAGCTCGGCATTGACTTGATAGGGTTGAAATACCGCATTTCGCACTTCGCCTTCTTCTTCAAAACCCATACTGGTCCATGAGTCGGTGTAAACGCCTTGGGCAGCGGCGACGGCTTCGCGCGGGTCGGTCATCAATTCGATCTTGGCTTTAGTTTCGCGAGCGATGCGCTTACTGTCCGCAACTACTTCGGCTGCGGGGGCATAGTCCGCAGGCGTGGCAATGCGCAGGTGAACGCCGAGGCGCGCGGCGAGATAGATCAGCGAATTGCAAACGTTATTGCCGTCACCTACGTAAGCGAGTTTGAAGCCACGCAAAGCGCCGAATTTTTCCTCGAGGGTGAAGAAATCGGCGAGCGCCTGACAAGGATGGAACTTGTCGGAGAGCGCGTTGATAACGGGGATGTCCGCATTCGCGGCCATCTCTTCAAGAACGCGCTGGTGATAAACACGCGCGACAATGCCTTGCACCCAGCGGTCGAGATTGCGTGCAACATCGGCGATGGACTCGCGCGCGCCAAGTGAGGCGGAGGCCTGCGTGTGATCTAGGAAAACCACCGAGCCTCCCATGCTCTGGATACCTACTTCAAACGTGACACGCGTACGGAGGGACGGCTTTTCGAAAATGAGTGCGATGAATTTGCCGTGCAGCGTGGAAGCGTAACGGATTGGGCGGGCTTTTATATCCGCGGAGAGGTGAAGAAGTTCCCGGGTGTGCGTGGGGCTCCATTCGGCTCCGGTGAGGAGATCGTTCGACAAAGAGATAGGCGCTACGAGAGTGGTAGTGGTCATGTTTTCACCTTGCCGCAGAGTGCGCGAAACGTGGGGGATTCGCGGCGGTTCGCGCAGGAGCGGTAGAAATAGATTTGGGAGTTTCTGCCAGGATGAGCTCGAAGGTGCGAAGAAATTCGCGAACCTGCGCCCGGCTGACGATGAAGGGCGGCAGCAGGCGCACGGTAAAGTCGTGCGTGCAATTGATCAGCAAACCTTGTCGCAAGGCTTCGGCGACAAAGGGATTGCCATCGACGGAGAGTTCAACGCCCAGGATCAGGCCTTCACCGCGAACCTCGAGGATAAAGTCGAACGTAGCGGCTAGCTTAACCAAGCCTTCTCGTAGCTCAGCGCCACGGGCGCGAACGTTTTCGAGAAGCTTCTGACCTTCAATGACGTTCAAAAACTCAAGAGCAGTAGCGCAAATCAACGGGCCACCGCCGAACGTGGTGCCATGCAAACCAGGGGAAACGCGGGAAGCAACGGCTTCGGTGGTAAGGATTGCGCCGAGAGGCAAGCCAGCTGCGAGCGGTTTGGCGACGAGAACAATATCGGGCCTGGAAGGAAACTTCTGGTAAGCGAAGTACCTTCCGGTGCGGCCCAGGCCGCATTGAATCTCGTCGGCGATTAGGAGAGAGCCGTGCTGTGTGGCAAGGCCGCGGGCTCGATTCCAAAAGGCTTCGGTGACCGGGTGGATACCGCCTTCGCCCTGGATGGTTTCGAAAATGATGGCACATACGGTGTCGTCAAATTTGGATTCCAGGTCGGCGATGTCGTTGAAACGGACGAATTCGACTCCGGGCACGAGTGGCGCAAAGGGCAACCGATATTTTTCCGTCGAGGTAACGCTGACGGCGCCGAACGTACGCCCGTGAAACGAGTTCTGCATTGCGAGAATGCGGTGTTTTGCCGCGGGTTTGTCCGGAGCGTCGGACGCGGCTCGGGCACACAGACGCGCAAGTTTCAAGGCGCCGTCGGCAGCTTCGGTGCCGCTATTGGCGAAGAAGACGCGGTCCATGCCGGAGATTTCCACGAGCTTGCGGGCGAGCGGACCTTGGTAGGCATTGTGATAGAGATTCGAAAGATGGATCGCGCGTGCAGCTTCGCGCCGGATGACTTTAACGATGCGAGGATGGGCATGACCGAGGGCGTTGACGGCGATGCCGCTGAGAAAGTCGAGGTACTTCTTGCCGGCGGAGTCATACACGTAAGCTCCGCGACCGTGAGTGATTACGAACGGCTGGCGCTTATACGTGGGCACGAGGAACTGGTCCGCATCGCTGAGGCGCGGATCAATCTCAGCCTTTGCGATGCGTGCACGCTTTGGCGTTCGCATCGATCGAGAGACCGTTTTCTTTTTGCTTAAGGCGCCCATTATGCCGCCGAGAGCGCAGCTTGCGTGGCCGGTAGAGCTTCGCGCAGGACGCGAGTCCCGGGGATCGCATTGACGGCATCGCGCGCGAGAGCCGCTGCTTGCGAGACGCGCAGCAGGGAATCATGCAAACCCGCGCCAACAATATGCACTTCACGCACGCCACCTTCCAGGGCGCGCTTGGCAGCTTCTAGCTTGAGGACCATGCCGCCAGAAACGACACGGGCCTGAACGAGACGCCCGATTTCTTCCCAACTTACCGCGGCAAGCACCTTGTCGCCGTCTAGAACGCCGGCAACATCGGTGAGGTAGATCAGGCGGTCCGCACCAAGATATTCAGCACAGGCTGCGGCCATATGGTCGGCATTGATGTTGTAGAGCTCGTTGTCGGGTCCCAAGCCGAGGCAGGGCGCGACCGGAATGAGGTTTTCGCGCCAGAGCGACTCGATGAAGGCGTTATTCAGTCCGGTGAGATAGCCGACGAAACCTAGACTGCCTTCGATTTCGTTGTGAATCATTGGTTCAGCGCGGAAGCAAGCGGCATCGGCGGCAGAAATGCCGACAGCGAGCGCGCCCTCGGCGGAAATGGCGGAGGCGAGACGCTTGTTCAGGAGGCCGGCGAATACCATCACGGCAACGTCGCGGGTTTCGCGACTGGTGACGCGTAGACCAGCGACGAAATTGCTTTCGATGCCCATGCGCTTGAGAGTGGCGGTGAACGCGCGGCCGCCGCCGTGGACGACGAGCATTTCGTGGCCCTGCTTCGCGAGTGTGGCGATTTGGCGAGCAATCGAGCGCACGATGGCGTCGTCTTCGAGTAAGGCTCCAGCTAACTTGATTACTATTTTCATTGCAGTCCGGTTGGCTCCTCAATACCTATCATGAGATTGAAATTTTGAACGGCCTGGCCAGCAGCCCCCTTGCCGAGGTTATCGAGACAAGACACAACGATGAGGCGTTTACCCGAACTATCCAGGCAAAAGCCGATATCGCAGAAATTGGTGTGCGCGACATGCTGCAACTCGGGCAGCGAGCCCGCAGGCCAGATGCGGACCATGGAGCGGCCAGCATAGAACTTTCGGAAAATGGCTTCGATTTCATCGCCAGAATGCACGGCACTAAGGGTGACGTAAATGGTCGAAAGGATTCCGCGCGCAAGCGGCAGCAGATGCGTTGAAAAAACAAGGCGATCTTCAGGCAGGCCGGTGTGCTCGAGGATTTCCGGCGTGTGGCGATGGGAGAACAGATTATAGGCTTTGAAGTTTTCATCGACTTCGACGAAGTGGAGGTCGCGACGAGGATCTTTGCCCGCACCGCTGGCACCGGACTTGCAGTCGCAGACAACACTGCTGCCGTCGGCGATCAAGCCGGCTTCCGCGAGTGGGTGCAGCGCGAGTATGACGCTAGTGGCGTAGCAGCCTGGATTCGCGATAAGGCGCGAGGAAGCAATCTCGCCGGCATACAGCTCGGAAAGACCGTAGGTGGCTTTGCTCAGCCAATTGGCGTGGGGAGCG
>Ga0210406_10007503_pt1 | contig 11058 bp, 9 predicted proteins | sample IncBWC30MmetaG_FD_155454 | JGI IMG/M metagenome (GOLD analysis project Ga0210406, IMG submission 155454) | Forest soil microbial communities from Barre Woods Harvard Forest LTER site, Petersham, Massachusetts, United States - Inc-BW-C-30-M | ecosystem: Environmental > Terrestrial > Soil >... | reverse complement strand
CCCAGCTAATCTGTCTTCGAAACGGCTGAATCACCGGTATAAGAAGCAGGAACATCGCAAACTGCGCATAATACCCGGAAAGAGGGGTCGCCGCACCCGAAGCCGAGTTGGATGCCGATTCTGCCATAGGCAGCAGGAACAGAATTTCCCGGGTATCCCATTCGCGCTTGGCAAACCCCAGCTTAGCCATGGAATAACGCGACGCCACAACAGGTGCGAGTAGATAAATTGCAACTATCATTAATGGAACTGCGAATTGAAGCAACAAGCCACTTCGTAACTGCTCTCGGCGCTGATGCGATAAGACGGCAAAAATAGCCCCAGCCATCAAAAGTTGCACCATAACGATGTATGCGATGCTCTTCTTCAGATAGCGTTGCGCGAGAATAGCCGCGACCACGATGGCAACGCCGCAAAGAAATATCCACATCCCTCCATGCCGCATCTTCAGGGCATTGCCAAACAGGCGGAACGGAGCCGTGAATAAGCTACTCGATCCACCCTTGCTGCCAACGGCTCTGAAGAGGCTGTTCGAAAGGTAATCTGAGAGTGAGTCGCCGGTGGACTCTACAACCAAAATCGCTGTCAATACTGACGCAACGACAAACAAGCTCGTAACAAGGAGTTTTCTCTTTCTGGCAAGAACGAGCAGGCACACAACGGTCGCCCCCAGGAGCGCAACGCCATCGTTAATTCTGCTGGTGATCGTGAATCCACACAGAACCCCCATCGCTGCCGCCAGCACAAATTGCCGCCGCCTTGAATCGGTCTTGGCCAGAAACAAAAGCATCACCAACGTATACAGAATGAAACTCTCAGCCGTAACGTGGTAGTCATCGAATCGGTAGGATGGCCCTGCAACACAGAGAACAAAGGCGCTCGCCAGCACAATCGCTTTCTGCCAATCCGGCCAGTCCGACTCTCGCAGCAGCAGAAATATGCCTACACACAAAACGAGAAGGTGAAGCAGGGATGGGATCTGAGTTACGAGACACTTGATCCCGAACAATTTCATCCAAACGTCCATCTCCAGAATAAGCAATGGCTGAAGAGCCAGATGAAGATCGGCATACAACTTCGCTCCATGATGAAAGAGTGTGGTGTACAAGAACCAGGTTGCCTCCCCTGCCAGCTGCGTATTGACAATCATCGCAAGGCCTAGAAGAACACAGAATAAAATAGCTAAACTCTGGTAGCCCCGGCCATAAAACGCTTTGCAAATGTAGCGGATAATTCCTTTTTCCCGCATAAGTCGGAGCGGCCCCCTGCGAATCGAACTGCGAAATCTTCGTAGTTACAGACTACCCCAGTAGTCCAGCTTTCAACCGCCCCACCAGGTCTCGACATTCTTCCTCCCACGTTGACGTCTGCTGACCGCGACCCGCCCCCTGTAAACTTGATTCTGTATGGCAATTGCAAACAATCGTGTCACAGGGGAGGTCGACGTATGACGCAGCCTCCTCGCGTCGATTACGAGATCCATCCGAAGCATCCGCCGATTGTACCCATTCCCCAAGACCCCTTCATTCCCAAGGGGCGGCTACAGCGGCTCGTCTGTCTCTTCCCGCCTGGGCAGTTTGTTCGCTACCTTTGCATGGGGGCATTCAACACCTTTTTTGGCTATTTTAGCTTTGCCGTCACCCTCACGCTGCTCAACGCCCTTCTGCCGGCACACTTGCTTTACCTTACGGTCATTCTCGCGTCCGTGCTTCCAACCCCTCTGAACATCACGATCGCCTACTTCGGCTACAAATTTCTGGTCTTTCGCACCAATGGCAATTATCTCGGCGAGTGGCTCAAGTGCTTCGCCGTCTACGGCACCGGCATGATTCCTGGCCTCGTCGCGCTCTCCGCGCTGACGCGCTTCCTGCAGTCTCTCATCCATGGCCACGCAGCCTCGCTTCACATTGTTCTCAATACAGTGGAACGCCATCTGAGCGGCCACTCTCTTGCGTTCCTTCAGCACATCGCGACCGGCAAGGCTATTGCCGGCTATATTGCTGGTGCGATCGTGATTGGCGTCTCCACCATCTACAGCTTTGTCGGCCACAAGAAGGTCACCTTCCGTGTCTAGAACCAGCGTAGTCGTGCCATTAAGCTAAACTTGAACTAGTCTTTCAGGAGTCATCGCTGTGGGCCGGAAAACAATCTCCATCATGACGCCTTGCTATAACGAGGAGGAGAACGTTCTTAACCTCTACAACCAGGTCCGCGAAGTGATGGTTGGAATCGGCAGATATGAGTACGAACACATATTTATTGACAACTCCTCCCAGGACAACACAGTTGCCATCCTGAAGGCGATTGCCGCTGAAGATAAGAACGTCAAGATCATCGTAAACTCTCGCAACTTCGGCCACGTCCGTTCCCCGATGCATGCGTTCTTCGAGTGTCGCGGAGATGTCGTTATCGGCATTGTCGCCGACCTGCAGGATCCGCCGCCAATGATCGCTGACATGATCCGCGAGTGGGAGAAGGGTGCCTATTGTGTGCTGGCAGTCAAACGCACCAGCGAGGAGAACTCGCTCATGTTCTGGCTGCGCAAGCAGTACTACAAGCTCGCCGAGCGACTCTCTTCCATTGAGACCATCCAGAACTTTAGCGGCTTCGGTCTTTACGACCGCAAAGTCGTCGAGTTGGTGAGGTCCTTCGCAGATCCGTACCCCTACTTCCGCGGTATGCTTGCCGAGATCGGCCTTCCCACCGTAAAACTCCACTACGACCAGCCTGCCCGCAAGTTCGGGATCACCAAGAACAACTGGTACACCCTCTATGACATCGGCATGCTCGGCATTATCAACCACTCCAAAGTCCCGCTTCGCCTGGCCACGTTCGCCGGTTTCTTCGGGGCCGGTGTCTCGTTCCTCGTTGCCCTTGCCTACCTCATTCTTAAGTTGGTCTTCTGGTCGACCTTCAGCTTTGGCCTCGCGCCCATGCTGATCGGAGTATTTTTCATCTCGTCTCTCCAGCTCCTTTTCCTCGGTGTGATGGGTGAGTACATCGGTGCCATTTACACTCAGGTGCAAAAGCGCCCCTACGCCGTGGAGCTCGATCGCATCAACTTCGAATATCCGCCTGCGCTGCCCAAATCGGAAGCGCCAACCGGCCTTCTGGCAACAGTCGCCAATTAGCAAACACACTCATTCTGGAGTTCATCATTAAAGACCTCGTCAAGAAACAACTCAGCCAGTCAGTCGACACCATCACCGCAGTGCTTAACGACGAATCCATCCATGAAGCCGTCGTGCAGGCCGGCAAGCTGACCGCCGAAGCCATGCAGGCGGGCCGCAAGCTGATGGTCTGCGGCAATGGAGGCTCAGCCGCCGACTCGCAGCATCTTGTCGCCGAATTCGTTTCGCGCCTGACCGTAGACCGCCCTGCCTTGCGTGCAATCGCCCTCACGACGGATAGCAGCATCCTCACAGCAATCGGAAATGATTACAGCTACGACAATGTCTTCGAGAGGCAGGTCGAGGCGCTCGGCCTCGAAGGCGATGTGCTGCTAACGATCTCCACCAGCGGCAACTCGAAGAACTGCATCAAGGCCCTCAAGCTTGCCCGCAACATGGGCATCCACACCGTGAGCTATACCGGAAATGGCGGAGGCGCGATGAAAGCCCTCTCCGACATCAACGTCATCGTCCCCTCAAACATAACGATGAATATCCAGGAGTCCCACCTGGCCCTCGAACACATCTTCTGCATGATCGTCGAGCGCTGTTATTTCGGTCCGGAATTCGGCGACTAGACATCGGAGCGCCCGCGCTACTTTGCCAGGTGAGCGTCGATATCAGAATTACTTCGTCAGAAGATTCGTATACGCGCTGATCTGGCCCACGGTCAGGGCCTGCATTTCGCTACCCCGCGTCGACTCCTGGGCGCCCAGGCCCGACTGCCAGCCCCGATACCACTGAACGAGCCACTCCAACGCGGTTTCCAGTCGGAGATGCGGCGTCCAGCCGAGATCATACCGGGCGCGGCTGGCATCCAGCCGGAGATAGCCGGCCTCGTGCGGGCCATGATCCTCATCGAGCACCCACGAAGCTCCCTCACCCCAAAAGCCGGTCATGCGCTCGGCAATCCATGAGACGGGTCGCGCATCTTCCTCATTGGGCCCGAAGTTATAGGCAGTGGCAAATCGAGCCGCACCGGGCGCCCCGGCCAGCAGTTCCTCCGCGAGACGCATGTACCCATGCAGGGGTTCGAGAACATGCTGCCACGGACGAATCGCATGCGGCCGGCGAATGCGTACCGGCTCGCCCGAGAGGAAACCGCGAACCAGATCCGGAAGAAGCCGGTCCGTCGACCAGTCGCCTCCGCCAATCACATTGCCGGCACGGGCAGTAGCAATACCAACCCCGTGCTCGGCTAACCTGTCGACCGGGAAGTACGACTGCCGGAAAGCCGCGGACACAATTTCGGCGCAGGCCTTCGAACTTGAGTAGGGATCATAGCCGCCGAGAGGATCGGTCTCACGATACGGCCAAACCCACTCTTTGTTCTCGTAGCATTTGTCAGTGGTGACCGAGACTACGGCGCGAACCGAAGGAGTTCGACGAACAGCATCAAGGACACGCGCGGTACCGATGACATTCGTCTCATAAGTCCCGATGGGATCCTCATACGAGTAGCGGACCAGTGGCTGAGCAGCAAGGTGGAAAACCACCTCCGGTCGAAATTCGCGCATCGAGTTATCAAGCCGCGTCGCATCCCGGATGTCACCACGAACATCGTCGACAACATCGCCGATGCGAGCGGCCGTAAACAGATTTGGATCGGTCCACGGATCAAGAGCGTAGCCCCGCACATTAGCGCCGAGATGTGCCAGCCATAGGGCCAGCCAACCGCCTTTGAAACCGGTGTGCCCAGTAAGGAAGACGCGGCGGCCGCTGAAACCGCTCGAAGATCCGCCGCCCTCTACCAGGTCTTCCATGGTGCCTTTCCTGTGCTCCAGAGCTCTTCGAGATGCTGCTTGTCGCGCAGCGTATCCATCGCCTGCCAGAAGCCTTTATGGAAGAAGGCCTGGACCTCGCCTCGTTCGACAAGGGTCTCGATAGGTTCGCGTTCAAACATCTGCGAATCGTCGGTAACGGCATCGATCGATTTTGGATCGAGGACGAAGAAGCCGCCGTTGATCCACCCACCCTCGTCGGAGGGCTTCTCCTGGAACGAATAGATCTTGGTGTCTTTGAAGCCAAGGGCGCCGAAGCGGGCCAGAGGCTGAACGCTCGTAAGCGTAACCAGTTGACCATGCGCCTTGTGGAACGCGATCGAGGCGGTGATGTCGACGTTGGCAACGCCGTCGCCGTAGGTCATGCAGAAGGGTTCGTTAGGATCCAGGTACTTCTCAATCTTTTTGAGACGGCCGCCGGTACCGGTAGAGTCTCCAGTGTCCACCAGCGTGACCCGCCAGGGCTCAGCTACGGATTCATGCACGGTCATCTTATTGCTGTGCATGTCGAAGGTCACATCGGAGGTATGGAGGAAGTAGTTCGCGAAGTACTCCTTGATAATGTAGCCCTTGTATCCGCAACAGATGATGAAGTCATTGATGCCGTGCTGGGAATAAATCTTCAGTATGTGCCAGAGAATCGGTCGGCCGCCTATCTCGACCATCGGCTTAGGACGAACTACCGTTTCTTCCGAGAGACGCGTGCCGACGCCGCCAGCGAGGATGACTGCTTTCATGGTCTAGGTTGTCTGCTCCGTGATTCCTGCATCTGCTTGCTGCATCGCGGGAGGCAGAGGCACGATGGCTCCCAACTTCCCGCCCCAGTATAACCGCACATGTCCCTCTTCTCCATCGCCTGCAACGCTTTGTGCGCGAGCAGCGTTGCATTTCGAGTTCGCCCTCGATGCTTTTAGTATCCTAATGTCTATGACCGAGCGCGCAGAAGAATTACGCAAGCAGATTTTGGCATTGACAGCGGAATACCACGCTGAAGCTTTCCCCCAGCGAGAGTTTGTCTCTGGAACCTCGACGGTGCCGGTGTCCGGTAAAGTAATCGGCCCCGAAGACGTCTGCTCGGTTGTGGACTCCGCGCTTGATGGCTGGTTCACCACCGGCCGTTTCGCTAAGGAATTCGAGCGCAAACTCGCCCGGTTCGTCGGGGTGCGGTCGGCTTCCCTCGTCAACTCCGGCTCCTCCGCCAACCTCGTCGCTCTCAGCGCGTTGACCTCCCCGAAACTCGGCGACCGGAGGCTGAAACCGGGCGACGAGGTCATTACGGTGGCCGCAGGATTCCCCACAACAGTCAACCCAATCTTTCAGAATCGCCTGGTCCCGGTATTTCTAGATGTGACCTTGCCGACATACGAGATCGACGTCTCCCGCCTTGAAGAGGCGCACAGCCCCAAGGTAAAGGCCGTCATGATCGCGCACACTCTGGGCAACGTCTTCAACCTCGACACAATCACTGCGTTTTGCCGGAAGCACAATCTGTGGCTCGTCGAAGACTGCTGCGATGCCCTGGGATCGACCTACAAGGGCCGCAAGGTCGGCACCTTCGGCGACATCGCCACCGTAAGCTTCTACCCCGCGCACCACATCACCATGGGCGAAGGCGGCGCGATCATGACCGACAAACCGACACTCCAGGTGATCATCGACAGCTTCAGAGACTGGGGCCGCGACTGCTGGTGTGAGCCTGGAATGGACAACACCTGCGGCAAGCGTTTCGAATGGCAACTGGGTTCCCTGCCCTGCGGATACGACCACAAGTACACCTACTCGCACGTGGGCTACAACCTGAAGGCGACCGACATGCAGGCGGCTCTCGGGGTCTCGCAGATCGCAAAGCTGCCTTACTTCATCGAGCGCCGAAAGGAAAACTTCACCTATCTAAAAACTCTGCTCAAGCCATTGGAGGACTATCTGACGCTGCCCGTAGCCGGCGAAAACTCCGATCCAAGCTGGTTTGGGTTTCCCATCGCCGTCAAAACAGACGCTCCCTTTTCCCGCGATCAATTGACTCGGCATCTCGAATCGAACAAAATCGCAACGCGACTTATTTTCGCAGGAAACCTGCTGCGTCAACCCGCCTACGAAGGATATGAGCATCGTGTCGTCGGCGACCTGAAGAACACCGACTTCGTCATGAATCAGGTCTTCTGGATCGGAGTCTATCCCGGGTTGACAAAGGAGATGCTGGACTTCATCGCGAAGGTGATGGCTGAGTTCGTGGCGCTCTCCAAGGCAGGATTAAAGACCGTGGCTTAAGCCTCACCGCAGTGGCCGATCCCTCCAGAGTCAGGCGACCCGGTTGATTGTGTCCGCAGCGCAACGTCGGCGATACTCTAAAACATGATCAACAAGAGCCGGAGAGACAAGAACTAATGCGTGTCCTTTTGGTCGAAGACGAGGTCCGGCTGGCGGAGAACGTAGCGAATGCGCTACGCGACGGGCCGGGGTTTGCCGTGGATTGTGCGGAAGACGGTGAGACCGGGGGCCACCTCGCAAGCGATCCGTGCTATGACCTGATTGTGCTGGACCTGATGCTGCCCGGCATCGACGGTCTAAGCCTGCTGAAGCGGCTACGGGCACGCGGCGTAGCGACACCCGTGTTGATCCTGACCGCACGAAACGAAGCCGGATCCGTCGTGGAGCTGTTGAACGCCGGGGCCGATGACTACCTCGGAAAACCATTCGATCTCGGAGAGCTGATCGCGCGCGTGAAGGCGCTGATACGGCGCGGAAAGGGTGCGGCTCATCCGACCCTGCGCGTAGCGGGAATCGAAGTGAACACGCTCGAGCAGAGCGTCACACGCGCGGGCAGGCCCGTAGATCTTTCCCCGATGGAGTACCGGATTCTCGAATACCTGGTCCACCGCCCGCGCGCGACCGTATCCAAGCGAGAGCTGCTCGAGCATCTCTACGACTACAACTGGGAGCACCACTCCAATGTGATTGAGGCGCATATCTCGAACCTGCGAAGAAAGCTCGACGCCGGCGTGGGCATGGCCTCAATCGAGACGCTGCGGGGGCGAGGTTACCGCCTGCTGCCGGAAGGTCTAGGGAGCGACTCGTGAGACGGCATTCCATGACGCGGCGGGTAGTCTCGCTCGTGCTTTTGATCGAGCTCTTGTTCGCGGTGTCCACGACAACGCTCGCGTTTTTCTACGAGCGTCATGAGTATTTTGAGGCGCTCGAGATTGCTCTGCGAGGCCACGCCGACTCGTTGATGGGGGCCGTAGTCGAGGCGGCCGACGATTCCGACAGCGTGCTGCTCGATGTCGCCGGACTGCAAACGCCGAAGGATCATCTCTACGAGGTGTGGGAGAAGGATACGCTGCTGGGGAGAAGGGGAGATTTGAGTAGCGGAAACCCCGCGCTTCGACAGGGCGGAGACGCGTTTCTCAAATTGAGTGTGGGCGATAAAAGATATCGCGCTATCCGGATGCATGGCATGAGAGTGATCGACCCGGCAACGTTGAAGGTGCGGCATAATCTCGTGGTCTTATACGCGGCGCCGACGGCTGGGGTGTGGAGAGCGGTAGGACGCGCCGCCCGTTTTTTTGCCATCGCCAATGCGGTCCTTCTTCTGCTGACGGGGTTGCTGGTCTTCGTCTTTGTGCGAAGAAGTATCACGCCGCTGTACCAGCTGGCGGCGGAGGCCTCGACAATCGCGGCAAACTCCTGGCAATTTACCCCATCGGATGAAGCTCGATCGGTCGAAGAGCTGGAGCCGCTGGTGACAGCGCTTGAGGGCGTCATCCTGCGGCTGGAGCGGTCATTCGGGCAGCAGAGGATTTTTGTAAGCGATGCTGCGCACGAGCTGAAGACCTCCGTCGCCGTCGTCAAGTCCTCCATCCAGCTGCTGAGCATGAAAGAACGGACCAGTGCCGAGTATCAGGCTGGGCTTGAGCGTTGCCAGATGGACTGCATGCGAATGGAAGAACTCGTCCAACGAATGCTGACCCTGGCGATGGTCGAAGAAGGGGATCTGAAGCAGCGAGCCGTGGAGGATGTCGCAGTGATGAGCGTGGTGCGCGAGGTGATGGACGAACTGGCCACAACCGCGCAGTTGCGCGGGGTGAGGCTGGAGTGTTCCGGCGGCGACGCTGTTCGCGCGGCGATCACCAGGGACCGATGGAAGACGGTGTGCACGGAGCTCCTGCAAAATGCGATCCAGCATAGTCCGCATGGCGAGGTGGTTTCGGTCGAGACGGCGCTGGAGGGCGATAGGGTAAGCGTTGTCGTACGGAATGCCGGCGAACCCATCGCAGTGGAGATGTTGCCGCATCTCTTTGACCGGTTTTATCGCGGAGATCCCTCCCGGGCGCGCAGTACGGGCGGGACAGGACTGGGCCTGGCCATCTGCAAAGCGGTGGTGGAACAGGCAGGGGGCCGGATCTCCGTGCGCCACGGGGCGGGCGTGGAGGTACAGGTGGACTTGCCGGAATGTGTAGGATAGTACATCTTCCCTTCATGTTGTCTTCAGGATGGATGGTGGAGACTTGGGGTGGAAATCCTGGAGGATGTTGCGATGAACCTGAAGAACTCTTTTTCTGTGCTGGCGGCTGCGATGTGCCTGGCAATATTGACTATGAAAGCGGTGGCTGCCGAACCCCCCGCCGGAAAATTTGAAGTGGTGGATCACTGGAAGATCGGCGGCGATGGAGGATGGGATTACCTGCTGGCCGATTCCACAGCGCACGTTGTGTACGTTACGCACGGGCCGCGCGTAGAGATTATCGACACGAAGACGGGCAAGAGCGTAGGCGCTTTGACGGGTTTCAAGAGCACCCATGGCGTCGCCCTCGACCAGGCCGGAAAATTTGGCTACGTCAGCGACGGCGCAGGCAATGCGGTGTGGGTATTCGACAGGCACACCTACCAGATGGGCGCCTCGATCCCCTCCGGGACGAATCCGGATGGCATCGTCTTTGAACCCACGAGCAAGACGGTTTGGGCGTTCAACGGGCGCAGCAACGACGCCACCGTGATCGACGCAGACTCGCAGAAGGTTATTGCGACGATCAAGCTCTCCGGCAGGCCTGAGTTCCCAACCGTGGATGGCAAGGGCAATCTGTATGTAAATATCGAGAACAAAAACTCGATCGTGAAGCTCGATGCAAAGACAAAAAGTGTCGTTGCCGAATGGCCGCTCGCCGGCTGCGAGTCCCCGTCGGGAATGGCGATCGACACCACGGGACATCGTCTCTTCTCGGTATGCGACGGAAAGAAGATGGCGGTGACCGACTATACCTCCGGCAAAGTGCTCGCAACTCCCGCGATAGGAGATTCGCCCGATGCAGCGGGCTTTGACCCAAAGAATGGGCTGGTGTTCAGCTCGAACGGCGACGGAACCCTTACCGTGATCAACACCAAAGACCCCGGCTACAAGGCAGTCCAGACTGTGGCCACGCAAAAGGGTGCACGGACGATGGCCTTCGATTCCGGCAATGGCCGCGTATATCTTGTAACCGCGGAGATGGGACCGCGGCCTGCGGCGACTGAGGCAGTTCCACATCCACGTCCTCCAGTGTTGCCGGGAAGCTTTCAAATTCTGGTGGTGGAACGCAAGTAGATCAAGAGGGTAAACTCCAGGAAAAGATGATGACCGATTCACCTCACTCAGCGCACTGGCGCAAAAAGCGCTTTCGCCGGTGCGCTCCTGAGCTTTCATTGCTGGTTGGGATTTTGGCGATGGCGCTCTACCCCGACATCTCGCATGGCCAGACCCCCGCCGCGGTGACGGCAACTCCTGTCTCCGCCCCTGCCCCCGCACCTCCAGCTCCCGCAACCGGCACGCCCATCACGCTCGACGAAGCCATCCAGCGGGCTCAGGTCAGCGACGTGAACTACAGGACGGCCGCCGCGACCAAATCTATCGCCGGCCTGGACAGATCCATCGCCCGATCGGCCCTGTTACCCGGCGTGGTCTATCACAACCAATACATCTATACCAAGCCGGGCCAGCTACCTCTGTCACCGACAGCCGGCGGCACCGCCTCCTCGACCGGCACGCCAATCTTTATCGCCAACAACAGCATCCACGAGTACATCAGCCAGGCTGCTGTCAGCGAGACAGTCAGCCTCGCCGGAATCGCCAACTA
>Ga0210406_10007502_pt1 | contig 11058 bp, 12 predicted proteins | sample IncBWC30MmetaG_FD_155454 | JGI IMG/M metagenome (GOLD analysis project Ga0210406, IMG submission 155454) | Forest soil microbial communities from Barre Woods Harvard Forest LTER site, Petersham, Massachusetts, United States - Inc-BW-C-30-M | ecosystem: Environmental > Terrestrial > Soil >... | reverse complement strand
TTCACCGGATAGAGGTGCATCGTTGACAGCATGGTGGGCAGCTTCGCGCCGTGCTCGACGTGCTTGGCGATGGCTGCCTCGCTCAGCTCGGTGAAGTTGTCCGCGCGCCAATACCATTGCAGCCCGCTGACGTACAGCCCGTCGAAGAGACTCTGCACGACGGGAAACGGAGCCGGTCCGACGGCATCGAGCAGCGGCCTGCCCACCGAGCGCATCTGCCGGGTCGCCGATTCCGTCTCCTGCTCCGAACCGGTGCAGCACCACACGATCGCACAGACCTTCCTCATGTGCAGATTCTCGGGAAACATCGGCACGGGCGGCACGGTCATGAACGCGAAAAATCCGCTCACCGTCTCCGGCGCCTTCGGAATGAAGTCGCGGTACGCGCGCAGCACGGTCGCCGACTCCTCCAGCGGCCAAAACGTCGGTCCGAACTGCACGATCGACACTGGATGCATCCGAAACTCGAGCGACGTCACGACGCCGAAATTTCCGCCGCCTCCACGCAGCGCCCAGAATAGGTCGCTGTTCTCCTTCGCGTTCGCCGTCACGAAGCTGCCGTCCGCCAGCAGCACGTCGGCCGACAGCAGATTGTCGATCGTCAGCCCGTAGCGCCGCGAGATGTGCCCGATCCCTCCGCCCAGCGTCAGCCCGGGCACGCCGGTGGTCGAAATGAAGCCGCACGGCACCGCCACGCCAAACGCGTGCGTCGCGTGATCCACGTCGCCCCACACGCAGCCGGCCTCGACGCGCACGGTCTTCTCAGCGGGGTTCACGCGAATACCTTTCATGTGCGACAGGTCGATCACCAGGCCGCCGTCGCAGCTGCCCAGGCCTCCGCCGTTGTGCCCGCCGGCGCGGATCGCCGTCAGCATGTTGTTCGCGACGCCGAACTGTACCGCCGCAATCACGTCGGCCACGTCCACGCAGTGGGCGATCAGCGCCGGCTTCTTGTCGATCATGCCGTTGTAGAGCTTGCGCGCCGCGTCATAGTTCGCGTCGCCTGGCTGGAGCAGCTCGCCGCGAAAGGCGGCCTTTAGAGGATCGATCGCAGGTGCAGGCATTGCTTCCTCCACGTACGGACTGTAAGAGCGGTCTTGGGTACCGTACCTCGGGTAGCGGGCTGCTGATACAGCCCACCGGGAAAAGGTAGCGGCCCCTGCTTGGAGCGGGGCAAGATGATGATGGCATCGCAGCCCGCACAAACAAACCGGGATTTCCATTCTGGCTTCCCGGGTCGACCGGTAATTTATATCTGGCTGTTTCAGTTTTCAAGCCTCCAGCTAAGTTCTCAACTGTATAGCCTCTTGCGCGGTTACGTGAAAATCTCAAGGCCCAAAGTTGGACTTCTCGAACCTGTCCTTGGCGAATTGATATGGTGGCAGTGAAACGATCGGAGCCGCGAAGCGCGCAGCAATCAAGAACGCAAACACCGGATGATTTACATATTTGGATCACATGTTGTTCTGGACCGCGGCAGATCTTGAAAACAAGCTGCTGGATTTCAGGATCTACTTCAACAACCATCGCACGCATACCTCAGGGGTCGTGGGTAGGTCAGCGGGCAGGACGAGTTTTTTCACCGTACGCCCCGACTTGTTTGTGATTTACAAGACTTCACACCCCGACTTACCTAGCCCGGAACTCAATCGCGTTGTTACTTTTGATGCGCTAGATCCTAAGAGCAAGCATGAATATCCTTGGTACGGCGTGGCCGTTTGGCGGACGAAAGAGCCGCAGACTGGAGGTACGGCGTATTGGTGCATTGCACTGGAGTGCCCGTGGAGTTCTTCAGTTCTTCGATTATCACTTCACGGACGGCGCTATGACCGAAAGAACTGGGAGAAGCCTGTTGCGCCACAATGTCGGAGCAAATAGAAAAGAGCCCTCAAAGTTGCGATTAACGCACTAACCGGTAAAGTCAAATACTTGGAGCCAAGTTACCTGTGTCTGGCGACTTATCGGGAGTTACCCTGCGAAGCTTTCCGAATTTTGCCATCTCGCAATAAACAGCTCGACCCACCCCGCCCTGTATGCAACCATTGTCATTTCCGCTCCACCACTTCGCTGCCAATTCGTTTTCTCGAATGCGCGGTGCTAACATTCCTTCAGCCCAACAAGTCTTTCGCGCCAGGCATTCATCTGCATTCGAGGTGCAATTTGAGAAACCCCTTCGTCGCGCCCACCTACCCACTGCCTAGCCAAGGCTCTCGATCGTCTCATTCTCTCGCTGCATTTCTGCTCGTTTCCCTCGTGCCGCTCTTTTTCCTGTGCCTTTCCGACGCTACCGCGCAAGTTTCCGCCGAAGGCTACACGGCAACAGTAATTCCTGCTGAAGGGTATTCCGGCGGCTCGGCGCGCGTCACAGTTCAAATCACCTCCTACACCTCCGATACCGAACGCGCCAAGCTCACCGAAGCCCTAAAGAAACCCACTCCCGACGAAGCCACTGCCTTAATGCATGCCATGAGCCATGGGCACATCAACATTGAAGGGCAGGCAGGCCGCGATATCTGCGCCGTATTTTCCCGCAAGTCCGCCGACGGCCGCGTCCTTACCCTCATCTTGGAGCATGTTCTCACTCTCTATGAGCAGAACAAGGGTATCAAGGCATCCGACTATCCCTTCACCATAGTTCGCGTTAAGTTTGACTCCCTCGGGCAGCCACTTACCGGTGAAGTGATTCCCGCCGCAAAAATCAGTGTCACGAAAGACGGCCTCTTCGATGTCCAGACTGAATCCCGAAATTCAGCCACGATCATCGACATCAAGCGCGTGAACTAATCCTTACTAGGCAATTTCCCTGAACCTCTCCAAACACATATCAAACCGCATCGATGATTGTTGTCGCCAAAAATGGGCCACCGTAAGTTGTCCCTGGCGAATTGATATTGTGCCAGGCTTGTCGCGCAATGTAGCAATGTTACATTGGTGAAAACCGCTGAATGGGATTTTCGGCTATGCGGGCGCGTGAGCAAATGCGACTTCGACTAGGGATTGCTACCTACTCCACGAGCGCGTCGAGCGACTTTTCGACTTGGTCATGAAGGTCCGGCGGAGCTCCATAAACGATACGCCAAGTTTTCCCCGAGCGATTGAAAAGAAATAGGGTAGGGACGGCCGTAATGTCGCCGAAAGCCTGTGCCGTGGAGGCGTCGGTGATGGCCCAATGCAGATCAGGGCTCAGCCCGCCGGCAGTGGAACGGATCTGATCCTCCGGGGACTCTACCGCCAGCGCGACAATGGCAATCTTATCGCCATACTTGCGTTTCAGTTCGCCGAGCCATTCGAGGGTGGACCTGCAGGGCGGGCACCAGGTAGCCCAGAACTCGACGAGCACAACGCGGCCGCTGAACTGCTCGACGGAGAGTGGATGGCCAGAAAGGTCGGCCAGTTTGAGCTCAGGAAGAGAGGCAAGTTCGTGCGACGTGGTGTCCTTACGGTTGTGCTCGCGGCTGACGAAGTCCTTTTTGCCCGCAAGGATCAAGTCAATCATGTGCCCCAGATCGGATTTGAATTTTGCCTGGCTGGCCTCACTGCGCCATGGTGCATATCGGCCCGACCCTTCGACTTCGCCAAAGTAGCCGAATTCGCGGGGAGCGGCCACGAGAATGTCATCAACGAAAACGGCCGGGTAGCCTTTCACCCCAAAACGCTCAGCAAGCTTGGAAGCGCCAAAATTCTCACTGACAAACGTAACTCTGCCGGGATATCGGGACGCCACTTCCTGGACCAGCAAACTTGCTGGGTCGGAGATATTTCAAGTGTAGGGCCAGCGAACAAGAGTGATCTGAACTGTCTTAATGGAGGTTTGCCGGATAGGACTCAATGGCTTTTTTGTCGCGAAGTAAGCGGGGAGAACTTGCTCGAGGATTATCTGAGCACTTCGCCACTCATCACCGCTCGCCGTCGATCCGTCGGTGTGGACGACCTGAGCCATGGCCCGCTGCAGGTAAAGCTCGGCAATAGAATCGTCTTGTTTGGACGCCGCGAGTTTCTTCTGCGCAGCAACGATGCCGTCTTTTAAGGGAATTTGACTGGCGGCTTCCACAACGGGCGCGTCGAGCATGCTGAAGTGGCGGACGGCTTCAAGGTATTGATATGCGGCTCCGGCATAAAATTTTTGTGCGTCGAGTTCTTGCGCGAGCTTTAGCGTGGAGTTCAGGGCGATAAATCGTTCATGAAGTTGGATGGAACGCGGCGGCTGGAAAGCCGCGTTTGTCTTTTCCTGGAGCCTTTGAAGTTCCGGAAGAATGGACCGCAGTGGGAACGGCGCACCGTTCCTGACCAGCCGCACGGAAGCGGCGAATTGGGCGAAAGTTGCTTCCCCCTGCGCTTGGCCAAGATAGAAAAGTCCTTCGTTGGGTTTCGTGGAAACGGCAAAACCGTACCCACCTTCGAGCAGGGGAGTGGCGCGTCCAATAGCCGTTTCGGAGAGGGCCCGCAGCGCCGCAGGTGCAGTGTCCCATTCTTTCTGTCGTAACTCCTGGTCATACCCAGTAATGGTCTGACTGACTTCTTTCCATTCCGCTTCGAATGCCGGCAAACCGGATTTCACAGCTTCCGTCTTTTCCACCGCTAAACGCGCGCCCTGCAAGAAATCTTCGGCCAGGAGCAGTTTTTCCAAACTCAGATAGATATTGCCGGAGTCCAGTGCTTCGGCAGCTTTTTGAAGGGTTTGGCCGGCCGTGGAACTTAGCGGCGCGTAATCCGGATCGGTGATCGGCTTTTCCCGCAGGGAGTTTGTCAGGCGCTCGATTTCTGCCTTAATCTGCGATTTGGGATCTTGCGCTGCGGAATGGGACGTCAGTGCCACCAGCATGATTAGGGCGAACATTATTACGGGCATTTGGACTTTCATTCGCATCGAGGTGTGCTTGCCTGTTAAGACGTGCAACAGGGCAATAAGTAAGCGGATGGGTATGCCACGCAATCCGAGCTCCCGGCTCAAACGTAATGCTTGCACCTTGAACAAACGTCGGATCCGGTATCCCAATTTCAAGCGTTTCGTTGAGAATCAGAAAGCGCTTGCCCGGCTACTGCTTGAATACCAGCGGAGGTCCGCTTACTTGCTTGCCTTTGAGGTCGATTGTCACCTCGACCCGATCGGCGATCTTAATGAATGGAATCCCACTGTTCATACCGTAGTCCTTGCGGTCGAAGGCCATCGTCTCTTTGACCTCGCCTGCGCCTGCGCCCTTGCCAGTAAGCGTGAACGTCAGCTTCTCGGTTTTGGTCACTCCGCGTATCGTGAAGTCGCCGACGTAATCAAGTGTGTTGGGGCCCCGTCTGTACAATCTTCGTCGAGTGGAACGTGATTAACGGATCGTGCTCGGCGTCGAAAAAGTCTTTGCCCTTCAATTTACCGTCTTTCATACCGCTTCCGGCATTCACACTGGCCGCGCTGGGGAGTACAAGCACTCAATGAGCTGAGGCCGATTAACGCGCTTGTGTTGACGGGGCCCTGGGCGATGGTCGGCTAACCGGAAGCTATCCGGTTTTGACGGCGAAACAGTTTTGTGAAGTCCGCTTCTTGCTACCAATTGCTCAGTCCCCGCTGACCCGTTTAGCGATACCAACCTTCAGGTAGCTCCAAATGGTGCCGCGTCGGTTCCGGCCATAAACTTTGTTGTAGAGACAGCAATTTCCGAATCGGCGGCCTTCCGTCCAGAATCCAGCGTGAGACTAATAAAAGCCGCTGCATCGATAAAATGTTAGCCACGATTACCAGCCCATTTGGCCCATCCGCGTAAGGATAATCGCGCTGTAGTTATTCATGCGCTCGGGTCGTCGCTTCAGGGGAGCCGGCAGAATTGCAGCGAGCCGTGCCGCCTGTTGCCGGCCGATATTCCGGGCTGCGGTTTCGTCGTAGTAACGACACGCTGACTCTGCACCATAAATACCTGGGCCCCATTCGACCACGTTGAGGTATATCTCCAGAATGCGCCGTTTGCCGAGAACGAATTCGGCCACCGGTACCAGCGTGACTTCTGCGCCCTTGCGGAGGATAGAGCGGCTCGTTCCGAAGAATAGGTTTTTTACGAGTTGCTGGGTAATGGTGGAAGCTCCGCGAGTGCGCTCACCTTCCAAATCGTCCTCGGCAGCGATTTGGATCTCGTGCCAATCGAATCCATGGTGCTGGTAGAAGTTTGCGTCCTCTGCGGCGATTACAGCGTGCTGGAGATCGGCCGAGATTTGGCTGAGAGGAATGAATTTGTAACGTTCGCGATACGACGTGTGGTGAATCCAGGCCTGCAAGCGACGCTGGATGTGCACCGCGGTTGTCGGTGGGTCGATCCACCGGGCGGCCACCAGGATCAGCGCGGCAAGCGACCAAAGAAGCGCCACGCCGATGACCAGCCATCGAACAAAGGCGCGGAGGAAGCCCGTCCGAAGCGGGGTCTTGGTGTGTAAATCCGGCGGCGCAGTCACAGTTCAGAATATCAGCTCGATATGTCTCGTCGCTATTGGGACGCTATAGTAACCAAGCGACGGATGCGATCATGGCAGGATTGCTGGAGGGAAGGTAAGGGTGCAACGTAACCATCGATCCCGAAAACAGAAAGGCGAGCAACGATGAGAACGGAATTGCTGCGATTCAACGGCGCTGTCGAGCGGGATCCCGCCATCGATGCGTGGATGAAAGAGCGTGCAGGTGAATTGGGAGCCATCGCACATCAGTGGTTTGAGGTGATGCGAAACTGCGGGGACGAAGTCCGGGAGCTTTTGCATGACGGCTGTCCGGTTGCATGTTTGGGAGATGTGCCCTTCGGCTATGTGAATGTCTTCACCTCGCACGTAAACGTGGGGTTCTTTCACGGCACAGCCCTGCCTGATCCGGCTCGCTTATTGCAAGGCAACGGCAAGTTCATGCGTCATGTGAAGCTGAAACCGGACACGGCCACAAACGCCGCAGCGCTAAGCAGGCTCATCGATACGGCGTACTCGGACATAAAGGCGCGCGTCGAAAACGGCTAGCACTTAGCTACTTCAGGTTGTCGTGTATCGTTCCGATCAAGCCTTCGGCCGCACCCGGTAGAGCGCCCCCCGCGTCACCGCACTATACTAGTGGCAACGGCGCATGAGCGAGCCCGCACCTCGCAAGACACGCGCTAGCGGTGTATAGCATGAATGCAAAAAGATTTCGAACGGCCATGTTTGGTTTTGAGGTGTTACCGTGCTTGTCAAGGCTTTGTGAAGCTGCGAACTGAAAGCTGTTGAACTGACTGTTCATCGAAAGAAGTACTCTTTCGATCGAACCTCGTCTTCCATGACGAGTACCCTACGAGCCATGGTCAGAAAGCGCTCGGACAACGAATCCTGCAACCGCAAGGTTGACACCCGAACTTTGAGGGGATGGTGTAGCGGCTAGCATCAAGGCGGTGCAGTGTCGAAGGCTTCAGAACGATTGCGGAATGGAGCGGACGAGTTGGACGTACCAAGAGCGCCATTAAGCCGGCGAGGATGCGGTCCGACGTGCATAAATTCGATCGTTGCCCTTGAGCGAGCCACGATCAAGAGTTCGTGCTTGAGGATAAGGGACTCCGCAACTATGAAACGGACGCCACCAGATCCGAGCCACCGGGCCATGGTGGCGATCAAGTGGATAAAAAGAACGACCAGATTGCCCTTCGAAGAATGGTAGCAGGACGGGGAATCCCAAGGAATCATGGGCGAAATAACAATTCACCAGCCACAGGTTCCGCTTCCGCTAGCGTGATGCTCGGTTGGTTTTCTTGCGGTCCTTGGACCAGCGGCCGAGACGATATTCGTTGGCCAGCTCTGAGACCGTGTCGCGGATCTTTACTCTTACATCTCCGCTTACATCGCAAGTGTACTCTTCCTGAATCCACTGTTCCTTCGCAGGAGCGCAACGCCGGACCGGTTGATCGGCGAGGCTCGAAGAATCCTGCAGGCTGGGATCGAACGCCACGCGAATCTCATCCCAGTTGTTGATCTCACCCTGGGGCTGGTTGTCGGCACCCAGTTGAGCACATTCCAAGTAGCGAAAATGACCGATGTTGTGCATGGGCCGGTAGGAGCGGACGATTCGCAGAGGGTTCTCACCTCTTGCGGGAAGCTTTGCTCCGCGCGGGAACAAAACATCGAAGGCGACATTGTGGCCGTCATCGGCTTCACGCCACACGCCGAAATTCTTGGTGAATTGGTCGCGGAGGGGGAAATGCTCATGACCTTCCGCCCGAATAGCGAGACCAATCGCGGTGGCCGAACGCATGTAGGCAGAGCGGCGCACTCTACGCCCGAAAGTTTCGCGCAGGACACGGGCAACAGGAGGTAACTCCGACCCGCCGCCGGTCAAGTACAAAGTGTCGATGGCGTGATCCGGATGGGTCGCCAACAGGTCTTCCACGACTTTGCGCGAGCGCTCCACCAATGGCCGGCACTCTTCATAGAAAGGGTCCACGCTGACGGAAACTTCTCTCCAGTGCCTGCGGACACGTTCCAGATCGATGGTGATCTTGCGGCTCTTCGGGTGGAGCGATTCTTTCTTTTCGCGGCACTCGTCAAAGAGCAGGTACCATTCCGCCGGTGTTAGCGAGTCTTCCTGCCGGTCCGGTTTGCTGGCTTCCGCCAGGGCCAGCAGCGCTAGAATCTCGTCGAAGTCGTCGCCGCCCAGATCAGGGATTCCGTCCGATGCGATGACGCAGTGCTCGACTTGACCCAGTGCCACGATCGAGGCGTCGAACGTTCCGCCGCCCAAATCGTAAACAAGCAGGCCCGCTTTCTCGCGATTCTTGCGCTCGCCAACGTTGCGGTACGCAAACTCCACCGCGGCGGCCGACGGTTCGTTCAACAGTCCCAGCACTTCGAAACCCGCCGCTCGGGTTGCCTCTTGCGTGAGGAATCGCTGGTTACTATTGGCATTTGCGGGCACCCCGAGCATCACCTGCAGCCTGTCGTACTTGCCGGCGCCTAGCGTGGATCGATTCATCAGCTCGTGATACAAGGCCGTCATCATTTCCGAAAGGACCTGGACCAAATTGAACCGCTGTCCGGCAATCGCAATCTCGGTGCAAGGGCCGGCGTCCTTGAGCCTGCGCTTGAGCGAACGCACAACGGTCCACTCTTGGCTGCCTTGCTGCTCTAGCGCCTCCCATCCATATACGCGCTTGTCGCCTGAGATCGCCAGGAGAGATGGCCACCAATCCCTTACGCGTCCGTCCGGCGCTTCGAAATTTACAAGTGGGTAGTTGCCGCGATCTGCGCTAGCGACCACCACTCGCGTGGTACCAAAATCGATGCCTATCTTCACGATGCTTTCATTCTAGATTCTCGCGTTCCGCTCGCCAAGTGTTGGATTCTAGATCATGGCCTCGGCAGTCTGTGATGGCGTCGGAGATGGATACCATGCGCCGTAAGAAACGAAGGATTTTTTTACACGGGAGATTTTCGCAAAAAGCTGAAGCCTCTCGCCAGGGACCGCACCTACCCGGCGGATGGCGCGATCTGAAAGAAGGCTATTGCGCTATTATAAAACTGCTACGGACTTATTTGCCAACTTTTTGAAGCTCGCGCTGCATTTCCGGCCTGTTTTCCGTCACGATTCCCGGTCAGTCGCAGAATAATAAGCGTGCGATCGTCGTGGGCTTCCATCGGTCGCCCGCCGAATTCATCTGTTGCGTCGAGTATCGCGGCAGAAATGCTTTCAGCCGAGCTGCCAGGCGCGAGATTCCTAAGCACTCCAGCCAAGTGATCGAATCCAAAGGGTTGATCGTCAGCATTCATCGCTTCCAGGATGCCGTCCGAAGCGAACACGATGATGTCGTCTGGTTCCAAGGCGAGTGTTATAGTCTCGTATTCGATGCCAGGAAACATCCCGACTGGTGTACCCTCAATCTTCACTTCCTGAATCTTTGCGCCGCGCATGAGTACGGGTCGAGGAGCACCGGCATTCGCCACGATCATCTGGCGCAGACTTCGCGAAGAATTCCAACGGTAAGCGACCCATAGAGTGCCGCTGCCGTGCCCTTGCCGGAGACATCTCCGAGAGCTATGCCCAGGCGCCCGCTTCCATAGGGCAAAAAATCGTAAAAGTCCCCGGCGAGCTGGCGTGCGGGAACATAGGCAGAAGCGATGTCCAGGCCGGCCACGGTCCGCTTGTCCTGCGGCAGCAATTGCCGCTGAACTTCGCGGGCGGTGTCTAGATCATGTTGCATCCTCTGCTCACGATCACGCGATTGTTCGTACAAGCGCGAGTTTTCCAACGCGACAGCAATATACGATCCTACTATGCCCAGCATGCGCTCATTTTCCATGGTGAAAGCGCTGAGTTGCGTGCTCTCCAGATCAGGTACGCCGACGAGTCGGTCTTGCAACAACAAGGGGATCACCATTTCCGATCGAACGTTATCACTATGAGGAAATTCGACGTACCGTTGATCTAAGCGGACATCTTCGACGCGGACAGGAAGGCGGCTTCCCGCAGCGTGCCCCGTGATTCCTCTGAAAAGGGGACAGAGAGCTGCACCGTTATTTCCTCTTCGTAGTGCTTTGCAAAAGCACATTCTAGTCGCTCGCTGCCTTCATTCCAGAGCATGACCATGAATAGGTGATAGTTAACGAGCTTTTTGACGCGGTCCGCGATTCGTTGCAGCAGTTCGTCACGCCCGAGAATCGAGGTCAACTCTCGGCTGACATCAAACAGAACAGAAAGACTCTGGTCCTGCTCCAGGTTAGAAATCGCTGATCTTTGCGGTTGGGCAGCCGCATGCTGACCAGAGGAATAATTGGTAAGACCCGGGGATTCGCTCATTCTCTTAACCCCGCTTAACCCCGAGGTAGGATAACCACAAGTGGCACGGGGCGCTACAATTGTATTTCTTCTCCCGCCAACCCCAACCAACCGGGGACACATTCGGGCTCTTGTCAAGTCAAGTGCCTGATAAACGCAGTAGGCAAAGTCAAGTACTGGGAGCCAATTTACCGATAAGGCGACCAATCCGCAGCTTAGCGGCGCCTGATTCTAACTTCCTCAAACACAACAGCCACATCGCAGAGAGCAACTAGCTCGACCGCCGCTCACAACAACGAACAAAA
>Ga0210406_10007501_pt1 | contig 11059 bp, 8 predicted proteins | sample IncBWC30MmetaG_FD_155454 | JGI IMG/M metagenome (GOLD analysis project Ga0210406, IMG submission 155454) | Forest soil microbial communities from Barre Woods Harvard Forest LTER site, Petersham, Massachusetts, United States - Inc-BW-C-30-M | ecosystem: Environmental > Terrestrial > Soil >... | reverse complement strand
GTGGTGTTTTCCGGCACGCATGAGGGAACCCAAGGTCTCGAACAGTTGGTCAAAGCATGGCGAATGCTTGATCTACCGGACTGGGAGCTCCATATCGCAGGCTTGGGTCCGTTGACATCGGTCCTGGAGAAGTTGGCGGAAGGTGCCCGCAACATTCGCTTTCACGGGCTGCTTAACAGGAAAGATAATGCTAGCCTGCTGTGCGCGGCACGGATCGGCATGAACCCGCAGGACGTGACGAAAACGCCCGGAAATGTTTTTGCTTTCAAGATTGTCGAGTATCTTGCCGCCGGTGCTCATGTCATCACCACACCCCGGGGTGCCCTCGAGCCGGAATTAGAGGCCGGAGTTACCTATATAAGTGATAACTCGCCTGGTACTATTGCGGCATGTCTGAAGCAGGTGATAAGAGATCGCCGCCACGAATGCACCGCGGTGGAGGCGACGCTGCAAACCTATAGTCCAGACGCCGTTTCTAGGTCGCTGAACAAGCTTCTCGAAGAAGTAATTGCAGGAAAGGGAGAACAACGACCAAGGCCCGAAGCTCGTGTCGTTGTATCAGCTCATGCTCGAAGAGCAATGTCCGGCGGCCCCGCAATTGAGTGACTTTTCCCAAGGCACGTCATGTCAAAACGGATAAAGACCTCTATAATATTTGGAACTCGGCCCGAGGCCCTCAAGCTCGCACCGGTGATCCTTGCATTGAGGAAAGAGCGCGACTTCGAGGCTCGCGTGTGTGTAACGGGGCAGCACCGCCAGATGCTGGACCAAGTCCTGGATACCTTTGAAATCGAGCCTGATTGTGATCTGAACCTAATGATTCCCGATCAATCTCTCGCTGGACTTACGGCTCGTGGGATCGAAGCGGTGGACCGCTATCTGGCAAAGGACCAACCTGACCTTGTCCTAGTTCAGGGAGATACCACGACAACGCTGTGTGCAGCGCTGGCTGCGTTTTACCGCCAAGTACCGGTTGGTCATTTGGAGGCGGGTCTGCGGACATGGAACGTACGGGCGCCGTGGCCCGAAGAGGCCAATCGTGTTCTCGTCTCGCGACTGGCAGCGGTTCACTTTGCGCCCACTGAAGTGTCCCGGCAGAATTTACTTCGGGAAGGCGTTGCCGGCGAGACAATCTTTGTCACAGGCAACACTGGGATCGACGCGCTTTTCCTTGCGCGGGAAAAGGTTCACTCGAAGCCACCCGTGATTCTCGGTCTTCCCACGTGGCTTCAACCGTGCAACACCGAATGCAATGGAGCGCCGCGATTGGTTCTGATCACCGGTCACCGGCGGGAGAACTTCGGTCGGGGGTTTGAAAATATCTGCCGCTCAATCGCTGAGCTCGCGCAGCTTTTTCCCGATACTCAATTTATCTATCCCGTACATTTGAATCGTAACGTTCGCGAACCGGTTATGCGCTTGCTGGGTGCGCGCGGCCCTAATTCAACATTGCTGCCAAATGTTCACCTGCTGGAACCGCTGCCCTACTTAGCTTTTGTGGGGATTCTGGAGCGAGCGACTATCATTTTGACAGACTCGGGCGGCATTCAGGAAGAGGCGCCGAGCCTTGGCAAACCAGTACTGGTGATGCGGGAAACTACCGAAAGACCGGAAGGAGTCGAAGCCGGAACCGTCCGTTTGGTCGGGACCGATCCAGGAAAGATTGTAGCTGAGATGTCTCGCCTCATGACGGACCGCCAAGCGTATGAGCACATGGCTCGGGCACACAACCCGTACGGGGATGGCCACGCCACTGAACGGATCATCGCAGCGTGCCGGGAGGTCTGGCAAAAGTCAGTGGAGGTCGGCGAAACAATAGGCAGCAGCTAACCTCTCCACCAAGCGGGATCGGGCCCGGGGGAGACTCAGCGCTACAAGCCTTCGTGGAATTCTCTCTATGCGCAAAACAATCGTTGTGATTGGCACAGGTTACGTTGGATTACCCGCAGCCCTGATGTGGGCCAAATCAGGACAGAAGGTTGTCGGGGTTGACATCGACAAGAACATTGTTCGAGCGATCAATGAGGGCACGATGCTCTTGAAGGAGCAAGAGCTCCGTAAACTCTATGATGATCCTACTGTCCAGAAGAACCTGGTTGCGCGCACGAGGCCCTGCGCAGGAGACGTGTTCGTGATTGCGGTGCCGACTCCAGTGGATCGGTTGAAGAAGGTTTGCGACATGGGACCGGTACAGGCTGCCGTGGAATCCATTTGTCCTTTCCTTCGAAAAGGGAATCTCATTATTCTCGAAAGCACAGTGCCACCTACGACCTGCCGCACATCTCTCAAGCCGCTCGTCGAGCGACTCACAAGATTCAAGGTCCCGAAGGACATCCTTCTGGCTCACTGTCCAGAACGGATCCTGCCGGGAAATATTTTCCGCGAAATTATTGAAAACGATCGCTTGATCGGTGGCATGGACGATAGGTCCACCGAGGCCGCCGCTGAGGTTTACGCCTCGTTTGTTAAGGGAGAATTGCATTGCACTGATGATATTACGGCCGAACTGTCCAAATTAATGGAGAACACTTACCGGGATGTAAATATAGCGCTAGCGAATGAACTGACTCAGATCTGTCAGCTGTTAGGTGTCGATGGACGAAGAGTGATCGGCTATGCTAATAAGCACCCGCGGGTGAACATCCTGAGCCCCGGCATTGGAGTTGGCGGACATTGCATCCCCGTAGACCCGTGGTTTCTGAAGGAAGTCGCGCCATACAATTCGAGGCTCATTACTATGGCGCGGTTAATCAATGACGAGATGCCGCGCCGCATCGCCGAGAAAATTCGGCAGGCCGTCGCCGACGTCCAGGCACCCCGCATCGTCACCCTCGGCGCAACTTACAAGAAAAATTGCGAAGACATACGCGAAAGCCCTGCCATCGAAATCACGCGCCTGCTGAAGCACGACGGTTACAACGTGACCCAGTATGATCCGCTGGTTCCCGCAATGGGTTTTTCGTCATTGCTCAGAGTCGTCAAAGGAGCCGACTTGCTTGCCGTACTGGTTAGCCATGACCAGATCAAGCGTGAGTTGACGAAAGATGGCAAAGCCATTGAGCGGGCGATGCGCCACAAGCGAATTGTTTTCTTCGACGAAGAAGGGACCGCTACTGTTTCGGGCGACCGAAAAGCCAGCTACCGATCAACAAATGGTAAACCTTAACCACCGAGATCACATGCCAAACAAAAACATACTTGTTACTGGCGGCCTGGGTGCCGTCGGAACGTATCTTGTCAACGAACTTCGCAGCCGGGGTAACAACGTCTTCGTTGCGGATAGGCTCCACCATCACGATCCACAATACGCAAGATGCGATGTCGGGGAGTTTCACCAAGTTGAGCGTTTGTGGACTGGTAACGGCTGGGCGCAGGGTTATGCACCAACGGGGCGCAAGTTCGATTACGTCTATCACCTTGCCGCAGAATTCGGTCGGTGGAATGGCGAAGATTATTACGAGAATGTGTGGCGCACCAATGCCATCGGGACGAAGAACATCCTTCGCATGCAGGAACGCGAAGGTTTTCGCGCGGTCTATTTTTCTTCGTCTGAGGTTTATGGTGATTTCGATGGGGTTATGTCGGAAGAGGTGATGGACAAAGTAGAGATCAGGCAAATGAACGACTATGCGATGTCAAAATGGGTTAACGAAATGCAAGTGATCAATTCGGCGACCCAGTTCGGCACGCAGTCGGTCCGAGTACGGCTCTTCAATACGTACGGACCTGGCGAATACTACAGCCCTTATCGGTCGGTTATCTGCCTGTTCAGCTATAGAGTATTGCATGACATCCCGATCACCGTCTACAGCGGTTACAAGCGGACCAGCACCTTCATCACAGACACGGCCCGCGCCCTCTCGAACATCCCAAACAAATTCGTGGCGGGAGAGGTTTACAACATCGGCGGGGAAGAGTTTCACACGATTGAAGAAGCGGCGGATATCGTACTCAGGCTATTGGGCAAAGGGGCGCAGCGCCAAAGACTCATCGTTCTCAAGGATGAGGAACTGTTGACTACTCGTGAGAAGAAGGCGGATTGCAGCAAGGCGCGTCGCGATTTGGACCTCAAGTCAACGGTTTCTTTGGAAGAAGGCATTCGCCAGACGCTCGATTGGATGAAGGCGGTGTATCAGAAGCATTAGTCGATGAGGTCTCTAATTCGGAGGACTTCATATGGATCGCCCCTGCGTGAGCATTCTGACGCCCGTTTATAACGGAGAAGACTATCTAGCGGAATGCATTGAGAGCGTACTGGCCCAAGACTACACAACGTTTGAGTATAACATCATTAATAATTGCAGCACGGACGCCACTCTAGAAATTGCTGAGTCCTACGCGAAGAAAGACCCGAGAATTCAAGTCAGGACAAATAGGGTCTTCGTAAGCGCCATTGACAACCACAATGTGGCATTTGGTTTGGTGCCACATCATTGCAAGTACTGCAAGGTAGTCTGCGCGGATGACTGGATCGCGCCAAACTGTGTCAGTAAAATGGTACACTTCGCTGAGGCACATCCGACCGTCGGCATCGTAGGTTCCTATCAGCGCAGCGGCAAAAATGTAAAATGGTGCGGACTGCCACTTACGGTGGATGTAATGTCAGGTCGGGACGCCGGCCGTCTGGCGTTACTGGAAGCCATTCACGTATTTGGAACGCCTACGAGCGTCTTGTATCGGGCAGATCTAGTGAGAATGCACAAATTCTTCTTTCCTCATGCGCGGTCACACGCCGATACCAGTGCGTGTTACGAGGCTTTCCAGTTTTGTGATTTCGGGTTTCTGCATGAAGTGCTTTCTACGGAGCGTGTCCATAGTGGGCAATGGAGTGCAGAAATGGATGCGCTGGACGCAGGGTCTGTTGCCTATTTGGATGTTCTGTTGCGATACGGTCCTCTCTTTCTAACTGCCGCGGAGTTTGACGCGCGGAAGAAGGAGGTGTTCGATGCGTACTATCGCGCCCTCGGAGGTTGCATTTGGAAGTTAAAAGGTCGTGAGTTCTGGAAATTCCAGCAGTCAAGACTGGTCGAAATGGGATGTGAGTTGGAATGGGCCAAGGTAGCCAATGCCAGCATCAAAGAGGCCCTTAGCGAGGCGAAGAATCCAGCGACGGCCTTACGGAAGATTTGGGCGGTGATGAAGGGCACGTGATCTTGTGCGAGAGAGATCCCCTGTGAGGCGCGGCCGGGCGCAGGTTTGTGGCGTGCGGGGGCAGGCGTGATCCTGCCACACGGGGCGCCAGTGCAGCCCAATGAGAAAGGGCGACACGCGTTCCCGGCGCGGAGGCACCTTTCTAACTCTGGCCGATTGGACACCTGCCCGATCGACGGAGACTCACGTCGATATATGGAAGGAGCATGACTGGTTTCAGATGCTATTTTGTACCAATCCGGTCGTTCTGCATATTTGCGAAAGCGAAGGAATCTGATTTGAAAGAAAAGAGAAGGCACTGGAAGAAGGTTTGCCTTTTTGGCAACTTTGGGCAGATTAACTTCGGGAATGAGAGCACTCTTCAGGCGATTCTTTACCATCTGCGCCGTCATTTACCGGATGTGAAGATTACTTGTATCTGTACGGACCCTACGGCTACTGCGGCAGCCCATAGCGTTGATGCCGTCTCAATCAACGGCATATTTGTCAAACCTGCGTGGCTCCGCGGTCATCCGCTAGCCAGATTCCTTCGGAAAGTCATTATTGGTATTCCAAGCGAACTATACAGATGGCTTGGAGCCATAAGAACGCTTAAGGGCGTGGACATGCTTATCGTGTCGGGGACGGGATTGCTGACCGACGCTAACGGCCTTTTCAACTGGGGGCCCTACAACCTGTTCAAATGGTCATTGATAGCGAAATTGTGCGGCTGCAAATTACTCTTTGTAAGCGTCGGAGCCGGTCCCATATACCGGCCCGTCGGCAGGTGCTTCGTTAAGTTAGCCCTTTCTTTGGCAGACTTCCGATCTTATCGAGATAATACCACCATGGAATACCTCACGAGTTTGGGTTTCTCCACGAGTAAAGATAGCGTGTATCCAGATTTAGCATTCAGCTTGCCTGAGCCCGTGATAGCGCATGGTGACATTCAGGAAAGGCGAAGACCTGTTGTCGGTGTCGGCTTGATGCAGTACGCTGGGATGCTTAGCGTCGATAGGCCCAGTCATGCGATCTATCTAGGCTATTTAGAGAATCTCGTAATTTTTGTGAAATGGTTGCTTAGCCAAGAATATGACGTGAGATTGCTAATCGGCGATATCTCCGATAGACCTGTGACGCAAGAGTTCAAAGGTCTGCTGAGAGAGCGATCGGTGATATACGATGAAGGTCGCATCATCGATGAACCGATTTGTTCAGTTGAGCACCTATTATCGCAACTTGCCGCAACCGATATAGTCATCGCAACTCGCTTTCATAATGCTCTCTTAGCTTTACTTCTCAACAAGCCGGTAATCTCCCTCTCATTCCATCAAAAATGCGTTTCCCTGATGAACGACATGGGTTTGCCAGAATACTGCGAAGACATCAATCATCTGACTTCTGAGCGGTTAATTAAAAAGTTCAGCAATCTCGAGAAAAATGCAGAGAAGCTGAAGCCTTTGATTAAACAGAAGACAGAGCAGTTTCGGGGGGCTTTGGATGAGCAATACCATATTATCTTCAACGAGTTCTTTGGTTCAGTCACATCACCCCGGGCGTGGAGGAAGACGCCGACAACAAACGCAACGGATTTAAGCTCCTAAACGACCGCCTCTTATCGATGGTCGGTTTCGGATACACCCTTCTCGAAGCGATGGCCTGCGATCTTTGCATCCTTGGTTATGCAGTAGGCGGTACGCTTGGCATGATGACGGATGGGGTGAACGAGGCCACGACCCGTGCGGGCGACTCGGGTACACTCGCTGATGCGATGCCCTGGTGCTACTGAACCTTTGGGGTGCAGTCGCCAAGGACGCCAAGGATCCTTGCCGCACGGACTGGTGCGAGCGTCACTTTTCCTCCGCACGGGATCATCGACAACGTTAGAGACATGCACCACCGCCAGAGCGAAGCCTCTCTGCGCGAACAGAGAGTGAGGCAATTTATGGGGGAAGGTCCTTCGCCATACCATGCGTTTGCGCGCCCAACTGTCCGTGATCTCAAACAGAAATCCGTGAGGGGCGGTTTCGTTACGGTCTGTGCGCAAGGCGTGAGATTTATTCTACAGACTGCAACAGTGATGCTGTTGGCGCGGCTGTTATCACCGGAGGACTTCGGGTTGCAGGGAATGGTCGTTGCTTTGACGGGCTTTCTTGCACTCTTCAGAGATGCCGGCTTAGGCACGGCGACCGTCCAGCGCCTTGAGGTTACCCAGGAGCAAACGTCAACCCTCTTCTGGATCAATGCGGCAGTGGGAGCTGCCCTGGCGATGTGTACGGTGGCTCTAGCGCCCGTCCTCGTCTCATTCTACCATGAGCCCCGCTTGTACTGGATCGCAGTCGCCTCGGGAGCAGCATTCATGTTCAACGGTTTGGCAGCGCAACACCAGGCGCTGCTCATGAGGGGAATGCGGTTTGTTACATTGGCGAAAATCGATGTATTGTCTCTCATTGTCAGTTCGGCAGTGGGCATAATCATGGCGTTCCTCGGTTGGCGCTACTGGGCGCTGGTAGGTATGGCGATTGTCAATTCCCTTGTCAGTGCCGCTGGCGCATGGTTAGCCGTTCCCTGGGTCCCAGGTTTCCCGCGCCGAAAGAGCGGTGTCCTCTCGATGCTCCGTTTTGGGTGGCTGGCAACTTGTAACAGCCTGGTCGTGTTCCTAGCATGGAACTCTGAGAAGATACTGCTGGGTCGTTTTTGGGGAGCCGATGCTCTCGGACTTTATGGACGGGCATACCAGCTCGTCACATTGCCGGTACAACAATTGAATTCTTCGATGGGCAACGTGGCTTTTCCTGCTCTCTCCCGGATTCAAGATGATGCCGGACGTCTCACCAGGTCCTTCCTTAGGGGCTATTCGTTGCTCGTATCATTGACGATTCCGATCACCATTAGTTGTGCTTTGTTCGCGGAAGAAATAGTCCGCATCGTGCTTGGCGCCAAATGGATGGGCGCCGCCCCAGTCTTCCGGTTGCTTGCTCCCACGGCGTTGGTGTTCGCGGTAGCCAACCCCCTCTCCTGGTTAGTGCTGTCCATGGGCCGGGCTGGGCGCGCCTTGACCCTTAGCCTGATGACAACGCCCTTTGTGCTCGTGGGGATTGTACTTGGTCTGAGCCATGGACCCAAAGGAGTCGCCCTCGGGTACTCGTCCGCATTGTCTCTTCTGGTCATCCCGATCGCCGCTTGGTCCAAACGTGACACCGGGATTACTTGGACAGATCTTTGGAGAGCCACCAAACCGCCGTTTCTATCGGGCTTACTCGCGACCGCGGCTGGCTTAATCGTTAAAACCACACTCGCTGGTAGGTTAGAGCCAATCACGTATCTATTTGGGGGGCTTTGTCTTGTTTTCGGAACTTACACGTGGGCTCTTCTGATTGCGATGGGTCAGCGAGAGCTATACATGGACTTGTTGGCCCAAGTGTTCCGCCGAGGCGGCCGCGACGGACAAGAAAGCATGATGCCGTCCGAAGCGCCGCCAGATGATATTTCGACGCGCCTGCGCAAAGAGAATATGGGGCTACCAGTCTCCAACGGGGAGAAGTATCTCACTTGCGCTCAGTTGTTTGCGCCGAACCACGAGGATTGCATCCCAGGAGATTCGAAGGAGTCCGCAGATCGCGCACTACCGGAACCATCGAACCAAAACTCGGTCAAGCTAAATGGAGGAGGAACTCTCGTTTCTATGCTGCCGTCTGCCAATATGCCGGAAACAGTTCTCGAAAGGGTGTGTCAGACAAGGTTTTTTCGAGAGTATCTGGCACGTCCGTATCTTCCCGGGGGCGCGTGGATCTGGAGCCATCTGCCTGCTTCCTTGACCTCGTGGCATCCCTTGCGTGCGTACGGCGTTCATTTGCACAGTCTGATTCAAGCGCGGGCAACAAGGAAGCAATCCGTGGGCACTTTCTTCTTCAGAAATCGCCCCGAGCTGGAGTTGCTCCTTCGTCTGCTGGATCAAAATTACCGGGACTCTAGCCTCAATTTGGCAGTTGTCGCGTGTAGCACAGGGGCTGAGGTCTATTCCATCTCGTACGCGGTTCGATCCGCGCGCCCAGATCTGAAAGTCCGCCTGCGCGCTCTGGACATCGATAGGGATGTGCTGGAATTCGCACAGGGAGGAGTCTACCCCCTCGGCAGTCGCGACGTCTCGGTAGCTCCCAGTCCGCGCCCTCGCAACCAAGATCTAGACCTGGCTACGAATACCGCCAACAGTCAGAGGAGATCGATCTTCGAGCGCATGTCGTTAGAGGAGATCGAGTCGATGTTCGATCGCGACAGGGACCGATTGAGAGTCAAGCCGCGGTTCCGAGATGGCATCACCTGGCACATTGGGGACGCCGCAGATCCTGACATAGTCCATGCTTTGGGTCTTCAGGATATCGTGGTGGCCAATCGCTTCCTGTGCCACATGCCAGCAGAGCAAGCGGGGGCTTGTTTGAGAAATCTTGCGCGACTGGTTAAACCCGGCGGGTACGTCTTTGTCTCAGGTGTTGACCTGGACGTGCGCAGCAAAGTCGCGCAGGAACTCGGGTGGAGACCAGTGACGGACCTGATCCGCGAAATCCATGAGGGGGACCCATCATTGCGACGTGACTGGCCCTTGGAATACTGGGGCCTAGAGCCCTTCGACCAAAGTCGAGCTGACTGGAAAGCGCGATATGCCTCGGTTTTTCAGTGTGCGGGAGCGCTGTGAGCGGTTACTATCAGCAAAGGTAACGACCATTTCTCCGAAAGTGCTGCCAAACGAATGTTGCCATCGCCGCATGCCAAAAATCCATTCATGATAATTCGTCCAGAGCCAAGATAAGGATCGTCCATGATAGTTACCCGCACTCCGCTGCGCATCTCATTCTTCGGTGGCGGCACCGACTACCCTATCTGGTACCGTCAGTACGGTGGTGCGGTATTGTCGACCACAATTGACAAGCATTGTTATATTACCTGCCGAAATTTGCCCCCTTTTTTCGAATACCACAGCCGGATCTCCTACTCAAAGGTTGAGAACGTTATCAGCAACGATTCGATCGAGCATCCGTCTGTGCGCGCCTGCCTACAATTCATGGAGATTAACAAAGGCGTCGAAATCCATCATGTGGCTGACCTGCCTGCTCGCACCGGGTTAGGTACGAGTTCTGCATTCACGGTAGGACTTCTCCTGGGTCTTTACGCGCTCGAGAATCAAATGCGACACAAGCATGCACTCGCTTTGGATGCAATACACGTAGAGCAGGAGCTGCTTCAAGAGGCAGTTGGTGCGCAGGATCAAGTCAGTGCCGCGCACGGTGGTTTCAATCGCATCAATTTCGGGGTTGATGACAGTATAGAAGTTAAGCGAATACTAACTTTACAGCGCAGACTGGCGGAACTAGAGCAACACTTGGCGCTCTACTTTACGGGTTTTTCTCGAATCGCGTCAGAAATCGCAAAAGAGCAGATAAGAGTAACACCTCAGAAAAAGAATGAATTGGACTTAATGTTCCAAATGGTAAATGAGGCCGAGGCCATTGTATCCAGTCCGAGCCGCCCGATAGATGAGTTTGGTAAATTGCTGCACGAGAATTGGCGAGTCAAAAGGACGCTAACCCAAAATATTACCAATACTGATATTGACGATATCTATTCTGCAGGGCTCAGTGCGGGGGCTCTCGGAGGCAAGCTTCTAGGAGCCGGTGGCGGTGGCTTCATGCTGTTTTTCGTACCGCCCGAGAACCGGAAGGCGTTGAGATTGCGGTTGAAAAGACTTCTCTGTGTACCATTCGCCTTCTCAAAAAGTGGTAGTCAAGTCGTCGTTTATGAACCCGAGGGAGAGTACGACGAGGGCCTTATGCGTGAACGCCGAGAAGTGTATGCCCAAAGTGGGCATTCGTAGGATGAAGTCAATTCCAGAAAAGTAACTTAAACAACCTTGTTGGGGTCAATCCAATCAGCG
>Ga0210406_10007499_pt1 | contig 11063 bp, 8 predicted proteins | sample IncBWC30MmetaG_FD_155454 | JGI IMG/M metagenome (GOLD analysis project Ga0210406, IMG submission 155454) | Forest soil microbial communities from Barre Woods Harvard Forest LTER site, Petersham, Massachusetts, United States - Inc-BW-C-30-M | ecosystem: Environmental > Terrestrial > Soil >... | reverse complement strand
TCGAAAGCTTCAAAACGATGATCGGCGTGGCATCCCCAGACTCGCTGCCGGACCGCGACTTCACCGCCAAGGCGCTGCTGAAGGAACTTCCGCCCGGTCAGGATATTTTCTGCCGGGTGCGGTTCGAGGACGACACCGGACTGGCGGGCGAAGCACAGAGCGGACATTTCAGAACCGTGCCGGCGGAAAAGAAATCGATCTCGTTTGTCTGGTCAGGCGACACTGCCGGGCAGGGCTGGGGAATCGATCTGTCCCGTGGCGGCATGCGCACCTACCGCGCCATGCTGGCGAATGATCCGGATTTCTTCATTCATTCCGGCGATCACATCTATGCCGATTGTCCCATCCCTTCCGAACTGAAGCTTGCCGATGGTGGCATCTGGCGCAACATCGTCACGGAAGAGAAGTCCGCCGTGGCGCGCAGCCTTTGGCAATTTCGCGGCAACTACAAATACAATCTGCTCGACGAGAATTTGCGCGCCTTCAACGCGCGGGTGCCGATGCTGGCGCAATGGGACGATCATGAGGTGACCGATGATTGGTCGCCGATCGGCACTGCCGACGAGACCGGTTATGCCGAAGACGGAAAATCGCGGCTGGTCGAACGAGCGCGTCGGGCATTTTTCGAATTCATGCCGATCCGTGAAATCCCCGAGCAGGCGGGCCGCATCTATCGCCGGATCGGATACGGCCCGTTGCTTGACGTCTTTCTGATCGATATGCGCAGCTATCGCGACTCGACCTGGAACAAGCGCAGCGATCCGGGCGAAGCCTTCATCCTCGGCGCAACTCAGCTAGCCTGGCTGAAGCGCGAACTCGCTGCGTCCGACGCGACGTGGAAGGTGATTGCCGCCGATCTTCCGATCGGATTGATCAGCACGGACGCAATCGCGCTCGGCGACGGTCCGCCCGAGCGGCGGGAGCACGAAATCGCCGATCTGCTCTCCTTCATCAAGCGCGCCGGGGTCCGAAACACGGTATGGCTGACCGCCGACATGCATTATACGGCCGCGCATTATTATGATCCGAACCGCGCCGCATTTTCGGATTTCGAGCCGTTCTGGGAATTCGTCTCAGGTCCGCTTCATGCGGGCACCTGGCCCCCGGGGGAACTGGACAATACGTTCGGGCCCACGGCGATGTTTCAGAAAGGTTGCAGCGCAGAGCAGGGCGAAAACCTTGCGCCGTGTTTCGGGTTGCAGTTTTTCGGACGCGTCGATATCGAGGGGTATTCCCGGGTCATGACCGTGACGCTGAAGGATGTCGAGGACCGCGCGCTTTGGTCGGTCGATATCGAACCGCAGGACGACGCTCGGCCGGGACGATTGCTGTCACAGCCAATCTAAAGTCTTTTGGTGGTCGAACCGGCCTGTTGGGCAGCCATGGTCTCAATACGTGACCATCGTTGTCCCGGCCCGACCTTGATTTGGATGACGTTCTACGGGCAGATTGTCCGGCGAGACCTCGTCTCATTCTTTGCTCGGCTCACACGCGTTGATGCGGTGCCGCTTTTCTTTCGGCCGCTTGATGCCTTCTGGAGAAACTACGATGGAATATCTGCAAACGCAGGGCATCAGTCTGCCGCGCCTCGGGCTCGGCACATTCCGCATGCAGGGCGGCACCTGTCGCGCGGCAGTCGAAAGCGCGCTCGCGCTCGGCTATCGCCATATCGATACCGCGGAAATGTATGGCAATGAGGATGCTATCGGCGCGGCGATCGCAGCGGCGGGAATTGCGCGCAGAGAGCTTCATGTCACGACCAAGGTCTGGAACGACAATCTGGCGCCGGACGCCATCCGCCGGGCGTTCGATACCAGCCTGAAGAAACTCAGGCTCGAGCAGGTCGATCTCTACCTCGTGCACTGGCCCGCCAAAAACATGAACCTGCCGGCCATGTTCGAGACCCTGCTTCGCCTGAAGCAGGAAGGCCGCACGCGTGCGATCGGTGTCGCCAATTTCAACATCGCGCTTCTAAGAACCGTTGTCGAGGAGATCGAGGCGCCGATCGCGTGCAACCAGGTTGAGTATCATGTGATGCTCGATCAGACGCCGCTGCGAAGATATCTCGCATCGAAAACGATCCCGCTGGTGGCCTATTGTCCGCTGGCGCAGGGCCGCGTGGCTTCCGACCCGACCCTGGCAGCGATCGGCCGCAAGCATGGCGCGAGTGCCGCGCAGGTGGCGCTGAAATGGCTGCTCGATCAGGATGGCGTTGCCGCGATTCCGAAGGCCTCGCGCAGCGAAAGCCAGCGCGCCAATCTGGACGCGCTCAATATCGGGCTGGACGACGAGGATAGGCAGGCGATCGCGGCGCTGCCCAAGGACAGACGCTGCGTCAGCCCCGGTTTTGCACCGGCGTGGGATTGAGACAAGAGAATGGCCCCTTGCGGGGCCATCCAAAGCGCGAAAATGGTCGCACTTTACCCTTCGTGGCGGTGTTTCACGACCACCATCTTGTCGTGGTGGCGCCAGCCATGATCGCGGTGCCATCCGTAGTCGCGATGATGCCAGCCGTGATCGCGATGCTTGACCACAACGGTCTCGGCGCTCGCAATCGACGGCGCGGCGACGGCAATCGCGCCAAGCGCGGCGATAACGTATCCAAGTTTTCTCATTTCATCCTCCTCCATTGAGTGAGGATTAAACTTCACGAGCAGGCGGAACGTTCCGCCGAAATCGCAGGAGAATCCTGAACGGCTGTTCAGGATGGATCGGTTCCACGGGGTTTTCGTCACGCTGTACACCGACATCATCTTCAACATCAATAACGGCGTCGGGATGCCGCCGCATCGATGGCGGCCTTGAGCGCTTCACCGATTGGCGCCAGCCATCTCGCTGGAAAATCCGATTTCCTCTGTTTTGGTGCCCGGTAAAGGCTCTCGCCAAGCCAGCCGCGTCAGACGCAGACCGCGCCTGCGCTTGCGCAAAACCTGGAGCCATCGCATCATCGACGAACAAGAAACATCTTTCGGGGAGAGCGCCAGCATGTCCAGTTTGTCACGCCGTCATTTTCTTGCAGGTTCGGCCGCAGCCGCCCTGTCGGGGCCTTTCGCCTCGTCCGCGTCGGCCGCGATGGGCCCGGCGGACAAGTTCGATCTCGTCATCAAGGGCGGCGATGTGCTCGACCCCGGCCAGTCGTTGCGGGGAAAACGCGATATCGGCATCCGTTGGGGCCTGATCGAGGCCATCGAGGCCGATATTCCCGCCGCCCGCGCTTCCAAGACGATCGATGCCTCCGGCAAGCTGGTAACGGCAGGCCTCGTCGACCTGCATTGCCACGTCTACCCCTACGGCTCGGCGATCGGCATTCCCGCCGACGAACTGGTGCAGTTCCAGGGCACGACCACGGTGGTGTCGGCGGGCGATGCCGGCGTCAACAATCTGGCAGCACTTCGGCGATATATCGTGGCGCAGTCGCGTGCGCGAATCTACGCCTTTCTCCATATCGCAAATAACGGCCTGTCGGCGTTCCCGGTCGCCGAGCTCTACAACATCGACAACGCGCAGGTCGAAGCCTGCGCCATGGCGCTTGCCGAAAACCCGGATTTTCTGATCGGCGTCAAGGTGCGGATGTCGGAGAACGTGATCTTCAAGCACGGCCTCGAGCCGCTCAAGCGCGGCATCCAGGCCTGCGAGATGTGCGGCTGGCCGGCCAAAATGATGGTGCATATCGGCGGCGTCGAGACCAAGGAGCTGATGTCCCAGATTCTCGACCTGTTGCGGCCGGGCGACGTTCTGACCCATTCCTACTCCGGCTTCCTCAACAACGCCGGCGTGGCCACCAACATCGTGCAGGACGGCAAGCTCCTGCCGGCGGCGCTTGCCGCCAAACAGCGCGGCGTGATCTTCGACGTCGGCCATGGCGGCGGCAGTTTCGACTTCACGGTGGCAGAGGTGGCTATCCCCGGCGGGTGTACGCCGGATACGATCTCGTCCGATATCCATGTGTTCTCGGGCAATTCGCCGGGCATGCCGTATCTGCCAAACGTCATGAGCAAGTTCATGGCATTGGGTTTCTCGCTCGAGCAGGTGGTGACGATGGCCACCACGACTCCTGCCAAAATCATCAATCGCGCGCCGAAGATCGGTACGCTGCAGATCGGCGCACCCGGCGACGTCGCGATCATGGATATGGTTGAGGGGCCGGTTACTTTCGTCGATACACGCAACAACAAGCGTGATGGCAGGGTTTTGCTGAAACCGGTGCAGACCGTGATCAACGGCGTGCCATTCGGCAGGCCGTATCAATCGCCGTTTGCGGTGAGGTAATGGGTTGACGTCGCCCTTGTTCTTTGCCGGTTCAGACCTTATGCAAGTAAGTAGAACCCGAGACCTTTGAATGGCCGACCCGATTCAGGAAGTTCTGCACGCCTTCGCCAACGGCGAACTCGTCGTCGTCACCGATGACGACGATCGCGAAGGCGAGGGCGACCTGATCGTCGCCGCCTCGCTTTGCACGCCTGAGAAAATGGCTTTCATCATCCGCCACACCTCCGGCATCGTCTGCGCCCCGATCACCACCGAAGATGCGCGTCGGCTGCGGCTCGATCCCATGGTCGCGCACAACGAATCCAGCCACACCACCGCGTTTACAGTCTCGATCGATTACAAACCCGATGGCGGCACCGGGATTTCGGCGGACGAACGCGCGTCCTGCTGCCGGGCGCTGGCCAATCCGAATGTCGGCGCCAACGATTTCGCCCGCCCCGGCCACGTATTCCCGCTGATTGCGCGGGACGGCGGCGTGCTGTTGCGCTCTGGTCACACGGAAGCCGCCGTCGACCTGTGCAAGCTGAGCGGCCTGCCTCCGGTCGGCGTCATCAGCGAGCTGATGAACGACGACGGCACCGTCATGAAGGGCGAGCAGGTTGCGAAATTCGCCAGGGCCAACGGTCTCAAGCATGTCACTATCGCCGACATGATCGCTTACCGCCAGGCGCGGGAAAAACTGATCGAACGCGTCTGCACCTTCACCGCCGACAGCCCGATCGGGCCCATGCAGGGCTTCGCCTATCGCTCGCCGTTCGATTCGATCGCGCATGTCGCCTTTGTCTACAACGGCGTCGGCGACGGCAAGAATGTGCTTACCCGTTTTCACAAGCCCAATATTGTCAGGGACGTTTTCACCGGACCAAAGAACATGCAATCGGTGCTCGCGCATTTCAAGAAGAACGGAAGCGGCGTCCTGGTGTACTTGCGCGACGGTGCTGCCGGTGTGCCGGTCTCGCCGCTGCCGGAGGAGAAGACCGCGGAGGCCGACCGCAACAGGCAATGGCGCGAGGTCGGCGTCGGCGCACAGATCCTGCGCGATCTCGGCGTCACCTCGATAAGGAATTTGACGTCGTCGGTGCACGACTACAAGGGGCTGTCAGGCTTCGGCATCGAGATCGTGTCCAGCGAACAGCTTGAAGGGTAGACGCGGTCATTCTGGGGCGCATCGAAGATGCGAACCCGGAATCTCGACGATATGATACTCGCTTGAGATTCCGGGTTCGCGCATTTGCGCGCCCCGACGTAGAGAGGGATTTCCCAATCTATTTGCGCTTCTGTCTTTATCGCTTTAAAATGAATATGATGTTGCGAAAGGATGTTCCATGAGCGTACGCCCTCAAACCAAGGACAAGCCGTCCCCGGTGAGCTTCCAGTGGGACGATCCCTTCATGCTCGACGAGCAACTCACCGAAGACGAGCGCATGATCCGCGACACCGCGCGGGCCTACGCGCAGGACAAGCTGTTGCCGCGCGTCATCAAGGCCTATCTGGAGGAGAAGGTCGACCGCGACATCTTTCGCGAGATGGGCGAACTCGGCCTGATCGGCATTACCTTGCCGGAGGAATATGGCTGCGCCAATGCAAGCTATGTCGCCTACGGCCTGGTGGCGCGTGAGATCGAGCGCGTCGATTCCGGCTACCGCTCGATGAATTCGGTGCAGTCCTCGCTGGTGATGCACCCGATCTACGCCTATGGCGACGAAAACCAGCGCAAGAAATACCTGCCCAAGCTTGCCACCGGCGAATGGATCGGCTGCTTCGGCCTGACGGAGCCGGATGCCGGCTCCGATCCGGGCGGTATGAAGACCCGCGCCGAGAAGACTCCTGGCGGCTACCGGCTCACCGGTTCCAAGACGTGGATTTCAAACGCGCCGATTGCGGATGTGTTCGTGGTATGGGCGAAGTCGGCCGAACACAACAACCAGATCCGCGGATTCATCCTCGAAAAGGGCATGAAGGGGCTATCGGCGCCGAAGATCACCGGCAAGCTCTCGCTTCGTGCTTCCGTCACCGGCGAAATCGTGATGGAAGGCGTGGAGGTTCCGGAGAGCGCGCTTCTGCCCAACGTTTCCGGTTTGAAGGGTCCGTTCGGCTGTCTCAACCGCGCTCGCTACGGCATTTCCTGGGGCGCGATGGGCGCTGCGGAAGACTGCATGCACCGCGCGCGGCAATACACGCTCGACCGCAAGCAGTTCAAGCGGCCGCTGGCTGCAACCCAGCTCGTGCAGAAGAAGCTCGCGGACATGCAGTCCGAGATCGCGATTGGCCTGCAGGCCTCGTTGCGCGTCGGGCGGTTGATGGACGAGGGCAAGATGGCGCCGGAGATGATCTCCATCGTCAAGCGCAACAATTGCGGCAAGGCGCTCGACATCGCCCGCGTCGCGCGGGATATGCACGGCGGCAACGGCATCCAGATCGAATATCACGTGATGCGACACACGGCGAACCTGGAGACCGTGAACACCTACGAGGGTACGCACGACGTCCATGCCTTGATCCTCGGCCGCGCCATCACCGGCATCCAGGCGTTCTCGTAGATAACCGACCTCATCCTGAGGAGCCCGCGTTGAGCGGGCGTCTCGAAGGATGGCCGCGCAAACGAACCTTGCGCGTGCTTCGAGACGGCCCTTGCGGGCCTCCTCAGCACGAGGGTTCGGTGGGAAGCGCGATAGCACGTACAGGCTCAAGGCATGCCCGACACTGACGACGTCCCGTTCAACCGCAACTTTCCGCTTCTGCCGGGGGTCGTGGAGGAAATCCGGCCCGGGGTGCGGCGAATCCTCTGTCACAATCCGAGCCCGTTCACCTTCACCGGCACGCTGAGCTACATCGTGGGCCGCGGCAAGGTCGCGATCATCGATCCCGGACCCGCCGATGAGGCCCATGCCGCGGCGTTGCTCGATGCGGTGCGCGGCGAAACGGTAACGCATATCCTGGTGACCCATACCCATCGTGATCATTCGATGAATACGGCACCGATCAAGGCGGCAACCGGCGCTGCCGTGCTGGCGGAGGGGCCGCATCGCGCATCGCGGCCGCGCTTTGAGAGCGAGAAGCATAATCCTGAGTCCGGCGCCGATCGCGACTTCCACCCGGACGTCCAGGTGAAGGGCGGCGACGTCGTCGAGGGATCGGGCTGGAGGCTGGAAGCGGTAGCCACCCCCGGACACACGGCCAATCATCTGGCGTTCGCCTGGCCGGGGCGGAACATGCTGTTCGTCGGAGATCATGTGATGGGCTGGTCGACCTCGATCGTGGCACCGCCCGACGGATCGATGATCGACTACATGGCCTCGCTCGAAAAGCTCACGCAGCGGAGCGAGGATTTGTATTTCTCCGGTCACGGTCCGGAAATTCCCGAGGGGCCGCGCTATGTCCGCTTTCTGATCCGCCACCGCCAGGCGCGGGAAGCTTCCATCCTGCACCGCCTGGCCAAGGGCGCGGCGGACATTCCGACATTGGTGCGTGCGATCTATATCGGTATCGATCCGCGGCTGATCAATGCTGCCGGTTACTCCGTGCTGGCGCACCTGGAGGACCTGGTCGGGCGCGGGATCGTGGCAACCGATGGCGATCCGGTCATCGGCGGAACCTACAGGCTGGCGGCGACCTGAGAGGCCTTTCGTCATGCCCGGCCTTGTGCCGGGCATCCACGTCTTGCTTGCATTTCAGAGCGCGAAGACGCGGATGGCCGGGACAAGCCCGGCCATGACGACGATCGGATCAGGCACCTTTACTTTTTCACCACCTTCGGCGGCGCCTTAGGCGGCAGCACCGGCTTCTTGACTGCCGGCCTCTGGCTGTCATTTTCGGCGGCGTTGTTGAGGTCATCGATCAGCTTGCGCACGCGCGCGGCGTTGCTGCCGAAGTCGCTGTCGAAGTAGCGTGAGGCGGAACGGATATCGACACGCGAATCCTCGCCGTCGGCCGTCACGCGGATCGACACGTCCTCGCGAAACCCCATGATCGGCGTACGCGCTACCGCCTCGATGCGGCCGGTCCGGCGCGGTAGCGTCGGCGGCCGCTCGTCGATGACGAGCCATTTTCGACGGGTCACCAGACGCAGCGAAAGTTCGTAGGCGCGCAGTACGGGGACCTCGAGTTCGACGGTTTCGATATCCGGATAGGCGATCCGCTGCTGCTCCGCCGAATATAATCCGGCATAGACGGCGGGATTGGTGCCCTCGCCAGTGCGAAGCCGCGCCAGCGCCTCGAACCGAGGCGGATCGACCGGGTCGGTGGTAATGTCGTAGATCGGCGGCAGTTTGCGGTACTGCAGGGCAAGATAGGCGGGATAGGCCAGCAGCAGCGCATTGATCAGGAACGCCAGGAGGATGCGGCTTATGCCGCGCGAGCCGTTTTGCCAGATCGCAATCGCGCCCGCGATGCCGAACAGAATGGAAATGACGGCGATAGCGAGCGCGCCGAAAAAGGTCGCAAGCGCCGGTTTGATCTCCAGGAAGCCGAAGCGCACGATGACGATCGATACCAGGACCGCGACGACAGAAAATACCGCCAGGTTGCGTGACCAGGACGCAAGGCGCGACACGGGCTCCGATTGATAGGGAGCGGAAAACCTGCGGGCCATCGCTTCCGTCTGCCGGGTTGGATCCTTCCGGTTCAAAATCGGTTCGGCTTCGGGCCGAACCGCTTGATCACGGACCTATAGCGTTTTCGAGCGAAGTGTACAGCGGTTGGCGTGAAGAAAGCGCGTCAGAATCAAGGAACTGAGCCTCGGTTCTGACCAAATCAGAACCGAGAGATCGGCTCCCTCAAGCCGCCGCGTTCGGGAAGCTGTAGCTCTTGAACTGGTCGCGCAGCGCTGTTTTCAGGATTTTTCCCGTTGCCGTGTGTGGAATGGCGTCGACGAATACGATGTCATCGGGCATCCACCACTTGGCGATCTTGCCATCCATGAATTTCAGGAGATCCTCGCGCGTGATTTTCTGGCCCTGCTTGAGTTGCACGATCAGAAGCGGGCGTTCGTCCCATTTCGGATGGTGGACGCCGATCACGGCCGCCTCTGCCACCGCAGGGTGGCCGACCGCGAGATTTTCCAGGTCGATCGATGAAATCCATTCGCCGCCGGATTTGATGACGTCCTTGGAGCGGTCGGTAATCCGCATATACCCGTATTTGTCGATGGTTGCGACGTCGCCGGTGTCGAAATAGCCGTCGTCATCGAGGATATCGGTATCGACGCGGAAATAAGCCTTCGAGATCGCCGGACCGCGAACCTTGAGCCGGCCGAATGTCTTGCCATCCCACGGCAGTTCCTTGCCGGCATCGTCGGTGATCTTCATCTGCACGCCGAACGGCGGATAGCCCTGGGTCTGGAGAATGTCGAGCTGCTCCTCGCCTTTCAGTTCGGCGAACGGAGGTTTCAGCGCTGCAAGTGTCCCGATCGGGCTCATCTCGGTCATGCCCCAGGCATGCCGCGTCGTCACGCCCATGTCGACGAACGACTTGATCATCGAGCGCGGCATTGCCGAGCCGCCGCACACCACCATTCTCAGGTGCGGAAGCTTCAGGTTGTTGGCAGCCATGTGATTGAGCAGCATCAGCCAAACCGTGGGAACCCCGGCGGTGTGGGTCACTTTTTCCGTTTCCAAAAGCTCGTACACGGAGGCGCCGTCGAGTTTCGCTCCCGGCAACACCAGCTTGGTGCCCATCGAGGGAGCGGAGAAGGCGATTCCCCAGCTATTGGCGTGGAACAGCGGAACCACCGGAAGCATGGTATCGCCGGCGCAGGCGCCGAGCGAGTCGCCGGCATTGGCCATCAGCGCGTGCAGCACGTTGGAACGGTGCGAATAGAGCACGCCCTTGGGGTCGCCGGTGGTTCCCGACGTGTAGCACATCGCGGCCGCGGTGTTCTCGTCGAATTCCTTCCACGTAAAATTGCCGTCGACATCCGCGATCCAGTCTTCGAAGGCTACCGCGTTCTTCAGCGTGGTCTGCGGCATATGTGCGCGATCGGTGAGGATGATGAAACGCTCGACGCTCGGCAGTTTGTCGGCAATCTTTTCCAGCATCGGCACGAATGTGATGTCCGTCATCACCACGCGGTCCTGGGCGTGGTTGATGATCCATGCGATCTGATCGGGAAACAGGCGCGGGTTGACGGTGTGGCAGATCGCGCCGATACCCATGATGCCGTACCATGCCTCAAGATGGCGCCAGGTGTTCCACGCGATCGTGGCCACGCGGTCGCCGAGCTTGATGCCGTCGCGGTCAAGCCGCTGTGAGATCTTCAGTGCGCGCTTGTAGATTTCGGCGTAGTTGGTGCGGTGGATGGGACCTTCGACCGACCGCGTGACGACCTCCTGTGTCCCGTGGAATTGAGCGGCGTGTTCGAGAATCCGGTGACACAGCAAAGGCCAGTCTTGCATCAACCCGAGCATATGGGTCCCTCCTCAATGTTCGATCGCGTGCCGCGATTTTTTTGCGGAATTGCCATCAACCTTAGCGCGGGGAATGCGCGCCGCAAATGGCCTTGTCGCAGCTGGAACGGCTGCATCGCGGCAATGGTTACCGCGGTAGCGGTGACGATTGGGTTGTGCGGACTGGCTGGCGCCGCCAAGCGTCACGTGGCAGTGCCGTTACCGAAACCTCGCCCGGCGGAAGCGCCGGCTGCGAAGCCCGAGGGGCCGGCGCAGGGGCTGGGCACGAGGGAGGAGGCGGACGCGCCGGCGAAGGAGCGCCCCGCGCCCCGGCTCTCCGCCTGCCGGCTGGCATTGACGGAGGCGATTGCGATTGCCCCCAGCATTGCCGACATCCATGGTCCCGGCGGT
>Ga0210406_10007494_pt1 | contig 11068 bp, 7 predicted proteins | sample IncBWC30MmetaG_FD_155454 | JGI IMG/M metagenome (GOLD analysis project Ga0210406, IMG submission 155454) | Forest soil microbial communities from Barre Woods Harvard Forest LTER site, Petersham, Massachusetts, United States - Inc-BW-C-30-M | ecosystem: Environmental > Terrestrial > Soil >... | reverse complement strand
TGGCTTTGCGGCGGTGGTGGCTGCGGCTGCGGCAAGAAATGTTCGGCGATTCATGATGACGGCTCCTGTTGAATTTTACAGCCTGGAAGAACCTTTTGTGCAACGGCTCCCTTTTGGTCACGGCTCGGTTTGTGGCTGGCAGTCAGAATGGCGGATTACGGTTACAAGTTGCGGCGGCGGAGTGTCGCATCCAGCTAAACTACGAAGAGGTGTCTACACAAACGAGCACGATAGCTGGGGCGGTCCGGGAGCGGACGGCGGGTGCGGCCTTTCGAGTCCTGGCGGCGATCAGCGTTTGTCACTTCCTGAACGACATGCTGCAGTCGGTGGTGCCGGCAGTCTATCCGATCCTCAAGAATACGTACCACCTCGATTTCGGGCAGATCGGGTTGATCACCCTCACTTCTCAAATGACGGCATCCATCTTGCAGCCGGTGGTGGGACTGTACACGGATCATCGCCCCACGCCATACTCGCTGCCGGTGGGAATGGGATTCACGCTGGTGGGCATGTTTCTATTGGCAATGGCGCCGACTTTTCCCATGATTCTGGTCGCGGTGGCGCTCATTGGAATGGGATCGTCGGTATTCCATCCGGAGTCGTCGCGCGTGGCGCGCATGGCGTCGGGCGGGCAACATGGCCTGGCACAGTCGCTTTTTCAGGTGGGCGGAAACGCCGGCTCTTCCATCGGGCCGCTGCTGGCGGCGTTCATTGTGCTTCCCGCGGGGCAACGCAGCATCGCGTGGTTTTCGCTGGCGGCGCTGGCGGCCATTGTAATCCTCACGCGTGTAGGCTCCTGGTATAAAGCGCGCCGCAGCACCGGGACGATGTCTCACGCGCTCCACCACGAACATCATTTGCGCCTGCCTCGGAAGAAAGTTGTGACGGCGCTCGCGGTACTGGTCGCACTGGTATTCTCCAAGTATTTCTACCTGGCGAGCCTGGTGGCGTACTACACGTTTTTCCTCATCAGCCGATTTCACGTGTCGGTGCGCACGGCGCAAATCTACCTGTTTATTTTCCTGGGCGCGGTGGCGGCTGGGACCATCATTGGCGGTCCGGTGGGCGACCGCATCGGACGCAAGCCGGTGATCTGGTGCTCGATCCTGGGCGTGCTTCCCTTCACCATGATGCTGCCCTATGCCAGCCTGTTCTGGACCGCCGTTCTGACTGTCATCATCGGGCTGGTTCTTGCGTCGGCTTTTTCGGCCATCCTGGTTTACGCGCAGGAGCTGGTACCGGGGAAAGTGGGCGCCATTTCCGGACTGTTCTTTGGGCTGGCCTTCGGGATGGGCGGCGTGGGAGCCGCGCTCATGGGAAAACTGGCGGATCGAACGAGCATCGAGTTCGTCTATCGAGTGTGTGCGTTTTTGCCGGCGATTGGACTGCTGGCGGCATTCCTGCCGAATCTGGAACCGGCAAAGGCACGAGCACCACAAGAAACCACGAGTTAACTCGGTTTACCCGGAGGTGTTTGATGCTGCGATGCCTTGTTGCAATCTTTGGTTATGCAGCCGTGTGCTCGGCGGCTTCGCTCGAGTGGCCGCAATTTGGCGGTCCGCATGGCGACTTCAAATCGGACGCTAAAGGGTTGGCCAGCTCTTGGCCGGCTGAGGGGCCGAAGAAGCTGTGGAGCCGGCCGCTGGGTGATGGCTACTCAGAGATCGCGGTGGATGGCAACGTCCTCTACACGATGTATCGCGTGTTGAATGACGAGATCGTGCTGGCCGCGGATGCCAATACGGGGAAGACCATCTGGGAATATCGTTACGACGCCAGGTTCCGCCCAGGCATGGGAATGGAGAACGGCTCGGGTCCGCATGCGACGCCTTTAGTCACGGAGAACGGTGTTTATGCCATCGGCATCCTGGGGAATCTGGTGTGCCTGGAGAGGAAGACCGGGAAGAAGATCTGGTCGCACAATCTGGAAAGCGAGTTCCACGGCACAGTTTTCGATCGCGGCTGGGCGCCCAGCCCGTTTGCGTACAAGGACACCGTGATTATGAAAGTCGGCGGCGCGGGACACTCCTTCATGGCGTTCGACCAGAAGACCGGAACTGTGAAATGGAAGACCGAGCAAGATTTTACAAATTCGCCTGCCTCGCCGGTGTTGATCCAGGTGGACGGCCAGGACCAGCTCGTCGCGCCGATGGCCGATGATGTCGTGAGCATCGACCCAAGCAACGGCCGGGTGCTGTGGACGTACCCGCACAGCACGAGCTGGGGGCTGAACATCAGTACACCAGTATGGGGAGAGGGGAATTTGCTGTTCGTCTCCTCGGCTTACAACGGAGGAAGCTGTGTGATCCGGCTCTCGCGCGCCGGGGGAAAGACGGTTGCGGAAAAAGTCTGGGCGAGCAACAAAATGCGCGTGCATTTCTCGACGGCAGTGCGGGTAGGAGACATGGTGTATGGCTCGAGCGGCGATTTCGGGCCGGCGCCGCTGACCGCGGTGGATGTGAAGACGGGCAAGATCGCGTGGCAGGACCGTACTTTTCCAAAAGCGAGTTTTGTGTACGCAGACGGCAAATTCATTGTTGTGGACGAGGACGGCAACCTGGCTCTGGCCAATTTTTCGCCTCAGGGACTGAAGGTTGTCTCGCGCGCTGCGCTGCTTCACAACAATGCGTGGACGGCTCCATCGGTGGCCGGCAGCCGGCTGTATCTGAGGGACCGCACGACTATGATGGCGCTCGATCTCCGTTAAGTCGAACGCGAGGGCGCAGAATTACGCGCCACCCTCTGCTTGTTTTTCCCAGGCCAACAAAAGTATCCTTCGGATTAAGCCGGAGGAAACCTTTGCGTCGACTCGTCGGGATTCTTTACGTCGCCATTCTGGCCGTGGACGTTTCTCTCGCAGAAGACTGGCCCCAGTGGCGCGGGCCTTCTCTGAATGGCATCAGCAGCGAGAAGGATCTGCCGGTGCGCTGGAGCCGCGACGAGAACATTGCTTGGAAGCTGCCCCTTCCGGCGTGGAGCGGGGCTACGCCCATCATCTGGGGGGACCGGATCTTCCTGCACATCGCGGATAAGGAAGACATCTCGCTTTGGTGCGTGGACCGGGTACGCGGCGCCGTGTTGTGGAAGAAGCACGTGGCCGGCGGCAATTTCAAAATCGGAAAGCAGAACATGTCATCGCCCTCGCCGGTGACGGACGGCACTAACGTCTACGTCATGACCGGGACCGGAATCCTCAAGGGATTCGATTTTGGCGGCAACGAGTTGTGGGCGCGCGATATTCAGAAAGACTATGGCCGCTTCGGGCTCAACTGGGGTTACGGTTCGTCGCCGCTGCTGTTCGAAGATGCGCTGTACATCCAGGTGCTGCACGGAATGAAGACACACGACCCGTCCTATCTGCTGCGCATCGACAAAAACACCGGCAAGACCGTGTGGCGGGTCGAGCGGCCGACGGATGCGGTTCATGAGTCGCCCGATTCTTATACCACGCCGGCCCTGTTGCGCTACGGCGGTAACGTCGAGATCGTGGTAAGCGGCGGCGATTGCGTGACTGGCCACGACCCGGCCACCGGGAAGGAAATCTGGCGGGGCAAAGGCTTTAATCCGCAGAAGGACCCGGCGTACCGCGTGATCGCATCGCCGGTGGTATACGACGGCGTGATCTACACACCCACGCGCGTGCGGCCGCTGCAAGCATTTCGCGCGGGCGGGCATGGCGACATCACCGAAACACACAGGCTGTGGGCCAGCCAGAACGGACCCGACGTTCCCACGCCAGTGACGGATGGAACCTATTTCTACATCGTCAACGACCGGGGCATCGTCTGGTGCCTGGATGCCAAGACCGGAAGGGAAATCTGGGGCCCGCAGCGTATCCGGCACGGCACGTATAGCGCATCGCCGGTGCTTGCCGACGGGAAGATTTACATCACCGATGAGGACGGCGTGACCACGGTTTTCAAGGCGGGCCCAAAGTTTGAATCGCTGGCTGAGAATAATATGGACGACTACACGCTCAGCTCCGTCGCTATTTCGCAGGGTCAGATTTTCCTTCGCACCGCCCAATATCTCTACTGCATAGGTAAGCGAGCCGCGCCATAGTGGGCTTCGCCTACGATCAGGTCCTCTATCCCGGTTTTCCTCTGGCGCAAACGCATCCCGACCGGCTCGCCACCATCGCCGGCCTGCTGGGAATGACCCCGGCGCGGCCCGATCGCTCGCAAGTTCTCGAACTGGGGTGCGGGGACGGCGGGAATCTGATCCCCATGGCGGTGGAACTTCCCGGAAGCGAATTCACCGGCATCGATCTCGCCCAACCCGGCATCGCGCGGGGACGAGCTATAAGCGAGGCGCTGGGATTGAAAAATATTTCACTCCGGCAGATGGACCTGCTGGCGGCGGGCGCGGATCTGGGCCAATTCGACTACATCCTCGCCCACGGTTTGTATTCGTGGGTCCCGGCGCACGTACGCGATGGCGTGCTGAGAATCTGCCGGACGAATCTGGCGCATGATGGAGTCGCTTACGTAAGCTACAACGCCTACCCGGGCTTCCACCGGCGGGAAATATTTCGCGGAATGATGCTGCATCACGTGCGCAACGTGCAGGATCCTTCCAAGCGGTACGAGGAGGCCGTGCGGCTGATCGATGAGTTCTCAAAGTACACACGAAAAGGTGAACTGGCGCGCGCTCTGTTTGAGGAGCAGCGGCAGCATCTTGCTGAAACCGTGCCCTGGGCCGTTTACCACGACGATCTTGCGGATACCAATCGCGCCTTCTATTTTCATGAATTCATAGCGGAAGCGCGACGGCATCAATTGCAGTATCTGGGAGAAGCAGACTTCTACGAAATGCAGGCGGATACGTACCCCAAGCCCGTGGTAGAGGCTCTCGATCGTTTCTCTGGAACGGACGTAGTTGTTAAAGAGCAATATCTAGATTTCATGAAAGGCCGGCGTTTCCGCCAGACCTTACTCTGCCGGGAGGAAGCTCCACTCGACCGCAGTCTGGGACCGCTACGGATTACAGATTTGTACGTTGCGTCGACGGCCCGTCCTGTTTCGGCGAATCCGGATTTGCGGGAGGGTGTGGCGGAGTTGTTCCGCGGTCCGCGCGGGTCGGCGCTCGAGACGGATTATGCAGCGGCAAAAATCGCCTTGTGCCGGTTGAGCGAGATTTGGCCGCAGTCGATCTATTTTCCTGAATTACTTCTGGGGGACGATGCCGCGCGGCTGGCCGGGATTCTACTTCAAGGTTATCGGCTCGGACTGCTGGAATTGCACACGCTGCCGCCGCACTTCGCAGCCGTTGCCGGGGAGTGTCCGTTGGCTAGCCCGCTGGCCAGGCTGCAAGCGCAGCAATCAGCGGTCGTCACCACGCTGCGCCACACTCTGGTGGAAGTGGATGATGCGATCGACCGCTGCGTACTATTGTTGCTGGATGGTACAAGGAATCGCGGCGCACTAATGGAAGGAGTCCGGGAATTTGTGCGCTCGGGCGCCGTGAGCAGTGAAGAGTCTGTAACGGCAGAATCCCTGGCGGTGCGATTGGAGCGGCTGGCCAAAGAGGCGCTGCTGCTGGGGTAGTAATCTGATCGGTATACTAATTTACCGCCGAGACGCAGAGACGCCGAAAATGGAAGGCTACTTCATTCATTACCTGACTGGTACGATGCATGATTTTGGTTGGGACCGAGAACCGCCCTGGGCTGTGGTAGAACAGCCAGATGCCTCTTGATTTCAACGGAAAACTGGCCGTGGTCACCGGCGGCGCAAACGGTATTGGCTTGGCGGCGGCGCGGGCGCTGGCTGCCGGCGGCGCGCGCGTATGGATCTTCGACCTCGAACGCGAGCAGCCCGAAAAAGTTGCGGCGTCGTTTGGCGGTCACGGATGCACTGTGGATGTCACTGACCGTGCGTCAATTGACGCGGCGTTCGAACGCAGCGGGGCGCCGGACATCGTCGTTGCCAATGCCGGCACGGGGACTTGGGCGCCAATCGATGAAACTCGCGTCGAGGACTGGAATCGCACCATCGCACTGAACCTCGGCGGGGTATTTCATACGGTGCAGGCGGCAGCAATTCGGATGAAGCCCCGGCGCTCTGGCGCCATAGTAATTACAGCGTCCACCAACTCGTATGACGGCGAAGCCACGCTCGTCGCCTATAACGCCAGCAAGGCCGGCATCCTGGGAATTCTGCACACTGCAGCCAACGAACTGGGTCCCTGGCAGATTCGCGTTAACGCAGTTTGCCCGGGTCTTATCCGGACACGCCTCACGAAAGAGATTTTCGCCAGTCCCACTGTCCTTAAGGATTACTTCCGCGACATCCCGCTGGGGCGCGGCGGCGCACCGGAAGAAGTCGGCAACACCATCGCGTTTCTTGCGTCGGATCTGGCTTCTTACATCACGGGCGCGGCGCTGGTCGTGGACGGAGGCCAGATGGCCGCCAAGTTCGGAACGTGGAACGAGGAAACGGCGGAGTTTTCCGAAGATCACTGGAAGCTACGCTGACGAGTAAAATCACGGCTCGGTGATTGCGATGATCGTAGCCGGCGCATTTCCTTCGAGGCGATTATTCACGAACAGAAATGCCGTTGTCTGCTTGTCCTGGGCGATTCGGATCATCTCGCGCAAGGATGCACGCACGCCCGGATTGGGGTCCTTCACTTCGGTATAGGGCGAGAAAACCTGCACTGCCTCCTCGTAGCTGCGGCCCTGGCGGAGCAGCGCGCGGCTCACGATGAAGTCCGCCGTGAAGGATTCCGGAAGGGCCATCTGATAGCGCAGTTCCGGCATGCGCGACCATGCGTTGAACACGTGCGCCACATTGTGGCTGCGCAGGCCCTGGAAATAGTCGCGCTCCAAGAAATCGGGGTTGCGGATCTCGACGGCGTAACGGAAATCGGGCGGCAGCTTGGCCAGAAACGGGTCCAGCCGCTCCAGGAATTCACCGGTATTCGAGAAGGTCTTTTTGGAGAACGCTCCGAACTCAAAGATCAGCAGCGCCGTCCGGTCACGGTACTGCGCGAGCGGTCGCAAGAAAGATTCCTTGAACAGATCGGCATCCAGGAACGATTCGTTTTCCGTCCCCGCCTGAGCGCCATAGCGGGCGTGCGCCGGATACACCCGGCAGGTAATCTGCTCCGGCACCTTGAACGCGAAGCGAAAGCCCGCGGGCGGCTGGGAGAACAGGCGGCGCCAGAACTCATCGCTCGGAAACTGGTAAAACGCGAAGTCGCCGCACACCGTGGGAAAAGTTTGCGCATATTCCTTGAGGCACGTGTCGTTGAACAGCTTTTGCGAGAACCGGCCGCGAGCCAGGTAGTTGCCACGGCTGTAGATTTGGCCCAACCAGCCTTCGTACTTCCAGGAACTGCCACCAATGTAGATATGGCGCAGGGCCAACTCTTTCAGGCGCGCGGCAAGCGCGTCACGATCGAATGCCGAGGGGTCGTCGAACAGGGTGTCCACAGGGGGTAATCGGGCGCTTCCCTGCCCGTCTGCTGACTATCGTACCGCGAGCGTGACGCCCGTCTGACTGGTTGCGGCTCCAATTCCCATCACCACCGGCACAATTCCAGTGGACGCGAGACCGCTGGGCACTCGTGCATTGATCTGCAAGAGTCCGGCAAAGCCAGGGGCAGCGCCGGCAAAGAGAATTTCGGCCGCTGATCCACCCACAGTGAGCGTTACCGGGAGAATGGGTTTTGGAAGCGGCGCTGCCGCCGGTTGACCGTCCACAGCAGCCGGGTTCTCGATCCCGTCGCCGGTGGCAAACAGGGTTACGGTGGTTCCGCGCGAAGCAGGCTCAATCAGCGAGTTCAGCGAGCCGTTCTCATTCAGAGCGATCGCGAGGCCGGTTCCGGCGCTGACAGTGAAAATCGCCGGCGCGGAGGCGGCCACCGGCACCGTCACTTTCCCGCAGGATTGCCCTTGGAAGAAGACCTCGACATCGACCGTACTCTGGCCTGCGATCTCGTAAGGCGCCTGCGCAAGAATCTGGCCGGCCTGCACGTAAAACAAGGGTGCGGCAGAACCATTGAACAGGACCCGGGTTTGGGCCACTTCAGTAGCCATCGTTCCCGAGGCGTCCAATGTGCCGCCCATCGGCGTCGCCGGGCCGATGCCTAGTCCGAAAATGGACACAATCTCTCCCGGCGCAATCGGCCCTCCCAGCAGGCTGGCGGCATTCACCAGGCTGAGTGGCGTGGTCTGCTCGGAGGCAACGGGTGCGGGCGTTAGTTTTCGGACGCGATTATTTCCGAAGTCAGAGATGAACAGATTGCCGGCTGCGTCCACCGCGAGGCCCAGCGGCATATTGAACGCGGCCGAGAGCGCCGGGCCGCCATCCCCGTCAAAATCAGCCGCGCCATTGCCGGCGATGGTGCGCATCGTGCCATCGGAGCCGATCATGCGAATTCGGTTGTTGCCGGTATCGGCAATGTACAAGTTGCCCTGGGAATCCACGATCAGACCAGAGGGCGCGTTGAGCTGTGCCGAGGCCGCCGGTCCTCCGTCGCCGGCGAATCCCGCAGTACCCGTGCCTGCGAGAATCGTCACCTGGCCATGCGCATCGATTCGCTCGATGCTGTGGAGGCCGGCATCGGCGACGTAGACATTGCCCGATTGATCTGTAGCCACCCCCGCGGCGGCAACTTGAATCACGGTAGAAATGATTCCATCTGCCGCGAGTTTCCGGACGCGCTGATTGCCTTTGTCGACGAAATAGAGCGTGTGACCGGCAGCGAGAGCCAGTGCCCCAGGTGAGAGAAGCTGCGTCGCGGTGGCCGCCAGTCCGTCCCCATTGAATCCGGGAGTGCCGGTTCCAGCCAGCGTAGTGATGATTCCAGCCGTCATCTGCTGGATGCGGTCATTGTTCTGATCGGCAATATCAATCGCGCCCGTGTCGTCTACAGCCACACCAGCAGGAAAATTCAATTGCATATTTCCCGGCCCGGAGGTGCCATCTCCCACCAGAGTGCTGATGATGCCCGTTGGATCTACGAGGCGAATCCGAAGATTATTGCGGTCGGCGATATACACGGAGCCAGCCGAGTCCAGCGCCAGCGCTACCGGCCCGCTCAGCCGGGCGGAAGCCGCACTGCCGCCATCGCCGCGAAACGAATACGAGCCGTCACCGGCAAGCGTCTGCAGGACCAGAGCAGAGGTCAATTCCGACAAGTAGGATCCACCGGCGATATAAAGATTGCCCGCCCCATCGAGTGCCAGGTCGCGCCCGGCCCCAGGAACGGTGCTCTGGATGCCGAAGGGTGTCACGAACTGAATGCGGCCATTGCCGGAATCCGCAATGTATAAATCGCCCGTTCCATCAATGGCCACGGCAGTCGGAAGATTGAGCGGGCTGTTGCCGTAAACATCGGGGCCAAGCACGGTGGTGATCACGCCGCCGGCCACTTTCCGGATGCAGCTGTTGCCGCTGTCGGCAATATACAGATTGCCGGCGGAGTCGAACGCGAGACCCGCTGGTGAGGAAAGCAGCGCGGTGGTGGCCGATCCGCCGTCGCCTCCAAAACCGGCAACGCCTGTGCCCGCGACGATTTCCAAAACGCCGTCCGTCCGCAGATGCTGGACACGATTGCCGTTGAATTCGGAGATATAGAGCGAGCCGGCTGTGTCTAACACCACGTTACGTGGCGCGAGCAGGGAATCTGTGCCGGGAACGGTCGAGATGGCGCCATCGGCCGCAACTTTGCGTATGCGGTTGTTTCCGAGGTCAGCTATATAGAGGTTGCCCGCTGCGTCGACGGCAATCCCGTACGGCGTGCGGAGCCGCGAAGCCGAGGCCGGCCCCCCATCGCCGCGAAATCCCGGCGAGCCGTCGCCGGCAACCGTCGAGATCAAGCCGTCCGGAGTGATCTTACGGACGCGATGATCGTTGGCGTCGGCGAGGAAGATATTCCCTGCGCTGTCGATGGCTACGCCCTCGGCATCGCTGATTGCGGCATTGAGCGCCGGCCCGCCGTCGCCTGCATCGCTGCTCCCGGCAATCGTCTGAATCGTGTAAGAGGTTGGCGCGCTCGCAGCTCCGGCGCACTGCATCGGGACCACTACGGCTACAACAGTTAGTAAGAGGACGCTAACTTTCATCCACTGAAATTAAGTGGTCCCGCCTACAGAAAGTCTCAGGCCAGGTCGATAAGATAGCTGTGACTTGGCTCCGTAGTCTCCTCATTGCGGCATGCGTCGTTGCCGCTCTAGCCGCCGAAACCATTCATCTCAAGACAAGAGATTTTGAACCGCGGCCCGACCGGACCGAGTACCTGGCCAGCCCGTTGAAACGAAGAAGCACGGGGAGTTCGCATTATTTGATTCAGTTACGCGGAGGGGTGCGTGCGGAAACGTTCCGCATGTTGGCCGATCGCGGCATCCTGGTTACGGGGTATCTGCCCGAGGCGACTTTGATGATTGCGGCGCCGGATGATTTCTCGTTCGACAGCCTGCCGGTGGTCTGGGTTTCACGGCTCGAGTCTCGCGACAAGATCAGCCCGCTGGTAGCACAAGCCGGTTCTACAAGCGGGCGGCGCATCTGCGTCGTCGAGTTCCATTCTGATGTCGACATGACAGGGGCCCATGCCCTGGTGCGCGAACATAGTTTGCGGCTGATCGAAAACGGTGATCTCGCCAGGAACCACCTGCTGGTGAGCGCAACTGTCGGAGATCTGTCCCGACTTGCCTCGTGGGACGAGGTGGCTTACATATTTCCGGCATCTCCGGAACTGATCTCGCATAAGCCCACCCGTGTATGCGCGGGTGCCGTTGTCCAGGAAACCGCTGTTGCCCAGAACGCCGGCAACGCTTATAGCTGGCCGGTGTCAGGGTCCGGGCTGGTGCTCGGCTACGTATTCTCCCAGTTGACCCCACAGCTTCCGCCGGCCGCAACTCAATCCGAAATCCTCCGCGCCTTTAATCAATGGTCTAACGTGGCGCAAGTGAACTTTGTAGGTGGGACCAATGCGGGGGCGCTTCGGACCGTAAATATCCTGTTTGCCAGTGGAGCTCACGGCGATCCGTTTCCGTTCGGCGGACCCGGCGGGGTCCTGGCTCATACGTTTTACCCCGCGCCGCCAAATCCGGAACCCATCG
>Ga0210406_10007492_pt1 | contig 11069 bp, 9 predicted proteins | sample IncBWC30MmetaG_FD_155454 | JGI IMG/M metagenome (GOLD analysis project Ga0210406, IMG submission 155454) | Forest soil microbial communities from Barre Woods Harvard Forest LTER site, Petersham, Massachusetts, United States - Inc-BW-C-30-M | ecosystem: Environmental > Terrestrial > Soil >... | reverse complement strand
CTGACGGCCACTTCGCGGGCGCGCGGAGAAAAGCGCCCCCGGCGAAGTGATCGGCGCCGGAACCTTCTCCTCAATTCACCGCGGCGGCAAGCCCCGTCGGCGGAGTTGGGCCGCCCCCAGACGTGGCGGAGGACGTATAACACTTGCTGGCGTCGAAGCTCAGTGCGCTTCCGCTGCCGTCCGGTGGGCCACTCATCTGGCTAAGGTAACAGACCTGCGCAGGAATTGCGTCTACGTGCGAGGCCCACGCCGTCGAGAGCGTTCCGCCCGTGCATTGGCTCGATGAAATTGCCTGTGCTCCGGCATAGGTACCGCCGCTGCACACACCGATATTTCCGCTCGTTACGTCTGGGCCGACTGGAGGCCACGCCTTGCCCGAAGGCCACCAAGAAGGCGTGGAGCTGTAGTGAAGGGAAGCCGGCAGTGTGTGGGCCAATGATCCAAAGTAAGAGGAAGAGAAATTGGCATTCATATAAGTGATTGCGGCAGGCGAGGCCTCGGCGGAAGTCCACTGTGCTGCCGAGCTAACTGTATCCCAATTTCCCCACCGCATTAGACTTGGGAACACTTTTGCGTCGCAGGTCGGCGCCGAAACACAGGTTCCGTTTCCGGTGTTTCCTGTGAACCCAAGGGTGTAAATGCTCGTTTCCGCCGATGACATATTTGCGCCTGCGGTAGCGGAATTCGCGTAGGCTTGGTAGTTGTTATGGTAACCAGGCTGACCCAGCACATTTCCTATCACGTTGAATCCACGCGACCACGCCTCAATAATTACAGGCGTCGTATTGGCGGTCTTGCCGCTTTGCCATCCGCTGAGCATGTTTCGGAAAAGAGTCTGAGTAAAACTCGACCCCCAATTGCTATCGGACCAGATCCCGACGAAATTGTTTCCCTCCCACAAGTTCATGGTGTTTCCAGCATTGTGGCCAGCGTAAGCAGCCTGCACAAATTGGCCGCTGCCGCCTGAATATATGTCGTTGATGGCGAAGTTGTAATCAACTACCGTGCCCGTGGTTTGTCCGAACATCAACGGATTCGTTGTCTGCTGAAAGATATTGTTCTCCACGAGAACATTGGAGGACTCTTCCACCTCCACGGCATAACTTTGGCTGAGAGAAGATTGTGCTCCGTAAAAATAACTGTCTCGAACGACGACATTCAAGCTTTGATTTACCCAAACATGGTCCCTATCTGCTTTGATGGACCGAATGTTCTTTACCCAACACTGATAGCAGTTGTATATATTTATAGCTGTGTTATCAGCTACTTGGCTGTGGTCAATGCTCAAATTCTCTATTCCATCATTCTGTACGAAACCGGGCCACCATGCGCCGGGAGACTGACCGGCGCGAATGTTATCGAAATAGATTCCGGGCGAGATTGTTACCGTATAGGGACCAGTGCCGGAACCGCTGACTCCGGTGACATAGACTACCTGTTGCAAAGAATGGGTCACATTGCCGATGATGCGACCGTCTCCGTTGCCAGATGGCACTGATTGCCTTTCCACTGTACAGCCATTCGTGGCGTTATCGCAGAGGTAAATCCCGCCCGTGTCGCTATTGTCATTCGCTTGGTCCAAAATGAGCGTTTGATTCAGCGGAGGCTTACCGCCGCAGTTGCTCAACGTGATACTGGTGGTTCCCTTTGAATATCCGGCTGTCCATGAGCACTGTTGCGCGCCGCCGGGCAAAACAGCCGATCCGTTGCCATAAGTTTGTGGATTGCTAATCATGCAAATCGATGAGCCGCTTCCGCAAGCGGATGCGGTCGTGGGGATGATCGTGGTGGACATCGGCCCCGCACCGCGAATTACTTGATGTCCCTGTGAGCCGTACTGGAATGCCTGATAGTAGTACGTTCCCGCTGGAATGTTCACCACGTTATGTGTCGCATCGCATGAGGCCAGGGCATTCCGAATAGCTGTAGTGTTGGCAGAGGCAGCACTTGTGCTATTGGCAGTGAGGCTGGGCTGCACCGAACAGTTGGCTGTGTAATTTGGGATGGTGAATCCGGCACTCGTCCAATCAATCGCCCGCGAGGGGTCGAGAAAGGTGGACCAGCTCTGCGCGTGGGTACTGATACTGAATAAAGCCAGTAAGAATAGAAGTCTATAGTTCATTGTCGATCTCAAGATTCCCTCCATTTGTCGCATAATCCTTCGTTCCTCCGTCGAAATACTCCCCAAGGATGAACGAATGGCGGAAGGGTGCCCGTTATCCTTGCAAAGGCCATGGGCCACGGTAATGGCCTTCAAGACCTGAAGCTGCGAGGATTGTATGCGTGCGCAAAGCCCTCCGCAATTGGCTTGGAGTACAGCACGAAGTACAGCTACAAAGTACAGCTAACAACCAACACTGGTCGTAAGTGCAAGATAGCTCGACACGTAGGCAAGGGGTACTCATTCGCGTTGGGAGGCCTGGGAGCTGTAATAATAACGATGCTCAAAGCGCAACTGCATCGCCTGCCCCTATCAGTACGGCATGGGAACCATATTGCCGTTGACAGGCATAGAAACTATGTTTTAGTGAAGAGGGAGGATCATAGTGAGAATTAGTGTCTTCGGCTTAGGTTATGTCGGGACTGTCTCCGCGGGCTGCTTCGCGCGAGACGGACACCAAGTGATAGGTGTTGATCCCGTTCGCGCAAAGATAGAATTAATCAATGCCGGTCAGTCGCCTATTATCGAGGCCGAAATTGGGGACATTGTCGCGGAGGCCGTGAAGTCTGGGAAGCTCCAAGCTACGGATGATGCGGATCACGCCATTTGCAATACCGATCTATCGTTCGTGTGCGTCGGAACCCCCAGCCAAGCGAACGGCAACCTGGATTTGATGTACATCCGTCGGGTTTGCGAGATGATCGGTAACGCGATCAGGCGGAAACCGGGCCGTCACACGGTGGTGATCCGCAGCACGATTTTGCCTGGTACCATGCGTCAAATCGTCATCCCTATCCTCGAGGAGTACTCGGGGAAAAAAGCGGGAATCGAGTTCGGCGTATGTAACAATCCAGAATTTTTGCGCGAGGGATCGGCCGTAAAAGATTTTGATGCTCCCCCTAATACTGTTATAGGCGAGCTTGATCGGCTGAGCGGGGATATGCTTGCCGCGCTTTACGGAAAGATCGAAGCCCCGCTCATTCGGACGAACATCGAAACCGCGGAAATGGTCAAGTATGTCAATAACTGCTGGCACGCGCTCAAAATCGGATTCGCGAATGAGATCGGCAATCTTTGTAAATCGTTCTCGATCGATGCCCACGATGTAATGAAGATCTTCTGTGAAGACAAGAAGCTGAATATTTCTCCCGCGTACCTTTTGCCGGGTTTCGCTTTTGGCGGTTCGTGCTTGCCGAAGGACCTGAGAGCTCTGGCTTACAAAGCCAAAGTGAGCGACTTGGACCTGCCGATTATCAACGCGATTCTGCCAAGCAATGAGTTGCAAGTTGACAAGGGCTTGCAGATGATTACACGCGGTGGCCACAAACGCATTGGCGTGCTAGGTTTTAGCTTCAAAGCAGGGACCGATGACCTTCGAGAGAGCCCAATGATCGAAGTCATTGAGCGCCTGATCGGCAAAGGCTACGACTTGCGCATTTTCGATCGGAATGTAAGTCTTGCGAGCTTGATCGGCGCAAATCGAGATTTCATCCTCAACCACATTCCGCATATATCCCGGCTCATGGTCAATAGCATCGATGGGGTGCTGGAACACGCGGAAACAATTGTGATTGGTAACAAGGATCCGGAATTCGAGAACGTTCAGGGCCGCCTACGTGACGGTCAACGCCTTGTGGATTTCGTCCGAATAACCCATCACGGGAGTGAAAATGGCAATTACGACGGCATATGTTGGTAAGAAATCTGGGCCAGCATCAGACCAGGGATCGGCGAAAGCCCAGATTGAGCAATCTATCGGACGTCTCTCCGGTTGGCTGGAAAAGAACGATTACCGCGGCTATGACACCTTCGACGGGCTCAACGCCAAGTATGTCCGCCCGCTGACGTTTGAAACCAAGATTCTACGAACCCTGCTCCAGCAGGGCGTGCGGCGGTTTCCGATTAACTTGCGTCCACTGCTCGGGGTGGAGAAGAGCCATTCCAGCAAAGGGATGGGATTTCTAGCGCGTGGATTCATTCGCCTTCACCGAGCCACCGGCGATCCTGCCTGGAGCGATAAGGCCGAGATGGCTTTGCAGTGGCTAATTGACAACCAGTGTCGTGGTTATCATGGGGCGTGCTGGGGCAATCATTTCGACTATCAATCGAGAAGCACCTATGTGGATAAGAATGTGCCGTCCGTGGTTTGGACTTCGCTCATAGGGCATGCGTTTCTCGATGCGTACGAGCATTTTAATCGGGAAATGTTTCTAAAAATTGCGGATAGCGCCTGCGAGCATATCATCAGGGATCTGGGCGCGCATGTGGATGGCGACACTCATTGCATTCATTATTTCCCGATGTCGACGCATCAGGTGCACAACGCTAATACTCTCGGTGGCAGCTTGCTAGCGCGCACCTACGCTCATACCCGGAACAAATCTTATCTATCCTTCGCGGAAAGGGCGATTCGATATACGGCGAAATATCAGCGCCCGGATTTTTCCTGGTATTACGGTGAGATGGATAACTTGCGTTGGGTGGATAACTTTCATACTGGATATGTACTCGATTCGTTCAAGTACTACGCTGAATGTACCGGCGATACGACGTTCGATAAACAAGTCATGAATGGATACGAATATTGGAAGAATACGTTCTTCCTTCCTGACGGCACCCCGAAATATTACAATCACAAGACCCTGCCACTTGACATCCAGTGCAGTGCTCAGGCCATCGATACGCTCGTGTTCTTTAGCGATCGTGATCCAGGGAACGAAGCGCTCGCGCTCAAGGTCGCGCAGTGGACAATTAAGAATATGCAAGACCCCAGCGGCTATTTTTATTATCGTCGCTATTCGCCCTGGCTGGTCAACAAAACGCCTACTCTACATTGGGGACAGGCAACAATGCTCTGCGCACTGGCAGGGCTTTATAGTTTGATCTAGAACAACTGACTCGAAGGCTTGAGTAATGGAAGGTCGAAGGCTTGTCGTGCTGGCACAGACTATCGTTGAGAAGAAAGGTAGCTGAAAGCGACCCGTGAAACTGATCGAGGCATTGAAGTTGGCGCGGCGTCCTGTTCCGGAGACCGGGCGGGAAACGAACATTTTCCTCGCATGCGGTTTCACGCCGCTCCATCTGCAGGCGTTCCTAACCGCGGAAATGCGCATGAAAATGCCCGCGAACCGGATTACGATAAGCACCGGTTTATTCGGCGATTTGTGTGGGCAACATCGAGCGAATTGATCCAAGGGAGTCGATTTTCTTGCGGTTGTCGTGGAATGGGGCGATTTCGATTCGCGGCTGGCCGTGCGAACTCTTGGCGGGTGGCGGCCTTCACAGATGGGCGATATGCTTGAATCCGCCGCTCGAACAGCCGCGCGTCTTAAGAGTGGACTCACTGCGGTATCACACAGCCTGCCTACGATTGTGTGCATGCCGACACTCCCGCTTCCTCCAATGTTCTCGTGCAGTCCTTCCCAGGCGGGCTCCGCGGAGACTCAACTTCGCCATATCGGTGCGTCTCTCGCCGTCTCTTTATCCCAGGAATCGGGTATACGCGTTGTCAACGGGCAAGCTTTGGATGAGGTGTCTCCTTTAAACGGACGGTATGACCTGAAATCGGATGTGACCACCGGGTTTCCATACACCCTGCTCCACGCGTCGGCTGTTGGCGAAGCCTTATCCACGCTGATTCAAAACCGGCCCCCTAAGAAGGGCTTGATCACCGACTTGGACGATACCCTTTGGTCGGGGATTCTGGGAGAAGTCGGTGTGGAGCGCATTTCCTGGCATCTCGATGCACACACCCAGATTCACGGCCTCTACCAACAGTTTCTGGCGTCTCTTTCAGGGGCGGGTGTGTTGATCGGTGTGGCGAGCAAAAATGATTCCGCTGTTGTGGAACAAGCTTTTACGCGAAATGACCTCCTGCTCTCGAAAGACGATGTCTTCCCGTTCGAGGTCCATTGGTCTCGTAAGTCGGAATCAGTCGAGCGCATCCTGAAGGCCTGGAATATCGGCGCCGATTCGGTGATTTTTATCGATGATAGCCCAATGGAAGTTGCCGAAGTGAAAACAGCGTTCCCGGAGATGGAATGCCTCGTGTTTCCAAGGAACGATTATGACGAGTTCTGGAAACTGCTCAAACACTTACGAGATGTATTTGGGAAATCGATCTTAACCCCGGATGATGCGATCCGACTACGAAGCGTTCGCGATGGGAGCGTATGGCGGGACGCGATCCAATCGCGCAAGGATTCGCATGACGATTTTCTCAAGGCAGCCGAAGCCTGTGTCTTCTTTGAATCCGTGCAGCCTGACGGAGATGCGAGAGCTTTCGAACTGTTAAATAAGACGAATCAGTTCAATCTGAATGGTAAACGCTTCAGCGAGTCTGAGTGGCGTACCTTTTTGAAAGATCCAGCAGCATTCATTTTGACCGTATCGTATAAAGACAAATTTGGCTCGTTGGGGAAAATCGCCGTAATCCTTGGACGGACGTCCGGCCGTGTGGCGCACGTTAGCGGGTGGGTCATGAGTTGCCGCGCTTTTTCGCGGCGTATTGAACATCAATGCCTGAAGTACCTGTTTGAAAATCTTGAAGCCGACGAGATTACACTCGACTATCAACTGACTCCCCGGAATGGTCCCTTGCAGGAGTTCTTGACCGAATTTCTGGGCGAAACGCCAGGAGAAATTGTGCGCCTTTCGAAAGAACAATTTGCCGGTAAACTTCCGCCCCTATTCCATCGACTTGAAGGGATTGTACATGTCTAATCAGGAAAACCGTCTCGTACATTGCTTCGCAGCGGTGTTTCCCGGCCTCTCCGCGGAAGAGATCCGCGGCACCAGCGCGCAATCGGAAGGCATTTGGGACTCTCTCTCGGCAGTTACGCTCGCCGCGGTAATCCAGGAGGAGTTCAATTTGGACATCGACCCAGAAATTCTTCCGGAGCTGAACTCGTTCGAAGCGTTCCGGAGTTATCTCACCCGGATGATCCCGGCGGGACAGTGAACGGGAACTCATGAAGGAAGGGCCACTACGCGGTTTTTCTAACCGGCTATTCCAACACCTGGCCAGGATTTTGCCTGGCGCCTCCAGCCTTCGCGTCATGTTGCATCGTGCTCGCGGGGTCCGGATTGGAAAGAACGTCTGGATCGGATATGACGTGATCCTGGATACATCGCGCCCTTTTCTGATCACTCTGGAAGATAATTGCACGCTCAGCATGCGCGTCACTGTCGTCGCTCATTTCCGGGAATCCACCGGGGTCAAAATTGAACAAGATGCGTTTGTCGGTCCGGGGGCGATCATTTTGCCTAATGTCGTCGTGGGGCGGGGATCCGTTGTCACGGCTGGAAGCGTAGTCACTCGCTCAGTACCTCCTATGACGGTTGTTCAGGGCAACCCGGCCGTTCCCGTCGCGAAATGCGGGGTCTCACTTGTGCCAGGCGTTACGCTCAAAGAGTTTTCTCAGCGGTTGCAGCCGGCGTCTTCTCGCGCCGGGAACTCACAAGTCAAAAAGCAACCTGATTCTTCGGGACCGCTCCCCACAAAGGTCGAAAAATGAGATTGGTAGTTCCATATCTGGGCGAGATCCATCCGGTGGATCGGCGATTGGTTCGCTTAGCCGAGTTTCTAGGGATTAACTGCCTGACCATTCCTCTGGATAAATCGGCCGGAGCGGCGCCGGAATTTCTGGAGAGCGCGATCGCTGTTGGAGCAGCCTGCTTCGTGGTAAACCCTTGCGTTCTGCAGGGCTGGCTGGGGGGTGATACGCTGCCAGTGGCGTTAAGTTCATTCCTGGTGACGCATTTTCCGAATTTGCTGATTCATTCGCCGCGTCCGGAAACTTTCGACAGCAGTCTTATCAATTCGCTCTCCTGCGGTCATTTGCATGCTGCACGGAAAATTGGACAATCAGAGCGCTTCTACGACATCTCTCCGGAATCTAGAGATATATGTGACGCGTTCGCAGGGCTTTCGTTCGGGCACACGAACCATGCGAATGATCAAGTTTTTTCAATTGGCCATGAAGGGCCGGAGTTACTGAAACTCATTTCGATTGCTGGGCAGCCTTTTATGGCTGCCTTACAACGAGACGAAAGCAAAATTTGGTTCCTGGCAGGCCAGGACGTGGCGGATTTGGACGCCGAAATCGGAGATGCGCCTTTATCGGAGTATTTCTCCCGGTTATTGCCACATGCAATGGCGCTACGGTGCATTTTCGGCGAGGAAAGCTGGCGTCCTTCGAAACAATATGCTTCGGTCATCATCGACGATCCCTTGCTGCGCAGAAACTACGGCTTCCTGAATTTTGAATCACTGCTCGCGCTCATGGAGCAGTGTAATTTTCACTCGACGATTGCATTCATCCCTCACAATTTTAGACGGAGTTCGCCGGGAATCACGCGAATGTTCCGGCAAAATACGGAACGCTTTTCGCTGTGTTTTCACGGCAATGACCATTCGGGAGCGGAATTCGCTTCCAACGACTTCGCTTTGCTGAATACCTTGCTCCGGATCGCGGAACAAAGAATGGATCGGCACAACAAAATTACTGGCCTGCATTGCGACCGAGCGATGGTGTTTCCGCAGGGCAATTTTTCCCTCGAAGCGATGGCCGTGCTCAGAGTGCACAACTTCGATGGCGCGGTGAATACGGTCCCTCACCCAATGCACGATAGGGTTCGGCTCACGCTCAGGGACATTGCGCAACCCGCTGTGCTTCGTTATGAAAGTTTCCCACTGTTCCTTCGTAAGGACAGCGTTCATACCCAGTCCCCGGACATCGCTTTCAATTGCTTCTTCGGAAGACCGGTTCTGATTGTTGAGCATCATGATGTCTTCCAGCACCCTGAGACACTGGCTGATGCCGCCACTCGAATCAACACCGTTGCGCCAAACACTTGTTGGTCAAACCTCGGCGCCGTATTAAGAAACTCCGCTCTTGAAAAATGCACCCCTGATGGGATTCATCATATCCGAGCGTATTCGAACACCGTCCAGGTCTCCAATCAATCTTCGTCCGTGAAGCAGTTCTCGATTGAATGGAACCAGCGCGCAAATCCCGAGCAGGTGTTGCAGGACGGAAGGCAACCTGTGGAATTTACTGCTGATGGAATGGATATACATGTTGCCACAACCCTGCCAGGCGGCAGATCTCATACGTTTTCTTTGGTTCATCAAAATCCCTACCGCGAGTTTGGGGATCTAGGATTACGCCGGAAAACGAAAGCCTTTGTGCGAAGACGGCTTTCCGAGGTCCGAGACAATTACCTTAGCAAAAACCCGCGGGTGCTTGCGGCTGCCAAGAGGCTGCAGCGCAGCCTCCCGCGCTGAGCCTATGAAACCGATACGGCTTTTGCCAATTCCTGAGATGCTTAGCCTGGGTATATTCCTGTGACCAAAAAAGTCCTCATCATAGTCGAAAATTTGCCCGTCCCCTTCGATAGCCGTGTTTGGAAGGAAGCCACGTCGCTGCGCGACAATGGGTATGACGTTACGGTCATTTGTCCTCGAGGCAAGGGATACGCCAAAAATTACGAGGATCTCGAAGGAATTCGAGTGTACCGCCACCCGGCCCCTAGCGAGGGCGATGGTCCGGCTGGATACGTCTGGGAATATGCCTGCGCTCTATTCTGGGAGGCGTTATATGCCGCGTGGATCTATTGCCGGCATGGATTCGATGTCCTCCAGGGATGCAATCCTCCTGACGACATCTTTCTGGTTGCACTGCCTTTCAAGCTGCTTGGCGTGAAATATATCTTCGATCATCACGATGCCAATCCTGAACTGTACTTTTCGAAATACGGCCGCAGAGATTTCTTCTATCGAGCACAAGTTTGGCTAGAGCGGATGACCTATCGATGTGCCGACGTTGTTATTGCGACGAATGACAGCTATAAGCGCCTCGCCATGACCCGAGGTGAAAAAGCACCAGAGGATGTCTTCGTCGTCCGCAACGGACCTGATCTGGACATTTTCAAGGCTGTTGCCCCCAATCCGTCCCTGAAACACGGCAAGCCTTATCTTGTCGGATACGTGGGTAACATGAGTATTCAGGAAGGACTGGATATTCTGCTGGATGTTGCTTTGTACCTGAAAAACCAGGGACGCGGCGATATACATTTCACTTGTGTAGGCGGCGGGCCAGGGTTAGCTGGACTGCAGAAGATGGTCGAGGAGAAGGACCTCAAAGGCACGGTCAACTTTACCGGAAGGATCTCGGATGAACAGTTATTGGAGATCCTGTCCACCGCGGATGTATGCGTGAACCCGGACAAACCTTGCGAGATGAATGACATCTCCACGATGATTAAAATAATGGAGTACATGGCGCTGGGTAAGCCGATCGTGCAGTTCGATTCGACCGAAGGTAGGTTCAGCGCCAAGGAGTCATCACTGTACAGTAGCAGAGACAACCGGGTCCAGGATTTTGCGGCCAACATTCTATGGTTGCTGGATAATCCAGACAAGCGAATACAAATGGGCGAGTTCGGAAGGAGAAGAGTCGAAACTGAGCTGGCGTGGCAATATTCCATCCCCAATCTGCTTGCCGCGTACGAACGGGCGTTCGTGGACAAGCCGAGGGGAAGAGAGTCCCTTCGGCCCAGCGCTGATAGAAGGTGACGAACGTGAATTGCGATTGCGCTCGCTCGAATCGTCACTCTGGCTCCTTTTCCCGAGAAGACTTGGTTGCGCTCGCGACCAAGTCCCGGGAAAAGGGAGCGAAGCATGATCGTAGTCGGTCGCATTTTGCCCACGGGAAGCAAGTGGCCAGCTATTTCGGCCTGATCCCGCGGGAATACTCCTGCGGCGGCCGGGGGCATTTCTGACTGAGCAATGCAGAGCCGGATGTCCTTTGCAAGCATGCAAAATGTAAGTCGCGCGCGGATCAGCGTTGCTTCCTTCCTTTTCTGGTTACCGGGCCTCACTGCGTTTGTCCTGCTATATGGGGGA
>Ga0210406_10007491_pt1 | contig 11070 bp, 7 predicted proteins | sample IncBWC30MmetaG_FD_155454 | JGI IMG/M metagenome (GOLD analysis project Ga0210406, IMG submission 155454) | Forest soil microbial communities from Barre Woods Harvard Forest LTER site, Petersham, Massachusetts, United States - Inc-BW-C-30-M | ecosystem: Environmental > Terrestrial > Soil >... | reverse complement strand
GCTCTCGCTCGACCCGCTTTCTCCCATCATCAACACCAACTACGCCGTTGTCCTTATGGCGGATCACCGCCTCCCAGAGGCCGCTGCGCAGTTTCAGAAAGTTGTCGACCGCGATCCTGCTTTCATCCCTGGCCACTTCAAGTTCTCTCAGCTCTACGCCACCAAGGGAGACTTTACCCGCGCGTTGCAGGAATTCCAGCTCGCCAATCACACCCCCGGCACCTTCACTGTCGATGCGCATGGCTATAACCAGATCGCGGTCACGCAGTACGCAGATGCCCCCGACGTTGTTTCGGCTGTCCTGGTGAGTTACGCGGTCCTTGGCGATCGCGACAAGGTTTTCGAATACATGAACAAAGCCTACGAAGACGACGACGACGAACTAGCTTTCTGCATCCGTTATCCCGCATTCGACCCCCTCCGCTCCGACCCCCGCTACAAAGACCTGATGCGCCGCCTCAACCTGCCCGAGTAGCGAAGCGAACGGCGGGATAACCGTTCAACTTCGGCTTGCCGGTTAGTCAAAAAGCTGTGCCAGCGTCAAATCGCTTTGGCGGCAGGGCTCATAACCGGGTCGAAATCACTTCCGGAACTAGGAATCGCACGTCGTTGCCGCCGATTTGCGTCGAGAGTGCGCGTAGCTCGTGTAGGCCCAGACGTCCTCGTCTGGGCATCCGGGCGCAGCCCGGCGGTAGAACGTCGATGAAGCCCAGACTTCGTGTCAAGCCCCAGACCAGGGCAATTGATCCGCATCCGATTGATTTCAAGCCCCAAATACTGGCGCCCACCCTGTCTCATTTACCCCTCTCAATCTGTCATACTGAACTTAGGATAGATAAAGAGGATCGCAAGAGCGGTCACCCGACTCGCACAAGTCTCTATCCCCTTATTTATTCGGATTTTACAAATAACTCCTTCGCCGTCCGGACTTTACCGGCGAGCTCTTAGATCATTTGTTGGCAGGGAAGGACTTAACCTCGAGAACGCGTTTTTTTGATCTGACACACGGGCTTGGGCCACTCCGTAGTCCTGCGATATTCTGAAAACAGCCCTCGCGCATTGAGGTGAAACGTGTCCTCGAAATTTTTCTTCCGCTGTGCGCTCTTTTTCGCTCTTGCATCTCCAATGCCGCTGCTGGCCCAGCGCCAGGCGCCTCCTCCGCAACCGCCTGACATCGCACGCCCGCCGCTGCCCGCCGATGACGATGAGACTCGCAACAAGGCTGAGCGCGATATGGCCAAGCGCGCGAATCACGAACGCCAAGTCGCCATCCAGCGCGACGCCGACAAACTCTTCGAACTCGCGAATCAACTCAAACAGAATGTCGACAAGAGCAGCGAAAACATGCTCTCCATGGACGTGATCAAGAAGGCCGAGGAAATCGAAAAGCTCGCCCATAGCGTGAAAGAAAAGATGAAAGGGAACTGATCCAAAGTCAGGAGGGAATCCCCGCGGAAGAACGGTGCGCAACACTTCCGCTGCAGAGCCTCTCACGACTCAGCCCCGTTAGGGGCGGCAGATAATAGCCCGGCGCTTCAGCGCCGGGTAGAGTGAGAAAGACAACCTAGTCCCGTAGGGACGCCAGATTCGCTACGAGGGGATCGAGGTCCTACCTCCCCACCTTCGTGAACGGGTGACCGCGGTGTCTTAGGTTGGCTCGCGCCCCATTGGATTCCTTGGCTACCTTTGCGTTTTACGATTGTTCACGGCCCGCATTGAACGCAATCGTGCGTCAAGGCCGGGCAAGACAGCCGATCAATCTCCGGTAGCGACGAAGACCGCCGACACGCTATACTTTCTTATTGCAACTGGTATGCAACTGGAGTTTGAACATGCCTCTCCCCGAAACCGAAGCTCCCGGCCGCCTGCAAGCTGAACTCATGTCCCGCGGCCTGCGCATGACCCGTCAGCGCCGCACCATCCTCAGTGTGGTCGAGACCGCGCAGCAGCATCTCGATGCCAGCCAGCTTCTCCGCAAAGCTCGCAAAATCGATCCTAAGATCGATCGCGTCACTGTCTACCGCACCCTCCACCTGCTCAAACGCCACGGCCTGATTGACGAACTCGACCTCATGCACATCGAGGGCGAGAAGCATTTTTACGAACGCCGCCCCCAGCGCGACCATATACACATGGCCTGCCTTCGTTGCGGCAAGATCACCGAATTCGAAAGCGCGCTCTTCGACCGCCTGAAGGGCCAGATCCAACGTGACTGCGCGTTCCACATCGTCGTGACCCGCCTGGAAGTCGGCGGCTATTGCTCCACCTGCCGCACCGCCGCCTCATAATTTCCCGTTTTCTGTTGCATCTGGTTGCAAGCATCTTGAAACAGAAAATTCGGTCTTGTGACCCAGATCACTTGATCCGGCGCACTGCCTTTCGTACGATGGTTCAGTTCTTAAATGCAACCCAGTTGCAACTAGAATGGAGCCATGATCAAGACGACTGTCATCATCCTCTCTCTTCTCTTCACCGCGAGCGTTACACAGGCCCAGGAGCGCCCCTACTTCGTCACCTATTCCCACGAGATGGAAGAGCCCGGCAACCTCGAAGTCGAGTCCTTTAGCGTGATAGGTCAGCCTCCGGCGGGCAACCTCTTCTTCGGGTCGACCCTCGAGTTCGAATACGGCGTCAAAGCCTGGTGGACCTCCGAGTTCTACCTCGATGGCCAGAGCACGCAGAACGACAGCACCATCTTCACTGGCTTCCGCTGGGAGAACCGCATCCGCCCGTTGCTGCGCGAGCACGTCATCAATCCCGTCATCTACATCGAGTACGAGAACATCAGCGCCGACAAGGCCCTGCGCGAAGTGGTCGGCCATGACGGCGCCGCCGATCTCACCACACCCAACGGCGAAGCGCGCCCGGATGTCGAGCGTGAACTCGAACTGAAGCTGATCCTCGGCACGAACTGGCGCGGCTGGAACTTCAGCGAGAACTTCATCAACGAGAAGAACCTGCTCGGCGGTCCCTGGGAGTTCGGCTATGCCTGGGCCATCAGCCGCCCGCTGGCCTTGGCCGCAAGCGCTCGCCCCTGCAACTTCTGCCGGGAGAAGTTCCAGGTCGGCGTTGAAATGTATGGTGGCCTCGGCGACGCCAACAGCTTCGGCCTTCATGAAACCTCACACTACATCGGCCCAACCATCAACTGGGCCGCGCCGGGCAATGTCACGCTTTCCTTCTCGCCACAATTCGGCGTGAACGATTACAGTGTTCCACATCTCTATCGCTTTGGAGTTTCGTACGAGATCGATCAGTTCTTGAGCCGTTTGCGCAAGGGGGAATGATGAAGGTGAGACCGATGAAAAACCGATCAGGACTTCATAGCGCAATGGCCAAGCCTGCGAGGAGTACGTTCCGTGGACTCGCTCTGCTAGTGGGCGCCGCGATCTGCGCCTTCGCTGCGGCCGATGGCGCGTGGTTAACCAAGGTCCCCGCCAAAGACCACGAACGGCAGAACCCCTACCGCGGACAAGACGAGGCCGTCGCCGCCGGACATCGCATCTTCCTCGATCATTGCGCGCAGTGTCATGGCGAAGACGCGAACGGCACGAAGAAGAAGCCGCCGTTGCGCAGCGAGCGCGTGCAGCAGGAGGCCACGGACGGCGACATTCATTGGCTGCTCGTCAACGGCAACATGAAGAAGGGAATGCCCTCGTGGGCCAAGTTGCCCGATCAGCAACTCTGGCAGGTCACCACTTACGTGAAGTCGCTCGGCACGCAGACCGCAGAATCAAGGCACTAGTACCGCGCGTTGCGCATCCTGGCCACCGCGCCCAGGCTGCACCGACTCGCTGATCCAAACAAAAACGCCATCCGGTTCCCCGGATGGCGTAACACATCGATGACCATGAATCTGAATCAGTCGGCAGCGACCGGCTTTGGTTCCAACCGCTTGATGTCTTCCGACCCAATCCGCATTCCGTAGAACGAGCGGTACACGAACGTAACCGAGATCAGGAAGAACACCAGCGCCAAGTAACTGGTCAGTGAACCCTGTTTGTTGAGCGACACAGCCAGTTCAACAGCCAGCAGCCCGAAGAGCGTCGTGAACTTGATTACGGGATTCAGCGCTACCGACGACGTATCCTTAAAAGGATCGCCGACCGTATCGCCAATCACGGTAGCCGCGTGCAGTTCCGTGCCCTTCTGCTTGAGTTCGACTTCCACGATCTTCTTCGCGTTGTCCCAGGCGCCGCCCGCGTTTGCCATGAAGATCGCCTGGTACAAACCGAAAATCGCAATCGAGATCAGGTAGCCGATAAAGTAGAACGGCTCCACGAACGCAAACGCCAGCGTGCCGAAGAAGACGGCCAGGAAGATGTTGAACATGCCTTTCTGCGCATACTGCGTGCAGATCTCAACCACCTTCTTACTATCGCTGACCGAGGCCTTCTCCACGCCCTCAAGCCGGATGTTGGCCTTGATGAACTCAACCGCGCGGTAAGCGCCCGTGGTCACGGCCTGCGTGGAAGCGCCGGTAAACCAGTAAATCATCGCGCCACCGGTGATCAGTCCTAAAACGAACGGAGCGTGCAGCAATGAAAGCTTGTTCACGTCCGTAGTCAGCCCGTTCGTGAGCGCCATGATGATCGAGAAGATCATGGTGGTCGCACCCACAACTGCCGTGCCGATCAGCACCGGCTTGGCAGTCGCTTTGAAGGTGTTGCCCGCACCGTCGTTCTCTTCGAGCAGATCCTTCGCACGTTCGAAGTTCACGTCGAAGCCATACTGTTGCTTGAGCTCGCGCTCCACGTTCGGCACTTGCTCGATCAGCGACAACTCGTACACCGACTGCGCGTTGTCCGTCACCGGACCATATGAGTCGACCGCGATCGTCACCGGCCCCATGCCGAGGAAGCCGAAGGCGACCAGCCCGAACGCGAACACGGCTGGAGCGAGCATCAATCCAGCCAGGCCCATGGTGCTGATGTAGTACGCGATCGACATCAAGCTCACCATCGACAGGCCGAGCCAGTATGCCGAGAAGTTGCCCGCCACAAAGCCCGATAGAATGCCGAGCGACGCGCCGCCCTCCTGCGCCGACTTCACGACTTCCCGCACATGCCGCGACTCGGTTGAGGTGAAGACCTTTACCAGTTCCGGAATCACGGCTCCAGCCAGCGTTCCGCAGGAGATGATGGAAGCCAGCTTCCACCACAGCGTGGTGTCGCCGTTCAGGTCGGGCACGATGTAGTACGAAACCACAAACGTCAGCGCTATCGAAACCAATGAGGTGATCCAAACCAGCCACGTGAGCGGCACTTCAAAATTCATCTCGTTGGCGTTGCGAAACCGGCTGCCCTGAATCGCGCCGTTGACGAAGTACGCGAGCGCGCTCGCCACCAGCATCATGATGCGCATCACGAAGATCCATACCAGCAACTGCACCTGGATGGTCGGATTCTTCACCGCGAGCAGGATGAACGTGATCAGCGCGACGCCAGTGACGCCGTAGGTCTCGAAGCCGTCAGCCGAAGGGCCAACCGAGTCGCCGGCATTGTCACCCGTGCAATCGGCAATCACGCCCGGGTTGCGGGCATCGTCTTCCTTGATTTTGAAGACGATCTTCATCAGGTCAGCGCCGATGTCAGCGATCTTGGTGAAGATGCCGCCTGCGATACGCAGCGCCGCTGCTCCCAGTGACTCGCCGATTGCGAAGCCGATGAAGCACGGTCCTGCATAGTCCGGCGATACGAACAGCAGAATGCACAGCATGATCAGCAACTCAACCGAGATCAGCATCATGCCGATGCTCATGCCGGCCTCAAGCGGGATCTGGTAGATCGGGTATGGCTTGCCGCGCAGGCCTGCGAACGCGGTGCGCGAGTTGGCGAAGGTGTTCACGCGGATGCCGAACCATGCAACGCCGTAGCTGCCTGCGATTCCGACCAGGCTGAACCCAAGAATGATCGGTAGCGTGACCGCGACCGGCTTGCCCGCCACCGGCGAGAGCCATCCAAAGTAGGCCGCGATGATCACCGCGATGAACGCCCACAGCAGCATGATGAACTTGCCCTGGGTCACCAGGTAGGTCTTGCAGGTCTCGTAGATGAGTTCCGAGATCTCAAGCATCGAGCGGTGCACGGGCAGGTTCTTCAGCTTGGTATAGATGGTCAGGCCAAACCCGAGGCCGAACAGGCAGAACAGAATGCCGATCAGCAGCAGCTTGTGCCCGTCGATCGCGCCATTCAGGAATGTGACCGACGACAAGTCAGGCAAATGCAGGTTGGCTTCGCCACCGGCCGTGTCAGCCGGCTGCGCCAGGGCGGAAATGGTGGTGGTCATCACCAGCGCTGCGAGCGCCAGACAAGTCTTGCGAATTCTGCAGCCTAGGGACGCAAATTGGGCAGTCCAGGTGCGCATATGGAGTCCTCCGAAGATCATGAGCTATGAGGGATCAAAACGTGTCTACGCATTTCGTTCCGGCATGCGGAACCGTACCCAAACGCGAAGGTGCGGAAGGAGCGCATTGCCGGTATTCCGAACACGCTTCCACTGCCAGACCAGCAAAGGAGTGATGAGCTTGGCCGCGTCGGATTGGATTGTGCCGGACGGCCTCGGGAAGGGGGTGTAACCGGTCCCTGGACAGGCTCCAACACAAAACGGAGTTTTATAGCATGACGGCAGGAGGAGGTCAAACCCACTTGTGTGGGGTGCCGCGCACCGCCCGTTTCACGCCACCCCACGATTCGGCTGGGTCCGCCGGTCGCATCGAATGGCATAATTGCAGGCATCCGTATGTCGCGGGGGCGCAATGGATATTCACCTCACCTTGAAAGATCTGATGGAGTACACCGAGTGGGATCGAAAGAATTGGCGCGCATGGTTCCCTCAACAGGGCGAGCGAGCATTGAGTCTAAGTTGCGGGCCGCACGGGGACGGCCGCCTTGGAACCGTGGGCGAGATCGTGCGCCACATCTTTTCTGCCGAGATGCGTTATGTGCAGCGCCTCTCCGGCCGGCCTTTGACCGATACGTCGTCGCTCCCAACCACCGATAGCGAGGCGCTGTTCCAATTTGGCGAGCAAGGCCGCAAAGAGCTGCGCGAATTTGCGGAAAGTTACCCAGCGGAAGAATGGGACAAGCTCCAGGATCTGCAGATCGGGCCATACTCAATGAAGGCCACGCCCCGAAAAATTGTGATTCACATCCTGATGCATGAGATCCGGCACTGGGCGCAAATTGCGACGCTGCTCAGAATGGAAGGCCTGAAAGGTGAGTTTCACGACTTCCTTTTCAGCCCAGTACTGGGCCCCGGACGCCAGGGGTGACGACAGCCCGGTTCGAATTACTCGGACCCACGACACGCCCTAAGGCTTCATTCCTAGCTGCCAGAAGAGAAACGAGTAGACGTCGGTGCTCTCCTCGATCTGCTTGGTCACCGGTTTGCCGGCGCCGTGCCCGGCTTTGCTCTCGATGCGAAGCAAGATCGGCCGGTCCTTGCTGGTGCCGTTCTTGGCTTCTGCCTGCATGAGCGCAGCCATCTTCTTGGCATGCATGGGATCGACGCGAGTGTCGGTGTCGGCCGTCATAAAGAGGATGGCCGGATACTCCACGCCCTGCTTGACGTGATGGTAGGGCGAATACGCGTATAGCCAGTCGAATTGCTTCGGGTCTTCGGCCGAGCCGTATTCCGGAATCCAGAGCTTCGCAATTTGAAAGTTCTGGTAGCGCAACATGTCAAGCAGGGGCACCTGGCAAATCACCACGCGGAACAGGTCAGGCCGCTGCGTGATCATCGCGCCCATTAACAGGCCGCCATTCGATCCGCCCTGAATGGCAAGGTGATCGCGGTCGGTGTACTTCTGCGCGACCAGGTATTCGCCAGCCGCGATGAAGTCATCGAACACGTTCTGCTTTTTGTCGAGCATCCCCGCGCGATGCCAGTCTTCGCCAAACTCGGCGCCGCCGCGGAGGTTCGCGACGGCATAGATGCCGCCGTGCTCCATCCACAAATAGGCCGTGCGGCTGAAAGCTGGAGTGAGGCTTACGTTGAATCCACCGTAGCCGGTGAGCAGCGTGGGGTTGCGTCCGTCTTTGACCAGGCCTTTCTTGTGCACGACGAACATCGGAATCTTCGTGCCATCTTTCGACTGGTACCAGTCTTGATCGACCTGATATGCGGACGGGTCGATCGATGGCGCTTCAACGCCGGCCCAGAGATCGCCCACGACGTGGACATCGTCTTTGCTTGAGCCGGCGATGGTGACTTTCGGCATTGCTTTGCCGACGGTCTCGGTCCGCAAGCTTTGCGGATGCTGATGCAGCGAAAGGTCGAGGCGATAAATCGAGGGCGGGAACGTAAACGACTGAAAGCCGAAGAACGCTTCATTGCGATTCCACTTACCGCCAGAGCCAAACACCGTGCCGATGGTTGGCAAGCGAACCTCAGCGAGCTTCTTTCCATTTAAGCCGAAGATCTTGATCTGTGAACTCGCATTCTGCTCGTACTGCGCAAACAGCTTTCCGCCAAACACGGCCGCGCCCTGCAACACGGCATCCGTCTGCGGAATCAACTCCTGCCAGTTCGCGCGAGCAGGCTTCGCCGTGTCAGCCACGAACACACGATAGCGAGGTGCATCTTCATTGGTCGTGATGTAGATCTTGCCCTCGAGGAAGTCGCCACCGTAAAGGAACTCCTCGCCATCGGTGATCTTCACAGCTGGAGTGCCCGCCTTCAAATCAGCCAGGAACAGTTCGCTCTTCGTCCAGCCCTCAGAAACGTCGATCAGCAGCCAGCGGCCGTCTTCCGACATATTCAGATTCGGCCACCACTCCGGGTCTAGCCCTTCGCCAAAGATCAATGGATCTTTCGCTGTATCGCTGCCCAGCGTGTGATAGAAGACGTGCCGGTTGTACATCTCCTGGCCCTCGGCAACGTCGCCCTTCTTCGGCAGGCGCGTGTAGTAGAACCCGGAATTGTCGGGCTTCCACGCGACGCTTGCTGCGCGCGCCCGCTCAATCTCGTCCGGTAATTTCTTGCCGGTCGCAGTCTCAATCACGTGCAGCGTGCTCATCTCCGAGCCGCTGGGGGATAGGCCGTAAGCCACGTACTTGCCGTCTTCCGACGGATACCACCAGTCGAGAGCGATTGTGCCGTCGGCGGCGAGTTGATTGGCATCGAGCAGCACGCGATCTTTGCCATCGACGCTCTCGCGCACGTAGAGCACGGGCTGGTTCTGCATGCCGTCGCGCCGCGTATAGAAGTAGTAGGTCCCGGCAATCTGAGGCGGGCTGATGCTGCCGATCGTCAGCAATTGCTCAAGCCGCTTCTGGATCTTCTCGCGACCCGGCAATGTGTCGAGCACACTGCGTGTGTAGGCAAGCTCTGTGCCCACCCACGCTTTGGTCTCGGGGCTCTGCGAGTCTTCGAGCCAGCGGTAGTTGTCGACGACCGTGTGACCGTGCAGCGTGTCCTCAACCGGAGCGACTTTGGTCTTGGGGAAGGGAACGGGTGAGGACGTGGTGTTGTCTTCGGCCCAAACCGCAACGCCCATCGCGAAGCAAGCACTGATCGCAAAGAAGAGAAGAAGGGAAAGCAAACTCCGGCCTCCTGCCATAGCCCACCTCACCAACCCACAGACGTTGAGGGAACGCTTTAGGTTAGCAAGAAATGCGGTGATGGAGGAGAGGTTTGGGAGCAACCGTATTGGTTGAACGACAGTCGGTTCAACGAGCGTGGGCGCTTTTTCACGAACCGCCTCTCCATCGCGGTTGTTGCGAGAGGATCTTGACTCGTGCCCGCGGAAAGCAACACGCCGCCGAACTGCGTTCGGCCAGGACGGCCGTTGGCGGCCGTCCCGACGCAGACCGTGCCGGCTCAAAGTTACGTTCGGTCGCAGCCCGCCAGTTTGAGTTTTCAGAACCGAACATCAGATGTTATGATTTTGAGGTTGCACTACTGACCTGCGCCCTGCAGGTTGGAGCCACACTCCTCAGTAGCTCAATGGCAGAGCATCCGGCTGTTAACCGGAGGGTTGTAGGTTCGAGTCCTACCTGAGGAGCCATTCTTTTGTGAAGCGGATTGCCTCGTCGGTTCTACCCATCCTCGCATCTTCCAGCGGCATCTGAGTTTGGTGTTTTGAGTTGCGACCTGGCCTCCGCGTTGTTAGGAGTGCCTTTCGCGCCGAACTATCCCCTTAAGGACCAAGCGCTTGCGTTGAGTGTTAAATCGTTTCACTCTGCCTAGCCGATGTTCCGGGTCAGTAGCCTTCCTGCCCGGGGGAGGCAGGTCTTCCGCGCAACTTGCGCACTACCCAGGGCGCATTAAGAAAGCTGCGAGAATTTCCTAAAGCGGGGCTTGGATTGCGCAGGATGATGGAGTATCTTGTCGGGCACGAAGGCGAAGACCAAGACGGGGAGAGGCTACGCTATACCAGCTGCAATCTCCGTCACGGGCTCGGGTCGCCCGAGTTGCCGCGTGGGGTTTGGGTTCCTGGTTCTTGGCGTCGCCGCAGTGCGTTCCAAATCTGTTGATGTTTTGAGGAAGGACGCCGGCCGTGAACAGTCCTCTTCGCTCGCTCACCCTCGTTGTTGTGTTATCTCTCTCCGTTTCCCTGGCCGTTGATGCAAGGGCAGGGGAGCCTCCCGCCGGACACGCGCCCGACACCGCGGACAAGCAAACTGCTGGCGCAAACTTCACCGTGATTCCGGGGCCGCTGCGGTCGTTCTTGCGCATGGCGGGAATCAGCCAGAAGGTTACGCCCGATGAAGTGCTGCCGTTGCTGTCGTATAACGTCTTCGAGCGCGGCTACGAAGGTTGGCAAGACAATCGCCGGCCAGTGGAATTCTTGGTTCTGCTGGTCCGGTATGTGCGTCTGGCGCGGGAGTTGTCTGCGATCGCGGGGCCGGATGAAGTCATCCGGGTTTCCAACTGCGATGAAGGAAGACAACTCCTCAAAACGCTCGGCTACCGGCTGCGGGAGAATTGCGGCGACCCCCACGCGGCTGCGATCACCGCCGATGCGGAGCGAGCTTTCCTGACCATCGATTCCGGCTTTCCACTGTTGGACTTCGAAGAAGCGCTGCAGAAGAACCAGCCCTTCTCGTATCCGTTCCCGGCATCGCG
>Ga0210406_10007490_pt1 | contig 11071 bp, 7 predicted proteins | sample IncBWC30MmetaG_FD_155454 | JGI IMG/M metagenome (GOLD analysis project Ga0210406, IMG submission 155454) | Forest soil microbial communities from Barre Woods Harvard Forest LTER site, Petersham, Massachusetts, United States - Inc-BW-C-30-M | ecosystem: Environmental > Terrestrial > Soil >... | reverse complement strand
GCTCTTCGATTGAAGCGCGCCGATGGCGCCGCTGAGGTAGTGGTCGGCCGAGGTGATCACCTGGACCAGATATTTGTTGCCGAGCGTATAGGTCTTCGGCTCCGCCCCGCCGGTGATCAGCATCAGCCGGCCGTACTGCTCGGTGATCACCGCCGCCGTCGCGCACAGCCCCGACGAATAGGGGCTGAACAGGAACTGCGCCTTGTCCTGGACGATCAGGCGCGTATAGAGCTGCTGCACGCGGCCACCCTGCGACTGGTCGTCATAGGTGACGTAGCGGAGCTTGTAGCGCTTGTCGCCGACCTTCAATCCGCCGGCCTCGTTGACCTGGTCGCGCCACAGCTCGGCGCCGCGCTGCTGGGCGACCGAATCGACGTTGAGCGGCCCGGTCTGCGACAACGTCATGCCGATCGTCAGCGTGTCTTCCTCGGCGAAGGCGGGCGCGGCAAAGAACATTGCGGCCGCGGCCAGCAGGCGCAGTGCGCTCATGATTTCCTCCCAAGTTCCGGCGGCATGGTTTCGGCGATGCTATCCCATCGGCATTGGCGTCGCCACTCGATGCCGCCGCCGCGGCATCGACAATTCTCGGCCAGGCTGCGTTACACCGGCGCACAAAGCAAAGTTGAATCGTTCCAGAAAATAAGGCGACGGCTGCTCATCTAAGGGGCACTGATTGCGCCGCACTGTCATTTTTCGCAGTAGTAGATCAGATATAAAGAGGCCCGATGCAGGAGGCGTTGCAACAGCAGTTTGTCGAGAGGGCCGCGCCTGCGGAGCCTCACGCTAAGCTGCGCGTGATCCTGGAAACGCAGCGCGCGGCGTTCCTGCGCGCCGGCGCGCCCTCGCTCGAGGAACGCCGCGCCGACCTGGCAAGGCTTGGCGGCGCGATCCGGCACGAGAGCGGGCGCATCGCCGACGTGATCTCGGCGGATTTCGGCCATCGCTCGCGCCACGAGACGGAACTTGCCGAAATCTTTCCCGTGCTGTCGGCGATCCGCCACGCGCGCAGCCATCTGCGGCGCTGGATGCGGCCGAAGCGGGTGCCGGTCGGCCTCGAGCTCAGGCCGGCTCGCGCCGCCATCCTGCACCAGCCGGTCGGCGTCGTCGGCATTATCGGCCCGTGGAACTATCCGTTCCACCTCGCGATCATGCCGCTGATCGCGGCGCTCGCCGCCGGCAACCGCGTGATGGTGAAGCCCTCGGAGCTCGCGCCGCGCACCGCCGAGTTCCTCGCCGAGTTCCTGGCCGGCCTGTTTCCGTTCGAGAAGGTGGCGACCATCGTCGGCGGCGCCGACGCCGGCGCGGCGTTCTCGCGGCTGCCGTTCGACCATCTGTTCTACACCGGCTCGACCGCCGTGGGCCGGCTCGTGATGCAGGCGGCGGCGGAAAATCTCACCCCGGTGACGCTCGAACTCGGCGGCAAATCGCCGTGCATCCTCGGCGAGGATGCGCACCTGCCGGCGGCGGTCGAGAGCATCGTCTACGGCAAGCTGCTCAATGCCGGGCAGACCTGCATCGCGCCCGACTACGTGCTGCTGCCGTCCCGCCAGCTCGACGCGTTCGTCGAACTGGCTGTGCAGGCGGTGCAAAAATTCTATCCGACGCTCAAGGACAACGCCGACTACACCTCGATCATCAACGAACGCCACTACGCGCGGGTAGCGCAGTATGTGGCCGAAGCCAGGGCGAGCGGGGCGCGCGTCACTGAGATCAATCCCGCGGGCGAGACGCTGGCTCCGGACGCGCGCAAGCTGCCGCCGACGCTGGTGATCGATCCGGGCGAAGAGCTCGCCGTCATGCGCGAGGAAATCTTCGGCCCGGTGTTGCCGATCAAGACCTACAGCTGGCTCGACGAGGCGATCGACTACGTCAACCGGCGCCCGCGGCCGCTCGCGCTCTACTATTTCGGCACCGACGCGACCAAGCGCGACGAGGTCTTGCGCAAGACCATCTCCGGGGGCGCCGCAGTCAATACGACACTGTTTCACATCGCGGCGGAAGGCCTGCCGTTCGGCGGCATCGGCGCCTCGGGCATCGGCGCCTATCACGGCGAGTTCGGGTTTCAGACCTTCTCGCACCGCAAGGGCGTTCTGCTGCAGAGCCGCCTCAACGCTTCACGCTTCCTGCATCCGCCGTTCGGCCGCATCGCCGACCTGATGCTGAGATTCCTCAACCGCTGACGTTGCTCAGCCGCCGCCGAAGCAAATTTCACCAAGATCGACGGCTGGTCTCACCCGCTCGTCCCCGCGAAAGCGGCGACCCAGCGCATTTATCGCTACGCAGGCGCGTCCAGCATGGATTCCCGCATGCGCGGGAATGAGCGGAAAGTGCAGCTGCCGCGCTACTCCGCCGCCTGGCGCGACGGCGGCTGCACACTCTGCAGTCCGTCCACGTCGGCCGCCGAGATCGTCGTGCGCACCATGAACCGCGCCTCATGCGCCGGCCACGGCCGGCCGCGATGCATCGTGGCGCGGTTGTCCCACATGACGACGTCGCCGTTGCGCCAGGTGTGGACGTAGCTCTGGCCCGGCGCGGTCGCCGCGTCGGTCAGTTCGTCGAGGAGTTTTTGCGCGGCGGCCTCGTCCATTCCCTCGATGCCGTAGGCGTGCGAGGCGATGTAGAGCGCGCTGCGGCCGTTCGCCGGATTCTTCCACACCAGCCGCCAGCATTGCGGCGGCAGCGCCGCGCGCTCGACCGGGGTGGCGAGGCCGGGCGCGATCTTGCTGCGCGAATGGGCGTAGTCGTGCCAGGCGAAGGAATTTTCGAGCCGCTGGCGCAGTGCCGCCTCGAGCCGCGCAAAGGCGAGACGGGTCGAGACGTATTCGGTCTCCCCGCCCTCGGCCGGGATGATCCGCGCCGACAGCACCGAGGCGAGCGCCGGCACCTCCTTGAACGTGCTGTCGGTGTGCCAGAGCTGGTTGGCCTTGTTGCGCAACGCGAAGCGGTGGTCAGGCGGCACCACCTTGCCGTTCTCGTCCATCGTCGTGAGGATCACGAGGTTGGTGCCGGCGCCGCGCGAGCCGACCTTGGTGATTTCCAGCGACCCGAAGCGGCGCGAGAACGCGATCTGCACGTCGTCGCTCACGTCCTGGCCGCGGAACACCAGGACCGAGTGTTCCTCGAAGGCCGCGCGCACCGCCGCGTAGGCGGCATCGTCGGCCGCGACGTCGGCGAGCGTCACGCCGCGCAATTCGGCGCCAAAACCGGGACCCAGGGGGACAATGTCCATCGGCGAGCCTCCCTCGCTCGGGGTGTTTTGCGGCAAGTTTCCTCCAAATCGGCTCGGCCGACAAGGCGGCGCGCGAAGCCGCCGCTCGTCCTTTTTTTGCGCTCGCTCCGGTGCCCTCCCACCGCACTGACTTCCGGGCGGCGCGCAAAATGGCGATGGGCGCCAAGCTTCGCCGATCTTCGTAGCCGCAGATCAAAAAGGAGAAGTGATAACGCAACCGTCGGGCGCCTCGCCCGGAGCGATTTACCACACTTCATCATCGTGCGTGAATGCAACCATGGGACAAAGCTATTCTAAACGGCGCGCGATCGGTTAACGTGGGTCACGCCAGCCGACCGACGCAGTGGCAACGATTTTCCAAATCCCCGTGGTCATTTTTTGATGCGTATTTGTTTTGTGTGCCAATCTGGGGTTATGGAACCAAAGGCGATTCTCCTGGCAGCTTCTCTGCGGCTGTATTTTCCAGAAAACGTCGAGTTGATTGCCGCCCATCCCGCTCTGACGGGCCCGTTGCAGACAGAGACCCTGAAAGCGTTGGCCGCACTCGATGTCGGAAAAATTCCGGTGCGGAATCCGCTACGGCCCGACTATCCAATTGGTCATAAATTTGCAGCCCTGATGCTGCTCGACGGGCCTGATTGCGGGATTTTTATTGACACCGATGTGCTGGTGATGACCGCTCCCCAATCATTGCCGGACTCACTCGCCGCCGTACCCGCAAGTTTCAATCACCACGCCAAGCCGGTATGGGAGCATGTCTACAATCGCTTTGGGTTGACCCTTCCATTGGCTTCACCGCCAACTCTCGTATCGCGGGACCGGACGGCGCCTTATTTTAACTCGGGCGTCATAGTCGTACCCGGACCCGTTGCTAAAAGGCTCGCCGCGAGTTGGATTGATACGGCAATGCAGATCGATGGTGATCCGCAGGTGCCAGATCGGAGCAAGCGTCCGAATCTCTCCCAACTCGCCCTCCCTGTTGCGGCAGCTCGCGTGGGCCTCGGAATTGAGGTGCTTGATCCACGATGGAATTTCCCCGCCTGGTCATGGCGGATTGCCCAAGAGGGAGTGCCGATTCTTTTCCACTACCAGACCATGGAACGGCTGCGCGAAGAGGAGCCGTCGCTTCGCGTTGCGATGCAGGCTGCGGAGATCCATCCGAGCGTTCGTGATGCACTTGCAGCTTTCTCCTACATCTGAGCGCGCCAGCCTGGGCGGCATCTTTGTTAGAGACATGCAAGAAGGGGCTCCCACTGAGATCACGACGACTTAGCCGCTAGAAGGGAACCTCACCACCTCCCCACCTGCCTGCTTCGAGCCCGCGCAAAGTGGCGAGCGGCGCGAAGCCTCGCCCCATCTGCGTAGCCGCGCATCGAAAAAAGGGGAATACTTGGTCGCCGCGCCTGCGCGCACGTAGGTTGGCCGGACCGAGACAAGTGGAGACGAAAAAGAGCGTCCACTTCATCTTCATTGCCGGCGCCGAAGGCTCCGGCACCACACTGATGTCTCGGCTTCTGGCGGCACCAAAGACCGCCGCCAGTCTCGGCGGGCTCTATGTCAAGACGCCGCAATCCGAGGAGGCCGCGCGACTGACCGAGGAATTCCAGTCAGTCAATTACCTCGTTTGGGATCGCAAGGCTTCGTTTGCCGAGAACCGGGAAGCGCGCCGAAAGTGGCGAGCAGTCTGGGAGCACATTCTCGGCTGTGCGGCCTTCGCGGGGACCACGCATTTCGTGTTCAAGCGCTCGTTTCCTTTCGGCATTCCCCGCGAGCGCTACGTCCCTTATCTCCAGGATGTCGACGAGATGGTCGGGAACGTTCAGTTCGTGGTGATGTACCGAGACCCGCGCGCGTCGTCCTACTCGACGCTGCGGCGCGGATTTGACAAGGACCTGCGCGGGCTCGCGGTATTGTGCAGCGAGCAACTGACCCTGCTCGCCGCGCAGACTCGGACAATTCCGGAAAATCGCCTGAAGGTCGTTTCATACAGCAAGCTTTGCCTTGCGCCGGCTGACACGATCGCGCCATTGCTCCGTCGATGCGATCTTGATCACGAGGAGGTCCAGCGGGCCATTGAGCGGGAATTCCCCAAGCCGAAGGTTGATGACCGCTACCGGCGCGCACTGGGCGCTGATCAAGTCGCATGGCTCGATGAGTTCTTTGACGAACGCCGTTGCAGGCATTGGGCCTTCCTGAAAGCCGCGGCTGGCGAGTAGTCGCGCCGCGAGGGAAGCGGTAGCCAGCGACGTCAGCCGCTCGCGGCACTCTCGCTGTCGCGACGCTTGCTCCGCGCTCTCGACTCCAGGCAGAGATGAAGCGCAACCACGCTGCCGACGGCCCGATGGTTAATCGGGTCTTAACCTCGCCGCTCCTATGCTATGCAGAGACGGTGATGGCGGGGGCCCCGCTGTTCAAGATGTTGAGGATGACCGGACAGTTTTCCCGCTCGCCTGCGCGCGCGCCCGACGCGCGCTCGCCGTTCGTGCGACTGCGCGAACTGATCGGCGACGCGCCGGCGGGAAAGCCCGCGATCAGCATGGCGGTCGGCGAGCCGCAGCACCCGATGCCCGCCTTCGTCGGCCCGGTGATCGCCGCGCATCTCGACGGGTTCGGCCGCTATCCGATGAACAAGGGGCTCGACGCGTTCGCCGAGGCGGTCGCGAAATGGCTCGATCGGCGCTATGCGCTCGCGCGCCCGGTCGATCCGGCGACCGAAGTGCTGGTGCTCAACGGCACCCGCGAGGGCCTGTTCCTTGCCGCGCTCGCCGCCAGGAGCTGGGTGGCGCCGCGCACCGGCACGCCGGCCGTGCTCATTCCCAATCCGTTCTATGCCGCCTATGCGGCCGGCGCGGTCGCCGCCGGTTGCGAGCCGGTCTATCTGCCGGCGACAGCGGCGACCGGCTTCCTGCCCGACCTCGACGCACTGGGCGAGGATCTGCTCGCGCGCACGGTCGCCGTCTACCTTGCCTCGCCCGCCAATCCGCAGGGCGCGGTAGCCGATCGCGCCTACCTCGCCAGATTGGTCGTGCTGGCGCGGCGCTTCGGTTTCCTCATTTTCGCCGATGAATGCTACTGCGAGATCTACAGCGACCGGCCGCCGCCGGGCATGCTCGAAGCGGCGACGCCGGATTTCGCCAATGTCGTCGTCTTCCACTCGCTGTCGAAGCGCTCGAGCCTGCCCGGTCTGCGCGTGGGCTTCGCCGCCGGCGACCGCCGCTTCCTCGCCGCCTATCTCGAACTGCGCAACGTCGCCGCGCCGCAAGTACCGCTCCCCGCGCAGCACGTCGCCATCGCCGCCTACCGCGACGAAACCCACGTCAACGAGAACCGCCGCCTCTACCGGCAAAAATTCGACCTCGCCGATCAGATCGTCGGCGACCGCTACCGCTACGTCCGTCCCGCCGGCGGCTTCTTCCTCTGGCTCGACGTGTCGGCGCAGGGCGGCAGCGAAGCGGCGACGCTCGCGCTGTGGCGCGAGGGCGGCGTGCGCGTCGTGCCGGGCCGCTACCTCGCGCGCGAGCAGGCCGACGGCAGCAATCCCGGCGCCGACTACGTCCGCGTCGCCATGGTGCAGAAGGAGGACATCACGGCCGAGGCGCTGCACCGCCTCGTCGCGGTGCTCGGGTGAGCAAGATGACGATGTCGCGCACACGAAGTGGTCGTGATTGCGAGCCGACGGCGAAGCAATCCAGGGGCCGTTGGCACCGACTCTGGGCTGCTTCGTCGCTGACGCTCCTCGCAACGACGAGATAGAGGCACGCCCGATGTCGATGATCGACCGCAGCCTCGATGGAATGGTCTTCCTCACCGGCCAGCTCGGCGCGGTTCTCAAGCGGCGGCTGCGCGAGGCGGGGGGCATCGCGCTGATCAGTCTCGCCATGATGGCGGCGCTCGCGCTCGCCACCTGGTCCGTCCACGATCCTTCGCTCAGCCACGCGACCGACGCGCGGGTGCACAATCTCCTCGGCCGCCCGGGCGCGGTCGCCGCCGACCTCATGATGCAGCTTCTGGGGCTGGGCGCGGTCGGCCTCCTGCTGCCGATCGGAGTGTGGGGCTATCGGCTGCTCGGGCATCGGCCGCTGAGCCGCGAGCGGTTGCGCGTCCTGTTCTGGCTCCTGGGCGCAGTGCTGGCCGCGGCGTTCGCCTCGTGCTTGCCGCGCAGCACGCATTGGCCGCTGCCCTCCGGGCTCGGCGGCGTGGTCGGCGACGCCGTGCTGCGCGTGCCGCCCGCCTTTTTCGGCGTGCCGCTGACCGGAACCCGGCAATTGGGCGCGGCGATCGTGCTCGGCGTAGCAGCCCTCATGGCTTTCGCCGCCGCCGCCGGCATCATCTGGCGCGACTCGGCGGACGAAGACGAGGACGAGCCCGCCGAGGACGAGGACGAGAGCGCATGGGTCTCGCTCGGCCTGCTGGCGCATTACCTGCTCAGCTTCAAGGCGCGCCTGGCGCGGATGTTCCGCCGCAGCGCGCCGCCGCGATTCCCCGTGAGCGATGCGGAAACGCCGCGCCGCCGCCTCGAGCCGCGCATGCGCGATGACCTGGAGCACGACGCCGAGGACGAGGACGGGGAGTCCGACGAGGATGAATCGATCGCCCCCGCCCCGCGGACCCCGCGCAAACCGCGCGCGGCGGCAAAGCCGGCGCGCCGTTCGTGGGGCGGCTATGAGCACCCTTCGCTCGGCCTTCTGGCGGCACCGCGCGCCAGCGAGCGCACCACGCTCAGCGCCGACCTCATCCGCGAGAACGGGGCGGCGCTCGAAGGCGTGCTCTCCGACTTCGGCGTGCGCGGGGAGATCATCGATGCGCGGCCGGGGCCGGTGGTCACGCTCTACGAGCTTGAGCCCGCGCCCGGCATCAAATCCTCGCGCGTCATCAGTCTCGCCGACGACATCGCCCGCTCGATGAGCGCGCTCTCCGCGCGCGTCGCCGTCGTTTCCGGCCGCAACGTCATCGGCATCGAATTGCCGAACCCGACCCGCGAGAAGGTCTATCTGCGCGAGCTCCTCGCCTCGCGCGACTATGCCGAAAGCGCAGCGCGGCTGCCGCTCTGCCTCGGCAAGGCGATCGGCGGCGAAGCCGTCCTCGTCGACCTTGCGCGCATGCCGCATCTGCTCATCGCCGGCACTACCGGCTCCGGCAAGTCGGTCGCCATCAACACCATGATTCTCAGCCTGGTCTATCGGCTGCACCCCGATCAGTGCCGGCTCATCATGGTCGATCCGAAGATGTTGGAGCTCTCGGTCTACGACGGCATCCCGCATCTGCTCGCGCCGGTAGTCACCGATCCGAAGAAGGCGGTGGTCGCGCTCAAATGGGCGGTGCGCGAAATGGAGGAACGCTACAAGAAGATGTCGAAGCTCGGCGTGCGCAACATCGACGGCTACAATGCGCGCGTCGTCGAGGCGCGCGCCAAGGGCGAGAAGCTTTCCCGCACGGTGCAGACCGGCTACGATCGCGAGACCGGCGAAGCGATCTATGAGAAGGAGGAGCTCGAGCTCGAGCCGCTTCCCTACATCGTGGTCATCGTCGACGAGATGGCCGACCTGATGATGGTCGCCGGCAAGGACATCGAGGGCGCGGTGCAGCGGCTGGCGCAGATGGCGCGTGCCGCCGGCCTGCATGTGATCCTGGCGACGCAGCGGCCCTCGGTCGACGTGATCACCGGCACGATCAAGGCCAACTTCCCGACCCGCATCTCCTTCCAGGTGACCTCGAAGATCGACAGCCGCACCATTCTCGGCGAGCAGGGCGCCGAGCAGCTGCTCGGCCAGGGCGACATGCTCTACATGGCCGGCGGCGGCCGCATCAGCCGCGTGCACGGGCCGTTCGTCTCCGACGAGGAGGTGGAGAAGGTGGTGCGCCATCTCAAGTCGCAAGGCGTGCCGCAATACCTCGAAGCGGTCACCGCCGAGGCCCCGGATGAGGACGGCGACCAGGCGGTCTTCGACGCGACCGCGATGGGCGCTGAAGAGGGAACCGACCTCTATCAGCAGGCGGTGCAGGTCGTCACCCGCGACCGCAAGGCCTCGACGAGCTATATCCAGCGCCGGCTGCAGATCGGATACAATCGCGCCGCCTCGCTCATGGAGCGCATGGAGAAAGAGGGCATCGTCGGGCAGCCCAACCACGCCGGCAAGCGGGAAATCCTCGTCGAAGCCGACGAGCAGGATCGCTATTGAGAATCGGCCGTTTGGCCTTTAAGCCGGATCGGTCAGCCGCGAATCCGCCATAACCCGCGGTTAGCGGTCTGGCTTGGCCAGGGGCGTGCGCGACAGCGTACGGGGAGAGGGACATGGCGGCACGGTTGGGGCGAGGCGCCAGCCTCATTGTCGTGACGATGGCTTGCGGCGTGTTTACCGCCGCGTCCGCCCTCGCGCAGAGCATACCGCTGCCGACCCCCGATCCCCGCGCCAAGACGGGCGCCACACCGGCGCCGCCGGCGATCGTGCACGCGCCGGCGCCTAGTGCCGCGGCTGCCGCACCCGCCGCGGCGCCCAGAGGATTTTTCCCCTTCTCGTTCTCGCTCGACAAGGGTGCGTCGGCAAAGGCGACCGCTTTCGATGCCAAACAGCGCGCGCTTCTCGAAAAGATCAGCGGCTATCTCTCCGGGGTGCAGACGCTGGTCGGGAGTTTCGTGCAGGTCGGCCCGGACGGCCGGCGCGTCGAGGGGTCGTTCTACATTCAGAAACCGGGCAAGGTGCGTTTCGCCTACAATCCGCCGAGCCCGATCGAGATCATTGCCGACGGTTCGGCGGTCGTGGTGCGCGACCGTTCGCTCGATACACAGGATTTCTATCCGCTGTCGCAGACACCGCTGCGCTACCTGCTCGCCGACCATATCGATCTTCTGCGCGACACCGACGTCGTCAGCGTATCGGCCGACGATACCTTCCTCACCGTGGTCATCGAGGAGACAAAGCTGGTGGTCGGCACCAACCGGCTGATGATCATGTTCGACGCCAAGAACCTGCAGCTCAAACAATGGACCGTCACCGATCCGCAGGGGCTCGACACGACCGTCGCTGTCTACAATGTCGACTCCGGCCGGAAGCCCGATCCCAACCTGTTCGTCATCAATTACCAGCCGGATCCACGGTCGCAGATGCCGCATCGCTGAAGTTCAGCGCGGCGCGGCGCCGATCAGGCGGGCGCCGCGCTGGAAAGTGACATAGCTCCACAGCCAGTTGAGCGCGACCACGAAGCGGTTGCGCAGCCCAATCAAAAAATAGATGTGGACGGCGCTCCAGAACAGCCAGCCGATGAAGCCGGTGAGCTGAACGGGGCCGAGCTTCACCACGGCGGACTTGCGGCCGATGGTGGCGAGGTCGCCGAGATGGCGGTAGGCGAACGGCGGCGGCACCGGCCGGCCCTGCACCCGCGCCGCGATGACTCTGCCGACGTAGCGGCCCATCTGCTTGGCCGCCGGCGCGATGCCGGGAACCGGGCGGCCCTCGCGGTCGAAGGCGGCCGCCGTATCGCCGACGGCGAAGATCTCCGGCCGGCCGGGAACGCCGAGGTCGGCGTTCACCTTGATGCGGCCGGCGCGATCGTGCTCGGCGCCGATCCACGTTGCCGCGGGCGAGGCGATCACGCCCGCGGCCCAGATCACTGTCGCCGCCTCGATGCGGCCGCCGTCGAGCGAAACGCCGCGGGCGTCGCAGCCGATCACCTTGCGGCCGAGCTCGACCTCGACGCCCATGTGGCGAAGCGAACGGGCCGCATAGTCCGATAGAGCTGTGGAAAACGCCGGCAGCAGGCGTGGCCCCGCTTCGATGAGCACGATGCGCGAACTGCGCGGATCGATGCGGCGGAAGTCGTGCTGCAAGGTGCGGCGCGCCACTT
>Ga0210406_10007489_pt1 | contig 11072 bp, 11 predicted proteins | sample IncBWC30MmetaG_FD_155454 | JGI IMG/M metagenome (GOLD analysis project Ga0210406, IMG submission 155454) | Forest soil microbial communities from Barre Woods Harvard Forest LTER site, Petersham, Massachusetts, United States - Inc-BW-C-30-M | ecosystem: Environmental > Terrestrial > Soil >... | reverse complement strand
ACGCCTATGGCGCATCTGCGCAAGAAGGAACGCTGGCTCGATCACGCCAGAGCGATGATCGAAGGCAAGAGCCTAGCGAAGACCGCGGCGCTCTGTGGCGTTCACCCGACGACGGCCTTCCGCTGGCGCCATCGGTTTCTCCGCGCCCCCGCAAGCGACAAGCCCCGAAGCTTAAGAGGGATCGTCGAAGCGGACGAAACCTTCATCCTCGCGTCTTTCAAGGGCCGCTGGTCCGACTTGCCGCGCAAGGCCCGCAAGCGCGGCGGAACGGCCCGACATGCGGGGCTTTATCAGGACAACATACCCGTTCTCGTCGCCCGCGTGGTAGGCGTTGACGTTGTTGATGTGCAGGTGAGGCGCCTCGGGGGTCGGCTTTCCCGGCGCGGGTACGGCGTGGACAGCCTTCATCGAATCAGTCCTCAATCCCGATCCCACACTGAACCAAATCAACAGCTAATGCTATAAGAGCCGATTTTTTTATTTGGATTCGCCGTAACCCATTGAAAAGTCCCGATTACACCAAGGGAATCCAAGGAAATGCAAGCTATTTTGCTTGGATTTCCTTGGATTTACTTGCATTTATTTGGCGCTGCCGAGACGCCCCTTACCCCACATGCTTGCGCAAAAACTCAAGCGTTCGCGTCCAGGCGAGCTTGGCGCTTGGCGCGTCGTAGCTCTCCCGCTGGTCGCAGTTGAAGCCGTGATCGGCGGGATAGATGTGGACCTCGACGTCCGGATGGGCGGCGGCGACTTCCTTCACGCCCGAAATCGGAATGTGCTGGTCCTTCTCGCCGAAATGGAGAAGCGTGGGGACCTTAGGCTTTAAGTCCTTGAGCCCGATGATTCCGCCGCCATAATAGCCGACCGCGGCGCTGAGGCCCGAAAGGCCGCCGGCAGCCCACCACGCCACCGTACCGCCGAGGCAGAAGCCGACTATAGCGACCTTGCCGCCTTCCTTGGCGACTGCGATCGCCGCAGCGACGTCGCGCAGCACCTGCTCGCGGTCGATCTTGCCGGCGATCGCCATGCCGCGCGTTCTCGCGTCAGCGTCGTAGCCGGTCTCGAACTTGGGCTCGACATGCTCGAAGATCGCCGGCGCGACCGCGAGGTAGCCTTCGGCCGCGAACCGGTCGGTAACGGCGCGGATATGCGAATTGACGCCAAAAATCTCCTGGATGACGACGATTCCGCCGCGCGGCGCCCCAGCGGGATCGGCGCGCCAGGCTCGAATCGGGCCTGCTCCTTCCGGCTTCAGTTCAATCCAGGCCATCTCGATCTCCTCGGGTTTGAGCGGCGTTTAACGTTGAGCGGCCGCTGAGCTTCTTTGCGCAATGGCGATGCCCCCGACAACTAACAATAGCGCGAGGACATGATAGAGGGCGAACGGCTCGCCCAAGATGACAACCGCCATGATGGCGCCGAACACCGGCACGAGATTGACGAACACGCCGGCCCGGCCCGGTCCGATCAGTTCGACCCCGCGCATGAACATGAGTTGCGAGACGAAGGCCGGTCCAAGCGCCACAAAGGCGAGCGTCAGCAGGCCGCCCCAAGTCTGCCAAACGAACCCGCCAGATATGATTTCCCAGATCATCAGCGGAACGGAGGTGATGAAGGCGGCGAGCGCCATAGCCGCCAGCATGCTGACCCCAGATACGTGGGGGCGCTGGCGAAGGCCGATCGTGTAGCCCGCATAGAGCACCGCCGCCACGACCATCATGACGTCGCCGCTATTGAAGGCGAGCGCTACGAGCCTTGCCAGATCGCCCTGCGCGGCGATCACGCCCACGCCAATCATGGTGATGACAGCGCCAAGCGCCTGCAGGGCGGTGAACCGCACCCCGAGGAAAACCCGGGCTCCCAAGAGAACAAGCGCAGGAATGGCGCCTTGGATGATCGAGAGATTGAGCGCGCTCGTATGATGCGCGGCGCCATAGAAGAGCGCGTTGAAGACCGTGTATCCGGCAGCCCCCATCACTGCGAGATAGACCCAGCGGGCGCGTAGGGCCGGCCAGTCCTGCCGCAGCGAATCGCGGGCGGTGATCAGAATGGGAATCAGCGCCACCGCCCACCGCAGGCAGGTCAGAGTCATCGGCCCGATCTGGCCGACCGCCAACCGACCGACGATCGAGTGGGCGGCCCAGATCAGCGTGGTCAAAACCAGCAGGAGGATCGGGTTGGCCCAGACCGATTGCATGAGCCCGGTCCTTGGCGCGGTCGCGTCGGTCATGAATGGCTTCGAGGGCTTCGAGGATCGCCCGAAATTCACGTATCGGCTGGAAGCGGGCCGTAGGTGAGAACGGGACTGGGCGCCGAAATAGTCCCAGCCGGGACGGAAGGCAAATTCGTGGAAGGGACCGAAGCGAAAGGGATCGGTTCAACCGAGGCGCATCTGACCCATGCTCAAGCGGCTTGCCGCGCCTCGGAGACGATCGTCTCGCGGATCGCATCGGCCAGCGCCCTGGCCTCTTCGCTCGGATGTCCCGGCGCGTGGATGAGACCCATACGGTTTAAGGGCAAATCGGGCAGTCCTTCGGCGCGCCCGAGGCGCTTGAGGCCGGGACCGACCAGCGACGCGGGCAGGATGGTCGCCGCCAATCCCGCGCGCAACACCGTCCCGATCGCGCTGAAGTTCTTGGAATAGACCCGCGCCCGCGTCACGCCCGGCGCCGCCGTCAGCGCCTGCTCGGTCGCGCGCCGCCAGCAACAGGTCGTGCTGCCAAGCGCGAGCGGGATTGGCGTTCCCTCCTCCACTTGGAATCGCTCGGAGGCGACCCAGACCAGGGGCTCCTCGCGCAAAAGTTCGAGCCCTTTCAGGCCCTCGTGGTCGGTGATCAGCGCGAGATCGAGCGCGCCTGCTGCGACCTGCGGAGCAAGGTCGGTCGACGCCTCACAAACGACGGAGACCTCGACGAGCGGGTGACGGCGATTGAAGCGCGCCAGGATGTCGGCCAGGAAAGATTCAGCGTAGTCGTCTGGAATGCCGAGCCGAGCTGCGCCCCTCAACCCCTTGCGCGACAGCGCGGCAAACGCGCCCGCTTCGACCTGGACGATGCGGCGGGCGAATTCGATCAGCTTCTCGCCTTCTTCCGTCAGTCGCGCGCCGCGCCCCTGCTTCACGAACAGGGCGCAGCCCAGCTGCTCCTCCAGCCGGCGGATATGCATCGAGACCGCGGACTGCGTCTTGTGCACCCGCTCGGCCGCCTTGGTGAACGAGCCGGAATCGACGATGGCGAGAAACGAGCGCAGCTGGTCGGTGTCGAGCATGGAACTCATCCGCAATTTTGATGGGTCACTCTACACACATTCGTTGGACCGATCAATGGGGTTCACTTTACGAACCCGCTCAGTGGACCGCTTTCTGGTCGCTAAACGTTCGCGACGAGCAGCGGCCGCGGCCGGCCGACCGATAGCCTACGAAGCCGAGCCCCGTAAAGCCGAGCAGCATCAGGGCCCACGTGGATGGTTCGGGGACCGCCTCGACCGCGCCGCCAAAGACGAAGATGCCAGGCTCATTGAAGGTTAGATCAATGTCGGGTCCCAAGCTGGAACCCAGGTCGATGACGGTATCATCGCTGATATCGCCAAGAAGCAGATCGCCCGAAAACGAAAAATCGAACGTCGTGTAGCGAACACTCCAGGCTCCCCCGCCGTGGCCAGAATGGCGGCCCCAAAAATCTCGTCGCCCGGTCCCAGCAAAGCGTCGGCCACATTGCTCGCGTCACCGATCAGCGTCGTAGCGTAGACCTTGTCGGGAAGGGCGGTCGCGATGGCGGCGGTCTCGGCCGGGGCGACGGAGGTCTGACCCGAGCGGCCCTGCGCGATCGCTTCGGTCGTTGCCGTATCCGGGGGACTAAGGCCGTTGTCTACCGAAGCCGCAGTCGCCGACGACTGAACGCTCACGCCCGCAAGGCGAGTCTTCGCGGTGGAAGTGGCCTGCCCGGCGGGGCCAAAGCTGGGGCCGACGACGGTTGACAACGCTTGAGCCATCGCGCCGTTTACGGTCACGGCGTTCGACGTTGCATTGTTGGCATTGTTTGGTGGGAGGACTCGCACGATGACGGGAGTCGTCGCGATCGCCATGGCAATCGCCTTCCCGCCGCCGGCCGCCGACGCATTGGCCGTCGCGTTGGCGTTGCCTGAGAGACCGGGTTCGTCAGAACCTCCATTGTTCGCGCCCCCGGTGGCGTTCGCGGACGACAGCGCGTCGCCAAAACCGTTGGTTCTGGCCGTGCTGCTGGCGTTGGCGTCGCCCCCGGTGCCCCCTTGGTCCCCGTGGCCGCCCACCCCGCCGTTCGCCGTAGCCGTAGCGGTAGCATTGCCGGTTGCCGAACTGGCCGCCGCGACTGCCCTTGCGGCCCCTCCGCCTCCACCGCTTCCATCTAGGTCACCGCTAGAGAAGCCGCCGAGTCCACCGGTTCCGCCGGTAGACGCAGCTTCCGCTCCTGCCGAGCCGGAGATGGCGGTCGCCCTCGCCGTCGCCGTCGCCGCTCCGCCGTTGCCGCCACTTCCGGCGAGCCCGTCACCAAAAGCCCCGTCACCAAAGGGGTTGTCTCCGCCTCTAGAGAGGATAGAAAAGGCATTCCCACCGCCACCACCGCCACCACCGACAGAAATAGCGTTCGCTCCTGCCGAACCGGAGGTGGTGGCCGTCGCCGCCCTTGCCGTCGCCGCTCCGCCGGAGCCGCCGACCCCGCCGTCTCCATCACCAACAAAGATCCCGGTCTCGTTATTAAAGAAGAAGCCTGCGCCATCCCCGCCGAGCCCGCCGAGGCCGCCGAGCACCGTGGCTGTATTCGGAGACACGCTGCCCACATTCGCGGTCACCGAGCCACCCGGGCCGCCCGGCCGTCATCGCCCGGATTGACTGCATCTGCGCCGTCCGCGCCACCGGAGCCCTGGACGGTCACGATCTCGGCGCGAATCCCGGCGGCGCTCGCCATCATAAGGGCCAAGGAGAGCCCGGTGGTCTGCAACAGCCGCATCAAGAACGAGCGCTGCGGGCAAGACTTCAATGTGAAAGACATGGCGAACCCCCCGTGTGTTAGCACTCGTGAGGCGCGATTTTCCTTGCGCTGGCGCTCGTGATCATCAAGGCGACGGGAAGCACGGCGGTCAACAAGAACCGGCGTTAAGAACGAACGATCGAGTTCGGACACCCCGCAGAACGACATTGAGCCCCCCATAGTGCCTTGAGGCTCGCTGGCCTTTCGCCCCCGCCTGAGTGTGGCTTTGGCGTCTATCCTTGGGCCGGTCACTACACAAGTTCGTGAATTGCCGGACTGAGCGCCGGCGATGGGCGGTGCCTTGACACACGGCGCAGCCTAGCTGCTCCGTATCGAGCATAGGACTCATCCTAAATTTTGATCGGTTACTCAAAAAACATTCGTTGGACCGATCGATGCCTCTCACCATATAAATAAATATCCCGAGATAAGCATCCCGAGATTGAACGACTTCCACCGGCGCGAGCTTCGCGCCGAACGGGAAATTGTCGCTTCAAATGGAGGCGAACATGGTTGCTACATATTTTGAGTCCGCGGCGGCCAAGGCTTTGTGGCGCATCCTCACCTGGCCGGCCCGAGTGGGCGCAGCCCGGCGCACGATGTCCGACTTGGCGCGAATGTCGGAATATGAGCTGCGCGACATCGGCCTCACTCGGTCCGACGTCAACGACGCGACGGCGCTGCCGCTGGACGCCGACCCGTCGGGCTTACTTGTGAGGCGAAGGGCTTGGCGCGAGCGCTCGGTCGGCGAACGAACCCATCTCGCGGCCTGATCGACGACGACCTCTCCACAAAGGCGGAGAAAAGGTCTAGGACGTGCGTTCCGGACCCTTCCAACGCCTTTGCGGAGCCCCTCATGACAGCGCACTCGGCTGTAGCCGGCGTCGAGATCAACGCCAAGTCCAACGGTCGACAGGACGAAATTCTCAGCGCTGAAGCGCTCGCGTTCATCGCCGGGCTCCACCGGCGGTTCAATCGGCGGCGCCTGGAGCTGCTGGCCCAGCGCAACGAGCGTCAGGAACTGTACGACGCCGGCCGGCTGCCGGATTTTCTCCCTGAGACGAAATCCATCCGTGAGCGCGATTGGACGGTCGCCTCGATTCCGGCCGACCTTCTCGACCGCCGAGTCGAGATCACAGGTCCTGTCGATCGCAAGATGATCGTCAATGCGCTCAATTCGGGCGCCAAGGTCTTTATGGCCGATTTCGAAGACGCATCTTCGCCCGTGTTCGCCAACATGGTCGAGGGTCAGGCCAACCTGAAGGACCGCTGGACCGGAAATATCGACTTCACGGACCCCGCTACGGGCAAGTCCTACGCAGTCAAAAGCAATCCCGCCGCGCTGATGGTGCGGCCGCGCGGATGGCATCTGCCCGAACGCCATGTGGTCGTCGACGGCGAAGCGATGTCCGGCTCGCTGTTCGACTTCGGCCTTTACGCTTTCCACTGCGCCAAAACCCAGATGGCCCAGGGCTCGACGCCTGCCTTCTACCTGCCGAAGCTCGAGGGCCATCTCGAGGCGAGGCTATGGAACGAGGCGTTCTCCCATACGGAGCGCGAGCTCGGCGTTCCAAACGGAACCTTCAAGGCGACAGTGCTGATCGAGACGCTGCCCGCGGCGTTCGAGATGGACGAGATTCTCTACGAGCTGCGCGACCATATCGTCGGGCTCAACTGCGGCCGCTGGGACTATATCTTCTCGTTCATCAAGCGCCTCGGCAAGAACGAGACTTTCCTCACGCCTGATCGGTCGGAAATGACGATGGGCAAGGCGTTCCTCAACGCCTACTCGCTCCTGCTCATCAAAACCTGCCACCGCCGCGGCGCCTTCGCCATGGGCGGCATGGCGGCGCAAATCCCGGTCAAGGGCGACAAACAAGCCAACGAGGCGGCGTTCGCGAAGGTGCGCGCCGACAAGGAGCGCGAGGCGACCAATGGCCATGACGGCACCTGGGTCGCGCATCCCGATCTCGTGCCGGTCGCGATGGAGGTGTTCGACCGGATGATGCCGGGCCAGAACCAGCTCTCGAAGAAGCGCGACGACGTCCACGTGACGCAGGCCGACCTGCTCGAGGTCCACAAGGGCAAGCGCACGGAGGAGGGCCTGCGCGAGAACATCCGGGTCGGGGTGCAATATATCGAGGCGTGGCTCCGGGGCCGCGGCGCCGTCCCTATCTACAATCTGATGGAGGACGCGGCGACGGCCGAGATCTCGCGCGCCCAGGTCTGGCAGTGGATCCACCTCCAGGCGAAGCTCGACGACGGCCGCGAGGTGGTGCCCGCCATGTTCCGCGAAGCGCTCAAGGGCGAGATGGAGCGGGTCAAGGGCGAGGTCGGCGCCAAGGCGTTCGACGGCGGCCGCTTCAAGGAGGCGATCGCTCTCTTCTCGGACATGTCGCTCAGCGACACGTTCGACGAGTTCCTGACCCTGCCGGCCTACAAGCTGATCGACTGAGGCGGCGCCCTAGGCAGGGCGAGCCGACGAGCAACCGAGGGAGAAAACCACCATGGCCAAAGCCTATTGGGTCGCCACCTATCGTTCGATCAGCAACCCGGATGCGCTTGCCGCCTACGCCAAGCTCGCTGGACCGGCGATCGCGGCCGGAGGCGGGCGTATGTTGGCGCGCGGAATGCCGGCGCAGGTCTATGAGGCCGGGCTCCAGCAGCGCACGGTGCTGATCGAGTTTGACAGCGTGGAAGCGGCTCGGGCGGCGCATGACAGCCCGGCCTATCAAGAAGCGATGGCCGTGCTCGCCGGCGGAGCGGACCGGGATATTCGCATCGTCGAAGGGGCGTAGGGGCGCTTAGGGTCGGCGCCGCCGCTCCCGGAACCGTCGACCTAGGCGATGATGCTGATTGGCTGGCCTCGGCTATGCGGCGTTTCGGCCGAAAAGGCCGTCGTTCGGGCTTGCCCGCCTCCCAGCCGTCCGGCGCGCCCCTTCACGGGAACGTCGCAGGGATCGGTTAAGCCCCCACTCCAACTGAAGCCTTGTCCATGCATGCTGGCGTTCGATCTTCCATTCCGGGTTCGGGTCGCCGGTGTGAATTGAAAACGTAATTGCCGGGCAGCCTGAACTGTCTTAAGGTGAAGTGCTTTCGCGGGAGGGACGGGGCTTGAGGCTTCACCGGCGCGAGTTGCTCGGAAGCGCGGCGTTCCTGCTCATCGGCGGCGCGACCGGCGCGCGAGCGCAATGGTTGCCCTGGCGTCCGGAAGCCGGGTCGCCGCCCGAGCTGTTCGTCAAAGGGCCATGGGTGTTCTTCGAACCCGCGGAGGGGGCCGCGGTCGAGGCGCTGGTCGATCGCTTGATCCCGCCGGACCCTGAGACGCCCGGCGGCAAAGACGCCGGCTGCGCGGTGTTCATCGATCGGCAGCTGGCCGGCCCCTTTGGTCGCCGGGCCGGCCTCTATCTCAGCCCACCGTTCATCAAGGGAACCAAGCAGCAGGGCCCGCAGGACGAAGACGGTCCGGCGGTGCGCTATCGCAAGGCGTTGGCGGCGCTCGACCAATATTGCAAGAGAGAAAAAGGCGGCACGTTCGTTTCCCTCAGCGACGCGGACAAAGACGCCGTGATTGGCGGCCTCGAGAGCGGCGCAACGAAGCTGGACGGCGTCGACGGACAGGCGTTCTTCCAGCTCGTGCTCGCGAACACGCGGGAGGGATTTTTCGCCGATCCGATCTACGGCGGCAATCGCGATATGTGCGCGTGGCGCATGATCGGCTACCCGGGCGCCCGTTACGACTACCGCGACTGGGTGCACCGTCACAACGAGCGCTATCCTCATCCGCCGGTCAGCTTCATGGGACGGGCGGATTGGAACGCCCGCAAGACCTGAGGGGAGCCCATGGCCCAGAAGCTGCCCAAGAAGGATGTGGCGATCATCGGCCTCGGCTGGACGGGTTCAATCCTCGCGCAAGAACTGACCGACGAGGGTCTTGACGTCATCGCGATCGAACGCGGGCCATGGCGCGACGCACCCACTGATTTTCCCACCACCTACGTTCAGGACGAACTGCGCTATCGCATACGCCATGAGCTCTTCCTGCGCCCCGAGCAGATGACGTTCACCTTTCGCAATAAGATGAGCCAGCAGGCTCTGCCGATCCGCACTTGGGGCGCGTTCATGCCGATGACCGGTGTCGGCGGCGGCGGCGTGCATTGGAATGCCGAGACTTGGCGCTTTCTGCCCTCCGATTTCGTCCTCAAGACGCATTTGACGCAAAGATACGGCGCGAAATTTCTCCCCGAAGACATGACGATCCAGGACTACGGCGTCACCTACGACGAGTTGGAGCCGCACTACGACCGGTTCGAGTATCTTTGCGGGACGTCGGGGAATGCGGGCAATCTGAAGGGGCAAATTCTCGAAGGCGGCAATCCGTTCGAAGGGCCGCGCTCGCGTCCCTATCCCACTCCGGCGCAGGAGCAACCTTTCAGTTATACGCTGTTCGCCAAGGCCGCGCGGGAACTCGGCTATAAGCCGTTTCCGCAGCCGTCCGGCAATCTGTCCCAGGCTTATGAGAACCCGCTCGGCGTCCGGCTCGGACCCTGCACTTATTGCGGCTTCTGCGAATGGTTCGGCTGCGGCAACTATTCGAAGGCCTCCCCGCAGACGACCATCCTTCCGGTGCTCGTGAGGAAATCGAACTTCGCCTACCGCACCGAATGCGAGGTCACGCGCATCAATCTCGATGGCTCCGGCAAGCGAGCGACCGGCGTCACCTTCGTCGATACCAGCGGAGAAGAGTGGGAGCAGCCGGCTGACCTCGTTATCCTCGCCGCTTTTAGCGTTTTCAACGTCCAGCTCCTGCTTTTGTCGGGTGTCGGCAAGCCCTACGATCCGGTCGCCAATCAAGGGGTGATCGGCCGCAACTTCACCCACCAGACGATCTCGCAGGCGATCGGATTCTTCGACAAGGACAAATTCAACTTCAATCCATTCATCGCCTCCGGCTCGATCGGCATGTGCATTGACGAATTCAACGGCGACAATTTCGACCACGGGCCGCTCGGCTTCGTCGGCGGCGGATATATGGGTCAGGTGCAGACCAACGGGCGCCCGATTCAAACGAACCGCGTCCCGCCCGGCACGCCGGCCTGGGGCGCAAAATGGAAGAGTGGGGTGCGCGACAATTATTTGAGCACCGTGATCCCAGGCACGGGCGTGCACGGGAGCTTCTACGCCTACCGCGACGTCTATCTCGACCTCGACCCGCTGTATAAGGACCGGTTCGGCCGGCCGCTGATGCGGATGACGATCGACTTCCACGACAATGAGATCAAGCAGAACGCGTATCTCACCGACAAGTTCGCCGAGATCATCAAGGCGATGGGCGCAAAGGAGGTCGTAAAGGAACCCCGCAAGGCGCCCTACGACGTTACCCAGTACCAAACGACGCACCTGTGCGGCGGCGCGATCATGGGAACCGACCCCTCGACCAGCGCGATCAACCGCTATCTGCAAAGCTGGGACGTTCCCAACCTTTTCGTCATGGGCGCGAACGCCTTTCCGCAAAACGCCGGCTACAATCCGACCGGCACGGTTGCGGCGCTCGCCTACTGGTCGGCCGAGGCGATCAGGACCCAGTACCTCAAGAACCCGGGACCCCTCGTCCATGCGTGAGCTGTTCGCGCCCCGGATCGCGGCTGTCGCGGTCGCGTCGCTTCTCGTCGCGTCGAGCCTGATCGCGGTCGCTCGCGCGCAGACGAACAAAGTCGGGACGAACCTGGACCCGCAGAATTTCGGTCAGATCGAGCGGGGGCGGTATCTTGCCATCGCCGGCGACTGCGCGAGCTGTCACACTGTGCCGGAGTCAAACCAGCCCTTCGCCGGCGGCCGTCCGATCGAAACTCCGTTCGGCGTCGTGGTGGGAGCCAATATCACGCCCGATCCCGAGACCGGGATCGGCGCCTGGAGCGACGAACTGTTCGTCCGCGCGCTGCGCGAGGGCAAAGGGCACAACGGCCAGCTGCTCTACCCGGCAATGCCCTACCCCTATTACACCAAGCTGACCGAGAGCGACGCGCTCGCCATTCGCGCCTACCTCAACACGGTGAAGCCGGTTCG
>Ga0210406_10007487_pt1 | contig 11073 bp, 17 predicted proteins | sample IncBWC30MmetaG_FD_155454 | JGI IMG/M metagenome (GOLD analysis project Ga0210406, IMG submission 155454) | Forest soil microbial communities from Barre Woods Harvard Forest LTER site, Petersham, Massachusetts, United States - Inc-BW-C-30-M | ecosystem: Environmental > Terrestrial > Soil >... | reverse complement strand
CGCGACGCGCTTCCCGTGTCGATCCCTTGGTCGCACTGCGATACGAATAATCCTTGGGCGTTGATTCGCAGGCATATGCCATCTGATTAACGCTTGTGTAGACCGAACTCCCTCACCTCCTGCATCGTCTACTCAGTAGTTGGCCTGAAACGGCGTTCTTTGAACTATGCAACCCTCATTGAACCTGGTGCAGAAGTCTCGGGTGTGGGCGAGAGTAATGCTCTTCAGCCTCGTCATTCAAGCAGGACGCGACCGCGCCGAGCGCCGCCTATCAGTTTTTGGGCCGACCAAGGGAAGAGCGGTGCCTTCGGCACCGGGAGTTGGACGGACACGCCACCCCAGGTTGGGAGCTGTAGGGCGACCTTCGGTTGCCGCATAGGATCCATCAACAAATCAGCGACCTGGAAATTCCCTTCGCTACAGAGCGCGGAGCAGCGCTCTCCGTGAGCTTGTTGAATATGAAAGAGCGAAAGAGCCGCAAACACCGAAGCAACTAAGGAAAAATCTTTGGCGTCGTTCCCCGTACGGTCCCATCGGCTATCTTGTGACTTTCACTCCGGATCGCCACACCAACAAACGCAGGATTGCCGAAATTTGGCCCCAGCAACGCAGGTTTTTAAGTGTTCGAGGCGCTAGCGGGCTTGATGTTTTGGTTGAGCCGCAGCACGTTATTTGGGTCGTACTTTTTCTTGATCTCCACGAGGCGAGCATAGTTCGGCCCGTAGCCTGAGCGGACCAGTTGGTCATTCGTCTCGCCCAACTGGTTGACGTACACTCCATGCGCAAAGGGCTGTAAATTATCGCGCGTTGCCTGGACCCATCGCACCACTTCCGCCTTCACCCCGGGAGTGTTCCAAACACCCGCCATGTCTATTTCATAACCCGGCTCGCGGAGAGCAAATGGGGTATCGGTCCTACTTACGCGGCTAACAGCCCCACGCAACGGCACGATGATCACCTTGCATGTGGCTGGCGCATCATTGATCGCCGTTGTAATTGCCGCAATGGCAGCTCCGCTGAGTTCTCGAAGAAAGAGATTTGTTTGGAAGTGCGCAACCGGCGCTGCAAGAAATCCCCCGGCCGCCTGAGCTTCCAAGTAGGACATGATCTTGACACTGTCATCCTGCGGCTTGAAAGCGCGCAGCGGCCGAGCAAGGCATTACCCATTCGGGGATCACCGCAATAGCAGACATCGACTTTGAGCCTTCGGCCCTGTTCGGATGGCAATAGCTGGGCAAACGCGTCCATTTCATCCGGAGCCGCAGCAAGAAACTTGGCGAAAGCCTGCAGGAGATCTGGAATGCGTTCGGGCGGATAGGTGAGGGCTCCGGACAGAACCTGGTCGACCGGATGGAGCTGGTACTCCAGCGCCGTGACCACACCAAAGTTGCCTCCTCCCCCGCGAATGGCCCAAAAAAGATCTGGATTGGACTTGAGACCGGCTTCGACCTGTCTCCCGTCCACGGTCACCACTTGCGCCGATAGTAGGTTGTCGCATGCGGCGCCGTACTTCTCCATCAAACGACCTTCTCCCCCTCCGAGTGTCAAGCCGGCAATTCCGACGGTGGGGCAGCCGCCTGAGGTTGTGGCTAGCCCGAAGTGCTGGGTAGCAGTGTCGAGGTCACGCACGAGAGCGCCAGCCTCTGCGCGGGCCACTCGTTTGCTGAGGTCCACTTCGACTCGTCTCATCGTGGAGAGGTCGATTACGACGCCCCCATCGCACATCCCGAACCCGAGCCGGCTGTGGCCTCCGGCACGCACCGCCAGTGGCAAGTGCTGGGCCTGGGCAAAATCGAGCGAGCGCGCGACATCGGAGGGGCTACCGCACCGCACGATCACCGCGGGACGCCGATCGAACGCGCGGTTGAAGATTGAGCGCGCCGCGTCGTAATCGGCGGCGTCGGGCGTGATTACTTGACCGACAATTTGGGAAGACAGCTTACGGATCGCCTGCGGGTCCGGCGGAGCGCCATTCTGATTATCGGCGTCGAAAAGCCGGTGCGATTCACCTATAGCCCAAAGCGGGCGTCCGCAGAGTGCAGCTCCAAACGCGATTTGCCGAGCGAAGTGTCTCCGGGTAATAAACGCCATACTTTCGCTCCGTCGGCATGGCGACCCTCGCCTGTGTTTTGGCCGGATATTCTAAGCCCAATGCTTGATAAACGCCTGCCGGAGTCTACGATAGTTTCCTGGCGTCCAATTGGCAAGGACTGGCGTGCAACTAGCGTCCACAATCGATCACTCTGGGGCCGTCTTCAGCAACTCGGCCGCATAAAGGCAATTGAATCGTTTATGGAGCGGGCGATCGGAATCGAACCCAAGTCTGAAGCTTGGGAAGCGAGAAATGAAAACCCGGAGTATGTTTTGAAAGCGGTGCCGTAGAACCTGGCGAACCCGTTGATATTTATTCCGATTCGGGGGTTCATTTCCGTTCACGAAGGATGGCCGCGAGCGCGCATGGGCTTCGGCGACCGTCGAGCACGGCGAGTACAAGGAGCGGATCTTCGTCGGGTGCGTAGGCGATAAGATGATTGCGTACCGTTTACGCCGGACAAGATTTTCGGCAGGGGGCAGCCGCGAGAATCCCTGTTGGGGTGCACCCGATGTAGTGGTCTCAGATCTTTTGCATGTGCATCGGTCGTCATGCATTGGGACGGTCGCCAGAAGGGGAGTTCGGAGGTAGATACGGCAAAATCGATATCCGCGTGATGTCAACTCCGAGCAATCCGGGGATCCAAACCTGGTATTCTCCGCCAATAAAGTACACCGCGGAGTCATTTTGGTCTCTGGGCTGGCCTGAGGCCTTGCCGATGTAACCCCACGCGCCGCGGACTAGCTCGATAGCCACGGCTTCGGTCATCTTGTTCCACTGCTGCGTTACGCCCAAGCGTGCTCTACTGTATTCTCGATCGTGCACTTTCAGGCGTGCCGCGTAGGTCTGTAGATCGCGAATACCAGGAATATTCGTGCCCGTCGCCAGCCGCCGCGGTTCCAGGAACTGCCACCAAGGCGAGATCCCTTTGGGGGTGATAATCGACTGGGTCCACTTGAATAACTTCGTGCGCGGGTTCAGCCACTGAACCACCTCAGGATGGCCGCTTAGGAAAGCACCCTTCACCGAAACGTCGGCAATGTCTGCGAATAGTGGAGGTGGCTGCGGCTCCATAATGTTGGAAGCATACATCAGCAAAAATGAAGTGCAAGCATTTCTCGAATTGGAAAGCGTGCACCCATCTGGATCTGTCTATCCCACCTCTGGCATCACTGGCGTCTCGTCGCTGGCCATCGTCAAGCCAGAAACGGTCGTAGCCTGGCATCGTGCCGGCTTTCGTTTGTTCTGGACCTGAAAGGTGCGGAGCGGCAAACCTGGACGACCTACCATTTCCCTCGAGGTCCGAGATCTGATCCGCAAGATGTGCCGAGAGAATTCCTGTGCTTCGCAGAAAATCCGTAGTTGTAATCTCGATGAGCTGCAAGGTTGCTCATAATAGCCCACGCGTGTCTTGTAAGTCGTTGTAAAACCCAATGACGCTAGACTGTCACGGCAGAGGTCGCGAGCTCGAGTCTCGTCGTCCCCGCCAATCACTTACGCCCTTTGTCCGTCCGAATCGTTGCACAACTGTTGCCAAAGCCGAGGTCCATATTACCGATGAAGTAATTCTTAGATGAGGGTCGAGGGACCCCGCCGTGCCAGAAATACTGCCGGTATTGACGGTCACCTGACACGAGCGCCACCACCGATGGATTCGCTTTCACGGCCGACGTCAGCCTGGACGGGACCACGACGGTGAACAATTTCTCCTCGCAAACCAGCATCGCACCAGTAGGAGCATCCGTGCAGGAACCTAGTAGTGCGGCACTTTAACATTTGGCGCGATGGCAGATTTCACTTACAACATTCTGCGATGCGCAATCTGGTACGTGTGGATGGCGAATTGTTATTTCGCCCATGTTTCCCGAGATTAACTTCCATCTTTATTGAGAGTCGTCGATGTGCGTGGGATGCCGAAATTCGACCTCTTCTCCGGTTACCGTTAATCGAGACTTGGCTACGCTACCCAGCGACTTAGCAGCCAGAAAAATGCGAGAAGCAGTCCGCGAACGAAGGTAAGAGCCGCAGTTAAGTGCGATTTATATCGGCAGATAAGCGCAGACACGGCGATTAAAAGGGACAAAGCCGACTTCGGTCTTGACAGCTGGGCGCGAACCGAGAAGTAGGGATTGTAAACATCTATCACTGCAGAAATGGCAGCATGCCGAACAGCAGGACCACGGCAGGGATGATGACCCAGTTTAAGACAGACCACGCAAACACGGGAAAGAAATGCGCCGAGTGCTTGCCCCCGATGTAAATCGGCAGAAGGTACCTAAAAATCACGTACTGGGCCTGTTCGAACCAGAAGATTGCGATGAACAACCGGACAGGAGAGAGACCCGCGGCGGCCCGCATCACGCGACTACCTCCTTGTCGGCGTGACCAGTAGGCCGCCGCTGCACCCAAAAACGGCAAGACACACAACCAAGGGAAATTGACCTCGACCGGCCACCTGCTGGCGAGCCAAAAAATGCGCTGCCCGAACGTCAGGAAGTAGAAGTGAATCAGAGAGAGGCAGATTATGGCTCCCAACAAAATGGTCAGACCAGGAAGCCACAGGCGATTCGTACGGTCGTTCAGCTTCAGAGACATGGCCAATTCAGGTTTATATCACGGCTTTTCGCGAAATCCCGATTAGCACGACTTACCAGGCATATGGCTCACTTCCGTTCAACAAAAAATAAACGGTTAGCCAACAAAATGGCATCATTCTTAAGATGCAAAGTAATGTAACCGATGGCTTTCCGAAGCCGTGGACGCTCGCAGGCTACGCGTTACTCAGCGCAGCAGCTGTCTTCGCGGGGCGAATCGTTTACGAGGAAACGATTCTGACGTGGCTCAGAGGGCCGCAGATGGTTGGGTTCGCAATGATACACGGCGCTATGCCACTCATCCTTGTCGCCGGGTCCATCGGCTTGCCAGGCAGTTTGCTTTGGGTGGTCGTGTCCTTGGTTCTTCTGATTCGGAGAAAATTCCGAATCGCCGTCACCGGATGGGTTCCCAGAATTCTTTTGCTTCTTCTGGCGGTGCCGTTATTCATGCCCTACGAAGCCTGGGAAGAGTTTATGGTCCGAATGGCAGGTCCCGGTTCTCATGGAAGGGATTTCTTGGTGCAAGCTGCTGCGCAAGACAAGCGGCGCTTCGTCACACTTCTTCTCCGCAAAGGCTACGACATCAATTACGAGCTTTCAGGTGTTGAGACCGCGCTTTCGGGTGCCTCGGGTGGTGGGCATCAAGAAATGGTTAGCTTCCTTATTTCAGAGGGCGCTGACATGAATCACAAGGACCATCTAACTGGTGAGACTCCTGTGATGGCAGCTGTTGAAATGGGGCAACTGGGAACGGTAAAAGTGTTGCTCAAAAATGGCGCCGACCCTTGCGCAACAGAATATCGCCACCCTGAAATCGCGGAGTATCTCTCATCCCGATTTCACTGCCAGGAAAACGTAATTGTAGTTCCGTGCGTGGACTCTGCCGTTTCTGCCTGTGTTCATCCATAAACTGAATCCCGTTTCTCTTCCCGCGTCTTCCAGCGGCAGCGTCAAGATCATTTCGGATCGGGAACGCGAAAAAACGCCAAGGCGGCTAAACCAAGAGCGATCGCGATTCTCCAGGTAACGCCAATCCAAAAATGTTTTGGGTCATCGCGCCGAGTGGCACCGGGCCGCATACCCGGAAGGCCCCGAGCACCCCATGTAGTTTTCCCAGTGATGAGGTCGTAGGCCACGAGGGCGAAGCCCGCGAGGCTGACCCATAGGTAGAAGCTCATATCAGAGTCTCCTCATGGTGCGGCCCCTCGAATGCGTTTTCGTAATTTTGGCCTTGGAAGATGGCATTGAGTGCTCTGAAAGATACCGGTCAGTGCCGACATCCAAAGCGGGTACGACATCTCACGTCCATGCGCGATTCTAACCGAACGTTTGCAGTTGGGCACTGCGAAAGTTCGGCTAACAGAATGTTGAGCGGGAACGACGGATTGGTGGTTGGATTGGCTGCGCAAAGGGGGAAGCATAGGGAGGATTACAAGTGAGCCAGGAGAACGAGGATCGCGGCCAGCACGGCAAGTACAATGAGGAGCTTGCGATCGTGGGCGGACGCTGCCTGAGGGGTTCTTGCCGGGTTCGAGGAATCCGCAGGATGGGGCAGGTAGGGCGGCGGATAGGGCTGAACCTGATTTTCGGCAGCATACATGCGGCGAATGGACTGGGCAAAAATAGCGATGAAGGCAAGGAGAGCGGCCCCCGCAGGAATCGCCCGCTCGAGGAGAAGATCACTCTTTAACGTTTTATAGGCACCGTAGATGAAAATGCAAGACCATACAAGAACCAGATAGAGCGACCAACCCTTTGCGGTCTGCATGTAAACGCGATTCCGGGGAGTGGGCGGCGGGGAAGGAGCACCGCGGAATAGTTTGGGACCAAGGATGGAAGTGAGCAGCATGCTGCCAAGCATGTAAGCAATGGCTACCCAAGCAACCCAGGACGGAAAAGGATGGGTGGAGCCGGGAGTTGCGGAGAAGACGAAAAAGCTCACAAAGGCGCCGTAGGGGAGCGCCAGACTCAAAATGAGTACGATGGATTTGGTTCTTGGAGACATGGGCGAATATAGCAAGTCTGATGGCGGGATGTGAGGTGAGGCAACTGTACGAATGGGCTAACGAGCCTAAAGAGGTATCGATTGCCGGAATGAGGGTTTTGGGTGAGGCGCGAACCAGACGATTGGTCGTGCAGGTAGCGGTAAGGAGAACGGGGATTTCGAGTTTGCAGTGGGTGTACCTTCGAGCCGTCTTCAGTTTGCCAGCGGCCTTTCTTTTGTGGAGGCTGGCAAAGTGAAAAAGGCGACGAAAAGAGAGCTCATCGTGGTAGCCACCATGATCTCACGAATGATCGGAACCCCTGTGTTTTCAGATCGAACGGAGTATTCGGTAACCACAGGGTAGATATAAAGTCGGGAATGGGCAGGATTGTGCAAACGATTCAGCGGCACGTGCAATCGGCTGCACGGCATCCCGATCGGAAAGAGCGTTTCCATGTGGATTTGGACGATGCAGCCCTCTGCAATGCCGATCCCCAGGAACGAATGGAGCAGCAATTGAATTCATGGCACTGACGCCGGGCACTTACACGTCAATCGTTGCCGCCAGGAATGAAGAGTCTGCTCATTGTGGATTAGCCTCGGCGGCGCTCTAGCAGCCCATGTGATTGCTCTCCTATTTAAACCTTCGCCGGTTTGAGATTGTTTGGAATTTTTTGATCACCTTCGTAGTTAACACTCGTGATGAAGCATTTCTCAGAACTCTCGAAAGGATCTCTCATGGATAGGAATCTTCTCGTGTGTTCGTGCGAAAGGAAACGTTTGCTGCGACGAGCGACCGAGCCGCTCGAGAGAGACGTACTATTTTGCTTGAAAACCTACTCCGAGCTGCACGCCGAACCCATGCCGGTCTGATTCCGTGCCACGCTCCCAGCTTGGTTGTTCGTTAAAACTCGTTTCATTTGGGCGGCCGGAAGCGGCTCGCGGCAGCGGTTCGTGTTTGGTCCTCGTCGTCCTGGTTTGCATGGCCTCTCTGGTCGCGTGCGCAACGCGCACCATAACACCGGTTCCTGGCAACCTCACCGAAATTCAACATATCGTCTTCATCATCGGCGAAAACCATACCTTCGACAATTATTTCGGTGCTTTTCCAGGAGTCGATGGCGCCACCTCCGGCCTCCTTTCGAATGGTCAATGGATCCCACTAAGTCCGATGCCCGACGCCTATGCGGCTGCGACTCTCTGTAATGGCTGGGATTGTGCTTTGCAAGCTATGGACGCCGGAAGAATGGACAGATTTGATGTGATCAGCGACGGAACCTGGAACGCATACACACTAGCTCAAGAACAAGAAATACCGAATTACTGGACCTATGCACGACGTTTCGCCATCGCTGACCACTATTTTACTTCGGTTCACGGCCCCAGTTTGCCCAACCATCTCTTCGCCGTCGCCGGACAGTCTGGTGGTGCAATTGACGACGGCGCCCCCGGCACGGTGCCCGATTGTGATCATAATTCGAACAGCACCGTCACCGTGATCGACCCAGAAGGTAACCGCTCTCAACGGATTCGCTGCTTCGACTTTCCAACCCTTCCGGATTCCTTGGGAGAGGCTGGGATAAGTTGGAAGTATTATGCAGAGGGAGGCGGATTTCTTTCTCTTGTCGGCCACATTTACAACAGCACTGTGTGGACTACGAATGTAGCGTCACCCGATCAGTTTGTCAGCGATGTCCAGACCGGACATTTACCCAGTGTGAGTTGGTTGTTGCCACCGGCATACAAGAGTGAACACCCTCCCGATAGTATCTGTGAGGGAGAGAATTGGACGGTGAGCGTGTTGAACGCGCTGATGCAAGGACCGGACTGGAATTCCACTGCAGTGTTTGTGACGTGGGACGACTTTGGCGGGTTCTACGATCACGTGGCCCCTCCACAACTGGATCAGTTTGGTCTGGGTCCGCGTGTGCCGCTCTTGATCATCTCTCCTTATGCCAAACAGGGCTATGTTTCCCACAATCTTTCCGATCACACTTCAGTACTGAGGTTCGTGGAGACCCGTTACGGGTTGCAAGCGCTCACGTCGCGCGACGCGGCGGCCAGCGATCTGATGGACAACTTTGACTTTAACGATCCTCCACGGCCGCCAGTTATTCTGCAACCCCGCGCGTGCCCGTGAGAGGCTTTCCACATCCAAGCAGAGTTTCTAAATGAATTCCGCAGCCACTGTCGCAATCCCCTCACCACGGACAGCCCCGTGCGCAACGATGATTGCAGCTATGGTTGTTGACACTATTCTCTGCAATCCCTAAGCTGGAGCCATGGAAGTGCGTTTAAACCCCGACCTGCATGCCAAGCTCACCCGCCTTGCCACCCAACAAGGCCGCGATAGCGAGTCGCTGGTGGTTGAAGCCGCGGAGCGCATGGTCAACTACGATGAATGGTTCATGCAGGAAGTTGAGAAAGGGCTTGCCGCCGCCGACCGCGGTGAGTTCGTGGACCACGAGGAAATCAGGAAACTGATTGACCGCCGGTACCCCGGTTGATGCATGTCCGCCGGACGGAGCCCGCTGCCCGCGACCTCACCCAAATCTGCGATTACATTGAAGAGCATGACACCAGCAGCACGGCGCGTCGCGGTCGCGATTTCCATCTATGAACGCCTGAATGCTTTGATGGAGTCTCCTGAGCAGGGTCGACAAGGACGCAAATCCGGCACTCGCGAGCTTATATTCACCGGCCTGTCGTATCTTGCCATCTACCGCATCCGCGGGAACACAGTGGAAATCCTCCGTATTCTACATGGCGCTCAGAATTGGCCGTAATGAACTGCTCCGAAATCTAAAGCACTTTCCGAAGTAGCTCATCAAAAGTGACAAGGGTGCACATTCAGCTGTTGCGGACAACTTCGGAAGGCGAAGCCGATTGCAACCGTCGCAACCAGTTCCTAGCCACCATGGGCCAGAAGATTCCTTTCGCCCGTGTTGAAATCGATTGGCTATGCCGTCCCAGTACTTCACGATTTGCGGGTTCACCAGGCATTGGTCCCCGTTTTTTGTTACTCCCTAAGACACTAACGAACTTGCGGAATCTTCGAATCTTCAACCCGAACGCCAACCCGAGATTCGTTCGGCTATTACGTATTATTGTATCAAGTACTTGGCAGTCCCTAGAAGCCTTGTAAGTCGTTGTAAGTACTTGTTGTTTCCACTCTGTCACGGCAGAGGTCACGAGTTCGAGTCTCGTCGTCCCCGCCATTCTTCCAAAGCACTTACGCGGATTTCGGCGAAACCATTTTGGATGTACTGATGTACTCGGCCCATCCTTCGTTTGAGCTACCTTGCTGGCACCGCTGCCAGAGGGCGGACATCGCGTTCAACCTTATCAGCAATCTCATCTTCGGCGACTTCCAGGTCATAGCGCGTTTGGAGATTCATCCAGAACGTCGGACTATTGTTGAAGTAGCGCGCGAAACGCAAGGCTGTATCAGCAGTAATTGCACGTTTCTCGTTGACGATATCGGCGATCCGCGTCACAGAGACGCGCAAGTCTATAGCAACTCTGTTCATACTCAGTCCAAGAGGGACAATAAACTCCTCGCGGAGAATTTCTCCTGGATGCACCGGCTTAATTCTCTTCGTCATCCTGTTGCCTCCTAGTGGTAATCCACGATCTCAACTTCGTAGGCATGCCCATCGCGCCATTCAAAACAAACGCGCCATTGGTCATTGACGCGAATGCTGTACTGCCCTTTCCGGTCCCCTGCCAGGCGCTCTAATCTGTTTCCTGGCAGCGTTGAGAGCGTCCGGATGTCCTGTGCAGCATCTAGCACGTCCAGCTTCCTAAGAGCCTGGCGCTCGATAGCTTTAAACCGGCGGACAGACTCTCGATGAAATAGGCGCCCCGTATCGGCGCAGCGGAAGGACTGAATCACAATCTAAACACTATACTGCGTCGCGTTAAATGTCAAGCAGTACAGAAAGAATTTGACCTCTTAGGAACTTGCGCGCTAGTCTGCAACTTCCTAGCACCGGGCTAAGTTTTCTTATTTCGCTCGCCGGTATTTTGGAGGCTATATGCTTCAGGAATCAACGGATAAAGGCTGGAACCGGGCAACCCCGCAAGAGCTTATTGGAGTTTTGCGGTTCGCAGGCGTCGTCTCCGTCAGAGTTGTGGTCCAAGTCGCGCCTTCTCTCTAGCGTTTTGTTCCTCACGTTATGATTTTCGCCCGGAGTTTATTATTAGGAATTATGGACGAAATAACGATTCGCCAACCACAGATGCGGCTTCAAAGTCTCGAAGCAGTACTCGCTTCTGAAGTGTTCCCCAAAATTCGGACCACTCAATAAGGTGTAAAATCGCCGCCTCGGAAACGGAGCGGGAATGAAATCGAGGCAACGGCGGAGCTTCAGCGCGGAAATGAAAGCTCGAATCGCGCTGGA
>Ga0210406_10007486_pt1 | contig 11076 bp, 10 predicted proteins | sample IncBWC30MmetaG_FD_155454 | JGI IMG/M metagenome (GOLD analysis project Ga0210406, IMG submission 155454) | Forest soil microbial communities from Barre Woods Harvard Forest LTER site, Petersham, Massachusetts, United States - Inc-BW-C-30-M | ecosystem: Environmental > Terrestrial > Soil >... | reverse complement strand
TGCGGTGTTTACGGGGATGCGGATGAGCAGCACGGGGTGGGAGTCGGAGGTCGCGGCGATGGTGGAGAAGGGCGCTCAGGGGAGCGCGGAAGAGATCCGGGCGGTGGTGGGGTATCTGGCGAAGAATTTCGGGAAAACAAATTAGTGGACAGGCCGGGAGGCCTATCCTACTGGAGCTTGGATTCTAGTTCGGCCCAGCGGGCGAAGAGTTGGTGGATGATCTCGTCGGCAGCCTGGAGGCGGGCGTAGCAGGATTGGAGGCGGGGGCCGTCCGAGACGACTTCGGGGGAATGCATTTCGGCGTTGATGGCGTCGCGCTCCTGTTCGGCTTCAAGGATGCGAAACTCCATCTGTTCCCACTCGCGGGCTTCGAGGTAGGAGAGCTTCTTCTTCGCGGGAGCGGCGGATGGAGCGGGGGCGGATTCCTTTTTGACAGGCTTGGGAGGATCGATTTTGGCTTGGTCCCATTGCCAGTAGTCGGAATAGAGCTGGGCGGAACCTTGCCCATCGAGGCCGAGGACGACTGTGGAGACGCGGTCGAGTAGATACCGATCGTGGGTGACGAGGACGAGGGCGCCGGGGAATTCGGTGAGGGAATCCTCGAGGACTTCGAGGGTGGGGATGTCGAGATCGTTAGTGGGCTCGTCGAGCAGGAGGACGTCGGCGGGCTGGAGCATGAGGCGGGCGATGAGGACGCGGGCCTGCTCGCCGCCGGAGAGGCTGGAGATGGGGCGATCGAGCTGGCCGGAATCGAAGAGGAAGCGCTTGGCCCAGCCGGCGACGTGAATGGGGAGACCCTGGAAGATGACGTTGTCGCCGTGGGCGCCGAGTCCCTGGCGGAGGGTCTGACTCTGGTCGAGCTGCTCGCGGGCCTGATCGAAGTAGACGAGGCGGAGGGCGGGGGCGCGATCGACGGAACCGGAATCGGGCGTGATCTCGCCGGAGAGGATGCGGAGGAGGGTGGTCTTGCCGGTGCCGTTGAGGCCGAGGAGGCCGAGGCGGGTGCCGGGAGTGAGCGTGAAGGTGAGGTCCTTGAAAAGCTCACGGCCGCCGAGGGTCTTGGAGATGCGGTCGATGGAGATGAGGCGCTTGGTGCGGCGGTCGGTGGCGGTGAAATCGATTTGAGCGGGGCCCTTGGCGGCGCGAGATTCGAGGTCGCTGAGTTCACGCATGAGGCGGCCGGCATCGTCGATGCGCGCCTGGGATTTGCGGGTGCGGGCCTTGGCGCCGCGACGCAGCCACTCGACCTCGTAGCGGACGCGGTTGGCGAGAGCTTCCTGGCGGTTGGCCTGTGAGAGGAGGTATTCCTCCTTCTTTTCGAGGAAGTGACTGTAACTGCCTTCGACGCGGAAGATGCCGTCAGGCCAGGAACGGTCGATCTCGGCCATGTCATTGACCACGTTGTCGAGGAAGTAGCGGTCGTGGCTGACGACGACGCTGGCGAAAGTGGAGTTGGCGAGGAGTTTTTCGAGCCAGGCGATGCCTTCGAAATCGAGATGGTTGGTGGGCTCGTCGAGGAAGAGGAGATCGGGCTGGCGGACGAGTTCGCGGGCGATGGCGAGACGGCGCTTCCAGCCGCCGGAGAGGGCTTCTGTGCGCAGCGAACTATCGACGAAGCCGGCGCGGCCGAGGGTCTGGTTGATGCGGGCGTCGCGTTCGAGATCGTCGAGGCGCTCGCCTGCGATGGCGTTGGAGATGACCTGGTAGACGGTCTGGCCTTCGGGAAATTCGGCGTCCTGGGGGACGTAGCCAGTGCGGGTGTTGCGGCGCATGGAGACGGCCCCGGCATCGGGCTCGATCTGGCCGGCGAGGATGCGGAGGAGGGTGGACTTGCCGGCGCCGTTGCGGCCGATCAGGCCGAGGCGCTCGCCATCGGAGATGCCGAGGGCGAGGTTCTCGAAGAGAAGGCGGGAGCCGAAGGATTTGGTGAGGCCGGTACAGCTTTCGAGGAGAGCCATGGAATCTTAGATCGCTCCCTGACGGTCGCGGTTCGCGGGGGCGGAACACTGGAGGCGACAGGGGGCTGAGCGTGAACGAAGAAGCCGCCTGAAAGGCGGCTGCACGGTCGAAAGCCCATCGTATCTCATTGAAATTAGGCCATCACTCCGATGGGCTTTCATCCCCTTAAATGGCGCGCCGCGCCATCGCGACAGCCAGGATTGGCTGCCCCACAAGGCGGCGGAGCTCAGGTGAGGTGCAGGAAAAAGGGGGCGGGCGCTATTCATAGCGGAGGGCCTCTACGGGGTCGAGTTGGGCGGCCTTGACGGCGGGCCAGACGCCGAAGAAGACACCGACCACGACGGAGACGGTGAAGCCGGTGACGAGCGCCCAGGTGGGGACGACGGACGGAAGCGACGGGACGAGGGCGCCGACCAGCATGGTGATGAGGACGGCAATGACGATGCCGAGAACTCCGCCGGCACCGGTGAGCGTCATAGCTTCCACCAGGAACTGGCCGATGATGTCGCGCTTACGAGCGCCGAGGGCCTTGCGGACGCCGATTTCACGGGTACGCTCGGTGACCGAGACCAGCATGATGTTCATGACGCCGATGCCGCCGACCAGAAGGCCGAGAGCGGAGATGGCGATGGCGACGAGGCCGATCAGGCCGGTGATACGGTCGAACTGCTGGATGATTTGATCGGGCGTGGAGATGGCGAAATCGTTGGGCGCGGCGGTGGCGACGCGGCGTACCCGTCGCATCACGGCCTCGACTTCGGCGTATGCGTCCTGGCGCTTGCCGGGCTTGGCTTTGGCGGTGATCATGAATCGATCAACCTGGGGATAGCGGCTTTCGGCAGTGCGGAGCGGGATGACGATGGCGTTGTCCTGGCCGTTTTCGCCGAAGAAGCCGCCCTTGGCCTTGTCGTAGACGCCGATGACGCTGTACTCGGCGCCATCCATCATGAAGGTGCTGCCGATTGGGCTGCCGACGGGATACAGCGAGTCGGCGACATTGGCGCCGATGATGGCCACGTGGGCGTTGCGCTGGTCTTCTTCTGGAGTGAAATAGCGGCCGGCCGAGAAATCGCGCGGTTGAATTTCGCCCATGTTGGGCGATTGGCCGGCGACGTTGATGTTCTCGGATTCGAAGCCGGGGACGTGGGCGGTAATGGGCTTGCCGTCGACGACTGGGGGAATGTAGAGCTGCAGGCCGACGTCATCGACGGAGGTGGTCCAGCGACGGATGAGGTCGGCGTATTCGGGCTTCATGGGGCGGCGTTTGCGCTCTTTGGGGGGTTCCTGGCTGGGATCGCCTGAGGTCTTGTAGACGAAGATATTGTCGGGGCCGAGTTCGCGGAAGAAGGTGACGACGCCTTCGCGGAGGCCGGTGAGGAGCGAGGCGACGGTGACCACGGTGGTGATGCCGATGACGATACCGAGTACCGTGAGCAGCGAGCGGAAGCGGTGGGCGCCCACTGCCTGGATCGCCATCTTCATGTTCTGGGTGGCGCTGATATTCACGAGTTACTCCGCACGCAGGGCCACCACCGGGTCGAGTTTGGCCGCGCGCGACGCGGGGTACCAGCCGGAGACCACGCCGACCACGCTGGATACAACTAGCGAGAGAGCCACGTAGGCCAGGGTGATGTGCATGGAAATTTCGAAGATACGGCCGAGCAGCGCGGTGACCGCGGCTCCGGCCGCGACGCCCATGGCACCGCCGAGGCTGGCGAGGAAGACGGCTTCGATGAGGATCTGCATCATGACGTCGCCATGCCGCGCACCGATGGCTTTTCGGATGCCGATTTCGCGGGTGCGCTCGGTGACGGAAACCAGCATGATGTTCATGATTACGATGCCGCCGACCACGAGCGAGATACAAGTGACGGGGACAACGATGGCGGCGATCATACCGAGGACCTGGTCGATGAAGCCGCGGATGGCGTCCGGCGTGAGGACGTCGAAATTATCGGGTTGGCCGGGGCGCGCGTGGAAGCGGGTGCGCAGGACGACGCGGGTTTCGTCGAGGGCTCCGGTGAGATCGAGGCCGCTGCCGGGCTTGGGGCGGCCGAAGAGGGCGAAGCCGGTGCCAGGGCCGTACATGCGGTTGAAGGCGGTGATGGGGACGTAAACCGAGTTGTCCTGGTCACGGCCGAAGGCGGAGCCGAGACGCTCCTGCACGCCGATCACGGTGAACTCGATGCCTTCGATGCGGACGATCTGGTTGAGCGGCGAGGCATCGCCGGGGAAGAGCGTGGTGCGCACGGTATCGCCGATGACGGCGACATAGGAGCGGGCGTGCTCCTCCTGCTCGGTGAAAAAACGGCCGTCCACGACACCGATGTCGCGGATGCCGGCCATGGCGGAGGCAGCGCCGAGGATCGAGCTATCTTCGCAGATGAGGTTCTCGCGCTTCACGTCCGAGATGTGCTGGCGATAGGGACTGTAGAGGACTTTGTCGCCGGCGAGGGCCTCAACGAAGCGCGCATCGTCGGTGCGGATCGGCTTGTTGCGCTTGAGTTTATCGAAGAGATCGCGGCGGCTGAGGCGGCCGGTGGCGGCGATCTGGGCGACCATGAAAGATTCGGAGCCGAAGGCTTTAGCGGTGCTCTGTTCGGCGTAGACGCCGAGGCCCTCGATGGCGGCGCCCACCATGATGACGCTGGCCACGCCGATGATGACACCGAGCAGCGTGAGGAAACTGCGCAGTTTATGGGCGCGAATGGAATCCATCGCCAGGCGAAACGCGTTTTTGAAATTATGCCAGGTGCGGGACGCACCTGAGCCGTTGTGAGCCATGTGTCTTTCCTTCAGGATAACGTAAGATTAAGGATCGCCCCGTCATGCCGATACTTCGTCTGGCTTATACGACGCTTTTCCTGATCGCTTTGATCGCAATTTTTGTGCTGTGGGCACAGGTGGGAGGACAAAGCCACCTGGACCTGCTGCCCTGGTTCGTCAAACTGGGGCTGGGAGTGGCGGCGGCCTGGTCGATTGTGCGGGCAACCTCGGCAGCGGTGGCCGGGGAGCGCGGATGGAACGGGCAGAGCATGCGCTGGCTGGCCGTCACGCTCGCCGTAATCTTTCTATGCGGGATGGCGACGTACTACGCGCACATGTACCTGGAAGATGACGACGAGCAAGACCAGCAGCAGGATACGACGGTGTCGCGGATGGTGGAGCAGAGGGAGACAGGCCCAGGAGGCCTGTCTCACGGTTAACGGACCGTCCTGATGGAGACCGTGCGGGACTGTTCGTGGCCAGCGGTATCGCGGGCGGTCAACTTATAGTCGGTATCTTTGGCGGCGGTAACTTCCACACAGCGGCTGGTAGAAGGCCAGGTTTCTCCTATCGGGGGCTCGATGCGGACGGTAGTTGCGTTGGAAACTCCATAACATACCAATGCGTGACCGCCGGGTTTGACTTCGACGGGGTTCGCATAGAAAGTCAGCACCTTCAGTTGCCCGTTACCGTAGAAGGCCACGGTATCGGCGTTTCGCTGCGCGCTGGCCGGCCGGGCGGCTTCAATGGTTGGGGTCGCAGACCCGCGGGCGTAGAGCACCCAGCCAAGAAAGATCAGGCCGACAGCGGTGCCGGCAATTACAAACGGAGCGTGGCTCCGCGGTTCATCGGAAGGACCCAAGTTAGTTTCGTTTTGGGTAATCATAGTGGGCCAAGTCTATTTCCGATTGGTAATTCGAGTTAGCCACTTTAGTTAAGGGTATCTCCGGGCGGGTACTATGGCGGTACTAGGACCGGCAAGCGACTTGAGCATGTCGAGATTGCGTCGATCGTCGCCGGGTTCGTCGATGGGGGTCTCGAGAATGAAGGGCTTACGGCGCAGTTTGGGATGGGTGAGGATGCGGCGGAAGGCGTCGGCGCCGATGTGGCCTTGACCGATGTGGGCGTGGCGGTCCACGTGGGAGCCGAGCGGAAACTTACTGTCGTTGGCGTGAAAGATGTGGACGTTGGCCAAGCCGAGGATGTCCTCGGCAGCGCGAAGGGTGGCGCGCAGTCCGGGAACAGTGACGATATCGAAGCCGGAGGCCAGCAGGTGACAGGTGTCGAGGCAGTAGCCGATGGGGAGATCGGTCAGCTCGGCGGTGAGATCGCGGATGGACCGGAGTTCCTCGAACTTACCGCCCAGATGGCAGCCGGCGCCGGCGGTGTTTTCCAGCAAGACAGTTAGATGGTGGGCCGGCAGGCCGCCGGCGGCGTCGCGGAGTCCGAGGGCGAAGGCGGCGATGCCTTCCTCCACGGAGTGACTGCGGTAGCTGCCGGGATGGACGACCAGATATTCGGCGCCGATAGCGATGGCGCGTTGCAACTCGCCACGGAAGGCATCGATGGATTTTTCGCGGATTACCGGGTCGAGCGATGCGAGGTTGACCAGGTAATTGGTGTGGATGACGAGAGGGGAGAGGGCGAAACGGTCGCGGGCGGCGCAAAGAAGCTTGATCTGTAAGGGGTCGGGAACGCGGGCGCGCCACATGCGGGGGCTGGCGGAGAAGATCTGGAAGGTGGCGGCTCCCAGATCGGCGGCGGTGAGCGCCGCAGTCTCGAGCGATCCGGAAGTAAACGTATGGATGCCGAGGCGCAAGCCTTCATGCTAGCAGAGGCGGTGCGCGCATTCGATGGTCTAAAATTGGATCAACGCCCACATGCTGAGCCACTCGTCGTACGGATCTGCAGATGATTGAAGGACTATCCGCGGCCGGCGTACTTGCTCTTTGCCTGTTGCTCATTCCCCTTAGCGGATGGTGGCTCGCGGTTCGCCTGTGGAGCGATCCCCTGGTGCGTTTCACAGCCGCGTGCCTTACCGGTGTGGCCGTGCTGGCCGGTGTGGAGACGCTGGTCTACGCACTAGGCTTTCCACCCTGGGTGGCTCTCGTCGCATTGGCGTGCGTGTGTCTTTTCTCCGCCCGCAGCCTCGCGGGTACGTTCCGATCCGCTGAATTTGAGTGGCCTGCGCTGCTGGCCTGGGGCGGAACGGCGGCCATCCTGGTAGCTGCGACTTTGCGATATGCAGTACATGGTTATGGTGATACGGCCTGGGATTGGTACGAGCACTGGCTGCGGTCTCTAATCTTTTTGACACACGCACCGGTCACCACGAAAATCGGGATTTACACGATCCCGGCGCGGGGGCCACTCTTCAATGCCGCCGCCGCCTTATTGATGCGGGTCTCGGGGTCGTCGCACTACTGGGTCTTCCAGATCATTGCGATCGCGTTCAATTCGTTGATCTGTTTGCCATTCGCCCTTATTTTGGAGTCCGTCAGCGGACTTTCCCGCCGGCGGGCCCTGCTCGTCGGCGCCGGGGTTTGCATTCTGGTCCCGTTCTTCTTCTGGAACAACACCTATAGCTGGACTAAGGATCTGACAGCCGCCTACGTTCTGATCGGCATTCATGGGTATCTGACAGCTTTCCGCAAGGGGGATGGCGCAGGGATGGCAAGGTCGCTGGCTTGGTTTGCGGTGGGATTCCTGAGCCACTTCCTGGCCTTGCTCTACGCTGTTACACTCGGCCTGCACTTGGTTTACGTTAGAAGGCACCAACTGCCCATTCGAGGATTGATTCACGCAGCGCTTGTCTGGGCGGTGCTGCTTGTGCCGTGGTTTGGTTATTTGTTCTTCACGTTTGGCGTTCAGGGCGCCCTTGGAGCCAACACAACTGTTGGCGGGTACTATGTAACCCGCGATCTGCAGGGACGGGCATTGCCTTTCGGGCGCGTGCTGATTGTGAACCTCTTCAGTGATCTGTTTCCGAGCCATTCGATCATGCCTTCGAGTGAATCGCCAACCTGTGCAACCATCACCGTAAAAGGCTCCGAGAAGGAAATCGGCGAGGGTCCGTGCACTCCTGGCTTTAACACGAATGGGATCTACAGCATTCTGGGTTATTCCGGAATCGTTGCTTTCCAGATGGCAGTGGTAGGATTATTGCTGCTCCGCAGGGAGATTCGCGAAGGGCGCTTCTTGCTCTGGCTGTTGGGGGCGGGCCTCCTATTCAACTTGCTCCCGATCCGCTGGATCGATCCGGGCGGGACCTTCGGGGAGAACCTTCAGGCCTGGTGCCTGGTTCTGTTCGCTGTAGCCGTCCGAGGCCTGCTTCGGCTTCCCCGCGCGGCGATTACCGCCGTTACAGTCGCCATGTTCGCCGAATTCGCCGTTGCGGACATTCGATCGGTCCGGCAACAATCGGCCGTGTTGCCATTGGCACAACATGAATCCGCGCTCCGGGGCAATCCGCCACTTGGCACGACGTTGCCCGTGCCCGTGAGTGATACCCTTTTCCGAACCGGATTCTCCTACCATCGGAACTACGTGTACAAGATCAGTGGCGGGGCGGTATATTTCCGCGATCTGCACCCTGACACCTTCGCGCCCGTGTCCTGGATGTTGCTGGGAGCTGGATTGCTGGCGCTCACTGGTATTTCGCTTACTCGTGGCCACCGAGCGAACTAGCAGAGGCGTTGCTCGACGGTGTAGGGGACAGCTGGGTCAGCGTGCCTCAGGGCTGGGTCAACATAGTCCGTCTTAGCGACGGGCGCTTCCCAGGCGACCGGGTACTCTTGCAGACACTGCGGACAAATATACTTGCCGTGTATTGGCCACATAGCCTGATTGTGCATGCTCTTGCACCAGGTAGTTCGGATCCAGTGAAGCATAAGGTTGATCTCCCTCCGTATAGCTACGCGTAAAAAATGGGCGCGATGGCTTAGGGCTTTGCGTAGCAATCCGCGTTCCGAAGAGTGGTGTCGGATTTTGGAGGGACGTTGCAGCCGGGTAGTACCGGTGCACACAATTCTGATTGACATGGCGTTTCGCTCAATCGTATGATTCAATCAAGCGATTGAATCATACGAATGAACGAAACACAGGAAAAGATTCTCGACACTGCGGAGCGGCTCATCGCTCTTCCGATCTATGCGGCGACGTCGCTTCGCCAAATCATTAATGAGGCAAAAGTTAACCTGGCGGCAGTGCATTATCACTTCGGATCCAAAGAAGATCTCCTGAACGCAGTGGTGATGCGCAAGGTGGGCCCGGTAAACGAGGCCAGGCTGGCGGCGCTGACTCTTGTGGAACAGGAAGCGGGAGGCGGAGCGCCAGAGGTAGAGAAGGTGTTGGACGCCTTTTTCGCGCCCACGGCGGTGGTGGCGAGCGCGAATCCGCAGTTCGTGCGGCTGATGGGGCGGATCTACTCGGAAGGGCTGATGCCACAGATTGTGCAGAAACACTTTCGCCCGACGACCGGACGATTTCTAGCAGCGCTGCGCCGGGCACTGCCTAGCCTGCCGCAGGAGGAGCTAATGTGGCGGGTGCACTTCATGGTGGGCGCGATGGCACACACGATGTGCGGCGAACCGGTGTTCCCGGGATCGGTGGACGTGAACGCGGATTTTCCGCTGAGGATGAAGCGGCTGGTAACGTTCTTGAGCGCGGGTTTTCGGGCTCCAGTGGCAAGCGAGGAGAAGTAGATGCGACTGGTTTGGTTGTTCCTGGCGGCCGCGCCGATTGTAGCGGCTCCGTTGGAGCTGAGTTTGAAGCGGGCGGTGCAACTGGCGGTTTCTCCGGAGGGCAACACGCGAGTGCAACTTTCGGGCGAAGCGTTGAAGCAGGCGCAATCGCGGTCGCTGCAATCGCGCGCTTCGCTGCTGCCCGATTTGTCGGCGGCCTACACCCAGCAGAACCTGACGCGCAACCTGGGGGCGCTGGGAATCCATCTCACGTCGCCTTTCCCCGGATTCCAGATTCCGCAATTCGTGGGGCCGTTCACGACCGTGGACGGGCGGGTAACGGCGACGCAGAGCGTGTTCGATATCAGCGCATACCGGCGGTATCAGGCATCGAAGGCGGCGGTGGGCGCGGCGCAGGGCGATTTGAAATCGTCGGGAGAGCAGGTGGCGGCGCTGGTGGCGCGAGCCTATCTGACGGCGCTGCGCGCGGACGCGGACGTGGAGACGGCGAAGGCGAATGTAGCGCTCTCCGAGGCGGTACGGAAGCAGGCGGAAGACCAGAAGTCGGCGGGCACGGGAACCGGCATTGAGATCACGCGGACGCGGGCGCAACTGGCCAACGACCGGCAGCGCCTGCTGGTGGCGGAGAATGCGCGGCGCAGCGCGGCGCTGCAATTGCTGCGCGCCATCGGGATGCGGCTGGATACGGAACTGGTGCTGACGGATAAGCTCGAAGCCCCGCCGGTGGATGCGATGACGATTCAGCAGGCCAACGCAATGGCGCTCGAAAGCCGGCCGGATTACCAGGCGCAGCGCGAGCGCGAGGCCACGGCGCGAATTTCGGCGGACGCAGTGAAGTTGGAGCGCCTGCCCACGGTGGCGGCATTCGGAGATTACGGGGAGAGCGGTACTGGGTTCGCCAGCTCGCTACCGACGCGCACGATTGGGATTACGGTACGGATCCCGGTCTTCGACGGCGGGAAGCGCGAGGCGAGGCGGGCAGAATCGGCGTCGCAGGCGCGTGCGGAGAAGGTGAAGACGAGCGACCTGAAGGAACAGATCGAGCTGGACGTCCGACTGGCGTTGGATGCGTTGCGGTCGGCGGAGGAACAGGTGAAGGTCTCGAGGGAAGGGCTGGAGCTGGCCGAGAACGAGGTCACTCAGGCGCGCAGGCGGTACGACGCGGGCGTGGCGGCGGGCCTCGAAGTGACGGACGCGCAGACGCGGCTGGAGCGGGCGCGGGACAACCAGACGGCGGCGCTCTACAACTACAACGTGGCAAGAATCGACCTGGCGCAATCCGTGGGCGGGGTACGCAGGATGGTGGAGTGACGAGATGAAGAAACGAATTCCGATTCTGTTGGTCGCGCTGGCGGTGATCGGAGCCGCGGTTTATTGGTATCGAGGCACTGGGAAGGCTCCCGGCAACCGGCTGATGATTTCCGGGAACATCGAGCTCGATGAAGTCAACATCGCATTCAAGACGGCGGGGCGGCTGACGGAGCGCTCGGTGGACGAAGGCGATGGCGTGAAGAAGGGGCAGGTGGTAGCGCGGCTGGATCGCGACCAACTGGCAGCGCAGCGGGAGCGGGAGGTAGCGGCGCTTGCCTCGAGCGAATCGCAACTCCAGCAGGCGCAGACAGCGGTGGAGTTGCAGCGCGCGAGCCTG
>Ga0210406_10007485_pt1 | contig 11077 bp, 17 predicted proteins | sample IncBWC30MmetaG_FD_155454 | JGI IMG/M metagenome (GOLD analysis project Ga0210406, IMG submission 155454) | Forest soil microbial communities from Barre Woods Harvard Forest LTER site, Petersham, Massachusetts, United States - Inc-BW-C-30-M | ecosystem: Environmental > Terrestrial > Soil >... | reverse complement strand
GATCGGCCAGACCAGCGTGGCCAAGTATATGGCGCGGAGGAGGGGCCCTCCCTCGCAGGGATGGAAGACGTTCCTTCGCAACCATGCTGAGGGCATTGTCGCAATGGACCTCTTCGTCGTGCCGACAATCTCGTTCCGGCTGCTCTATGGTTTGCTGATCATGGGCTATGGCCGGCGGCAGATCCTGTGGTTTGGGGTGACCGCGCACCCGACGGCCGAATGGATCGCCAATCAGCTCACTGAAGCCTGTGGCTGGGAGCAAACCCCTCGTTACCTAATCAGGGACCGAGATCGAGCTTATGGCGAGATCTTTGTCCGCCGGGTTCGGTCGATCGGCATTCGAGACCGTCCGACGTCTTTCCGCTCACCTTGGCAAAACGCCTACGCAGAACGGTTGATCGGCTCGATCCGCAGGGAATGCATTGATCATGTCGTAGTCTTCGGCGAACGCCATTTGCGCCACGTTCTGCTGTTCATTGAACAAGGATGCCCCGGTCCATCGCGGCGTCGAGTGGGCCGGGAGTGTCGTCTGCCGCCCGATCCTGGGCGGACTGCACCATCAATATAGCCGGATTTGATTTACGGTAGGCACACCCATACGAACACGCGAATGTGCAAGTGTAACCGTATCGATTACATAAAAACAGTGAATCGTTTCGGCTGGCAAACGATCAGCCCCGTCGAGGCGGGGCAAGATAGCGACAGGGAGCGCCGTGAGAGGGAGACAAGCCGGCTTCCGGCATGGAAGACGCGGCAAGAATCCACTAGGACATAGAGGGTAACGGCCTAGTCTCCACGGAAAAGTAATGTCGAAGAAATCACGAAAGGCTCAGCGGAGAAGGAGGCAACGACGACGTCGAACAAACGCCGGCGATTTCCGAGCCCATGGCGATTCCCTCCCGTTTCGTTTTTGCCTTTGCGGCTTGTTGGCACATGCCTAACCAGTGGGTTCGCGCAGCGCCTCGGGCACGATGCAGCCGAGAGATTGAAGGAGACGTCCGAACCTGAGGTCGAACTCGCGAGCGACCTTCGATATTGCCTCATTCTGAAAAATGGCGAGAGCACTTCTGGGTTGGTCCAACGAAACCCGCGGGCGTCCGTCCAGTCCCTCCCACAGACACACATGGAACGGGAAGTACAGAAACACCGACGGGTTGATCGCATAGGCCGGCTCGGCGACCGTGAAGTTACCGATCAGGTAGTAGGCACATTTCGTGGTGTGACCCGCCAGTTTCATTACCGAGTGAACGTCAACCTTGCGGTAGATGAGGAGCCCAAAGGGTGCCTTGGCCTCCACAAGGGCGACCGCCTGCCGCCAGTCCTTCACCTCTCGGATGACGTCCTGGGCAGTGGAAGCGGGCATCGTGGCGTCGAAGCGCGCCTGGAACTCATCGAAACTACCATCCGCGATCACCGTGATCCTGGTCATGGAATGATCTAGGGTTTCGAAAGCCTCCACAGTGCTGCTCATTCACTTATCTCCATCAGTTAGCTGCACTCAAGTCGACCTGTAGCTGAAGTTTCACGTCTCTCGGTGAGACCGGATGCATAGATTATTTGGCGCCAGATTCAGGCGCTGGGATGCCTACCTTCGGCGGCAATGTTGCGAACTTCCGATAGGAAATCTCGCGGTTGTTTAAGTCGCACGCTGGAACACTCACCCGAAGCTTCAGCGGGCCAGTCAAAAAGCGTTGACGTCGCTTAGGGTCGCACACCACGCATCTCCGAGAGCCGACTGCGTCGCCCCTCGGATGGCATGTCTTCGTTAGAGGCGACTGCAATACCACCGATTTTTATAATTTTCCTTTCCTCCCATCCTCGGTAACCTTTAAGAGCGGCGTCTCTTTGAGCAGGTTTTCGGGCTGAACCCTGTCCCAAAGACTTCCCTTTCCAAGCTCTCTCCCGAGTTGATCCTGCCTTCTCAACCACTCTTCGGCTGTTCGAATTCTATTGGGATGAATTTCATCCAGCAGCGCATAATTTCTTTTGACAATTCCATGTTTCCAGAGGTTCCAAAATCCCGTGACATTGACGCGGAAACTCATGGTGCTTTTGTCGTTGGGATCGGCGTTGTATCCCGCAGGCAAATCCGCAATCGCCTTACGCCAACCTTGCCAATATGTTTCCAAATCGGTGTCTATGTATTGTGCGGGATGTCCAGTGACCTTCTCAAAAGCCGCAGCGAGATTCGCGTACTTCACATGCTCAATGGCGACTTCAAGGTCCATCCCATTAGCTCGGTCCGGATGGTCGAATAGCCAACGAACATAATACCCGCAGTCCTCCAATGCGACGTGCGGTACAGCGCCATCGCCCAATGGCACTCTCCAGGTAACAATCCCGTTTTCCACGATGGGAGTCATCGTTGTTCGCGGAGTGATCGCCATCTCCATGTAGGGACCGGATGTGAAAAGAGCGGCTCCCATCCTGTCTCTGTTCACCTGATTCTGAGCTAACACCCATTCCCCAATACGACCCTTGCCGTCATAGTGGCCGGTGCGGAATTTCGAAACATAGCCTGACTTCTTGAGGCCATAATCGAGATTCCCGTAAACGAAGAATTTGATTCCTTCTTCGATGGCGATCTCGTAGCTGCGGATCGCCCAATAAGTCTCGGTTTTTTCGCCGGTGTTGAACCCGTCGATGTTAACAAATGCTCCGTCACATCCGCGAAATCCTTCGCGCAGCGTAGCATCGTCGGCGAATGAGCCTTCGAGAAAGGACACGTTACCAAGCGCGAGGAGGGATTTGGCTCGCCAAGATGTCGTGTCACGTGTGAGAACTTTAACGGAGTATTTTTTATCCGCGACCAGACCACGAATGACGGGGAGGCCTTGGGCTCCCGTGCCCCCGATAACGAAAATCCTGGAAGTCGTATGGGATAGCATAGTGTCTCCGTGTGTTTAGCGAGGTGGGTCTCCGTCAAGCGACCCTGTTGATTGGATATTGACTTCGTATCATGGTCATCAGCGAACAGATCGACGACGGCGAACGCCGTTTTAGTCGACTCCTTCGACGATCCTGACGTCCCGGACCGCGCCGCCGCCGAGCGCAGCCAAGGCTTCTTTATACGCCTTAGATTCATAGGCAGCCTGGGCGAGCTCGAAGCTCGCAAACTCGACGATCACAGTTCGCTCATTCACGCCCGCTTCGTGCGTCTTGACGGTGCCGCCTCGCGCCAGAAAGCGACCTCCTGCGGCCTCGACCGCCGGTCCAGCGAGTTTCGCGTAGGAGGCGAGCGCGGTCGGGTCCGAAATAGAACGATAAGCTCCTACCCAGTATCCCTTAGACATGTGGTCCTCCCCGATCGACCTCGTCGCCAACATGGCATTGCGCCTTTTTCAACGTGTCCGGGTTCCACCCACAGATCGCGACGCTACCGCCCTCCTTCGCGAAGTCCCGCGCACTGGCGAGGCCCACGCCTGAGCCACCAGTAATGAGAACATGCTTGCCTTCAAGTCTGCCAACCATCGTTGTACCTTTTTGAACAAAACATAATATGTTATGTTTTGTTATTTGCAAAAAACTACTGAATCCTGCTCATCAAGCTTGATAGCCTTGTCTTGCTCAGCGTCGTTCGCAGCGCCGAATTGGCCGCGTCGAAGACCGGCCTCAGAACACCTTTCATGCTCCGGTTTACGGCGCAATTAGGATTACCCCCCGAACGTAGAGCGAAGATTTCACCACCGCCTTCGACCGCGTCATAAACCTGATCCAGAGTTATCTCCTTCGGCGACCGCTGCAATCGAACGCCGCCGTCCTTCCCTTGACGAACCTCGACCATTCCATTCTGTTCGAGATGCTTGAGAAGGCGTCTGACGACAACAGGATTAGTACGGAGACTCTCAGCGATTCTCTCGGAGTTGGTTCCGTCTTTTCCCGCGCGAGCCAGGAAACACAGCACCTGAACTGCGCTCGCCATTCGACTGTTTGCTGCCATAACCAAACAATAGTAGTTCTGTTATGGAGAGTCAATGGTGCTCCGGCATTTCCGCACATCGCCGTTTCCGCTGACTCTTGATGAAACGGAGTCAACTAGTGGACATTCGGAAACAGGGCGAAACACAAAAACACCCACGAACCCGCTGCGTTCGATCCTGAATCCCACCGCGCCGAGGCCGCCAGGCAACTCGGCATCAAAGAGGGCGTCGAAGACGACTACATCTCGACCGGTCATGACCTGGTGCTGCTCGACTGTCCGGAAGGGCTGGCGGTGTTGTCCGTCATGCATGGGGAAGGTGTGGGGAAGCCGTCCCGTAGCGCTTCCCGAGCGGTGGGGTATCGTCGACATTAGGCGCCCTTAGAGCCGATAGACCCGCGCCTCTCGGATTACCATGGATGTTGTGGCCGGGGATCGGTGGCGTCACCCGTCGACCCGGCCGACCGACTCACCCATACTGAGGCCCATGAAGCACGATCCCGCGCACTACGGCTTTCGCTGTCCGAATCTAGAATGCGGCGCGCAGTATGTTGCCTTAGCGAAGGATCACGCGCCTACTGAAAAGCCGCGTTGCGTCCAATGCGACACGCCGTTCCTGGTGAAGGATAAGGGCCGCTTCCTCCACTATCAGGCTCTTCGATTCGACTGACGGGGCGCGCTCGGCTGGCCGGCCTTCGGAAGGGCGCGCGCGATGGTGGGAACGCCGCGCCTCGTGCCCTGTTGTATCAACATGCGCCTCTCGCCCAAGCAGCTGCTGGTGAAATGCAACCACTGCGGCGCGTGGCCGATGTCGATCGTCACGAGCGAGGGCGGACTATCCTATGGCCGGGCCACGTTCCGGTGCGCCAAGTGCCGCGCGCAGGAGGCCCATACCGTTGGCGTGGCGGGGCTGCTCATGCCCGCCGCAGCGGGGGACCGTTGAACCATGCCGGAAGGATTGAAAAGTTTGGGACTCGACGCCGCAATTCGACTGCGCTGGGTCCTTCGAGACATCAAGGCCAAGCGGCTGAAATTAAGCCCGCCGGATCCCGCGGATGTCCGAAAGCTGGTCGAGATGGGTTACGTCGAGATGCAAGGCGACGAACCTGTAATGACCTCGGAGGGAGCCCACGAAGTAGATGTTGCCGATTAGTCGCCGCATCGCAGTCGCGGCTGGTGTGGGATCAGCCGCACTTTTCTTGTCCGCAGGCGCTCTAAGTCAAAACTGTTAGGCAGCTGCCTTGAGGCAAGGGCGGTTTGACGCGCTGTCCATATTTTGAGCCGCCTTAGTTGGCGGTCTCTTTCATTGCAGCACGTCGGTGGCTGAGGCAGCTCGACCAGGCGGTCGCAGTGTGGTCGGCCTTCACCTATCTTGCCGCGGCATCGGACGTTGATTTTAGAAGCCTCGCACCAACGGCAACATAGCCCACGCCGCGAGTGTGCATCGCGATGAACTCGACATTTTCCGGTGTCAGTCAGCGCGGGTTTGGTGCCACGTAGCGAACTGCAAGGCGTTGTTATCTGCCAGAAACGTTACAAAGGTCGCGGTGCGCCCCCGCCGCGTGGCGCCCCAATCTTCCTCCGCGACTGCATAGGGGCCTGACGGGTCACCGGGCTGGAGTTGGATTTCTGTCTCAACGGACGGATTTGAACCGCGAGAGCGCCGTGATGATCTCCTCAACCATTCCGTCCGCGAAGTATTTGTGTTCGGGGTCGCCACCGTCGCTCCTGCCCCATGAATATGGGATGCCGTGGCGAGCGTCCCACCACGATCTACTGTGCAGAACGAAACTCTTGGATGACCTCGCCATGATTTCAGAGACTGCTGCAAATAGATATCGCCGGGAAGCTGAGGACTGTCGGAGGAGCGCCGAGAGCGCTTTAAGGCCAATTGATCGCGAGGCGTGGCTTCGCCTCGCTGGCGATTGGGAAAGGCTTGCGGAAGGCGCTCAGCTTAACCCCCTGCTCGATAAACAGAGCCCGGCGGGTTCACGTTGACCGACTTGGCGCAAGGCGCGCGGCGGCGGTGGTGCGGCCGAGCGCGGCGGGCACGCCGGGGCGCGTGCGGACGAGTGGGAAGCCGCAGGAGTTTCGAGGCTCCGGGGAGCTTTCAGCCGTGTGCGGGTCGGATTGACGGTACACGACAGCGCCAAGGACGCTACCGCCCGTCACTTTCGGCTCTTGTTCATTGCCTCGGCCATGTCGAGGTGATGCTGAAGTGTGGGAAGCGTCTTGCCGGCCCAATCCTTTAGCTTTGGATTGTCGCCAGATTTTGAATAGCGCTCGAACAGCGAGACGGCTTCCTTATGAGCGCTAACTTGCATCGGGTCGTATTCGCTAGCGAAGGCCTGACGCCTTGTATCGCGGAGCTTATCGAGCTTTTTCTGGGAGGAAGAGTTGAGGGCTGTGGGGATATCGGCCTTGACGGCGCCGCTGTCGACTAAACTCTTGAGGTCGGTACTTGTCTTGTTGTGGTCGGCCATCATTTGCTCGGCAAACTTCTTCTCCTCGGCGTTACCCTTCTCCTGCGCGAACGTGGCCGCGGCAATCTGGAGCATGTCGCTATTTGCGGCTTCCTTGATGAAATCAGCCATGGTCGGACTAATGCCGAACGCCGAATTAACCCCCGTTCTCTCGCCAATGGATTGCGCCAGCGCAGGCCCAGCGACGAGAATGCAGACCAATGCGATCATTGAACGTTTCATGATTCTTACTCCATCTCACGTGGGCTACATCCTGGAACCATCACGATCTCGCCGCTGTCCCGTTTTGCTCACTTCAAAAGCAATTCACAAGTAAACAACGAACAGGACAATCGTCGCGCGAGAAGGTGCCATCGCCTCGCTGCGATTTGTCGTTCACCGGAATATGTGGCGCGATGCTCTTCTGAATGTTCCCGAAAGGGCCGAACTAAGGGGATCGGAAGTGTCCTAATTAATGAAGATGAACAAAATGGCAGTTCGGCCGTCTTACTGACATGGGCTCTCGTCAATGCGGAACTGCCAATGTGTGAGACGTGCAACGAACTCGACAAGAAGATCGAGCATTACGAAAAAATAGCGTTCTCGCTGAATGATCAGCTGACGGTTGATCGGATCAAGGCGCTGATCGCCAAACTAGAAGCGCAGAAAAAAGCCCTTCACCCGGAGCAACAGTAAGGCAACCGCAGCGGCCTCTTTCATTTGAAAGTCTCTTGCTGGCCCATCGCGACACATCGAAGCGCCACGCAATCCCGGTCGCTAACGGTGCATAGCGGAAGTCGCGGGGTGAGTCGCACCGATCGGATTGGTCGCGTTTGACCCGGAGCGGTCATTGCTCGAAGCATCAAGTCGCGAGCCCGCCAGAGAATGGCAACAGCAAGATCGATCTTCGCTACCATATGAAGCAGGGCCGGTTGGTTATCCGAGACGCGGGCGGATCACTCCCTCAAAAGCCTGTACCTCGGCTTCTGGCATCTCGTAGCCGCGGGCGAGATCGTGAGCCGGGAATAAGAACACTTGCTCAACGCCTGCTTCCTCTCGCGCCTGCAGAAGACGCTCTGCGCAACGCTCTGGTGGACCGAATAGCCCAAATGCATCTGCAATTTGGTTCGCCTGATGCTCAGGTATCGCAGCAGGATCGTGCGCTTCTTCGAGTTCGAAGCCAGCTTCCTTAAGCCAACGCAGGTTTGACGCGCTCGGATAGTTCAGAAAGGGCTGACCTTGAGCGAACCAGCTCCGCACCCATCGCGTTCCAACGTCGGCGTCCGACCCGAGACCGAGCGTAGTCACGAATACCACCGGAAAGCCGGTAAGCGAGCGGCCAGCCCGCCGGGCGCCATCCTCTAGATGACGACGCGCGGCGCGGACGCCGGCTGGATGGAGGCCGACCATAAGAAAGACACCGTCCGCCACCTCGCCAGCGAGTTCAATCATGCGGGGCCCGGCGGCCAGCAGATAAACTGGCGTCGGTGACACGCTTCTGTTCCTGAGACGGGTCGACGTTGGACCGAACTCGACGCCTTCTCCGGCGAGCAGCCGCCGGAGATCCACTATCGCTTCGCGCATGACAGCCACCGGTGCGCGCGGCTTCCCTATGCTCCGTGTCGAAATAAAACCGGGGGCCACGGTCAGATATGTGCGCCCCGGTGCGATCTCGTCTAGACTGTGGGCTAACGAAGCGAGAAGCAGGGGGTGCCGAACTGAAGGGCTCGAAGTGGCGGGGAACAATTGAAGGCGGCGCGTCGCCCGGCTCGCCAGCGCCAGCGCCAAGTAAGCGTCGCGGCCACTTGAGGGGTGGTCATGGATGCCGACACCGTCGAAGCCTGCCTCTTCGCAGCGAACGATGAACGCGGCAAGATCAGGCAAGGGCCGACCAACGGGAACTCGGAGAGCTACGCGGACACGTGTCATTAAACGACGCCTCCTGAGTAACTAACCCTTTAAAACTATAGCACGTCTAAATTAGGTGTGCGGGACGCAATGGAATGTCTCCTCGTGGCACAACCCGGACATGGCACGGTGGTTCGTCGACGTCTACTGTTGGGGGTTAGAACGGACATGCCGTTCAAGCGGGCCGACTTCCGAGTTTGACCCTGAGCCGACCTTCGCGTCTTCCTCTCACCCCGGTCCATTGGTGCGCTGACCTGTGATCTGCCAGGGTCCGGGATTGAGCACTAGGTCCGTCGGCTTACCGGTATCATCGTGCAAGAACGCAAGGCGCGTGTGATCGCCGCCATCGACGAAAAACTCATTGCGCGACATCGGGACGACCGTGATCGGCGTACCTTTCTCAAAGTCGAGAACAGGCAGCGCTCCAATGTTCTCGATCTGGAGCTTGCCATTCTTAGCGGCGACCTGAAGGTCGGCCCCTGTCCCTGTCCTACGGATCGCCGCGCGGACGATCTCGAGCTCGATCGGCGTATCCTGCCCCTTGCGCGCGATCTTGAGACGAAGCGTCGTGTTGACGGGCCCACGCATTTTCTCGATCGCCTGGTTCAGGTACCATGCCTCGCGTTGGCTCGCCATTAAGGTGCGTGATGACGTCACCGATCAAAACGCCGGCCTTGGCGGCAGGCATGTCGCGGAACGGAGACACCACGTTGAGGACACCATTCTTCATCGCGACATCGATGCCGAGGCCGCCGAATTCAGGGTACTCTTGCCTGTCGCGCGCGCTGGACGATGCGAACCTGTATGTTCCGGCATAGGCGGCAAGCGCATCCGCGTCGATTCTCAAAGCGCCCGCCGCAGCGTCCGGGATGCCTTGATCGGGAACGCGGAAGGCTCCGTAGGTGAGGTTGCGAAGCGTGCGCTGGAAAGGACCGCTCCCGCCGGACACATGGATCATCTGCACGACAACAAGCTGCTCTGTCGGGTCGACCCAGAAATAGGTACCGGATGCGCCCATCCAGCTAAAGCTGCCAACCGACCCCGGCACCAAACTCCACGCGGCATCGCTGCGCACGGCAAAGCCGAGGCCCCAGGTCGCGCCTGCCTTGGGTCCGACGCCACCGCTGGCATAGCCGGCGAAGCGGATGCCGGATGGCAACGCGTTCGTCGTCATTCGCCTGATAGTTGCGGACGAGAGGATGCGGACGCCGTCGAACTCGCCGCCATTGAGTAGCATCTGGCAGAACCGCAGATAATCGGCGGCCGTCGACACCAGTCCACCACCACCCGAGAACAGTTTGGTGGGTTTGGTGACATCTCCCAGCACGCTGTCCGGCGGACCGACCCAGTTATCTGCGGGCGGATCGACCAGGCGGGACAGCTTGGCTTCAGGCACGTAAAAGCCGGTATCGATCATGCCCAGCGGCTTGAACAGACGAGCCTCTAGAAATTGATCCAACGGTTGACCGGAGACAACTTCTATCACACGCCCGAGCACATCGACCGAGTGACCGTAGTCCCAGACCTCGCCCGGTTGATGGGCAAGTGGGAGCTTGGCCAGTTCGGAAACGACTTCGGCAAGGGTCCTGTCGCGGTGAAAGACGCCGGCTTTGTCGTAGAGATGCTCGTGGTACAGTTGGTCCACCTTCGCCTTACCGACACCATGGATCATCCCGGCGGTATGGCGCAACAGATCCTCGACGATCATCGGACGCTTCTGAGGCTCGTATGTGATGTCGGTCTTGCCGGTCGCCGCGTCCCTGGTCTCGACAGCAACTGTCGTTCCCTTGAACTCGGGAAGATACTGGGAGACCGGAGCAGCAAGATCGAGCTTGCCCTCCTCGACCAGCACCATGACGGCGACGCTCGTAACCGGCTTGGTCATCGAGGCGATCCAGAAGATCGCATCAGGCTGTAACGGGATGGTCTTTGCGCGGTCGCGAAAGCCGACGGCTTGCAGATAGGCGACCTTACCGTTCCGCGCGATAGCCGCGACTGCGCCCGAGAAGACGCCAGCATCGACCTGTGTCTGCTGCCAGGCGGTGATCCGCGTCAGCCGTGACGGCGAGAAGCCGAGTGTTTCGGGATTGCCCGCCGGCGTGACGTCGTACGCGCGGGCGGCGGTGGCAAGGCTGAAAGCCGCGAGGGAGAGGATCGACAGTGCCGCGAGAAGGCGATGCAGGCGCTTCATCCGGACGTCCCTTTCAATTCGGCGAGCGATGCGCGCAAAGATGCACGTCATCGGGCCATTCGGGAAGATGTGCGACATCCTGTAGCATTGGCGAGGTGAAGGTCAGGCTTCTGATTGTGCCCATGGCCGAATCTTGCAACAGGCTTCGACCGAGGTCTGCTGATGGCGTGCGCCGTGACAAGGCGGCGCTTTCCAGTGGGTGTAAGTCCCACCCGGCAACCGCTCCAGCCGGAAGCAACCGGAGCAGTCATGGAGGTAACGAAGTGGCTGAAGCCTTCGATTAGCGTGTCACGATATACGGTGACAGCGCGAGTGTGCAGGCCGCAACACGAGTGAACGCTGAGCAAGCCCCGAAAAGGACGATGTGTAGGCCGACCCGACTGCCATATCGGGGAAGGCTGAAATGGTTGGACGAGTTGAGCGAAGATTACGTCCAGTTGCTACACCGGGGTATTGGCGGCGGCATGTACACAAGGAAAGCGTACGCAACACGGGAAGCCCCATGGCGTGTTCAGCGATGACCAACCGAACGCCCGCGAGGGACAGGTCGGGCGCCTTGGGGTGGCGGAGAGGTTCGCAGTACCGATGAAGCCGGGT